>Ga0265293_10009552_pt1 | contig 13904 bp, 8 predicted proteins | sample Munlanlewell138R_FD_192505 | JGI IMG/M metagenome (GOLD analysis project Ga0265293, IMG submission 192505) | Leachate microbial communities from a municipal landfill in Southern Ontario, Canada - Leachate well 138R | ecosystem: Engineered > Solid waste > Landfill > Unclassified | place: Canada...
TGGTTGTGGAATATCAGCGATTTCCCAGCCCTTAACCAATCTTAGAGCATTCCAAATCTTATTAGAGAAATTTCTTCCTTGTTCGCAATAGCTTTCATCGAAAAGCAAATCGTTTCCAGCAGGAGAGCTCATAAGCATACCTACTCTAACTCCATCAGCTCCATATTTCTCAATTAATTGAATTGGGTCAGGACTATTTCCAAGACTCTTAGACATCTTTCTACCTAATTTATCTCTTACAATACCTGTTAGATAAACATTCTTAAATGGAATCTCTCCCCTATATTCCAATCCAGCTATTATCATTCTTGCTACCCAGAAGAATAATATTTCTGGAGCAGTAATTAAATCATTTGTAGGGTAATAATAGTTTATTTCCTTATTGTCTGGGTAACGAATACCATCGAAAACAGAAATAGGCCATAACCAAGAAGAGAACCAAGTATCTAATACATCCTCATCTTGAGTTAAGTCGTTTAATCCATATTTTCCTTTTCCGTATTTATCTTCTACCTTTTTTAAAGCTTCTTCTTTTGTTTTTGCAACAAAGCATTCCTTGGTATCAAGATAATAAGCAGGTATTCTTTGTCCCCACCAAAGCTGACGACTAACGCACCAGTCCTTTACATTCTCCATCCAATGGCGATAGGTATTTTTAAACTTCGCAGGGTGAAACTTAACTATATCTTCTTCCACAACTCTTAATGCTTCTTTAGATATATCTTCCATCTTTAAGAACCATTGAGTTGAAAGTTTTGGTTCTATTACCTCATCAGTTCTTTCACTATATCCTACCTTATTTATATAATCCTCTACTTTAACCAATAGGTCTTTCTCTTCAAGCTCTTTTGCTATTTTCTTCCTACACTCAAACCTATCAACACCCTCGTAATGCATACCATTAGAGTTAAGGTTTCCATTATCATTGAATATATCTATGCTGTCTAAGTTATACTTTAGCCCAAGAGCATAGTCATTAACGTCATGTGAAGGAGTAATCTTTAAAGCACCTGTACCAAAATCCATATCAACATACTCGTCGAAGATAATTGGCACTACTCTACCTACAACTGGAACTACAACCTTTTTGCCCTTATATTTTTTATATCTTTCATCTTCTGGATGAACACAAAGAGCAGTATCTCCAAGTATTGTTTCTGGTCTTGTTGTAGCAACAGTTATAAATTCTTCTGAGTCTTCTAACTTATACTTTAAGTAATAAAGCTTAGAATTTTGTTCCTTGAATATAACTTCTTCATCACTAAGAGCAGTTAAAGCTTTAGGATCCCAGTTAACCATTCTAATTCCACGATAGATTAATCCCTTTTCGTGTAAATCTACAAAGGTATCTATTACTGAAGTATATAAAGCTTCTTCCATTGTGAAACGGGTTCTTTCCCAATCGCAAGATGCTCCTAATTTCTTTAACTGTTCAAGGATAATTCCTCCATGCTTTTCTTTCCATTGCCAAGCATGATCTAAAAACTCATCTCTTGTAAGATCTTTCTTGTCAATTCCTTCTTGTTTAAGCTTTGCAACAACCTTTGCCTCTGTAGCAATAGAAGCATGATCAGTACCAGGAATCCAACAAGCATTCTTGCCTTGCATTCTTGCTCTACGTACCAATACATCCTGAATAGTATTGTTTAACATATGTCCCATATGTAGCACTCCAGTTACGTTTGGAGGTGGGATTACAATACAATAAGGTTCTCTTTCATCTGGTTCTGAATGAAAATATCCCTTATCCATCCAAAAGGCATACCATTTATCTTCAATTTGTTTTGGGTCGTACTTTGGTGCAATTATGCTCATATCTATTTTAAATTGTTTCTATTTACAAGATTGCAAAGATAATGCTTTTATAGAAATGTTCAATTTCTTTTTTTATTCTAAATATCTAAAATATATTCTCTCTTGGCATATTATTTGCAATCACCTTGTTTTATTCTGTAAATCTTATTAATTAATACATTCAATATTATGAGAAAATCGTTTTCAATTTTAGTGCTATCCCTTTTCTTATCAGTTGGTATTATTGCCCAAAACAATAATCAGTACAATGGAAAAACAGAAAAAGTAAGGGTGTTTTTCAATCAGGCTCAAATAGAAAAAAGCCTTAGTTTTGACCTTAAAAAAGGAAGTAATGAAATTATTTTGGTCGGAAATTCCCAATACTTAAATACTAATTCCCTCCAGTTTCTAACCTCTGGAGATTATATTATCATGGATTTTTCTCCATATATGCAATATGTAAATCCAATTCCTGAGCCTGAAGATAAGCTTCCGTTAGAAAGTCGTAAGAAACTAAAAACACTAAGAGATTCATTGGAAATTCTCAATTATTACTACTCCGAGCTTACAACCTTTGTGAATATCCTAAATCAAGAAAGAAATGCTATCTCAAGCATGAAGGTTATCACCCAACCTCAAAATATCGACTCTCTTGCAAAGCTAAAAGATGGCTTAGAGTATTATCGCTCTAAGATGTTGGAAGTAACATCACTTCTACAAAAGAAAAACAAAGAAGTTATAAAGGTATCAAATAATATTTCTGAAATCAACTCCCAAATCAACCTAATTGTACAAGGCAATAAGCCAAAGGAAACTAATAGGAACGAATATTTCATCAAATTGAATATATATGCTGAAATCCCTATAATTAAGGCTGAATTAAAATATAATTATCTTGTTAATAATGTAAGTTGGCAACCTGTTTATGACTTAAAATTCACCTCAACCAATTCTCCAGCACGCTTTGTTTTAAAAGCAAATATTACTCAAAACACTGGTGAGAATTGGAATGATGTCAACTTGATATTCTCTACTGAGCAGCCAAACCTAAGAAAAACTCTTGGCGTTCTTAATCCTTATTATTTACAAGAATACTCTCCTACAAGAACCCTTAAAGCAGTTAATACCAAAGATACCAAATATGCTATTGCTGAAGATGCTGCTGAAATAAGCATTCAATCATCAAAAGCTGGAGCAGCTTATAATAATAATAGCGCATATACAGAAATGACAACTACACAGACAACAATGCTTGGTAAGGAATACGAAGTAGGTATGAAACATAGTATTGAGTCGGACGGAAAGCAAAAAACAATTCCATTGGAAACAAAGAAAACTAATGCAGATTACAAACATTATTCTATTCCAAAATTAGACAGAGGAGTTTATATCTCTGCACTATTGCCAAACTGGGAAGAATTGGAAATAATGGATGCAACAGCAAAGATATATCTTGATAATAACTATATAAACGACACTTACCTCAACTCATTTAATACCGAAGACACATTAAACCTTTCAATAGGTCAAGATAATAGGGTTGCAATAGAGAGAAAGGTTGATAAATCTAAGCCTGAAAAGACAAATATCTTAGGAAATGTGGTTGAAACAAAGGTTACTATTACTTTAAAGATAAAGAATAATAATCAAGAATCTATAGATTTAAACATTCAAGACCAAATACCTATTTCGAACAGAGAAGATATAAAAATAACCCAAACAAATACTGGAAATGCTAAGTATGATGAAAAAACAGGAAAACTTGTATGGGACTTAAACCTAAAGACATTAGAACAAAGAGTAATTACATTCTCCTACACAGTTCGCCATCCAAAAGGAATAAATATTGTGTTGAATTAATTTACTTTTAATCAGAATCACCTCTAAATCTCCAAATACTCCTATGTTTAACACAACGAATAACAAGTCCCCCTTTAGGCGTCAAGGGTAAAAATAGTGAATAAACTGTGAATAAAAAAACAGTCTAAAAAAATGGTTAAGAAAAAAGGAATTTATATCAAGGAAAAAATCTTTTTTATTAAGGAAAAATAAAAAGATATCAAGTCTTTTTTAGATTAGAATCAAGAGTTAGCTATCTTAACACAAAGGTTAATTAAGAACAGGTTAAGTCTTGTGAATTCTACAATGTTTTTATGATAACATTATTTGTATTCTCTTTATTGAGTCTATTAGTATATCTATTTCTTCTTTGGTGGTGTAGATTCCAAATGAGACTCTTGCTGTGCCGGGGATATTGTAGTATTGCATTATTGGTTGGGCACAGTGGTGACCTGTTCTTATGGCTATTCCTAATTGGTCTAATAATGTACCAAGGTCGAATGGGTGAATATTGTCGATATTAAAGCTTATTGAGCCTGAACGATGTTTTGGGTTACCATAAATTCTAAGGTTTTCTATTTCCAATAATCTCTTTGTAGTATATTCCATTATCTCATTTTCATGCTCTGAGATATATTTGAATCCTATTTTATTTATATAGTCAATTGCTGCTCCAAAGCCAAGGGCATCAGCAACTGATGGGGTGCCTGCTTCAAACTTAAAAGGAATTTCGTTATAAGTAGTACCAGAAAACTTAACTTCCTTAATCATCTCTCCTCCTCCGTGGAATGGTGGCATTGCTTCAAGATACTTCCTCTTTCCATATAGTACTCCTATTCCCATTGGTCCATAAAGTTTATGAGCCGAAAAAGAATAGAAATCACAGTCTAAGGCTTGAACATCTATTTGGAAATGCGGTACTCCTTGAGCTCCGTCAATATGTATTGGAATATCGTATTGATGAGCAATATCTATAAATTCTTTAATTGGATTTACAACTCCCAAAGCATTTGATACATGTGTAATAGATATTATTTTAGTCTTTGGACTTATCAAAGATTTAAATGCTTCTATATCCAATATTGCATCATTGTTCATTGGGATTACTTTTAGTATTGCTTTCTTTCTTTCTGCAACTATTTGCCAAGGAACAATATTGGAATGATGCTCTAAATATGATACTATTATTTCGTCTCCTTCTTTAATAAATTCTTCTGAAAAGGAATAAGCCAATAGATTTATACTTTCTGTTGTTCCTCTTGTGAAGATTATCTCTTCTCTTTCTTTAGAATTTATAAACTCTTTTACCTTATCCCTTACTTGTTCAAACTCTATTGTAGCTTTTTGGCTTAAGGTATGCACTCCCCTATGCACATTTGAGTTTAAGTTTAGATAATAATTATTCATAGCATCAATCACCTGATTTGGCTTTTGTGCTGTTGCTGCAGTATCTAAATATATTAATGGTTTATTATTAACCTTTTGTTCAAGGATAGGGAAATCCTTTCTTATTTCATTTACCATTTTATTCTTATGTTGTTAGATTGAGCAGAAATTAGAAATTTATACCTGCGATTTCCACATTATATACATAATAAGAAAGAAAAGGAATAAGGCACCTAATAATGAATAAAATACTATACTACCTGTTTTACTTAAAAACACAAGAGGCTTTTCTCCTTTTTTCTCTTCTCTTTCCTTTTTTTTAATATCCTTATATGCGAATATTCCAATAATCAATACTCCTACAATTGCTGCACCTATTATTAGCTTTTCCATACGTCTTATTTTTATTAATTAAACCAATACAAGGTCAACAAGTTCAATCATATCATTAATATAATGGAATTTTATTCCCTCAAGATACTCAGGTTTTACATCAAGGATATCTTTTTCATTTTCTTTTGAAAGAATTATATCTGTTATTTTTGAACGCTTTGCTGCTAAGATTTTCTCTCTAATTCCTCCCACAGGCAATACCTTTCCTCTAAGAGTAATCTCTCCAGTCATTGCAAACTTAGAGTTTACCTTTCTTTTTAAAAACACGCTTAGCATAGCAGTAAACATAGTAACTCCAGCAGAAGGACCATCCTTAGGAGTTGCTCCCTCTGGAACATGAATATGTAAATTATAATTCTCAAAAAGACTATTATCAATATTAAGAGTATCGGCATGTGCTTTTAAGTACTCATAAGCTAAGGTTGCAGATTCTTTCATTACATCTCCAAGGTTACCAGTTAGAGTCAAATTACCCTTTCCCTTACTAATACTTGCTTCAATAAATAGGATTTCTCCTCCAACAGATGTCCAAGCCAAACCTGCAACTACTCCAATAGTATCTTGTTCTAAATGCAAATAATGATCAGCTATTGGGAGACCTAATATCTTTTGAAGTTCATCTACTTTAATAGCTTTTGAGTAGCCCTCTTCCTTAGCAAGTTGAACAGCTCTATATCTGATAATCTTAGCTATCATCTTTTCTAATTGGCGCACCCCAGACTCTCTTGTATAATTATTTATTACTGAAGAAATAACTGTATCAGGAATGGATATCTGTGTCTTTTTCATTCCATGCTCTGTAATCTGCTTAGGTATCAAATGCTTTTTGGCAATATTAAGCTTTTCTTCATGAATATATCCAGGGATATTAATAATCTCCATCCTATCTATCAAGGCAGGTTGAATAGTATTTAAGGTATTGGCTGTAGCTAAGAACATAACCTTAGATAAGTCATAATCAAGATCAAGATAATTATCATGGAAGGAAGTGTTTTGTTCTGGATCTAACACCTCAAGCATTGCAGAGGCTGGGTCTCCATTTACTGTCATACCACTAACTTTATCAATCTCATCTAAAACAAATACAGGATTAGAGCTTTTAGCCTTATTAATCGACTTTAATATTCTGCCAGGCATTGCTCCTATATAGGTCTTTCTATGTCCTCTAATCTCACTCTCATCGTTCAATCCTCCCAAAGCCATTCTAATATATTTTCTACCTATAGCTTTTGCTATTGATTTTCCCAAAGATGTTTTCCCAACCCCTGGAGGACCAACCAAACAAAGAATAGGACTCTTCATATCTCCCTTTAATTTCAATACAGCCAAATACTCAATAATTCTTTCCTTTACCTTCTCCAAACCATAGTGGTCTGAATCCAATATCTTCATAGCTTTATTAAGGTCAAAATTATCATTAGTACATTTATTCCAAGGCAAATCAACAAGGAAGTTTAAGTAATTCAATTGAACTGAAAAGTCTGGACTTTGGCTATGTGTCCTTTCTAATTTTACTAATTCCTTATGAAATAATTCCTCAATCTCACTATCCCATAACTTATCCTTAGCCTTTTCAATTAACTCTTGAATAGCTTGGTCGGTTGGAGAACCTCCCAATTCTTCTTGAATAGTCTTTAGTTGTTGTGTTAGAAAATAATCTCTTTGTTGTTTATCTAAATCTGTGCTTACTTTTTGTTGAATCTGGAGTTTAACTTCCTGTAATTGGACTTCCTTACTGATTATTCCTAAGACCTTAGTAGTTCTTCTTGTAAAATCATTAATTTCTAATAACTTTTGCTTTTCTTTTATATTAATTTCAAGATGTGCAGCAATATAATTAATTAAGAAGTACGGACTCTCTATATTTTGTACAGCAAAACTTGGGTCTGTTGGGATATTAGGAGATATCTTTATTAATTTAAGATATAAATCCTTTAAAGCAGATACTAATGCATGAGCATTTTTTGGAAGATTTTTGGCCAAATCTAAATCCTCTCTTACCTCTCCCTTCCAATATGGTTCTGTCTTATGTAATGATTCTAATTTAAATCTATCCAACCCTTGTATTATAACCATAGTTGTCCCATCTGGCATTGTAAGGGTTTTTAGTATCCTTGCATAAGTTCCAGTATGGAATAAATCCTCATAGTTTGGGTCGTCGCTATCGTTTTTTTGAGCAACTACTCCTAAAATTAATTTCTTTCTATAAGCTTCTTTTATTAAACGAACTGATTTTTCTCTACCTGCTGTAATTGGGAGAACAATTCCTGGGAAGAAGACATTACCTCTTAATGGAAGAATGGGAAGTTCTTTCGGAAACTCCCCATAATTCTTATTATTATCAAATTCTTCATCGCTTAATAACGGAATCAATTCCGCCTCATCACCAAACAGTTTTGAAAATTCAATCAAATCTCTATTCATTATCTTAATTTCTTTTTTTTCAGTGTAGATTGATAAATATATTTTAGAATATCTTCATCTTCCTTACTTAACTCTACCCCTCGTCTTGCCATCATCTTTCTGGCAACCTCGAGTGATTTTTCAAGTTCGTAAAGTTTAAGACCTGCATTTCCACCCCATGCAAACGACGGGATAAAATTCCTTTGATATCCATGACCAAAAACATTAGAGCTAATACCTAATACTGTTCCAGTATTAAACATTGTATTAATTCCACATTTGGTATGGTCTCCAAATATAGTGCCACAGAAAGTTTGACCTGTAGGGACAAAGGTATTCTTTTCAATACTCCACAACCTTACTTCTTCGTACGTATTCTTTAGATTTGAAGCATTTGAGTCTGCTCCAATATTACACCATTCTCCAATTACTGAACTGCCAATATAACCATCATGTGCTTTATTTGAATAACCAAATATGACAACATTGGCAAGTTCTCCGGCAACTTTGGCATAAGGACCTAAGGTTGTTGCTCCATAAATCTTGGTTCCTAACTTTAATACAGAATGTTCACACATTACAAATGGGCCTCTAACCATTGAGCCTTCCATTATTTCAGCGTCTTTACCAATATAGATTGGTCCTTCAGTAGCATTTAATGATGAACACTCTATCTTCGCTCCTTCTTCAACAAAAATATTGTCAGGATTAATTAATTTATTAGTTTCACTTATTTTAGCTGACTTTCTTCCTTTTGTAATTAAATCAAAATCCTTTCTTATTTCTTTGTCATTATGAACAAATATATCCCAAGTATTTACTATTCTGGTAAATTCTTTCTTGTATTCTATTTTCTCACTCTCATCACTATCAGAAATAAAATCGTCTTTTGTTTTATATATAGCTATTATATGAGAATCTCCACTCTCATCATCAAAAACAAGAACTTGGTTAAGTGAAAGTTTTTTTATTTCTTCAACTAATTCCTCAGTTGGGCAAATTGAACCATTAATTAATATCATTGAATCAGAAAGCTCAATTGGATATTTCTTTGATAAATAAGCTTCTGTAAGAGTTGAAGTTTTTGTCTCTAAGTATTTTTCCCATTTTTCTCTAATAGTCATAATACCTACTCTAATATCACAAACCGGTCTTATATATGATAGTGGTTTTAATGATTCACGAGATGCGTCGTCAAAAAGTATATAATTCATTGTAATTTGGTATTTTTATTTATATAATAAAACGCTTATTCTCATATTTTGTTGCACAATTAAGGTCGTTTTTTCAAAAAATGATTAATAAAAAAATCCTAACATTTCTATTAGGATTTTTTAAGTATTTAAAACTTATTGATAAATGCAAATAGAATTATTTACGATTCTTATATTTATTCATAAACTTATCAACACGTCCTGCAGTATCTACTAATTTAACCTTACCTGTGAAGAAAGGGTGAGATGTGTTTGAAATTTCCATCTTAATTAATGGATAAGTAACTCCGTCAATCTCAATCTCCTCTCTTGTATTAGCACAAGATTTTGTAATAAACACTTCTTCGTTCGACATATCTTTAAATGCACATAAACGATAAGTTTTTGGATGAATGTCTTTTTTCATTTTCTTTTAAATTATTGCCGTTTGACCATTTTATTCCAAACGGGATTATTAAACATTTATATTTTTCAAGCTGCAAAGATACAAATAATAATTTACTCTGCAAGATTAAAAGGATTAATTTTCCTTATTTTGTGCCTCTTCAATCATTTTTAATTTGGCTTCATTCAATGCAATTTCTTGTCTAAGGTTTTGCATCTTCTTTTCAAACTCTGCTTTTAAAATATCAGCTTGCTTGCTTTGAGCAAGGAATCCAATATTATTTTCCCAAAGATTTAAATCTTCTTTTAGTTTATGTAGTTTATCAAGAATAAATTTTCTTTCTTTGGAAATATTACTTGAATCGGAATGAGAAACTACTCTTTCTTTGAAACTACTTAATTTAAAATCTCTTGCATTGAGTTCAAGCTTATTAAAATGATAATCTATAGCTGCTCTAAATTCTTTTTGCAAACGTTCTCTTTCTTGATTAGAAACAAAACCTACTTCCGACCATCTTCTTTGAAATTCTTTTATTGTATTCAAATTCTCGTCCTTGTCTTGTCCAAATTCAAAGGCTTTTACTTCTTTAATTATTTCTTCTTTCTTAAGAATGTTTTCTGATTCCATTTCCTTGCTTTGAGAATAGAAACCACTCTTTCTTTCAAAGAATTTATCGCATGCCGCTCTAAATCTCGACCATATCTTATCTGATAATTTCTTATTCACATAACCAATAGTCTTCCATTCCTTTTGTAAATCTAATAACTCCTGTGTTGCCCTTTTCCAATCATCTCTTTCTGATATTGCCTCAGCTTTTAAACAAATCTCTATCTTCTTATTGTAATTTACCTCCTGTTCGTCTTTCAATTTATCAAAGACTTCTTTTTTATTAGCAAAAAATGTATTTAAGCTTGTTTTAAACTTTGTCCAAATTGCTTCATTTTCCTTTTGAGGAACCTGACCAATAGTTTTCCAAAGAGAAAGCATATCATTCATCTCATTTGTTGCACTATTCCAATCTTTTATGCTAATAAGATTTCTTGATAATACTTCTTCCGCTTGCTGACAAATTGCTTGCTTTGCCATCAAATTATTTTCTAATTCTTTGTGAAGACTTTCGTAATACTCAATTCTTCTTGAATTAATTTTATCGGAAGCTGATTTAAATCTTTCCCATATCTCTTCATTCTTCTCAGAAGGTACTGGTCCAATTTCTTTCCAGTTCTGATGTAGATCCTGTAATGATTTAAATGATTTGCTAATCGATTGCTCCAATATCAATCCCTCAGCCTTCTCACATAATTCGATTTTTGCATCAAGATTTTTCTTCATATCCAAATCTCTCAGTTCTCTATTTATTTTTACTTTATCGTAAAACTTCTCTATTAAAAAATGATAGTTTTGCCAAAGAGTATTAACTTCTGTTCTTGGAACCTGACCAATTGCCTTCCATTTCTCTTGAATTGCATTAAATTCATCATAAATCTGTTTTAAGCTCTCTTCAGAATTCAATAGCTCTCTTAATTGCTCTAATATATTATTTTTCAAAGCAAGATTCTCAATTTTAATCCTTTCCTGCTCGTCAATATAGTTTTGTCTTTTCTCTTTATATATTGAATAGTATTTTCTAAACTCAATATCAATAGAATCTTCCTCCAATACAAAGTCCTTTTCACTTAATGTCTCATCGTTTTCAATTGATAGAAGAAACTCTGCTTTCTTAGTCTTTTGTTCTTGGTCAAGAATTGCTTTAAAAGCATTTCTTATTAAATTCACTCTTAGCTTTAAAACCTCAATATTCTCCTTTTCAATCAAATCTTTGATTTGAGATAATAATTCTTCTTTATTCATAGAAGAATACAGCTTTGTTAAATCCTCAATGGATTCATGCTCATTCTCTGATTCATGCTCATTCTCATCATGTACAGATAAGATTTCATTAAAATGTTCCATTTGAGCATTTGACTTGTCAGTGTTTTCTGTAATTACTTGCTCAATGTTTTGAGAAATTTCCTCATTAGTAACTACATTCTTTGGTTCCTCATTCATAATATTAATGTTAGAATACCTTTTGCAATGCAAAATTTAATTAGATAATTTTTTACTTTTGTTATTTGACTTTTTATTAGAATAACCTTGCAAAAATAAGATTTTTTTTAATCAAACAAAGAAATAATATTATATTTGCATTTACTTTGAATCAAATATTTAATCAATAGAATTATGAAAACTACCATAAAAGGTCTTTATTTATTAGGTTTTTGCCTTATCACATTGGGACTTAATGCCCAAAAATCACAACTTAAAATCGAGATTGAGAACTTTAGTCTTAAGGCTCCTGATACATGGAATGCACAAAAAACTAATACAAATCGAGAAGGATTCAGTATTGAATTAAGTAATAATGAAAATCAAAGTACAATTGGGATTCATTGTATAAAAAAAACAACTAATTTGGAATCAGCAATCATTAATCAAGCAAGCATAACAAGTAAAAAACAAGGGTTTGAAGATATGATTATTGAAAAAGTAAAATCCAAAAAAATGAATAAAAAATTCAGTGGGAAGTTTTTGGAATACACCAACAGCCCATTAAGGGATTATTATAGAGGCGGATATTATGGTATTGAAGACAGAGGTTATACATATATTATAGAGTATTATTCATTGGACTTACCTTTAGAAAGAAAGGTAATAGAAAATATTATAAACACAATCAATATACTTGCACCTGAGTCAAGACCTAATTTCTTTTTAATCGAGAAAGAATTTATCCCAGAGGTTATTTCAATGCCAGAAGAAGAGATAGAAGAAGTACACCAAGAGGAAGAAGTAATTGACACAACGAATCTTAGCAAGAAAGAACTAAAAAGGCTTGAGAAAAAAAGCAAGAAAGCCAAAAAAGATCATTTCGATATAGTTATCCAAGAAGAAGAGGCGAAGAAGAAAGCAGAAGAAGAAAATATTAAAGCAGAAAAGAAAAGCAAGAAATCTAAAAAAGAAAGAAGAATAGAGAAGGAGGAAACTAAGGAAGTAAAAGTGATTGATGAAGAAGAGAAAGAAGGAGAGAAAAAAGGCAATTTCTTCCAAAGAATCAAGAACATATTCTAATACATTGACACTTTATGCAGATTCGCTTGCCTTCTTCAAAGTAATGTTTGTTGTAGAGAACTTGCTTATTCATCCCTCACACTTCCTAATTTTAAATTCCCAAGCCTTTATTTTGAATTTAGAAGAAGATATTTCACCCAAAAAGTGCCACTTTAGTACCCAGAAAATGGCACTTTTCACCCCAAAAAGTGGCACTTTTCAACCCAAAAAATGGCACTTTTTGACCTAAAAAGTGGCACTTTTCGACCTAATAAGTGGCACTTTTTGACCATAAACAAGAAGTCTAATTTTAAAAACAAGAAGTCTAAAAGTAAAAAGAAGAAGTTTAAATCTTCACCAATAACAAAACCCTTTACACACACTTCTCTTTTGATTCTACGAAAATGTAATTTGATTCTATTTTTTTGTAATTTGATTCAAATTCCGTAGAATTTGATTCTATGAAATTAAAACGAAGTGTTATTTTATGCTTTCAACTTCCTGCACTCTTCAAACTTAGTACTTTTATTTCAATTCATTTTACTGTTTTCAGTCGTGCGGGATTTTTCTGTCGTCCGGAATTTGCAATCCCGCACTTTATTATTATTAGGATTTGTAATCCGATACTTATTCATACCTATTTTTTTTATTACATCAATATCCAATATCCCTTTTCCTTCGGCATAGTCTATCCGCTGAACTATATTTATATTCCTCTGGCAAATATACAAATTCTTCTTTTACGGGTTATTATTCATGTAATTTAATTTCTGTTGAAGATAGTCAATTGAATAGATTTCTTGGCAATCAATTCCTTCTTGCTCGTAAATTCTTTTAATAATATAGTAGGGATTGCAAATCCCGCACAACGGAAACAAAGTATGCTTTGCGTCATTGCGAACCGAAGGTGAAGCAATCCAGATTAATTATCTTAACCAAGAGTTTACATGACTCTCTGGATTGCTTCGTCCTACGTCCTCGCAATGACGTGATACAACCATAATTTAAAATTTCCGTCGTGCTGGATTCAGTCGTGCGAATTTACAATCCCGCTCTTTATTATTATTAGGATTTGTAATCCGATACTTATTCATACCTATTTTTTTTATTACATCAATATCCAATATCCCTTTTCCTTCGGCATAGTCTATCCGCTGAACTATATTTATATTCCTCTGGCAAATATACAAATTCTTCTTTTACGGGTTATTATGAATGTGATTTAATTTCTGTTGTAGATTGTCAATTGAATAGATTTCTTGTCAATCAAACCCTACTTGCTCGTAAATTCTTTTAATAATATAGTAGGGATTGCAAATCCCGCACAACGGAAACAAAGTATGCTTTGCGTCATTGCGAACCGAAGGTGAAGCAATCCAGATTAATTATCTTAACCAAGG
>Ga0265293_10009554_pt1 | contig 13903 bp, 9 predicted proteins | sample Munlanlewell138R_FD_192505 | JGI IMG/M metagenome (GOLD analysis project Ga0265293, IMG submission 192505) | Leachate microbial communities from a municipal landfill in Southern Ontario, Canada - Leachate well 138R | ecosystem: Engineered > Solid waste > Landfill > Unclassified | place: Canada...
CTAAAGCAGTGTGGCCCCTTACTCTGGCGGGCGCGGCTGCCCTTGAACGGCGTGATTACCCAGCCGCTATGGCGCACTGGGGTCGATTACTCGAACTGCTTCCACCTGAGTCGGATGCAGCAAGGGTTGTTGCAGAGAGTATTGAGCATGCCAGCAAGGAACAGGCAGGAATCACTCGCTAGCCAGCTACGTGGTCGCGTTGGCTAATCATTGGAGCCATACTCTTAGGCAGTAAGGATGTCCGTGATGACCATCACTTTCGCGTGATATGAGCGAATCGCAAACGCCAGGGCACGGTGCGCACCGTGCTCTGGCGTTTATGATGCTCGACAGGATCGACGAATTGTCAGCGTCGCTCACGCGCTTGTCGCCGCCTTTTGCTTTTATTCTTCGATGGCGCTGGTGGCGGCGCGTTTCGCTTCAGCTGTTCAATACGCAATCGTTCGTGCATTGCGGCCCTCGCCGCACGGCGCTTCACGATAAGACGGGAAATACCAAAAGCAATGGCGAACGCCGCTACTAGAATAATACCGCCGGCCAAACTTATCACCTTTCACTCCGTAGGGCCGCTCTCGCCACCATAAAACATATCACGTCGATTTTCGCGCGACTCTCTGCCAATCTTGATCAAGGGCGCTTAATCAAGCATTCGCATAGCACTCGATCAGAGAGCTCTCTTGGCATCAATTGCTTTCGCGATCAGTAAGCGCTACCAGGTAGCAATATTTGAAGGTACTCATTATGACGCGGGCAACTTAATCTGACTCTCATTAAATAGTGTAGTTACCCGCTTCAGTCGCACCTTCCCATCGGCATCCAGCTCGTGATTCACAGCAATCAGCTTCTTCGCGAAAGCGAGTGCTGCTTGAATCGCTTGCTCCGACGACCTCTCCAACAGCAGAGGTATGGCATTGATAGCCGCCTCTTCGTCCCAAAGCAGAATGAATGCCTGCTCGCGGACAGCATCTTTGAATACATCAAGGGAAATGCCATGCCTCGATGAAGACTCACCGTCGCTATCGACATCCATGCCTTCGCACAGACAGAAAAATTCATGTGCCTCTTCGTCGCACCAAAGCTGTCGAGCCAAATTAAACGTACGCTCATCGATACGGCCGATATTTTTTCCGACATACATCAAGAATCGCAGGACAGCGGCGAGCAAACCTCCATTACCGATTCGTTCCTGCATTTGTGCGAAATGCTCTTCATTGAATCGCTGCTGTTCAGGGGACGCGCCAGGGTAAGAACGGGGAGCCGCATTGCGGGAGGCACCTCGCCCCAAGAAAGCCTGCATCATGGGGGAACCGAAGACCTGCATAAAAGTCTGTTCTACGAGATAATCTCGGCTGTCGCGGTAGGTGTTGAGCGTTGATTCCATTGTCTGAGACATCAGATTTTGCCATGTCAGAAATGGATTGTCTGCTCTTACTGGCTCCCGATTTTCTCGCACTTTGTCCGCATAGGCTTCCAAGCCCCTGTACCAGGGATTTTTATCAGACATTCTTTCGTAGGCCAGCCGCAATGGATGGGCGCGCGAAAGCGCCTCCGCCGTAAATGGTGTGGCCCAGGCTCTGATCCATGGCTGGACATAGCGCTGGTACAAGCCCAAATTCATGTCGGATAGATTGCGAACGGCTGCAAATCGCCAATCATCTTCCGGGTTGGTTTCGACAATCGCACCGATGTCCTCCAACTTACGTCTTTCAAGAGAAAGAACGTAATCTCCATAAGCGAGATCAGAATTGAGTGTGTCTGCGGTTTTTTTCTTTAGTTCGGCCTGAAATATGCCTGCGGGAAGAACATCTATCAAATCAATGTTGGTTGCAAATTCGTTATGTTCTTTCAGTGCAACGCTGCCTGAAACGAAGATTCCCAGATGGCCGATGCTGTCATGAATGGCATAAACAATTGTTTGATCGTGAGCCAGGACATTCTCATCACTTTTATAGAGATCCGTGACCCATCCGAGCGCTTGAGGAGGCGGCGTAATGTTGTCGCCTTCAGAACAAAACACCACGATGGGGGATCGGATATTTCGTAAATCGACCCTGACCCCATCATCGCTAACGAGTTCAGCCGTGGATAAGCGGTTCCCTATGAACAATTCATCAACAATAAACTGGATCTCCTGCGCGGTCAAAAATACATAGCCGCCCCAATATTTTTCAAACCCGAGGTAGCGTTCGGCTTCAGTATCCACATTCGAATACAAGTGATACTGCTTATTCCACAGCGTGTTGGCCGGATTCAGATTTTCGAAGTTTTGTACCAGCCATGCGCCATCGAACTGGCCGGCTCCCAGATCACTGGCCAGCGCCGCCAACCAGCTGCCACCGAGCAGGCCACCCGAGTATCGCATTGGATTTTTGCCGCGCCATCCTGCCCAATAAGAAAGTGGAGCTCCCGCGACAATGATAGGCCCGAACAACTCGGGCCGCAGCGCGGCCGTCATAAGTACCTGCCATCCAGCTTGGCAGTTCCCGATGACGACTGGCTTCTCCTTGACATCAGGATGCAGGGAAATCACTCTCTCCAGGAATGCCGCTTCTGCGCGTATGACGTCATAAACTGTCTGCCCTTCCACTGGTTCAGGCAGAAAGCCAACGAAGTAGCACGGATGGCCCGCTCTCATGGCCACGCCTATTTCGCTCTCGGCTTTGAATCCACCTATACCAGGTCCGTGACCAGCGCGAGGGTCAACGACCACGAAAGGTCTCTTGCTCGGATCAATCACCATGCCGTCATGGGGCAAGATGCGAATCAGCGAATAATTAACCGGTCTGGGCAGATCAAGACCACTCATGACGCGCTCGAAAGGCATGCTCAGGACATGAGGGGTTTCTTCTGCCAAGTGCGAATAGTATTGATTGCCCCGGCGACGCATGACATCGTGATAGAGAACGGTGCGTTGCCAAGCATCATTCGCGTAGCTCTGCCACCACTCAAACACATTAGACGGCTGTGAGATATCCGAACCCTGGAGTGTATTCGCTTGCATTTTCCAACCCTTTGGTAAAACCTATCGTGCGACAGCGATAGTCGTTGACATTGGCAGCGTCAGCACATTACCAACACGAAACTGTTGAACGACTTCTAATGTTTCCGTGCTGACTGCATTGATCAGAGCATCCCGCTGTCTGGCATCCAGTTCTATAAACGCAGGGACTGAAGTCGCTGCACCGAGCACCGAAAGCTGAACAAATCGCTCCGGCTCCGGCATGTGAAGGAGCAAGGTTTTGGGGTAGAGATCGACGTCCTGAAAACCACCATTTTTCAGCAATAGCAGCAGCTCACTTGGATCCGACAAGGAAAACGCCACATCCACATTGGATAACGGAACACCGAGGTGACGCGCAGTTGTCTTGAACAGCACGTCGTACACAGAATGCTGATCGAGACCCTGCCAAACGCTGATTACTGCGCGGCCCTTCTTTCGCAACACTCGCCGCATTTCACGAACGGACGCTAACCGATCAGGGAAGAACTGCAGACCTTGCTGACACAGTACGAGGTCGAAGGAGTTATCCGGCAATTCAAGGCTAGTGGCGTTGCCTTGTTCCCATAGAATTGAGGCACCACTGGGTAGCGTCTGCGCTCGTCCTACTTCCAGCATATCGGCGTTGATGTCCACTGCCACAACCTGGCCGGAGGCACCAACCATTGGAGCGAGCTGCCGGGCGACGCTGCCTGTACCGCAGGCCAGATCCAATGCTCGTTCGCCAAGCACTGGGGCGGCGAAGCCCAGCACCACGCGAGTCCAGGGATCTGCAATCGTACGGCTCATGTACCGTTCGTAAACTTCCGCTGGACTAAGATCATATTGTTGGTTCACTGCATGCTCCTGCGTGGTGCTCGGATCGGACAAATTGACCTTACTGCGTAGCTCGGTATGTAATTCCATTCGGATTAGGCCCGACCTCATAAGTCGCAACGACCCGCTGGGTTTCAGTGTCAATCGCGCTCACCGTATCAGCTTTGTTATTTGTGATGAATGCGAATTTTCCATCATCACTGACTACCACACCATGCGCGCCCTTGTCGGTCGTCACAGTAGCCACCACCTGCTTCTTGCCAGTATCGATTACTGATACCGTGTTGTCGGGGTTGCTCGCGGTTCCCTCATTGGCTACATAGATTTTGCTGCCATCGGGTGTAGAGAAAAGCTGGATGGGACCACGTCCCACCTTGATTTTGTCGGTTACTTTCTGGTTGGTCGTATTAATGACTGCGACACTATCTTCGTCCCGAAGCGAAACATAAACCTGTTTTCCATCAGGCGTAAAAGCGACCTGAACCGGGGCCTTGCCAACTTTGATCCGTGCAGACTCCTTCAGGCTCTGGGTATCAATCACAGACACGCTGTTGTCTGTGACGTTTGCCACGAACAGTTGAGTCCCGTCGGGGCTCAGACGTAAACCATGGGGATAGCCACCCGTTGGAATCTCTGCGACGATAGCTTTCCGATTCATATCAACCACAGAAACTCTATCTGTGTCGGCATTGGTGATATAGGCAAAGGCGCCATCCTGACTCGTCACTACATGCGCCGGGTGGCTGCCGGCCGGCAGGCTGGCAATCAGTTCATCCGGTTCGCTTGCTTTCAGCAGCACTAAGCCCAGATCTGCGGCCGCCTCATGTGAGCTATTCGCATTTCCATGGCCATCCTTTGCGTCGCCGCCATGGCCCCCATGCGCTTCACGTGCGGGGCCGACCGCGAGGATGAGCTTGCCGTCCGGTGAGATCTGGACGTTGTGCGGCACCACAGGAATGTCGACGGTAACAACTGCCCCTGTGCTCAAGGTGATCGCGCTGATGGAAGCATTCCCCTCATTGGCGCTATAGACGGTTCCATTGGACAACGAAACTGCATTTGCAGTGCCGAACACTGCGGTAAGGGCAATCGCGATCAAACTTGCATGAAGCTTCTTCATCTTTATTTCTCCAGGTGTAAAGGCAACCGGACCGGCGGTGCGTGCAGGCTGCGACTTGCTTTGCTGACGTGAGGGCTGGCTTATCAACGATTCGCTCAACCTCGCTCTTTGAAACCATCGTTCGCATCCGGTAATGGCACCGGTCGCAATTGCTGATTCTCGGCTTTGTGATCGCCATGGCAGGATTGGCCCGAATGCATGCCCTTCATCATGAAGAACATCATCAAGGGGCAAATCAGCAAAAACAGAGCGGGCGATAAGGCCATGATCAATTCGCGCGCAGCAGGAAACACTGCGTAAGCGACCGCCACCCCTGCGGCGAGACCAAGCCCGGCTTTAAGCATCATTTTCATATCGCATTTCATGTTGGCATTCCTGAAGTTAGTGCTACGGGTCGAGGCAGCGTCATTGAAGTGACGCTACCATAAGACGCACTCTACCTAGGCGACGCTGTCACGCACATTGCGCTTGGATTACATCTTCGTCATGTATCCGGGGCGCCCACCATGACCAATTAATCTGTATCGATATGTACGATTAGATGCTATATAAGATGCTCTGTACCTTATCCTGCCTGGATACAGCGAGAAGGGACATAGCATTTGCAAGCGATCGGTAAAAAAGGCGACGTATTATTGTTGAAATTGCTCCGATCGGACGACTTAACGTCAATATTCAGTTGGTCGCGAAGCGAACGGCAATGGTCTACTTTGGAGTGCGCGATATGACTTGCCCGCACTTCGCGCGCACGATACGCGCCAGCGCTATCAAAGCAACGTCCCTTGAAGCAACACTCAACGTAGGCCTAATCGGCACAACAGGAGGGTGTGGAAGGCGCTACCGATATAGAAACGGTCGAACAGGTCATTCATGGGCCGGCTACACCCTGAAGCGCCAGCCTTAAAAGAGGCCGACACCGCTGTATGGCGATTGTCAGCCCGCTTTACAAGCGTAAAATCCGCGGTAACCGACCGTGAGGCCCTGATCGAGCTTAAAGACGAGCGCAGCGTTTTGGCGCCAGTCGGCTTCGTCACCGAGCAACCGGATTGAGACCGTGGCGCCGGGTGCCGAGAATGCTGCGGCGACCTTCGAATCGCCGGCTGCATCGAGACTAACAAGGACGCCGTTCAGTTTCATGGCGGCCTTCATGGTTCCCGCGCCCGCGTGCTGCGCGGCCCATAGGATAGGGTCGGACTCAGGGCTCCGATTGAAGGTGCAGAACGCGGCAGCATCAAGCACCCCTTCTGCCTCGGCTTCCGACATGGGCGCAAGGTCAAGCGTGGAGATCAACGTGTTTGCAAGCGCATCCTCTACGGTACCCGGCGCGGCCGGTGGATCCCGATAGATGTTCTCCACGGTGTTGCCGTCGGCAACCTCTGCAATGAGGTATCGCATCTCCGCGATCTCTCGCCGCTGCGCCTCGATGATTTCATCGGCGAGCTTGCGCACGCGTGGATCCCGGATCTGCGCCCGCTCCGATGTCATGATAGCAATGGAGTGGTGCGGAATCATCGCCCGCATATAACTTGCGCCGCTAACCGTAGCTTGGCTGCGAACCAGCCATAGCGAAAGAGCGAAAACAATTACTGCGCCGGTGAAGATCGCGAGGTTTCGCCGCTTATTGGTATACATACCTAGCATGTAGGCAAGCATGATGACCGCCATGGTTGCCCCCATCATGATCGCCATGTAGGTGCGAGTTTCCGAAAAGAAGACGTGCTCCCAGGCGTAGGTGTTCAGATACATCAAAACAAACATCACCACTGTGGAGGTGACAATCATCAAGCCAAATCGGATATAGGACATGTCTCGCGTTCCTGTATGTCTGACTTATTACATGGGACTAGCGGATCTGCGATCTGCGGCTCACCCACCGTCTTGCCTACCGCTTGAGTCGGCACTCTCCGGCGCTGAGCCATTCAGCGCCGCGCACTCAACAGCCGTCAACCCGTAGAGCCAACTGATGAGGCCATCAGAAAAGCTCTTGGGCAACCCCGCCGCGCCCGGTTGGTCACTGACCTCTGCATTGTGATTGCGAACGGCTATCTGACCGCATCTGCATGCTAATCCGATACAGCGACGATATACGTGCCCCAGGTTCCTCAGGCCATCTGACCCATCCGCCGGCATTCCTTTGCGCATTCATGACACGCTTGGGCGCAGCGCTGGCAATGATCCATAGAATGCTTGGCACACTCATCGCCGCATGCCTGGCATATCTCAGCGCATAGGCGGCAAACGGCTTGCGCGAACTCACTGTCCCGTGCCATGTAAGCAGCCGCCAAACGACATATTTGGGCACAATCCAAGTCCAGCCTGATACATCGGGCCATCTTCTGGACATCCTGTTCTCCCAAGCACGCTATGGCGCAGTGGTCGCACGCTGCTGCGCAGGCATAGCATGCATCAATGCAAGACTGAAATTTTTCGTGTGTCATACTCATCTCCAAAATTTAGGACTGTTCGTGGCAATGCTCCGCAACACCACCACAAGGTACCAGCAACGGGGATGCCGCGAGAGTCATCGCTACCAGCAATATGCGAATGATTTTTCATATTGCGAAACCACAGCGGACTAACATTACAATCTTGTAATCGTCCGGTCACTCAGGCGTCAGAATCGCCCCTTTAGACTGTGAGGATAGGCGGCAACAAGATGCCCGGCTCCGGGTATCTCGCCCCGCCAACGCGCGAATTACAGGAGCAAAGCAATGAAACTGCTCGTCGTAGAAGACGAGATCAAGACAGGGGACTACCTACGCCAAGGCTTGGTCGAATCGGGGTTTGTAGTGGATCTGGCCCGCACTGGCCTAGACGGCCATCACTTGGCACTGACCGGCTCCTACGACCTCATCATTCTGGACGTCATGCTGCCTGACGTAGACGGCTGGCGAATCATGCAGGCGCTCCGGGACGCCAGGTCGCCGACCCCTGTGCTGTTCCTCACGGCGCGAGACAGCGTGGAAGATCGCGTAAAAGGCCTGGAACTGGGAGCGGACGATTACCTGGTCAAACCATTCGCCTTTGCGGAACTGCTCGCCCGCGTGCGCACCCTGCTGCGACGCGGCGCCATTCCTGCAGCCAACGATCATATGCAAGTGGCGAATCTCGTGCTCGATATTCCGCGGCGACGGGCCGAACGCAACGGAACCCGAATCACGCTTACAAACAAAGAGTTCGCCCTACTGGAACTGTTGGTACGGCGCCAAGGCGAAGTGCTGCCTCGATCGCTGATTGCTTCTCAAGTTTGGGACATGAACTTCGATAGCGACACCAATGTGATTGACGTCGCCATCCGGCGTCTGCGCGCCAAGATCGACGACGAGTACGAACCCAAGCTTATCCATACCGTGCGGGGCATGGGTTATATGCTGGATGTGAGCGACCCCGCGCCGAGCCGATGAAGCGCCGCCCTCTCTCTCTGGCGGTACGACTGACTGTTTCGATCGGAGCAGTGATAACCGTTGTGCTGCTGGCTTTTGGCTGGATTATCGAGCGGTCGATCAACAACCACTTCATCCAGCAGGATGTGGACGAACTGAACGCCGTACTGCAAACGTTGAAGCACACGATAGCAACGCTGCCCGACGACGATGGTCCTGAGGCTTTGCAAGCCACGTTCGCAAACGCCATCTCCGGCCACCACAACGCACAGTACCGCATATCGACATCTACCGGCGAGGTCATCTATTCAACACCCGGTTCGGACCTGGAACGATTTGCAAAGCTTTCGCGGCTCGTTGACCACATAGAAATTGATACGGTTGGCATATGGAAGGGGCATGACGAGACCTATCGGGGTGCCGTAGTGCAAGTGAGTCCAGACAGCCGAAGCGGGACGAAGAATCTCACCATAGCCGTAGCGACCGGTATAAATTTTCACCTGCACTACCTGGAAAGCTTCCGCAATTATTTGCGGCTCGTCACAGTTGCGGCCGCCCTTATCGCTATTGTCTTCACATGGCTGGCTGTCCATCAAGGACACGCGCCCATACGGCGCATCAGTCGTGAGATAGGAAGGATAAAATCGGATCAATTACATATCCGCCTTGTTCCTGACACCGTGCCGGCGGAGCTCGTTGAACTGGCTAAATCGTTCAACCAGATGCTGGACAGGCTCGAAGATGTGTTCCGGCGTCTCTCGGACTTCTCGGGGGATATTGCGCACGAACTGCGAACGCCCATTACAAACATCAAAACCCAGACTGAAGTTGCGCTTTCTCAAGCGCGCAGTGTCGAACAGTATCGGGAAATTCTGTATTCCAACCTTGAAGAATATGACCGGATGGCCAAGATGGTCGGCGACATGCTGTTCTTGGCTCAGGCCGACAATAACTTGCTAAAGCCCGAACTCGTCGCCATTGATCTGGAGGCTGAAATTCGAATACTCTTCGATTTTTTTGGTGCTTGGGCTGAGGAGCGTGAGGTTGTATTGGAGCTGTCCGGGGAGGCTGTCAGTATGTTGGGCGACCGCCTGATGATTCGCCGTGCGCTGAGCAATCTCTTGTCCAACGCCATCCGTCACACGCCAGACGGTGAAACCGTAGCCGTCCTGATCAAGAGAACAGGAACGCCCGACACCGAAACTGCAAAAATCCGTATAAAGAATCCCGGCCCGGCCATTCCAGGGGAACATCTTCCCCGGATCTTCGAACGATTCTATCGCCCAGACTCTTCCCGACAACGTACGGGAGAAGGCGCCGGCCTGGGTTTGGCCATTGCAAAATCCATTACCGAAGCGCACGGCGGTCGTATTACCGTTACTTCGAACGAACAAGCGACTACGTTCGAAATATCCTTTCCCATCAGCACAGCTGTTGTAGCTTCGCCGAGATGCAGCGGCACTTAGACTTACCCTGATCCATGCGCGAACCAAGACAACCTACATCTGAGTCTTAATCCAGCACCCGGATGCCGCCTCTGCCGTCAACCATACTGCCGTAACCAGCACTGCTCTGAATCGGCTTCCTGACTTGGCAACTTCTGTTTCCATCTATTCATTGAATGCGGATAGCAGTGCGCGGTCACCACTCCTACTGGATCATCGCGAATGCGATGACCAACCGATTTTCAGCATTTTCACTGGGCGCGGCTACGCAGCGCCCAGATTTTGACCATTGGCTCCAAAGCGCAACAGCGCTGGTGCCAATGCTGACTGAACAGCCCAACGCCCCGTGTGTGAACCGGGCGTTGAGCTAACTTCAAGATTATGCGGCAACCGTATCAGCCGCTTGGTCACTGTCGGTTTCAGTGGCGACATGCTGCGATGCCCCTACCCAGAAAACAGCAGGCATCCATCCCGTACCCGCTACCAACCTTTCCGCCTCACTGGCAATTTCCGCCTTCTTCAACTTCTCCAACCGGGAAACCTGATCGGGCGCAAACTCGCCCACGGCGTCCAGAATCATGGCCTTGGAAATGTGCATGAAGTACGCTTCAGCGGTCGGCTGCCACCATGCCGCCATATCCAGCCCCAGGGCTTGGGCCAGTTCCGCGCCGGGTTTTTCATTAGTAGCGCGGGGCGTGATGACATCCACCGTTGCCGCCGCGCACACGGCCAGCAAGCGCAGCAGTTCATCCTGCGGCTTTGCCAGCAGAACCGCAAACAGTTCGGTGCTGTCCAGTGGCAAGCTCTCCCATCCTGCTCGGTGTAATCCAGCCAGGGCCAGGGCCGCCGGTGATTCCGGCCAATCCGGGGCCATGCTTTCCAGCCGATCTTGTACCGTCAGACTCACGCCCAAAGGCAGGCGATGGCGATGATAACGGTCACGCTGCAAGACAGTCTGAACCATGCCATGCACCACAGCGGCCAGCGCCGCCTGGGGGTTCCGGGCCAGTTCGATTTGCAGCGCAGCGGTGCGGTGTGCGCTCAGACGTTGCGCCAGCCGATCGGACATAACCCCGGCTTTCGGCTTGTCGTCATCGACGCTACCGCTATCCGCTTCTTCACCGCTGCCACCCTCGCGCAGCCGCTCCAAGGTGCGTAGCGCCTTGGCTTCGGCTTCACGCATCAGGCCGCGATGCACGACAATCTCACCCTGCCGGTCAAGGGTGACAATGGCCCCGGCAGCGGTTTTCACATGCGGCGCGTAGTCCATCAAGCTGGCTTCCAATGCCTGCAACTGTTCGGCCAGTTCATCGCCTTCCTCCTGCAAGGCATCGGCTTTTCCCTCGTCATCTTCATCCAGCGCTATATCCAACGCTTCACCAATAGCCTGCATCTTGGTTTCCAGCTTTTCGATGCGCTGGCTTTCCCGCTTGGTGGGGCTGCGCCGCTCTCGCGGCGCACGCTGGAAGGCTTGCAGATCGGCATACGTCGCGGCAGGGGCCGCATCCACCCATGCCCACCCTTCGGTCTTGACCGTGGCCGCATGAGCATCCAGCTTGTCGCGCACCAGCGTTTCCAACAGAGTGCTATCCGTCACATACACGCCGTTATCATCCTCTGCGAACAGATCGCGGCGCATCCCGCCGCCGGCGGCTTCATAGGCGTCCAGCCCTACGAACAGCACCAGCGGATGCGCGGCATCAATTTCCCGCTCGGTCAACCGGTTCCGCAAAGCATGAGGATGGCGCTGCCATTCGGGCGCATCATAAAATGCCGCATCTTGTGCCGCATGGTCGTCAGTGATAGCAAGCGCCATCAACTGATCGAGGTTCACGGCATCGGCCCGGTAATCGGCCATCAACCGGGGCGAGACATTCGCCAGCTTCAAGCGACGCTGCACCACCAGCGGCGTCACAGCAAAATCCGCCGCAATATCTTCAATCGGTCGGCCCTCAGCCACCAACGCGGCGAAGGCTTCAAACTGGTCCGCCGGGTGCATGGCTTCGCGCTGCACGTTCTCGGTCAGGCTGACCGTCAAGGCATTGTCATCAGCCACCAACAAGCATGGCACCTCCCTATCCTTGGCAATGCGCCGGGTCTTCGCCAGCAATTGCAGCGCCGCAAGGCGACGGCCACCGGCCACGACTTCATAATGCTTGCCATCGCGGGCTAGTACCACGGTAAGATTTTGCAGCAGCCCCACGCGGGCGATGCTCTCGGCCAGAGCATCAATCGACTGCCCCGCGGTCTTGCGTACATTGCGCTTGGATGCGCGAAGCTGCTGCAACGGCACCTGAATCAGATGCGGCTCGATGGCCGTAGTGGTAGCGACGGTATCAGTCGCCGCATTCACCGCGTCGATGGCTTGGTTTTCAGTATCTATGATTGCGTTCATGATGGTTTTCTCCTGACAAAGAAAAAGGGTTTGCTGTTCACCGCATACCGGATTCCAAGATTCGGAAGCCCAAGCCTTTGAGCTGTTGATATGCGGTCGGCACGAAGAACCCGGTCGGCCTCGTTGCCACCGTCTTTCCTGAGTTCATCGCCCGCGACGGTCAGGAGCCCACGGACGCAGGCCGTCAAGGAAACAAGCGTCAGGTTGGTGCGGCCCGCAGGCGCAGCCGAGGACACGGCCTGGCGCGCCTTGACGGCACACGGCCACGGGCTACAGTCGCGGATAAGGTGATGAAGTCAGGAAAGATGGTCGAGCAGGCAACGGCCAGCTCTTTGGTGTCGCCTGCAGGCAAGCGAAGCGCGCAGGCCCGAAGCAGCGAAGCCGGGCCGTAGGCGTAAGGGATGGAAGCCAGCAGGGGCAAGACGCCGAAGGCGGCTTGATGTGCAACACGACAGCCCGGCCCGCAGCCGTCAGGCGCAGGGACACGCCCTGGTTGTATGAGATACCTACTCTATGGCCTTACAATTTTGTTTATCAGGCCGTACCGTTAAATGCCACAATGGTTCATGATGCCAATTACATTAGCGTTTTAAGCATAAAAATAATAGTTATCTATTTTTATGAATGGTTATATCCTGTATTATGTTTCTGTCATAATGTATCTAACTACTAAAAATCACTCCCCATCCTGTTGACCATGAGCAGCATCGGCGAACGCCTACGCATTGCGCGCAACAAACGCGGCTTGACCCAGGAAGCCCTGGCCAGCTTGGTTCAGACGCCGCTGACCCAAGGAACCATTGCGCACATCGAAAATGGCCGAAGCGAATCCTCACGCCATATCGTCTGGATCGCCGCCGCCCTTCACGTGCGCGCCGAATGGCTGGTTACCGGCAAGGGAGAAATGTTTGAAAGCGAATGGCTTTGGCCGGAAATCCCCATGAAAACGGTGGCGGAACTATCTGAACAAACCCTGGAAGACATCGGCGACTACATACAAATGAAGCTGAGTAAACACGCCAAGAACAGCAACGACAGCAAGCAGCAGGAAGACTAACGCCTCTCCGGGGCAACACTTCGCCCCTCATACAAATAAACCACAAAAGACACACACCGCCCCTGAATCTCAGCATGGTTCAGGGCGGGTCTTCCTGCTTCATTCCCCCCTCCTCACATCATATTCAACCGCAATTCCCACTATCCATATGACTTTTTGATATTAGTTGTGTATTGACGCTTCTTAATAGATACGTAATGATTACACCAAGCCCGCTCTTTAACAACACAACACCGATGAATACCGTGCCCTGCCCAAAAACGGGCGGTGCGAGTGCACGGCTACCCGCGTCGCCAGCATCATCTGATTGCGGGGCGACATGCACCTGGGTAGGAGCAAAACAGGTGAAAAATCATCCCTCTCCCGGGCCGGTGTGAGACTGGCGTTAACTGGGGATGTGGATGACGTTCCGTACCCACGGACGCCGGTGCTGCCGAAGGCAGACCACCCTGGACAGATGGCGCGTAATCCGTCCATGACAGCGACAAAGACCGCAGTTCCCAGCATCCCGAGGAACCGCCACAGCGGAGCCAGCGTCGGGCGCTGCCGGGAATGATCAAAGCATTCAGCCCCCATCGCGGCATCTTGGCGGGCTGTTCACAACGGCTCGAACGGCGCCGGCTTTGGAAAGCACCCTGGCCCATCGCCCAGGATGCTTCCCAAGGTCTAACGGAGGAGTATATGAAGGA
>Ga0265293_10009557_pt1 | contig 13901 bp, 12 predicted proteins | sample Munlanlewell138R_FD_192505 | JGI IMG/M metagenome (GOLD analysis project Ga0265293, IMG submission 192505) | Leachate microbial communities from a municipal landfill in Southern Ontario, Canada - Leachate well 138R | ecosystem: Engineered > Solid waste > Landfill > Unclassified | place: Canada...
TATCGACCAACCAGGGCCTCCCCCATCTGACCAGATAGTCTTTTACGACGGTCCCTGGAATTTTGCCATTGATCTTCCTAAAAAAAGGTGCTATGATTGACTGGGAATAAATGGGGGGTCTGACCCCTCGCGAAAGGAGCTGTTTTGATGTCTGCGATCTATATGGTGATCTCATCTTAACAGAATAACTGGCACAGTCTGAGAAGCCTGGTGGGTTCCACCTTGTTTTGCTGTGCCCACTAAAGTAACCTTTCGTGAATACTGTACACAAGCACAGGCACACCGAAATGGTGTGTCTTTGTTTTATCCAGGCGCATTATGATTTGGAGGCAAATCAACAGGCCGCAGTATGCAGAGATAAAGGCTGCTTATTGCGGTATTTTTGTGCCCAATTTTAGACTTTGTGGAAAGGAGTTGATGTTTGATGATTGCCCGAAATCGCACACTCACAATATCAACTACATTGGAGGATGAAAGAATTGAATTTAGAGGATTATGGCTTACCTATAGAGGTCATAAAGAGTTTAGAAAATGATGCAGAGAGCATTCCGGCCCGGGTCTTGGCAGTGCACAGAGAGCGCTATGATCTTGTCTGCGAACATGGGCAGGTTACCGGAAGACTCAAATCAAGTACGTACTTCGCCGATTGCTCAGAGGATTTTCCCACGACTGGTGATTTTGTTTTGATCCACTACAATCCCAAGGGAGAGAGTCCTATTGTTAAGACATTACCTAGAGGATCGTTCTTTTCCAGACGCGATCCCGATAAAGGCCGCGGCGAACAGGCTGTGGCGGCCAACTTTGACTACGTGTTTATTATGCAGTCACTGAACCAGGATTTCAATCTCAAACGTCTGGAACGCTACATTACCTTGGCTTGGCAGTCCGGGGCAACTCCAGTCTTAGTTCTTACCAAGGCTGATCTGGTTGAAGACTATGAAGAGCAAATCGAAGCAATCGCAGAAATCGCCTTTGGAGTCGATATTCACGCGGTGAGTTCCAAAGATGGAACGGGACTTGAGGCCTTGGCCTCCTATCTCCAGCCCCGCAAGACTGTGGTCTTTTTGGGTTCTTCAGGAGTAGGCAAATCAAGTCTCGTCAACCGCTTGGCAGGACAGGAAATCATGGATGTCCAAGGAATCCGGGAGGATGATGACAAGGGACGCCACACCACCACCCATCGGCAACTTGTGATGCTGGAAAATGGGAGCATGATCATCGATACCCCTGGAATGCGCGAACTGGGGATGTGGGCTGTAGACTCTGGCCTGAGCGAAGCTTTTTCGGATGTGGAAGGGTATTTCCCCCACTGCAAGTTTTCCGATTGCCAGCACAAGACTGAACCTGGCTGCGCAGTGAGAAAAGCCCTGGAGGAAGGGGAGCTCTCCCCAGACAGGTGGGAAAGCTATCTGAGGCTCCAACGCGAGGCAAAATACGCCGATGACCGGGCCGCTTACTTGCAGATCACCCGGCAGAGGGGCAAAGCCTTGAGTAAATGGAGCAAGCAAAGAAGTAAGAACTGGGGTGAAGCTAAGTGGTGATCCATCTACGTTTGGAAAAAGCCGCAGACCATCGTGCTGTGGAAGAGTTGACCAGGGAGGCTTTTTGGATTAACACAGATTGCCGGCCCTACATTGACGAACACTATCTTGTACACAAGTTACGTGATAGCTCCGCCTTCATTCCTGAACTGGATTATGTAGCTGAAGTGAATGGACGACTGGTTGGGAATATCATGTATTCTAGGTCCAAAATCGTCTCCCCGGAAGGGGTGGAACACGAGGTGTTGTCTTTTGGTCCACTGTCGGTCTTGCCCGAGTTTCAAGGAAGGGGTATTGGGAAGGCTCTGATGCGCGAGAGCTTCGAAAGAGCCCGCGCACTTGACTTTGGAGCCATCGTCATCTTTGGACATCCCGACTACTACCCCCGCCTCGGGTTCAGACGGGCTTCTGAGTTTGGAATTACCGCCGCAGACGGAACTACCTTTCCAGCCATTATGGCGCTGGAGCTTGTTCCAGGATCATTAGACGGCATTACCGGCCGCCTCTATTTCGATGCAGTGTATGAAGATCTACCAGAAGACGAAGTCATGGCCTTTGATGCACGCTTTCCCAGCAAAAAACCCCGGAGTAAGGTACCAATTGACCTACTTCTGGAGCGTCTTAAAGGAGAAGCCAAAGAATCAGTAAAAGGACTTAAGCTCACCTACCTCGGTGATTTTCACAGGATCGCCGTGGAGCAAGTTGCCAATCTCCGAGGAATCGATGCTGAGGCTTTGGCTACCATCCGATCAACCCTACAAGAACATGGTCGATTGTGGGGAAACGCGTAAAGAGTGAGACCCCGGCTAACGCCGGGGTCTTCGTATAATGCGGATTGAATGAAAGCAACATGCTATCAAAGAGGCCCGAGTTTGCCCTCACACACCCTTTTCCAGCCCAAGTAGGCTCAGTTACTGACTCTGTTGTCCCCAAAGAGGAACCTGAGAGAATAGATACCCGATATGCCTACCAGAGTATAGACAATCCTACTCAACATAGACGCAGTCCTCATGCTTTCCCCGCCTAAGACCGCGGCTACGAGATCCCACTGAAAGAGACCGACCAATAACCAGTTCAAGGCACCGATAATCACAAGGAGTAGCGCAAGTCTAGACAACCCATTCATCATATGACCCCCTCATTTGGCTTTTAGCCTAGTATTTCCCAAACAAGAAATCTTATTCGGCACAGGCAAATAGCAGTTGCTTCCCCAAATTACGTGGGTACGCCAGCGAATAGGCCCTTCTCTCGGCGTTATCACTTCTCCTTATACTACCTGCCCAAGTATAGGAAATCATGATTAGACTTGCCAAGACTCCTATGGTACCATGTTGGCGGTTAGTCAAAAAAATCACATACAGGTGAAGTAGTAGCAAAGAATTTTTCCACTAGGGGGCAGACGATGGATCAGTTTTCAACCAATACGAAGAAACTCAACCTCCTCTTAGATCTCAAGAGGGATATTGTTGGAGTCAAACTGCTCAAGAATCAAGCAGAATTCGACTCATATTCGGTCACCAATCTCATTAACCCATTGTCCTATTGTGTTGCGGTGAAATCCGCTAGTCTAGGCCATCGCATCAAATTTGACAAGCAAAGATCCGGCTGCGGTGGTAGCACAAGGGCATTAGGATTTGAAAAACCAACCGACAGCTTCTTGGATGGAACAGACCTTTTTAGCCTAGGTCTGTTTAGAGACGAGAACGTCGCAAAGAGGGCTGCTTTAGAAACATCTAACGTACTTTCTAACACCTATGGCGTTCTAGTTCAGCCCTTAGAATACTTCAGTGAATCAGACCAACCCGACGTGATTCTTATCATTGGTAATCCCCGTGAACTCATGCGAGTTCTACAAGGTTATGCCTACAACCATGGGATCAGTAAGACACTTAGCATGTCTGGAAACCAAGGTGTATGTGTCGAGGCCACAGTCTATCCCCTGATCCATGACACCATCAACTTGTCTATGTTTTGCTCGGGAACGCGGTATTTGGCCCACTGGGGCGATGATGAAGCGATTCTTGGAGTCCCAGTTAGCCTATTTGCCGATGTTGTAGAAGGCCTCCAACATACAGTAGACGCAGTGGAAACGGATCAAAGGAAGAGAGAGATCAACAGCAACTTACAGGCCCAAGAGCTCGAGCCAATAGAGGTAGTCTACGGCAAAACGTACTACACTGAATATGAGAAAGAGAAAAGGGAACGACGCAAGAATGAACAACAAGGATAAGCAAAAAAATCCAGCGCACCTCGCACTGATCATTAGGACGGTCATTGTTGTGACAGGAATCTTGGCTTGGGAGTATTTTGCCAATTACGGTAACTACAACCCTATCTTTACAAGTTACCCTAGCGAAATCGTCAGGGACTCCATCACCTTCGCAACCAGCGGTCAGCTGTACAGGCATGCTTCCATCACCATCAAGGAGGTATTTGGAGGAATCTTCTTCGGCAGCATCATCGGAATTGCCCTAGCCACATTTTTCGGTTACTTTGACTTTGCCGGAAAGATCTTCACCCCCATTATTTCCGCTTTCAGTTGCATTCCCCAACTGGCCTTAGCACCCATTTATGTCTTGTGGTTTGGCTTGGGATTACAATCAAAGATCTTCCTCGCTGGTCTAATGGTGTTTTTCAATGTCTTCTCGGCAACATATGGGGCAATTAAAGGAATGGACAAGGGAATTCTCGAGTCCGCCAACTTACTCGGGGCCACAGAGTTTGAAACACTGCGAACTGTCGTCATGCCCTCCTGTATGCCTTGGATTTTATCTGGTCTCAGGGGAGGTGTCAGTGCAGGATTAGTCGGAGCAATTATCGGCGAATATATTGGTGCAAAAGGCGGATTAGGCTGGATGATCACCTATTCCACCTCCTACTTCAATATTAGCAGAGTCATGTCATGTATCCTTGTGCTACTCGCCCTAGGCCTGACCATGAACAAGATTCTAGACTTGGTTGAACGTAGGGTCCTGGCGTGGAGAACTGTCACCACCCTAGGAACAGAGAAACTAAAGTAGCAACTCAATGCAAATGTTGGTTATCGCATGATGATCAACGAGGCTGTCATCAAATCTTAATTTACGAGGAGTTGGAGAAATGAATCTCAAAAACATCAAACGAATCACCGTTCTACTCTTGGTCTTTGCACTAGCATTGCCACTTGCGGGACAAGTTGCCGAAGCGAAACCCACCAAGATCGTCGTCTCGGAATTCCGGGGTCTAAACTATGCTCCTGTACACATTGCCGAGGTTCTTGGATTCTTTGCAGAAGAAAACCTAGACGTAGAGTTTGCCGTCTACGGTGATGGGCCCATCGCTTTTCAAGGTATGCATGCAGGGGATTCACAGTTTTGTATGCTCTCAGTAGAACCTGTTTTCAGAGCTCAAGAACAAGGTTTAGAGTCAAGCATCATTATCGCTCTTGACACCACTAGAACCTATGGATTTGCCGGTGCCAAACACATTACCGATCCAAGCCAGTTGAAAGATAAAGTTGTCTTTGCCGGAGCACCCGGTTCCGCCCCCTTCTCCTTTATCTGGAGTATTCTAGAGAACGCCGGCCTTGACCCCGAAAACGATGTGACCTTTGCTCAAATGCAATACGGTGCTTCCATCGCTGCTCTGGAAAGAGGAACGATTGACGCAGCATACATGGATCATGCCAATAAGCCCAAGTTCTTGGCAGCTCGTGCAAACATCCTTATTGACGGCGCCGATGTAGAAACCAAGCAAAAAGTATTCGGTTCGGAAAAATTCGAAGGCTCCATCATTACTGCCACGAAAAAATTCGTGAATGAGAATCCCGAGATCGTACAAGCTTTCATCAATGCTGTTATGAAAGGAATTGACTGGGTCAACTCCCATAGCGATGAAGAGCTCGTTGAAATCTTACTGCCTTATCACGATGGAAGTACCAAAGCCGACCTTTTGGAGAGACTGGAACTCGTTAGATTCTCCCGTACCCCAGATGGCCGCATCTCCAGAGAAGGATTTGATGCTATGGAGAGATTCTCCATCAAAACCGGGGTATTGAACGGTACGATCGGCTACGATAGCATCATTGATATGCGGTTTGTCGAAGAAGCACACAAGTAGGGAGAAACATGAGTTACTTAGAGGTTCTGAACGTCTGTAAGTCCTTTGATAACCATAGGGTGTTGAAGAACATCAATCTCTCTATAGAGAAAAACGAGTTTGTCACGCTCTTGGGACCTTCAGGTTGTGGTAAGACCACTCTGTTACGATCCATCGCCGGGTTAAACAGTATCGACTCAGGCCGCATCTTCCTTGACGGAGAAGACATTACCTATAGGAATCCACGGGACAGAAATATCGGCATGATTTTCCAAGCGTATTGCCTGTTTCCCACCATGACTGTCTATGACAATGTGGCCTACGGTCTGAAGTTAAAGAAGATGCCCAAAGAGGAAATTAGGACCGAAGTCAATTCCGTCCTTGAGTCTATGAATCTAATGGATAAAGCCAAGAGCTTTCCAGCACATCTTTCAGGCGGAGAGCGACAAAGGGTTGCACTTGCCAGAACCCTCGTTATGAAACCAAAGATCTTGCTCCTAGACGAACCCTTCAATGCCATCGATGCAAAGTTGCGTAAGTCCCTCCAACTAACAGTGAAGGACATTCACAAGAAGTTTGAAATGACCTCGATTCTTGTGACCCACGATCAAGAAGAGGCCATGAGGATGTCGGATACCATTCATCTGTTTAGCGATGGAGTGATTGAACAATCAGGCACGTCAAACGATCTCTATCTGGAGCCAACAAGTGAGTATGTGGCTACGTTCATGGGCAACTACAATGTCATTGATGCCAGAGATTTTCGCAGGATCACCCAGGGAAGGTATCAAGAAGGTAGGACTGTCGCCCTACGACCCGAAGCCATTGAACTTGAGAAACAGAAGTTTACCGACGCCGGCAGTGGGCATATTTTTGAAGGAGTTATCACAAGTTCTGTGCCACAAGGGGCCATTATGAGATTTGGAGTAGAGACCGAGGGTGTAGAACTGAATGTTGATGTGTTGGTTGACAAAGCGACGAGCTTTGCCATTGGAGAAAAAGTCCACCTGCGAATCTTGGCTGACAAAATTCTTCGTTTCGATTCATAGACTGCCCGAAAAGAGAATATCACAGATACGCGCATAAAACACAAGCGTGCATACGGAACCCGCCCTTCGAGGCGGGTTCATTGATCGTCAAATTGCGTGAGGATCTGTCCCGCGCGCAATTTGACAAGTAGACGCGAAAAATCCAGTGGAATCATCCAAAAAGGGATCGCTAGGGGGCTGGTGACACATTCTCACGATGTTATGTAGTCCTAGTTGATAGACAAAAGACTCTAAAACCCGAAGCGCGACCCAAATTGCGATGATCCACCGGAAAGCCGAGCGTTATAAGGACGAGAAAACAGATGACGACAGATGCCAATGTTCCTTTTGCCCTTTATAACACTTAATAGAGAGTATACACCCGATTTTCGCTAGTTTCAACCGAACTCTTGACATTTAACGCATTGTACCCAGGGGTTCCCTAAGTATCACAAATCGTTAATACAAAGTAATCAGCCACCTCCGGAAAATCGCCCTTGAGGTGGCCTTAGTATCAGTCTATTTCATTATTCCATTCCTCGCAAGAACTCTCCCACCGCATCTAAAGCCTTCAAAGTGGCCCAGCCATAGCAATAAAAGAAGAGCCCATCTGCACCGCCCTGAAGTGCGGCCTCAATTGTGTCCTCAATTTCTGTTTCCGGGATATCCCAGATCTGAATACCTGTAAAAATCTTATTCTCGCCAAAACGATCCTTACCCCACTTGGTTTGCTCCGTTACAAAGGATACGGGCAAACCCTTTTGCTTGTACTCTGCAAAAGATATCGTTCCTAGTTTGAGCAGGTTCGTTAGGTCTGCAAAGACCTTCTCTTGTGAAATGGGATCGTCTCCAGCCAAAGCCTGTACAAAAGCTCCCAAGTCTGCCCCGCCCCCAAGCCTGTGATAGGGGAAATGCTTGGTCCCTTCGCAGAGCTGATCTAGGTTGGCGTAATCTTGGCCCAGGAGTGGTGCAAACGAAGGTGGCCACAGGTTGAGCCAATAGGCGGGACTAACGCCCTGCTTGTCTCGCCAAATTTGGACCTCGTTCCAGATTTTTTGAGCCAACCGCGTGATGCTCTCATTTCGGAAATGGAACCAGGCTTGCAGAACAGAGGCTTTTTCCTTCTCTTCAAGCCAACCCTCAAGCAACAGGGGTTCCTTCGAGAACTCCTCAAGGAGCTTACTGAGGATTTTAAGATCAATCCCGCTCTTTTCCATCCGCTCCACGCAATGGGGACAAAAGCAAGTCAGCATTCGCTCAAGCGAAACGGTGGCTCCGCTCCAATCTGGATAACGGAGACGGTCTACCAAGATCGCTCGACTGGGATAGCGTTCCAACATATTAATGATAAGGCTCTTAACATAGACCTCAGTCAAAGGATTATTTGGGCAAAGCCAAGTGGTAATGGGCTCGCCAGAAAAGGTATTAACGCAGGCAGCTTTGACGTCTCCCTCAAACGCTGCATTCAGAGCCTTAACCCACGGCAAGACCTCTGCTCCCCGCTCTTTGGCAGCTACAATGAGCTCCTGCACATAATCTTCTCCAGCATAAGCTTGAGGCGATAGACGGGGTCTAAAGGGTAGGCGGCTAAACCAACCCTCACTATCTGGAATCTCAAAGCAAGCGTCGGTGTAGAACACCTTATGCACCGGGTTATGCTCGAGTTCCCCTTGGGGGTAGGGATGGCGTTCTTCCAAAGTACCAGTTTCCGCAATAATGGTGCGGATGCCGGCCCTTTCCACTATATTGCTTACTACTACCGCCGCACCGGCGTCTCTCACATCATGGGGGTGTACTTGAATTGTTTTTTCCATGTTTGGGCCAGGATTAGTATTCCGCCGTAACCCCAGCTAGCACCTCCTCGCTCGTAATGGGTTTGTGCAACTCATTGACGATGCGCCCCTTGCGCATAATCAAGACTCTCTGGCAAACCCGAGCGAGCTCCTCTGGCTCATCACTAATCACAATCAGAGATACACCCGCTCTCACTAACTCCTCCATCAGCTTGTAGATCTCTGCCTTAGTCCCGACATCAATTCCCGCTGTAGGTTGATCCAAGATCAGAATCCCAGGCTGAACTGCCAGCCATTTGCCCAGTACAGTCTTTTGCTGATTCCCACCGCTTAGAGTGTTCACCTGAACCTGTGGGCTGGCTGCTTTCACTTCCACCATCGTAGTTAGATCCTGAACCCGTTCTTTACGTGCCGCAGAATCAATAAAAGGACCGTTCACTAGACGCTCTAGAACTGTCAGAGTGATATTGTCTGCGACTGAGTGCTGAAGAATGAGACCTTGGTCTTTGCGATCCTCTGGCAGGAGGGCAAGTCCCCGGGCAATCGCCGCCCTGGGTGAGGTCGGAGTGTAGTCTCTTCCGTCAATTCGGATCTTCCCCTCAAGGGTACCGTTGCTGGCACCAAAGAGTGCCCGAGCCAGTTCTGTTCGACCGGCACCAACTAGGCCAGCTATTCCCAGGATCTCACCTTTGAAAAGAGTAAACGAGACATCCTGAAACTCCTTGGGCGAGGTTAGGTTCTGGACTTCCAAGATGGGAACTCCTCCATGCTCCGGTACATCCACTGGAGTTTGCGCCACTTCACGACCAACCATTAAGTTTACTACCGAGCGGTGATCGAGCTCTGAGGCAGACGTACTGGTAACGACTTCACCATCGCGCAGAACCGTGATCTGATCCGCAATCATAAACACTTCTTCCAAGAAATGAGAGATATAAATGATGCCCACACCAGACTGCTTAAGCTTTTGAATTACTGCAAACAGGTCTTCCCGCTCATGACTAGATAGGCGCGCGGTTGGTTCATCCATAACTAAGATTCTGGTATCTTGCACAAGTGCCTTGGCAATCTGCACCAGTTGCTGCCTAGCTACTCCTAGCTTCTCGACCTTTTCTCGAATCGGCAGTTCGAAACCGATCCCCCTCAAGAAATCTTCTGCCTGGATGTAAAGCTGATCCCAATCAATGAAAGACATGCCTGCCCGCTTCTTCAAGGGCTCCCGACCGAGCAGGATATTTTCGGCCACCGTCAGATGGGGATGCAAACTGAACTCCTGGTGAATGACTGCAATCCCTGCATCAGCAGCCTGTCTTGGCGTGCGAATATCAGCTTCTGCGCCCTCAAGTAGAATCCGACCGGAATAATCGGAGAAGAAACCGCCGAGCACCTTGATCAAGGTAGATTTTCCGGCTCCATTCGAACCTAACAGTCCATGAACCTGCCCCTGCTCCAACGTGAAGCTAACCTCGTTCAGGGCACGGATCCCCGGGAAATCTTTAGTGATTGCCTGCATTTCCAAAAGAATTTCATGTCCTGTCATCGTTCTGCTCCTCACTATCTAACAGACCTGGGGGGGAATAACCCCCCAGGTGTCTGTGCTTTTCTTACCAAACTGGACTGTACTCGTCTACGTTTTCCGAAGTGACTAGAGGTAGTTCAAGGAAGTAGGTTGGCGTTGGAATTTCATCAACCCTTCCATCAAGATAGAGGCGGGCCATATGCAAGGCTTCAAAAGCTTGTGGATAAGGATCTTGCATGACGGTACCGTAGGCCAGACCTTCTTTGATGACTTCATGAACGTCTCTTGGATAGTCGCCTAAGATCCACTTGACTTCCTTGCGTCCAATCTGCTCTGTATACTTCGCTCCTGGGACTCCTGCAGGTCCTTGGTTTACAATCGCGTCTAGAGTGCCAGCAGGGTGCTTCAAGAGGATGTCTTGGGTGGCTGCCAAGGATTTGGCACTGTCCCAGCCATCACTGATAGAAGCAACGATTTTAATGCCTGGATAGTCTGCAAGTACATTTTCGAAACCGGCTTGACGCATGACTTGTGCCGACGTTCCCAGTTCGCCCATTAAATAGGCAACATTACCCTTTTCACCAATAGCTTCAATCAAGAGGCGAGCTTGTTGCTGACCGAAGTAGTAGTCATCAGCGCCAACAAAGGTCACGATTTCTGCGCCTTCACCCACCTGATTGTTGGCTGCAATCACTGGAATTCCAGCTTGGTTTGCTTGAATGATCACTGGCACGACCGCTTGGGCATCACCTGGTACAATCACAATCATGTCTACCTTTTCGGCCAAGAACTGTCTCACAATACCTACTTGAGTATTGGGGTCACCTTGACCATCTCTCAAGAGAAGGTTGAAATTGAACTCTTTCGCTCCATCATTCAAACCTTCAATGAAGTTGGAGTAGAAGGGATTGGACATATCCCAAATGGTAGCTCCGATAGTATACTGTTTTTCACTGGCAAATCCAGCGACGCTGGTGGCAACAAGTAGAAGAAGGGTCATAACAATTAGCTTGTTTCTCATTTGGTTTCCTCCTCAATGTTTAAGGTGCTATATTTTTCCTAAGCCTTTGTGCCAATACCGAGTTTTGCCAATAGACCTCCTCCCCTTGTGTTTTGCTTTTGCGATGACTTCTTGTTTGTAGCATCAAAGCCCACTGCTAAAAGAATGATTAAGCCAGTTACTGCCGGCTGCCAGTAGGGCGATACATTCAAGAGGTTCAGCGCGTTGGCAATCATGCCCATCAAGAGAACACCTACAACTGTACCCGTAATTGTGCCCTGCCCTCCAGAGAGGGAGGTACCGCCCACGACTACAGCTGCAATGGCATTTAGTTCATAACCTGTTGCTGCTTGGGGTTGACCGGTGATAGTCTGTCCTAACAGGATCAATCCACCCAGACCAGCTAAGGCTCCCCCAATCGTAAAGACGCTTGTTTTGACCTTACTTACATTGATCCCAGAAAGTCGTGCGGCCTCTTCATTGCCTCCTACGCTCAGCACGTATTGGCCAAAGGGGGTGTGTTTCAGCACGATGTGGGTTATTACAGCGACCAGTACAAAAAGTGTGGTTGCAACCGGAAAAGGTCCAATCTTACCAAGACCAACTGTCATATAAGACATGGGCAAGCCATAGATTGGCTTGGCATTCGTCGAGACAAAGATCAAGCCTCGAGTGATGATCTGCGTTCCCAAGGTCGTTACAAAGGGGTTAATCCCGACTTTGGCAATTAAGAGTCCGTTGACTAGACCAACAGCACACGAGGCCAAAAGGCCCCCTATCATGCCCACGGGAATGTTAAACTTCAAGAAAAGGGCTGCGGCTACCATACCCGAAAGTGCTGCATTTGCCCCAACCGAGAGGTCAAACCCACCGGAGATCATCATCAGAGTCATACCGCAAGCGATGATACCGTTAACAGCGTTTTGCTGCAATAGATTCATCAGATTCTGTGGATTGCGAAAGGCTGGAGACCAGATGGCCAAGACTATAAAGAGAACAACAAAAGTGACAAAAAGTCCATAGGTCTGAAGAAATTTACGCAATTTACTCCCCCACTCTCTTGTAAGAACTTGATAGCTGCCCATTTGTATTGTGCAGGGTCAAGGCCACTGCACCCATCACACCAGCAATATCTCCTAACTCCGATGCCACTAGCCTTGGTCGCGTCTGCAAGACGGGAAGAGCCAACTCTTCTAGCTTGGGCAAGAACAGATCCGCCTCTTTAGCTACACCGCCGCCTAGGATAATCAGCTCCGGATCGAGAACGGTAGAGATGCTGACAATGGCCATGGCCAAATGCTCACTAAACCCCTTGACTACCTTGAGAGCGATAGGGTCATCTTGCCTGGCCAACTTAAAGACCGTCTCGGCATCAACCAGTTCACTGGATCCACTAAACTCCATGTATCTTTGGCCGATGGCTGAACCACTAGCCCAGCTCTCCAAGAAACCAAAACCTGGGTATGGTTGACCCAATTGGGAAGTATCCAAAACCAGGTTTCCAACCTCACCAGCTGCCTGGTGAGAACCAAAGAAGACCTGACCGTTGATGACGATTCCGGCACCCAGACCTGTACCAATAGCTAGACAGACCAGGACATCCACGCCCTGCCCCAGACCATACCAATATTCGCCTAGGGCCTGTAGATTAACATCATTTTCGAGAAAAATGGGAAAGTCTATATGCGCACTCAAGGTATCGACAAGAGGATAATCCTTCCACTTCAGTGATGGCGCCCACTGCACTTCCCTTCCCTTGACCACAACCCCAGGTATACCGATCCCCACACCTTTAATGCGTCCTTGATCGATCTGGGATTCAGCTGCTAAGCGCCTGATAAATCTCAAGAGACTTTGAAAAACCGCCTCAGGACCATCACTAGCACAAGTGGGTTGTTTCAAGCTATAGATAACTTTACCAAGCAAGTTCGTAACAGCACCTGCCATATTGGTACCACCCAAGTCTACTCCTATTACATATCCTGCATCACCGTTCAACTCCAAAAGCACCCGCCTTCTGCCACTTGTTGATGCAGCTCTACTCACTGCTACAACGAGCTCTTCTTTGCGAAGATCTGCAATGATGGTGGAGACTGTGGCCCGACTCAAACCAGTTAAGTCACAGATCTGTGTTTGTGAAATAGGCCCGAGTTTTGTGAGAATATTGATCACAGTCGCTCGATTCATTTGTCCCATCAATTGAGGTGTTCCAGGTTCGTGATGTAACAACATATCGTTCTCCCCCATCATTTCACTTAGTTTGTTTATTCGGCTACCGAACTAATTATCCTTCTCTATTTCATAACTTTTTTTTGGAAATTGCGCGGGACAGACCCCACATTTCCACCTCCCTTTCCAGGCTTTCTGACCAACTTGGCGAAGTACGTCATAAGCACAGAAAGGGACGTGATTCTAGCATGAGAATCGTGATCGGAAGCCTTTCCCATGAGTCTAATTCCTTTAATCCAAAATGCATGACACTCACTGATTTTTCTCCAATCTACGGGGACGATGTCCTCTCTTTCCTGGCCAGGGGAGGGCGTTCTCCCCTGCAAGGTATCTATAGGATCATCCAAGAGTATGGAGCAGAGACCCTTCCTACCATCTACGCCCGTGCTACGCCTGGAGGTCTCGTTTCTCTAGAGGCGTACCAAGCCATGAAGAAGGGATTCTTGGCGGAATTGAGCAAGTTCGAAGGTGTTGATGGAGTCTGCCTGCATCTCCATGGCAGTATGGCCGTAGAGGGAATTGGGGACGCCGAGGGGGATCTACTTACAGAAGTGAGGGCCGTTGCGGGAGAAAAGGTTCCCATTGTCACCTCCCTTGATATGCATGCCACCATTACCGGCACAATGATGGAAAAGGTAGATGCGTTCGTGGGTTTTCGCACCGCCCCCCACATAGATACCATGGAAACGGGCGAAAGGGCCGCCAAGCTCTTAA
>Ga0265293_10009558_pt1 | contig 13901 bp, 10 predicted proteins | sample Munlanlewell138R_FD_192505 | JGI IMG/M metagenome (GOLD analysis project Ga0265293, IMG submission 192505) | Leachate microbial communities from a municipal landfill in Southern Ontario, Canada - Leachate well 138R | ecosystem: Engineered > Solid waste > Landfill > Unclassified | place: Canada...
ACTTGCTTACTTGCTTGCACCTCACCAGGCTACTTCGCCGTACGTGTCCTCGCGGTCGGGGCTGGTGGAGAAGATGACCACGGGCGTGCCCGTGAACTCCTCGATCAGCGCCAGGTAGTCGAGCACCGCCGCCGGCAGCGCGTCGCGGCTCGGCAGGCCGCGCAGGTCGCCCCAGCCAGGCAGGCGCTCGTACACGGGGCCCTCGGCGCCGTGGGCCACGGCCACGTTCACGTGCTCCATGCCACTTAGCACGTCCAGTTTGGTCACCACCAGGCCGTCGAACCCGTTGATCTCGCAGGCGTAACGCAGCTGCGGCAGGTCCAGCCAGCCCACCCGGCGGGGCCGGCCCGTGGTGGTGCCGTACTCGTCCCACTGGTTGGCGCCCGAACCGCGGAGCCGCATGGCGGTGTCCTCGTCCAGGATCTCGGTCGCGAACGGCCCGTGCCCCACGCGGCTGGTGAACGCCTTCACGACGCCGTACACGCCGGTCAGCGCCTTGTGGCTAACGCCCGCGCCGACGATGATGCCGCCCACCGTGGGGTGGCTCGAGGTCACGTAAGGGTAGGTGCCGTAAGCCAGGTCGAGCATGGTGCCCTGACCGCCTTCGAACAGCACGCGCTCGCCGCGCTGCAGGGCCCGCCGCACCAGGTCGCCCGTGTCGGTGACCATGGGCGCTAAGCGCTCGCGTACGGGCGCCAGTTCGCTCATGGCGGCAGCCACGCTCGTCCAGCCCACGCGGGCGGTGGAGTTCGGCTTGGCCTCCAGCAGGCGTTCGAGGCGCTGCTCGAGCGCGGCGGCGTCCAGCAGGTCGCCTATGCGCACGCCAACGCGGCGCGCCTTGTCGGAGTAGGCGGGGCCTATACCGCGGCCGGTGGTGCCCACGAAGCCGCCGCCCTCGTCGTTCTTCTTGTGGTGCGGCAGCACTAGGTGCGCTTCGTGCGAGAGGTGCACTGGGCCGGGGTCGCGCCGAGCGCTGAGGGCGTCGAGCTCCTCTAAGAACGTCCAGGGGTCGATGACCATGCCGCCCCCCAGCACCGAAGCGGGCCGGTCGTGCAGCGTGCCGCAGGTGAGGTGGTGCAGCTTGAAGATCTCCTCGCCCACCACCACGGTGTGCCCGGCGTTCGCGCCGCCCGAGTAGCGCACCACCAGGTCGGCCTCCGCCGCTAACGCGTCGACGACCTTGCCTTTACCCTCGTCGCCCCACTGGGCGCCGATCATAGCTATGCCTGGCATACGTCCTCCAGGGGCACTTCTTCCGTTCGCTCGAACCGGGCGCCCACCTCAGGGAGCGTACCAGGAGTGGCGCGGCGTTTGACACCGGTACGCCGGTCGGTCACGACCAAGCTGTCCCAGGCAGCAGCGGTCTTGAGCCGCAAACCGGGCGCGCGAGGCGGTACCCTGTACGGATGAACGCGCACCCCAGGCCCCGCGTGCTGCTTAGCACCGGCACCGAAGCCCGTACCAGAGGCCTCTTCCGCGAAGATTCGCTGACCGGCCGCAACTACTCGCAGGCCGTGGCCGCCGCCGGCGGGCTGCCGACCATGGTGGCCGTGCTGGACCCCGCGCTGGCCGCCAGCTACGTGGCCGTGGCCGACGCCCTGCTCATCACGGGCGGCGTGGACGTGGACCCGGGCCATTACAGCGCCGCACCTGACGGGCTGTTGGGCGCCGTCGACGAGCGCCGCGACGCCTTCGAGCTGGCCCTCTACCGCGCCTTCCGGCAGGCCGGCAAGCCCGTGTTGGGCGTGTGCCGCGGGCACCAGCTCATCAACGTGGCTGAGGGCGGCACGCTGCACCAGCACGTACCGAACGTGCCGGGCGCCTGGCAGCACGAGCAGAAGGACACGCGGGGCGCGCCCCTGCACCCGTTGACCCTCACGCCGGGCAGCCGCCTGGCGCGTGCGTTCGGCGCCGAGCAGATCAGGGTGAACAGCTACCATCACCAGGCCATAGACCGCCTGGCTGAGAGCCTGATGGCCACCGCGCACACGGGCGATGGCCTGGTGGAAGCAGTGGAGGAACGCACGGGCAGCTTCGTGCTGGGCGTGCAGTGGCACCCGGAGATGGCGTTCATGGCGCACCCACAGCAGCGGGCGCCGTTCGACTTGCTCATCGAGGCTGCCATGCAACACGCTCATGACGAACGTCTGTTACACTCGCCCGCATGACGCAACCGCGCTCGGGAGGTGGTGCCGTGGACGATGGCTATGGCTATGACGCCTATAGAGCCGTCCGGATCCTCCCCCTGACGTATATACGGCCCGCGGTTGCTCGCCCGGCGTAAGCCCGGGACAGACTCACCCAAGTACCACTGCAACATCACCTGAGTCGGAGCAAGCTGCGGGGAACACGCAGGCGGTGCGGTCCTACTCTTCCCTGCGGCCCTCACGTAGCGGCGCGCAGCGTACACCCACAGATTCAGGAGAACGACATGGTCATCGTTATGGCTAAGAACGCCCCGGCTCAGGCCGTGGAGCGTGTGATCGCAGACATCAAGGCGCTCGGCTTCACCCCGCACGTGAGCGAGGGCGAGGAGCGCACGCTCATCGGCGCCATCGGGCCCGCCCCGACCGAGGAGTTACGCGAGCAGCTCGCCGGTCTTGTGGCGGTCGACACGGTGGTGCGCATCACCAAGCCGTACAAGCTGGCGTCGCGCGAGTTCCGGCACGACGACTCGTTCGTGGTCATCGGCGGTAACGGCTCCAACGCCGTCAAGACGGGTAACGGCCGCTTCGTGGTGGCCGCCGGCCCCTGCGGGGTGGAGAGCCGCGAGCAGTTGCTGGACTCCGCCGCCATAGTCCAGAAGCACGGCGGCGCCATCCTGCGCGGCGGCGCCTACAAGCCGCGCACTAGCCCGTACGCCTTCCAGGGGCTGCAGGAGAAAGGGCTCGAGATCCTCGAGGAGGCGCGCGCCGGTACGGGCATGCCCATCGTCACCGAGGTCACGGCCCCCGAACTGGTGGAGAAGGTAGCCGCCAGCGCCGACATGCTGCAGATAGGCGCGCGTAACAGCCAGAACTTCGCGCTGCTTGCCGAGGTCGGTAAGGCGGGCAAGCCCGTGCTCTTCAAGCGCGGCATGAGCACCTCCATAGCCGAGTTCCTGCAGGCCGCCGAGTACGTGCTGAGCCAGGGCAACCCCAACGTCATCCTGTGCGAGCGCGGCATCCGCACCTTCGAGACCTCCACCCGCTTCACCCTCGACGTCAGCGCCGTACCCGTGCTCAAGGAGCTGAGCCACCTGCCCGTTTGGGTCGACCCGAGCCACGCGGCGGGGCGCCGCCCGCTGGTGACCTCGCTGGCGCTGGCCAGCGCCGCCGCCGGGGCCGATGGCCTGATCGTGGAGGTGCACCCGAAACCGGAGGAGGCCAAGTCGGACGCTGCGCAGCAGCTCGACGACGCGGAGTTCGCCGACCTCATGGACCGGCTCGGCAAAGTGGTCCAGGCGCTCGGCAAGAGCCTGTAAGGGGCCAACCGTGCGCCCCGCACCCCTCTTCGGCACCGTCGTCATAGCCGGGGTCGGACTGATCGGCGGCTCCATCGGCCTCTCCACGCGCCAGCGCTTCCTCGCCAAGCGCGTGGTGGGCCTCGACCTCTCCCCCGTCACGCTGGAGGCCGCCCGCGGCCTGGGCGCTATCGACGAGGCGCAACTGAGCCCGGGCCCGTGGCTGGCTGAAGCCGACCTGGTGGTGCTAGCCACGCCCGCCCGCGCGCTCGTGCCCACCGGGCAGGCGCTATGGCCGCACCTGAGGCAGGGCGCCATCGTCACCGACGTGGGCGGCGTGAAAGCGCCCGTGGTGCGCGGCCTGGCCGCAGCGGCGGCCAAGGCGGGCGCTGGCGCTACCGGCGCGCGCTTCGTGGGCGGCCACCCCATGGCCGGCAGCGAGAAGGGCGGCGTGCTGAACGCCGACGCGGCGCTCCTCGAGAACGCCGTCTGGGCGCTGACCCCGGAACCTAACGTTACGGATCCGGACGCGCTCGAGCTGGTGCGCACGTTCGTGGCGGCGCTCGGCGCCAAGCCCATCGAGGTAGCGCCAGACCTGCACGACGAGCTGGTGGCCACCGTGAGCCACCTGCCCTACCTGGCGGCCGTGGCGCTAACGGCGCTGGTGGCGGAGTCCGAAGACAGCGGCCTGCTAATGCTGCTGGCAGCGGGCGGCTTCCGCGACCTGACCCGCGTGGCGAGCGGCGATCCCGTCATGAGCCGGGACATGGTGGCGGGTAACCGCGAGGCCGTGCGCGCGGCGCTGGGCGCCTACCGGCGGCAGTTGGAGCGGCTGGAGAGCATCCTCGACCAGCCCGAGGAGCTGCTCGGCGCGGGCGAAAGCGCGCGCCTGACGCGCGACTCCATACCGATAGTGCGCCGCAGCCTGCTGCCCGCGCGCTTCGAGGTGGTCATCGCGGTACCTGACCGGCCAGGAGAACTGGCGCGCATAACGCGCGCGCTGGGCGACGCGCAAGTGAACGTGAAAGACATCGAGGTCCTCAACGTGCGTGAGGCGGGCGGCGCCATCCGGCTGGCGTTCGAGAGCTTGGACGAGCAGGAGCGCGGTACGGCCGCGCTACGCGCTGAGGGTTACGAAGCCAGGAGCCGCACAGGTAACGGGAACGGGAGCGCGGACTAACCGCGCTCCCGCCCGCACCGCCGCGCTGCCAGGCAGGCATGCGGCCCGCCTGACTGAACCTGCCTCAGACCCGCTGGAACAGCGCCGCCATGCCCTGCCCGCCGCCCACGCACATGGAGATGACGCCGTGCTCGGCGCCGCGTGCGTGCATCTCGGCGAAGAGGTCGGCGGCGATGCGGGCGCCGGTAGCGCCGAGCGGGTGACCGATGGCTATGGCGCCGCCGTTCACGTTCAGCTTCTCGTCGGGTATCTGCAGTTCGCGCTGGCTGTAGTACGCCTGACTGGCGAACGCTTCGTTGATCTCGAAGAGGTCCACGTCGGCCACCGTCATGCCGGTCTTAGCCAGCAACTTGCGGATGGCGGGCACCGGGCCTATGCCCATTACCTCCGGGTCCACGCCCACCACTGCGGCCTGCACCAGCCGGGCTAGCGGCTTGAGCCCAAGGGCGCTAGCGCGTTCGGCCGTCATGATGACCGTCATGGCGGCACCGTCGTTGAGGGGGCTCGAGTTGCCGGCGGTGACGGTGGCGGCCTCGTCCTCAGCGAACACGGTGCGCAACTGAGCCAGCTTCTCGAGGCTCGTACCGGCGCGCGGACCCTCGTCCTGCGAGAGCACCACCTCGTGCCAGGTGCCCTCCTCGTCCTTCACGCGGGTCGGTACGGGCACCACGTGCCCGTCGAAGAAGCCGCGGGCGCGGGCGGCGAGCGCCTTCTCGTGACTGTTCAGAGCGAAAGCGTCCTGCTCCTGGCGGCTGATGCCGTACCGGCGCGCCACGGCCTCGGCCGTCTGCCCCATGGTGTGGTACGCACCCGGCTTGCTCTTGAGCAGCGCGCGGTTAGGCGCCAACTGGTGGCCGCCCATGGGCACGCGGCTGGTGTTATCTGAGCCGCCCGCCAGCACCACATCGTTCATGCCGAGCGCCACCGAGTGCACGCCCTGCACCATGGTCTGCAGGCCCGAAGCGCAGAAGCGGTTGATGGTGGCCGCCGCCACCGTGTCGGGCAGGCCCGCTATCTGCACGGCTATGCGCGCCATGTTGTAACCGGCCTCGCCCTCCGGGTGGGCGTTGCCCAGCAGCAGATCATCGATGTCCTCAGGGAGCAGGCCGGGCGTGCGCGCCAGCGCCTCCTTAGCTATGAAAGCGGCCAGGTCGTCGGGGCGCGTGTCCTTCAGCAGCCCCTTGTGGGCGCGCCCCACGGGGGTGCGCACGGCGGTGGTTATCACTACGTCGTTCACGTGACTCTTCCCTTCGGCAACCTGTGAGGCGGCAGCGCGCCGCCGGCGGGCCACTCAGTGCGGCCCGGGGAGTTCAGAGCGTGTTCCAGGGCCTGATAACGATGGCCCCGTCGCGCAGATGAGCCACCTCGGGCCCCTTGACGCCTGTCTCGTCGCCGGCGGACTGCGCCAGCGCGCCACCTATGCGCAGCTGCGGGCTCAGGATCCGCTCGGCCCAGATGACGGCCTTCTCGTTACCGGAGGCGCCCGCGTGGGCCAGGCCCCGCAGCATGCCCACCACGATGATGTCGTCATTGGCGAGGATCTCGGCGCCCGAGTTGACGTCGCCCAGCACCACCACGGAGCCGCTCGACTCGATGCGCCCACCGGAGCGCACGGTGCGGGCCACGATGACGGTCTCGCCGCGCGCCTGGATGACGGCGGTGGGCGGCCTTACGTCCACGAGTTCGCCCCCGGCAGCGGCGACGCGCTCGGCCACCACCTGCACCAGGTCGAATGGGGTGCGCTCGGCTAGCTCTAGCGAGACGCGGCCTTCCAGCAGTTCAGCGTGCGCGTCCAGCGACTCGGCTACCTGCGCGATGTCGTCACCGGGCTCGAGCGACAGCAGTATGCCGCCCCTGGTTCCTCTAGCCTTCATGGGTTGTTGGCTACCTCCACACCTTTCAGGCTCCAGTACCCGGCCATGAAGTCCCGGGCGACCGGGACGGCGACGCGTGAACTGGAACCTCCGTACTCGATGAATACCACGAAGGCCACCTCAGGGTCCTCGTACGGGCTGAAGCCCATGAACCAGGCGTGGGTGTAGTCGGTGCCGCGCGGGGTCTCAGCCGTACCCGTCTTGCCCGCAACGCTCACGGGGAACACGCCCGGCCCGAGCACGCTGCGGGACGGGTAGTCGGTGAGCATCATGCGCATGCCCTCTTTGAGCACGGACCAGTGGCGCCCCTCAAGCTGCGTCACTGCCGGCACGAACGGCTCATCACCGACCTGCTTAACGAGGTGCGGTTCGACAAGCAGCCCGTCGAGCGCGAGGGCGGAAACGAACTGCGTTACCTGCAGAGGCGTGGCCAGCACGTCGCCCTGCCCGATGACGGTGTTGAGCGTGAAGCCGGGCAGCCAGCCATACTCGTACTGCGGCTGCGCCCGCACCCAGTCGCGGTCAGGTACCCGGCCGGGCTTCTCCTCGGGCAGGCCCACGTTCACCTGCACGCCGAAGCCGAACTCGCGGGCGCGGTCCACCACGTCCGAAATGAACGGCGCCCAGCCCTGACTGAAGCCTGGCGTGCCCGCTGCGGCGTAGTAGAAGTAAGTGTTGCAGCTGTCGGCCAGCGCGTGGCGCGCGTCGTAGTTGCCCTTGTTGAAGTTCGCCCAGTTAGCCCACGTGCTACCCGCGAAGCGGAAGGTGGCGGAGCAGGGGTAGAGCGTGTTGGGCCCCGCGTAGCCGTACTCGAGCATGGCCGAGGTGGTGACTACCTTGAAGGTGGACGCGGGCGCGTACGCCTCTACCGCCCGGTTCGAGAGCGGCATGTTGCGCGAATCGGTGAGGATGGCCGTGACGGCCTCCGGGTCGGAGGGCCGGTGCGTGAATACGTTCTGGTCGAAGGACGGGTAGCTCGCCATGGCCAGGATCTCACCCGTGTTGGGGTCCACGGCCACCAGCGCGCCGCGCGCCACCTCCTCCAGCGGCAGGCCCACGCGCGCGCGGTCGTCGTTCACGTACGCCAGCGCGCCCGCCAGCACGTCCTCGGCCACCCGCTGGATGTGCGGGTCTAGGGTGAGGACCACGTCGTCACCGGGTCGGGCGTTGTACTGCACCTTCGAGGCCACCACGGTGCCGCGGTTATCGACCTCGACCTCGCGGCTGCCGGCGGCGCCGAAGAGCACCTCCTCCAGTCCAGCTTCCAGGCCCATGACGCCCACGAGGTCGTTGTTCGAGTAGCCGGGGTTGCGGCCCGGGTCGGCTTGCGCCGTGTAACCCACCGTCTGCGCCGCCAGGTTGGTGGGGTAGGTGCGCTCGATCCGTTCGCGCAGGTAGAGGTTGCTGCTCTGCGCCACGCGCTCCTCCACGGCGGGCACCAGCTCGTCGGGGATGTTCCAGGCCAGCACCGCGCCGTTGATGACCTCGTCCGACTTACTGGGGTCGGGGGCGCGCGGCTCCCCCTCCACCCCTAGGAGCGCGGCCAGCGCCGCCCAGTCAGGGATGGGGCCACCGCGGTACAGCAGGTCGTAAGCCACGCGGTCGTCGGCCAGCACCGTGCCGTCACGCGCCAGGATGCGGCCGCGTAACGGGATGATGCGCCGCTGCTGCAGGGCGTTCTGCTGCGACTTGGCCACGTACTCGTCGGCCATGACCACCTGCAGGTGCATGAGCCTCACGGTGAACAGCGTCAGCACGGTGAGGATCACCGCCAGCAGCACCTTCATGCGCCCGACCATCTACAGAAGCTCCTTCTGGAGTATGCGGCTGCGTTGCAGCAGGGCCGCCCCCCACGGCAGCACCAGCAGGCCAGCCGCCACCGTCAGCGCGGACTCCACCAGCGCCACGGCGCCCAGGCGCCCGAAACCGATGTCGCCACCCGCCAGCCACAGGAGCATGGCCGACATGACGACCCACTTGCCGAGGCTGGCCACGAAGACCACCAGGGCGCGTTCTAGGACGCCGGTGTTGGAGAGCTGCGCGCGCACGAGCGAGGCTACCAGCGCCGCCGCCGCCAGCGCGAAAGCGTGGCTACCCAGCACGCCGCTGCCCACCAGGTCCTGGATAAGGCCAGCGCCGTAACCCACCAGTACCAGCTGCCACGGTTTCACGCGCCAGAGGAGCGTGAGGACCGCCAGCAGGAACAGGTCGGGTGAGGGCAAAGGCGCCATGAGTGCGGACACGAACCCTTGTGCCACCAGGAGGATCAGGTAGAAGAACACAAGGCGCATCGGCTCAAGTGTACCGAACGGCGCGGAGCTACCGGAAGGTAAGCTCGGGCATGGCGATACTACTCATCCACGGCGGCGCGGGCAGCATAGCCGAGCGCTATCAAGAGGCCTACGAGGCCGGGTTACGCGCGGCGCTCGCAGCGGGGCACGCAGCCCTAACGGGCGCTGAAACGGCTGGCCGCACACGGGCGCTGGCAGCCGTGCTGGCGGCCGTGACCAGCATGGAGTCGAACGCGGAGGCGTTCAACGCGGGCGTCGGCGGTGCGCTCACCCGCGACGGCACGGTGGAGCTGGACGCCTGCGTGATGGTGTCGAGCGCCGCGCCTGGCGCGCGCGCCGGCGCCGTGGCGGGCGTCAGGAACACCCCCAACCCCATCCTGCTAGCGGACGCGGTGCGCCGCGACACGCCGCACGTGCTCATGATCGGGGCGGGCGCCGAGGCCCTAGTGCAGGAACCCGTGGCGAACGAAGCGCTCATCACGCCTAAGAGCCGCGCCTCGCTGGAGCGCTGGTTGTCGGGTAACGCTAGCGGGCTCGAGCAGCCGGTGGCGCAGGGCGAAACCCTGCCGCCCACGGGTTCGAACACCGTGGGCGCCGTAGCGCTAGACGACGACGGCAACCTGGCGGCGGCCACCAGCACCGGCGGTCGCACCGGTCAGTGGAGCGGCCGCGTGGGCGACGCGCCCATCCCCGGGCTCGGCACCTACGCCGACGAGCGCGTGGCCATCTCCTGCACGGGTAAGGGCGAAGCGTTCATGGAGGCCACCACCGCAGCGCGGCTGGCGGCCGCGCTGGAGGCCGGCGTGCCGCTGGAGGCGGCCGTGCAGCGGGCGCTCGACGACGTGGCGAACATGGACGGCGACGGCGGGCTCATAGTCGTGACCGCGGAAGGCCGCTTGGCGGTGGCGTTCAACAGCCCCGCAATGGCTTATGGCGTGGCCACAGACGCGGCCAGCCGCTCCGAGGTGGCGCGCGAACCCGGCCTGCAGGTGGAGTAGCGCGGGGCCCGAACCATACTTAGCAACTAGCTCTACCTGCCGAAGATGTCGGGCAGTTCCTCGAACTGCACCAGCACCTCGCGCGGCTTGCTGCCCTGGTGAGGGCCCACTACGCCCAGGCCCTCGAGCGAGTCCATGAGCTTGCCCGCCCGGGCGTGCCCCACGGAGAGGCGGCGCTGCAGTCGCGACACGCTAGCCTGCCCCTCGTTGATGACGAGCTCGGCGGCTATGCGGAGCTTGTCGTCGTTCCAGTCCACCAGGCCTGAAGCCTCGGACTCGTCCGGGGAGGGCGGCTCGAAGTCGGCGCCGTACGCCTCCACGAAGTCGTCGTCGAAGGTGGGCGTCTGCCGCCGCAGGAAGTCCGCCAGGCGCGCGGTCTCGCGCTCGCTCACGAACGGGCCCTGCAGGCGCACCGCCTTGGGCAGGCCGGGCTGGTAGAAGAGCATGTCGCCCCGGCCTTGCAGGCGCTCGGCGCCCATGGAGTCGAGGATGGTGCGCGAGTCGTGGCTGCTCGAGACCGCGAACGCCATGCGCGCCGGCACGTTCACCTTGATCAGGCTGGTGAGGATGTCGACCGAGGGGCGCTGCGTGGCCAGGATCAGGTGCATGCCGGTGGCGCGCGCCATCTGCGCCAGGCGCATGATGGCCGACTCCACCTCCTTGGGCGAGGTGATCATGAGGTCGGCGAGCTCGTCGATGATGATGGTTATGAACGGCAGTGGCGGCAGGTCCAGCTCCTCCGCCTTCTCGTTGTACTGGTCCAGGTTCCTGGCCCCCACCTTCGACATCATCTTGTAGCGCCGTTCCATGTGCGACACAGCGCCGAGCAGCACGCCCGCGGCGTCGGCGGGGTTCGTGACCACGGGGCGCAGCAGGTGCGGGACGCCGTCGTACGGCGTGAGCTCCACCATCTTGGGGTCGATCATCAGGAACCGCAGCTGCGTGGGCAGGAACCGGTACAGGAGCGAGCTGATGAGCGTGTTCACCGCCACCGACTTACCCGAGCCGGTGGAGCCAGCTATGAGTAGGTGCGGCATGCGGGTCAGGTCGCCTATCCACATCTCGCCCTCGATGGAGCGGCCCAGCACCACCGGCATGCGCGCCTGGGAGCGGCGGAACTCGCTCGACTCGATGGCTTCCCGGAAGCGCACCACCTCGGGGTAGGCGTTGGGCACCTCCAGGCCTATGACGCTCTTGCCGGGGATGGGCGCCTCGATGCGCACGGAGCCCACGGCCATGGCCAGCGCCAGGTCGTCGGAGAGATTCGCGAAGCGGCTGATCTTCTCCCCCGGCGCGGGCTCCACCTCGAAGCGCGTGACCGTGGGGCCGCGCACGGCCGCCACCACGCGGCCCTCGAGACGGAAGTTGGCGAGGGTCTCGTCGATCTGCCGTATGCGGTTCTGCCGCTCGGCTTCGGCCTCCTGCCTGTCGTAGGCGAGGGGCTTGGGTGCGTCGAGGAGGTCGATGGGCGGGATCTGGATCTTGATGGCGCCGACGGCGGGTATGGACGGCGCGGCGCCGGGGGTGGCGCCCTGGTCAGGGTGCGCCGGGCGGGGCTGCGCCACGTTCGGGGTGGAGGTGGCCGGCACCTCGCGGGCAGCGGGCCCTACCTCCTCCTCTTCGAGGAGCGCGCGCTCCACTCGCCCCTCGGGGTCACTTGCGGGGCCGCTTGCGCCGCCGGCACCCGCCGGGCGCAGGTTGGGCTCCACCCGCTGCTCCTTGCCCACCAGGCCGGCGCGGTCCAGCTCGGTCTCTACGCTGCCGCCACTAACTGCCGGGGCGAACTCGTCCCGCAGGTCGCGCTCGCCCTGGCTGAAGCCGGCGGTCCAGTCGTCGTCGGCTTCTGGCGCCCCTGCTGATCCCGCTCCCGCCTCATGCTGCACGGCCTCCTGCTGTGCGGCCTCACGCTGCGCGGCTTCCTCGGCTGCCAGGCGCGCCAGGCGTGCCTGCTCCGCGCGCGCCCGCTCGAGCTCCACGCGGTGCTGCTCGGCGCGCTGCAAGACGGCCGTCAGCGCCTCGTCCCAGCCCTGGTCCTGCAGCAGCAGGTCGCGGCCCTTAGAGCCCAGTTCGCTGGTTAGGGTCTGGTGGTAGTCGGCCAGCTCCTCGTACTCCGGGTAGCGCGCCAAGCCGCCTTCCAGTCGGGCGGCTAGGGGCCGCCAGCGCTCGAACTCCACCGCGTGTACGGCTAGCTGGTCGGCGTCGGCTTCCACCTGGCGGAGGTCGGCGACCCGCTTCTGGTGCGCTTGGTAGGCGCCGGCCAGCTGCCGCGGGGTCATGCGCTTCAGTTCGCGTTGGTCCTGATCGCGTTCCCTAGCCAGGCGCTTCTGGCGCTCCATGAGCGCCACCAGGTCGAGCGCCAGCGCCTTGCGCACCTTCTCCAGCGCGTCGGCCGCCTGGCCGCGCTCCTCGAGGGGGTCATCGAGGCCGCGCTTGAGGGCGGTGGCCCAGACGTCGAAGGTGTTGGCCTCCGGGTCGGGCGCCACGATGCTCTCGGCCGCCAGCTGGTAGCCCAGCTCCACGGCCCTGTCCTTGGTGAAGCCGGCCACAGCGCTCTGCCAGGCCCGCACGTCGGCGCGCGCCTCCTTGAGGGCGGCTTCGTCGGGGTCGGCCAGCAAGCGCTTGCTCTCGTGCACGTCCTCGCGCCAGCGCTCCAGTTCGGCGCTGCCCGGGTAGAGGCTGCTGAGCGCCTGCAGGTCGCGGTCCACGTCCGTGAGGCCCTTGCGCGCCAGCGCCACGTCGGCCTGGAAGGCGGCGCGTTTACGTACCTTCTTGCGGGTTTCGGTCAGCCATTTCCAGGCGCGCCGGATGGCACCGATGACGCTGCGCAGCACGCCGCGCAGGAGCCGGGTGGGCGTCCAGCCGACCAGCAGGTCCACGCCCACTGTGGCCAGCACCACGGCCGGCACGGCCGCCAACGTGCCCCACGTGGCGCCCAGCGCCTGCCGCACGCCCAGGCCCCAGGTGCCCGTAGCGCCAGGGAACAGGCCGACGGAGCTGCCCCATAGCCCCGCTACCAGCAGCAGGTAGCCGAGCAGCGCTCTGGGCCACCACCTGGGGTTGCGGCGCATTAGGAAGAGCGCGCCGAGCACCAGGAGCGGCACGGGCAGCGTATAGGCGGCCCAGCCGACGCGGTCTAACTGCGCGTTGCGCACGGTGGCGCCTAAGTCGCCGGTGGGTAAGGCGGGTAGCAGGATGCCCGTGGCGAAGATGCCGAGCGCCAGCAGCACCAGCCCTATGGCCTCCAGGTCGAGGCGCGAGCTGCTGCTCGCTGTGCGCTTGGTGCGGCTCTTCTTCACGGGCCATAGTTTATCGTGCCGCCCATGAGCACCCCCAACGTGCCGCCTACAACGGCCCGCTCAGCGTGCGGGGCGTGAGAAACTCGTCAGAAACCTATAAGGACTCTGTCAGACGTCATCTGGGAGAATCCGGGCGTGCCACAAGGTTCACCCAAGCCCAGGCATCCCAGGCGGTTGACTCGCCTGCGACTGCGCTCCGCACCGGTACTGCTGGCGTTGCTGTCGGCGCTGGTGTTCCTGGCCACCTTCACCATGCGAGAGGTGACGTACTGGCAGGGCTTCCTGCTGGCCATACCCTTCCTGGTCGCCACCACCGGGCTCGGCTGGCAGGCGGGCGCGCTGTTGGCGCCGTTCGGGCTGGCGCTGGTGTTCCTGCGTTCGAGCATCTCGGGCATAGCCGCCGGTCCGCTTGATTACGTGGGCATGGCGCTGGCCATGGCGCTTGGCGCCACCGCCGGGCACCAGATCTTCGCTCTGTGGCGCTCCGCCGAACGTCGCGCGCGCCACTCCGAACGGCGCGCCAAGCTCCTGCAGGAAGCCGCCGTGGAGCTCAACCAATGCACCACCGTCGACGCGCTCTTCCGTAACGCGCCGCGGCTCCTCTCCGACCTACTGCCGTTCACGCACGCCGAAATCTTCGTGCCGGAGGACGACCAGCTAAGGGTGCACACCAGCTACCGCTGGCGCATCGACGCCGACTTCGCTATTCCCCTGCGGACCGTCACGGGCCGCGCTTACACCACCGCCGAGGCTCAGTACGTGCCCGACGCAAGGCTGGATCCCGACTACATGGTGGCGCCCGGCGCGTCGCCGACCCTAA
>Ga0265293_10009559_pt1 | contig 13900 bp, 14 predicted proteins | sample Munlanlewell138R_FD_192505 | JGI IMG/M metagenome (GOLD analysis project Ga0265293, IMG submission 192505) | Leachate microbial communities from a municipal landfill in Southern Ontario, Canada - Leachate well 138R | ecosystem: Engineered > Solid waste > Landfill > Unclassified | place: Canada...
CTATTTTCCCTTTCTTCTCTAGCTTAATTCATAAATATTTAGGGTCTTTGGATTACTTTAATATGCAAGTCTACAGCGATAGTGCAGGTGCTGACACCGGTGTTCGAGCCGACATTTTCGGACTTCAGCTTCGGCTACAGGCCGAAACGGAGTGCAGAAGATGCGGTGAGACTCGCTCAAGCCTACATGTCCGAGGGCTACAACCATGTTGTGGACCTAGACCTTTCAAAATACTTTGATACCGTGGACCATGATATCCTCATGGGTCTGGTGGACAAGGATATGGAAGACAAGGACATCAGGAGGCTAATTTTCGTATTCCTCAAGGCAGGAGTGATGCTTAACGGCAAAATTGAGGCAACCAAGCTTGGTGTACCTCAGGGAGGCCCACTGAGCCCACTACTGGCCCACTACTGGCAAACGTGTACTTGACACCGTTCGACAAGGAGATGGAGAAGAGAGGACTCAGATTCGTAAGATACGCCGACGATCTTCAGCTCTTTACCAAATCCGACTATGCGGCGGTACGGGTGATGAAGAATGCAACGAAGTATCTGGAAGGGAAGCTGAAGCTTACGGTGAATGTCGAAAAGACTGAAGCCAGAAAAGCTATAGGCTCCTGTTTCCTGGGATTCACCTTCATCACACGCAATAGCAAGAAACACAGAAGGGGAATGTGCAAACCGAGGGAAGAGAAAATCCAAGACCTCAAGGCCAAAATCAAGGTATTAACCAAGAGGAACCGAGGGGTGGCGGTACATCAGGTCATCAGGGAGATAAACGAGACCGTGCTGGGATGGCTAGCCTACTATGCACGGGGAACTCTCTCAAGTTGGCTGATTACTGAGTTTCTTCCTTGGTTGAGAAGGAGACTGCGGCAATACATGTGGAAGGTGTGGAAGACTGCAAAAAGTCGGAAGCGCCACCTCAAGAAAGCTGGAGTGCCCGAATGGCAGATAAAGATGGTTACCGGATGGTCATCGCGGAGCTACTGGAAAATGAGCAAAGTGATGGGTCACCTAATAACCAACAAGATGCTAGTCGAGTACTTTGGACTGCAGGACTTCGAAAGCATTTACAAAAGATGGCACAAGAACAGAATGGAGCGTGATTTTGAGCTCGACTTCAATGACTACCTAGTTAGACAGTATGAAGCGGAGCAAGAAGCAAGGTTACAAATAGACGCGTATCTTTGCGTCAATTGGTAATGTCGTTTGATTGAACCGCCCGGTACCGAACGGTACGCCGGTGTGGTGTGGGAGGTTGGGGCCGTGAGGCCCCTGCCTACCCGATCAATCCAGCAGCATCTTGTAATTTCAGGTGTACCATTGACTCCTCCTGCTTTCCGATTACCGAAGTAAACGCGGTCATAGTACCATAATGTGTTGAACCTGTCACCAGAACACCAGAAGCGATTACATACTCTTCTCACGTTCTGCTCACATTTTTCTCATATGTATATCCTATATTCGGGGCAAATCTATTCCAATGGAGGAATAATATGAAGAAAATTGTAGTGATTCTGGGCCTCATGCTGGTATTGAGTCCACTCTTTTCCGGGGGACGTCAGGAGACCTCTCCAGCGGTAACCGACGCCGATGGGCATGCGTGGATGGAGGGCCCCTCTGTGCACGGACTTCCGGGGGTGAATCCATTGAAGGTTCGTGGAAACATCATCACCGCAGGAAGCTCCACCGTGTACCCGCTGAGCGAAAGGATGGCGGAGCGGTTCAAGGAAGAGGGGTATAACGGTACTATCACCATAGACAGTATCGGCAGTGGAGCCGGATTCGAACGTTTCACCGTAGCAGGCGAGACCGATATCGCGAACGCAAGTCGTCCCATCAAAGATTCCGAGATAGAAGCTGCTCGAACGATCGGAAGACTTCCAATCGAGTTCCGTGTCGGAACCGACGCGCTGGCGGTCACCGTGAGCAAAGAAAACACCTTCTTGCAAAACGTGACAATTGCGGAACTCTCCAAGATCTTCGGAAGTGCCACCAGATGGTCAGATGTCAATCCGAGTTGGCCGAATCAGCCGATACAGCGGTTCATTCCCGGCACAGACAGTGGAACATTCGACTACTTTGCAGAAGAGGTGTTCGATAAGCGTGTCGAACCCATGCTGTCAGCAACGAATCTCCAACTCAGTGAAGATGACAACATTCTGGTACAGGGAATCAAGGGAAGTCCCTATGCGATCGGATTCTTCGGCTATGCCTACTATGCAGAGAATGCCGATGAGCTGAATATCCTGTCTATCGAGGGCGTGGAAGCCAGTGCCGAACACGTGGATGACGGAACCTATCCACTCGCACGGCCACTGTTCATCTACTCGGATGCCACAATCATGCAAGAGAAACCGCAGGTCGCAGCATTCATCAACTTCTATTTGAGTCATGTCGACGAAGAGGTCGTAGGTGTGGGGTATTTCCCTGCGAACAAGGCGGCCATGGATCGTGGTAGAGCAGCCTGGCTTGAGGCGATGCAATTGTAGTGACTACCTGCCGTTTCCGAGTGGGAAACGAGCACGGACAGACAGACTAGCCGCTGTCTGTCCAAATACCAAGGAGGTATGCTGAGCTATGGCACACATCGCCAGAAAATCGTCGTTCTCGATTTCACTTATTCCCAAAATCGTCCTCTTTCTCTGTGCGCTCATCTCGATTGTGATTACCGTGGGTATTGCATTCATTCTAATCCGAGAATCGTATCTGTTCTTTAGCGATCCGGAGGTCACGCTGAAAGGCTTTTTCACCGGGAAGCAGTGGCAGCCGATGATCGGACGATTCGGATTCCTTCCACTATTGAATGCAACGTTGACCACCAGCATCATCGCGATGTCTCTGGGCATACCGGTAGGACTTGCCGTTGCCGTCTACCTGAGTGAGTATGCAAGCGAGAAGACTCGCGGCATACTCAAGCCGGTACTGGAAGTCCTCGCCGGTATACCCACCATCGTATACGGATACTTCGCTCTCACATTCATGACGCCGTTGCTCAGGAGCTTATTCGGTGACGATGTCGTGGAGATCTACAATACAGCGAGCGCAGGACTGGTGATCGGCATTCTCGTATTGCCGATGATCGCTACCATGGCAGAGGATGCTATCGGATCGGTTCCCAAGGAGTTGCGACTTGCTGCATATGCTCTTGGAGGAACGAAACTCGAAACAACAGTGAAAGTGGTCATCCCAGCAGCATTAAGCGGACTTTCGGCAACGTTCCTGCTTGCTTTGTCTCGAGCTGTTGGAGAGACCATGGTTGTCGCACTTGCAGCGGGAGCAGGGCCGAACCTCACTGCGAACCCCTTTGAAGCTGCCGAGACCATCACTGGGTACATAGTGCGAATCAGTGGAGGGGATGTCAGTTACAACTCGGTCGATTATAACAGCATATTCGCTCTCGGGCTTGTGCTGTTCGCGATAACCTTTGCACTGAATCTAATCTCTCGAACTGTGTCGAATCGATTTCATCAGGAGTATGAATAACATGCACACATTTCTACGCTTTGGCGATGCCTCTGAACGAGCGCATCATATTGATAAAAGAAGGAGAAGCGGCCTTGTCTGGCATGCATTGTTCATAAGTGCGACAGCCTTGGCAGTGTTGTTCCTCATGCTCCTGCTCGTATCGGTGATCGATTCTGTGTTTGGATATGCAGCATTGCAAAACGAAGTCGAGCCTTCACAACTTATCCCGGGAGCAAGATCCGTTTCAGATTTCAGCCGCGATGAGCTCGAATCGGTGGCAGAGAAGCACCTCTCTGCTGGAATTCTCCGTCGAGTTCAGTATGAAAATCCATTGTCGGAACGATCGGATGCCGACCTGACCCGTCTCATAGAACAGTATATAGTCAAACCACGAGTTCTGCGAACCTGGGGACTGTGGGACTCTCTGGTGAACAAAGATGTCAGTCTGGCGTTCGTTGAAGCGAACGAGCAATCGTATCTGGTTTTCAGAAATTGGCTTAGTCCGGCATTCCTTGTAGCAGACCAATCTGCCGACCCGCTCAAAGCAGGAATTAGGACTGCATTTCTCGGTTCACTCTGGATCATCCTGATCACCTTCCTCGTCGCATTCCCCATTGGTGTAGGAGCTGCGATCTATCTCGAAGAGTATGCGCTCGATACACGGTTGAACCGTATGCTCCAGCTCAATATCTTCAACTTGTCGGCAGTTCCTTCCATCATCTACGGTCTTCTCGGTCTTGCTCTGTTCGTACGAGCTCTGGAGCCACTCACCAGCGGAGCCATTTTTTCGGGTGTTGTCGATAACACCGCGAACGGACGAACCATACTCTCGGGTGGGCTCACATTGGGACTTCTGGTCTTGCCGATTATCATCATTAATACGCAGGAGGCTCTGAAGGCGGTGCCGGACACGCTGCGTATGAGCGCTTATGGGGTCGGCGCTACGCAGTGGCAGACTATCTGGTATCACGTGCTTCCAGCGAGTGTCGATCGTATTCTCACCGGAACCATACTTGCACTTTCACGAGCCTTGGGAGAGACGGCTCCTTTGGTGGTTATCGGAGCTTCCACATTCATCAGTGTTGATCCGTCGAATATCTTCAGCAAGTTCACCACGTTGCCCATACAGATCTACCAGTGGTCGGCTAGACCACAGGGTGCGTATCGTAATATCGCTGCTGCGGCGATCGTGGCCTTGCTCATTCTGCTGCTGGTGATGAACAGCACTGCCATCACGATCAGAAACAGACTCGCCAGAAAGAAGAGGTTGGCATCATGACTACTAGTAATGCATCAAAACGGGCCATCATGGCACTTTCGCATGTCGATATCCATTACGGATCGTTCCAGGCTGTGAAAGACATCTCACTTCCTATGTATGAACACCACGTGACTGCATTCATAGGACCCTCGGGGTGTGGGAAAAGTACCGTACTCAGAAGTCTGAACCGTATGAACGATATGATACCGGGATCTCGGATTCAAGGCTCTGTGACCTTCGACGGTGACGAGTTGTACGGTCCGAATGTGGATCCCGTGCTGGTTCGGAGACAGATAGGTATGGTCTTTCAGAAACCGAACCCGTTTCCGAAGAGCATCTACGAGAATATTGCCTGGGGTGCAAGAATCAACGGATATCGAGGCGATTTCGATGAGTTGGTGGAGCAGAGCCTTGTACAGGCTGCCTTGTGGGACGAGGTGAAGGATAAACTCAAACAGAATGCACTGAGACTCAGTGGAGGTCAACAGCAAAGACTCTGCATAGCACGTGCCATAGCGATCTCCCCGCAGGTGATTCTCATGGATGAACCGGCCTCTGCTCTGGATCCCATTGCAACTGGGAGGATAGAGGAGCTGATCCTGGAACTGAAGGAGCGGTATTCGATCGTAATCGTGACACACAACATGGGGCAGGCGTCTCGCGTCTCGGATTATACTGCGTTCTTCATGGTCGATGAGCATCGGACGGGATATCTCCAAGAGTACGCTGAGACTGAACAGTTGTTCTTGAATCCGAAGCATCGGAAGACAGAAGAGTATATATCAGGAAAATTCGGTTGATCCCGAGTGAGTGTTCTAAACGGAAGGAGCCCTTACTAGGAGCCCTTACTGGGCGACCAATCTACAGGAGAGAGATATGGAGAGAAATAAATCGCACACCCTCGATGATAAAATGCGTTTTTATCAGGAGATGCTTGTTCAGATGGTGAACCGTGTCGAAGAGGCTATCTATCAAGCCCAGCATGCTTTTCGAAACCACGATATGGATCTGGCGAGGAAGGTGATCGCCGACGACTGGTTCATAGACCAGTTGCAGGAGATGGTCGAGAACGATGGAGTGCGCATGCTCATCTCTGAAGCACCCTACGGTCATTATATGCGACACATCATTGCCGGGATGAAGATCGTTTCGAGTCTGGAGCGGATGGGAGATCATGCAGCTCATCTGGCGAAGATGGCCACTATCGCAGAGAAAGAGACCTATACACAGTTTGTCGAGCGGATCAGTGAGATGGCACTGCTCGGGGCACAGATGACCCGATTCGCCGTTGAAGCCTTCATCGATGTACAGGCAGAACGAGCCATGGATGTCGCTGCGATGGATGATCGGATGGATGCGATGCGCGATGCACTGAATGCCGATCTCATCGCCACCCAGCCAGAGTCTCCAGAAGAGATGGAGCGGATACTCAACCTGTTCTACCTGACAAAGGAGATGGAGCGACTTGGCGATCATGTGACCACGATATGCAGATGGATCGTCTACATGGACAAAGGGCAGAGGCCGAGGCTCAATGGACCGAGAGAGACTCGTGAACCGCGCAGCGTCCCGGATGACAAGTGAATGCTCACTTCTGTTCGTAGAGTGTATCGCTCTTTCGCTGCATGGCATCCAGCTCACGAGCACCACGGGGTAGGGTGATGGTGAAGACGCTTCCCTTGCCGAGTTCGCTCGTGACCGAGACGACGCCGCCGTGCACTCCCACGATATGTTTCACGATGGAGAGTCCCAATCCGGTTCCTCCGAGTCTCCTGCTTCTAGCTGTATCGACCCGATAGAACCGTTCGAAGATCCTCTGTTGAGCTTCGGGTGGTATCCCGAATCCGGTATCGATGACCTGCAGAGTTGCAGTCGATTCCGTTACGGCAATGTCGAGCGTTACATCACTCCCTGGTTCACTGTAGGTGATGGCGTTGATCACCAGATTCGCCAACGCTTGCACGATGAGTTTTCCGTTGACCCACAGTGCAAGGTTCTCACGGTTTTTCACGCGGGTGATGATAGAGCTTCCCTGCTGTTCAGCCTTGAAACGACATGTTTCAACTGTCTCTTCCACGATCTGCTCCACAGAAGTCCAAGTGCAAGATGGCTTTGCATGATGCTGTTCGAGTGATGAGAGCAGCAGCAGATCCTCCACGATTCGTTGCATGGTTTCCGCCTGTCGTGCGATGATTGCAGAGAATCGAGCGATTTCATCCGAGGAGGTGTTCGCCTCTTCACTGAGGAGGTTGGAGAACCCAGCAATCGCTGTGATCGGTGTTTTCAACTCGTGGGACACGTTTGCTACGAAATCCTTTCGCATCTGTTCGAGTCTATGCAGCTCTGTAGTGTCATTGATGGTGATCACGACTCCCGCAATGTCTCCCTGTTCGCGCACCGGAACGGTGGTGACACGGAGTATGGTTGCTGCCGTTCGTCCCACTATCCGTGCCGACTCACCGAATATATGACCGTATTGTGCCGTGGTCACGCTCTGTGTCTCTCCTGTGTCGAGTGTATGGGAGCAGATCTCGTTGATCTCCTTGGAACGGATCGCTTGCGAGAGAGTCGTCTGTGCACGAAGGCGAAGTGCTTCGCCGAGTATGGCTCGTGCACCCCTGTTGGCGACCACAATCTCCATGCGGTCGTTTACAAGAATAATCCCCTCGTTCATACTCTCCAAGATAGTTTCCAGTCGATTTCTCTCATTCTGTGCATGATCTAGGGTGTCGCTGAGGCGTGTTGCCATGGACTGCATGGTGGCAGCAAGCTCTGCAAGCTCTCGTGGTCGTTCTACGTGGATTCGCGTATTGAGCTCTCCTGCAGCGTACCGAACTGTAGCCTCTTTGATCCGTTTGAGCGGGCGACTGATCGTACCGATGCTCACTGCAGTTACGACGCTCGTTACCATCGCGAGAATGATGAGGCCACTGAGGAGGATTCTCAGGTAGGTCTGTTGAAACCCGGCGAGTTCGTGCAAGGTCGTGGATACCCGAAGGATCGAGATACCAGAATCGTTTCCGAGATGCACCGCATGATAGAGTACGGGAAGCTGTTGGGTGTCGCTCGTTCGCTCACTCTGTCCCACGCCGAAGCTGAGCGCCTGTTGGACTTCTTCTCGCCACAGATGATTGTCGAGATCTGGTTCATGGTATGCCGAATCGTATACTACGGTACCCCGATCATCGATGAGCGTGATCCGATACATTGTAGTTTCGCCGTATCGGTCCAGCTGTTGGAGAAGCTCATCATCGATCGGTTTTGTTTGGAGCTGTTCGGGGTGTTGAGACAGCAGTGTGAGTAGATACCGGCTGTTCTCAGCCAGTGCAGCATAGGTGGTCTCTCGCAGTGTGGTGTTGAAGGCTTGAATCGCTACGAACATGCCTCCTAGCAGTGCAAGAAGGAGTACTGTTGCCGTGAGAGCGATAAGTCGTTCGCGAATGCCTGAGAATCTCATGGGTGTTCCTGAAATGAGTAGCCGATACCCCAGACGGTTTTGATCGACGAACTGCCGGACTGCATCTTTCTCCTGAGACTCGCAACTTGCACATCGATTGACCGTTCGGTCACCGGGTAGTCGTCTCCTCTCATGGCGGTAATGATCTGGTTTCTGGTGTAGACTCTGCCAGGCGATGATGCGAGTAACTTCAGCAAGCTGAACTCGCTTGCCGTGAGATTCAACAGTGCCTTGTCCCAGTATGCTTCGTGTCGCTCGCCGTCTATACGTAACTTTCCGACTTGAATTTTCTCATCTGGTACAGCTTCCTGTGGCCTCTGTGCAGCTCGTCTCAGTAGCGCTCGAACATTTGCCACAAGCACCTTTGGACTGAAGGGTTTCGATAGATAGTTGTCGGCTCCGAGTTCCAGACCTATGATAATATCGCTCTCATCTGTTCGAGCCGAGACAATGATCACTGGCAGGTCGGTCATTGCCCAGGTGTATCGGATGGTTTTCAGTACTTCGATCCCACTCAACTCAGGAAGCATAAGATCGAGCAGCACAAGTTGAGGCTGTTCTGCTTTTAGTATCTGGAGTGCCTCTCTCCCGTGCTCAGCCTGGAGGACCACATACCCCTCTTTGGTGAGGTGGTAGCTCATAAGTTCTCGGATATCAGGCTCGTCTTCGACGACCAGAACAACAGGGTCTTCTCTCATGGCTCCATGATACCGAAAAACACGAATGCTGTCACGACCGAGACCCCGTCTTTAATCTCTATAATTTTATCGATAAATTAATATATCTACTGGAAACCCCTTTTCATGTGTGCTAATATATCGTTAATGTGAACAAGTCAGTGATGGTCCGATGTTTTTTTGATCGGGTAGGAGGATAATAGTCATGCCTTTCGTAATATACTCTGAGAGGAACGAACAAGAGTCGGCCAAGCAATTCGCTTATAGGATTTTACGCAGAAATATCCTGTTGTTGGATATGGTCCCCGGTGAACCGATAAGTGAGAAGGAGATTGCAAAAAAACTCGAACTCAGTCGTACACCGGTTCGGGAGGCTCTACTTGAGTTGTGTCGTGAGCGATTAGTCGAAATCTATCCTCAACGAGGGACTCGGGTCGCGCTCATGGACTCTCGTCTCGTAGACCAAGGGCGCTTTCTTAGAGAGACAGTGGAACTTGCGTTGCTCGAACTCGCCTGCAGATCGGTCTCCAAAGATCTCATAGAGCAGATGGAGGAGAATCTGAAAGAGCAGGAAGAGGCCGCACAGCGAGAAGATATTATCGAGTTCTTCCTGAAGGACAATGACTTTCATCGTCTTCTGTTCACTGCCTGCGGGAAAGAAAGTATACTCCACCCGTTACGCATGAAGACGGGGCGTTGCCTAGTGGCTAAGGCGCTTGCTTTGGGAGCAAGAAATCGGAGGTTCGAGTCCTCTCGCCCCGAATCTTTTCTGCGTGCGCCAATAGCTCAGTTGGATAGAGCAACAGCCTTCTAAGCTGTGGGTCAGAGGTTCGAATCCTCTTTGGCGTAAAAATTAAACCTTACTAGATAAGGATTTATAAGAACCTCCCAGTCAACGGCGTTCCTTCAAAATACCAAGTGTAAGATAAGTGTCAGATAGATGCTTATCGTGGGGGAAGCATGAGCCGCTATTCGATTTTCAAACGAGGAAAAATTTACTACGCGCAGATCAAGAATCCAGAGACCGGAAAGTATTTTCCAGCGAAATCTACAGGAAAGGTAGACGAGTCGGAAGCTCTCCTGGTTGTGTCGGATTGGCTGCATAATGGGCTGCCTGAAAAGACGAATCTTCAACAGTCGATCGACATCAATACCATCTACTATGCTCTTCGTACCGTGCAGCTCAACAGCGATGAAATCAACAAGATCTCCGATCTGATGGTGGCACGAGGATTCATTGAAAGCGTCGTACCGGTTTCAGACGGTGCCGATGCCGAGTTGATCACTTCGTTCCTCAAGAATTTTTGGGATTATGATACTTCTCCCTATGTGAAGGAAAAGTTGGCTTATGGACAAAGCATCGGTAAGCGCTACTGTATTGAGATGGGACTGAAGGTAAAGTATTTCACCGATTATTTCGGAGAGGAGTTGCGTCTCAAGGATCTGACCAGAGCGAAACTTGAAGAGTTCCAATTTCATCTGAAAGGGAAAGGTCTCTCTGCTCGATTTGTAAATATCATCATGAATACGATTACGATACCAGTTCGATGGGCACACCTGAAGGGAACTCTTCGAGTCAATCCAGTGGATGGACTCCGACGATTTTCTGGTAGACCCAAACAGAGAGGAATTCTTACTCCAAAAGAAGTGGAGAAGGTTTTTAAGGTGAAGTGGAAAGATGATCGTACTCGTGTAGCGAATTTGGTTGCCATGACCACTGGATTGCGACAGGGTGAGATATTGGCATTGAAGTTATCCGATATCAAGAAAGACAGGATTCTTGTCCGACATGCATGGAGCTACCCGGATGGATTGAAATCGCCAAAGAATGGAGAGGAACGTGTGGTACCTCTCTTGCCGATGGTAAGGGAAGAATTGCTCAAACTGATCGAGAAGAGCCCTTGGGGTAAAAGTGGATTCATTTTTTACAGCACCATCAAAGACCAGCCTTTTGATGGGAAGCAGTTGTTACGAGGATTGAAGAATGCTTTGATCGACATGACAATTACTGAAAATGACAAGGAAGATACGTAACCGTAAATTCATCCCCCATAGCGCATGAGAGATAAAAGCTCCACAATGATGACAATCATTGGAGGAGCACATGAAACGACTATGGCTGGATGAAGAAGAACGGATCAGACGGGAGCAGGTAGTCCGGGAATTTTATCAATGGAAAGCTACAACAGGGAGCAGGAGCCGCATGAAGTTCGCAGAGATCAGCGGTATCGATCATGAAGACCTCGTACGGTGTCTCAAGTGGAACAGCCTGTTGAAGCAGCCGAAAGTGCCCGTGCCAAAGAAGAAGCAGAGCGAGAAGCAAGTACCGACACTGGTACCTGTCGGAAGAAGAGAACAAGTGCAACCGTCTGCTGTTGTACGCATAAGCATGAAAAACTCCAGCATCGATCTCAGTGGTGACGTTTCTCCTGCAGTAGTGCAGCAAGTATTGACCACACTGGGGGCCCTGGATGTTCTTTGAGTATGACAGCTATGCATATTACCTGTGTGTACAGCCGGTGGACATGAGAAGCGGAGACCATAGGCTCTCCCAGATTGTTGTGGCCCAGATGAGTCAGGATCCGTTGTCGAAGAAGATGTTCCTGTTTGTCGGGAAAAACCGCAAGGCGGTAAAGGTGCTGGTATGGGACAGAAACGGTTGGTGGCTGCTGTACAAGAAACTGTATGCGAAGGGAACCTTCGCTTGGCCTGAGAGTGAGGAGGCTGCCCTTCAGATCACCGCAGTACAGATCCGCCAGTTCCTGTCGGGAGAGAACTGCTGGAGAAGATTTCCGGTTCTGTATGGATCTGTTGACTGACCGATGGGGTGAAAAAGATAGCCTTAAATTGGCATAACCGTATACAAAACATCGTGTTTCTGCTATTATAGGGCATGATTCGAGAAGATGGCAACACATCAGAGATACCGGCGCAGACCGCACTTGAACAGGAGAACTTCAAACTCCGTATGGAGCGTGATGCGTTCAAGGCCCAGTATGAACAACAGGCGAAAAAGATGCAGGCTCAGATGGATGCCATGAATACTTTGAAGCTTGCCGTTGAGCACAAGGACCTGGTGATCGCCAATGCCTTCGAGCTGGTCAGACTGATGAAGGCTGAGCTGTACGGCAAGTCCAGTGAGAAGTCGAAATTCTTTGAAGCCGCCTGCTCGAATCTCTTCGATGAAGCTGAACTCACCGATCTGATGGACAGTATGGACGGCGAACCAGAGAGTGAAGAGCCGGATGACAGGCCTGGAGAAGATGCTGCAGAAGATGTTGCCGACGAGAAGAAGCCTCGCAAAGCTCATAAGAAACAGGAGCTCACCCGGCTTCCTGCAGACACTCCCGTCATTGATGTCGATCATACCGACGAGGTTGAAGTCCCCATCGATGTGCACACCGGCAAGAGTATGGTGCAGGTCGGGGTTCGCACTGAACTGAAGATCGGCAGACAGCAGCAGACGGTGATCTACCGGCACCTGTTCCCGGTGTTTTCCCCCGAAGAGGACTATGAAGCGGACCGGGAGTATGATGAGACCAATAGGGTTGTTGCCTACCCGGGACAACAGCGGGTCCTCAAAGGGGCCATGATTAGCAACGAAGTGCTCGCACAGATCGTGAGTTCGAAATACCTTGATCACATGCCGTTGAACCGGCAGGAACAGTACTTTGCACGGATGGGGCTTTCGATCTCCCGGCAGAACATGAAGAATTGGATCTACATGGCTGCCCCAAGGTGTGGCCCTTTGATCGAATTGCTCAAGACAAGTCTGCTTGGGTGCGATCTCATAAACATGGATGAAACACCCCACCGGGTACTCACTGTTGATGGAGAAGCCTCTGATAGCGAACACTATGAGATTATTCAGGTAGGTACGAGCGACGCGTATCGGGTTGTCGTGTACTCGTTCAATGTGAAAAAGAATGCGCAGGTGTTTGCATCCCTGCTGAAAGATTATACCGGAGCACTGATGGTAGATGGTCATGCGTCCTATCGGGTTGCTGTCAAGGAACACCTTAACGGATTGGACTGCGTGAAACTCGCCTGCTGGGCCCATGCCCGCAGGTATTTCATGGATCTGATCAAGTCGAACAGCAAGGCGAATAGCAGAGGCATCCTCTCGCTCATTTCCAAGCTCTATAGGATTGAAACTGAATTGCGCCCTCTTGTTGAGAACCAGCAGATCACGCGGGAAGAATTCCTCGACCGACGGGTACAGCAGACGAAGCCGGTATTCGACAAGATCAAGAAGTGGCTTGATGCTGCTCAGAAACGAGTAGTTGAAGGGGATCTGCTTGCAAGAGCGGTGAACTATACGCTGAACCGATGGGATGAGCTGGTTTCGTACCCGTTCGTCTACCATGCCACACCAGATAATAATCTCGCCGAGCGTTTCACCAGACCCTTTTCGATTGGATCCGGCAACTGGCTGTTCTCCATACCGATCAGGGTGCCATGGTTTCGAGCGTCCTGTTCACTCTGGCTCAGAATGGGAAATTGAATGGACTCAATGAGATTGATTACCTGTGGGCGGTTCTGGACCGAATCCCCTTGTGCAAGCGTGAGGAGGATTGGAAAGCGCTGCTTCCCTGGAACATCGATCTGAGTGACATCGTGCAGAAAAAGGCGCTGTTGGCCGCTGCTAAAGCTGATCCTGAAAGAACTGAGCCCTACATCATCCGTGGCGGCAGGTACTGACTGTCTACAACCTATGAGTCTTACTCCTCTCCGATTCCCCTTGATGCAAGTCATAGCATCTCCTATGCCTCACATCATTGCATATCTTACTCCGCGCCTGTACCACTGCCGAATTTACGGTTACTTCACTCCATCTTTTTATGCTGACTTTATATATTCTACATGATGTTTGAGCTTTGGGATTAACCCTCAACATGGGAACCGTTTTCTTCATATCGCTCCCCTAGTAACCGTTTGGTCCGCTCTAGCATCTCGGTACTTAATTTTTTTCCTATCGGATCAGGACCTGTTTGATCATTGTCTATAGAATGGAGAACATCTTGAGTATGGG
>Ga0265293_10009561_pt1 | contig 13898 bp, 15 predicted proteins | sample Munlanlewell138R_FD_192505 | JGI IMG/M metagenome (GOLD analysis project Ga0265293, IMG submission 192505) | Leachate microbial communities from a municipal landfill in Southern Ontario, Canada - Leachate well 138R | ecosystem: Engineered > Solid waste > Landfill > Unclassified | place: Canada...
TATAAGAGGATTGCTGAAATTAAGAAGAAGGTTTTGAAACGCCGCGTCGTCTTTAAGAGGGGTCATAGCTTCGGACATAATCGCCATACCGACAAACAGCACGCCAAACCCTAGTATTATCTCGCCTACGCGCGATATCATGCGCTTTTTAACAAAAACGGTAAGAAACATTCCTATAAACAGTATAAGCGGGGCGATATCGGTAAGATTAAAAGCGATAATCTGCGCGGTGATACAGGTGCCCACATTGGCGCCCATTATTACTCCCGTCGCCTGCAGCAGCGTCATGAGACCCGCGTTGACAAAGCCGACGACCATAACCGTTGTGGCTGAAGAGCTTTGTATCAAAGACGTTGTTCCCGCGCCGACTAAAAACGCCGCGAAGCGTTTGCCGGTTAAAACCTCAAGCACGCGGCGCAGCCTGTCTCCGGCGGCGTGCTCCAGCCCCTCGGACATCATTTTCATGCCGAAAACGAACAAAGCGAGACCGCCAAAAAGCTTAAATACGGTTATTATATCCATCCAGTACCTCCATTTTAAAAAACCGGACAATATACGTACCGCAGTTGATTATACAGTAACGTCCTCTTTTTGTCACTCAGTATTTTTAGCGTTTTAAATTGCTGACTGACGAACACCGGCGTTTTTGCGGCACTTGTTTATACATATTGCTCTGTTATATAATTAATACATCAGGGAAAGAGGAGAAACGCCATGCAAAAAAGGATAGCCGCTATACACGATATATCCTGCTTCGGCAAATGCTCGCTTACGGCGGCGATGCCTATTATATCCGCGGCGGGAATTGAGGTTTGCGTAATTCCCACCGCCGTTCTTTCAACGCATACGGGTGGGTTTGCCGGGTTTACCTACCGCGACTTAACGGACGATTTATTGCCTATAGCGACGCACTTATCAACCCTGCCGATAAAATTCGACGCGATATATACCGGCTTTTTGGGTTCTTTTAAGCAGCTTGATATAGCGGCGCGGGTTATAAAGCTTCTTGGACGGGAAGACGCTCTTGTTGTTGTAGACCCGGTTATGGCGGATAACGGGGCTTTATATCAAACGATGCCCAAGGATTTCCCGGAAGGCATGAGAGGGCTTTGCGCCCGCGCGGATATGATTGTGCCTAATATCACAGAGGCGGCGCTTTTGCTTGACGAGCCGTATAAACGGTGGCCGCACACTCAAGAATATGTGGAAAGTCTGCTTTTGCGGCTTGCAAAGCTAGGTCCGCGCTATGTTGTTTTGACGGGAACCGGTTTTGACGATAAACATATGGGAGCCGCCGCTTATGACAAACAAAGCGGCTCTATCTCATACGCTTTTTCCAAGCATATGCCGGGGCTTTATCACGGGGCGGGAGACGTTTTCTCAAGCGCCCTTGTTGCCGCGGCGCTGAGCGGCTTTGGCATAAAAAAGGCTGTGCGCACGGCGGCGGATTTTACGGCAGGCAGCATACGCCGCACAAATAAAGCCGGCACCGATTTGCGTTTCGGTTTATGTTTCGAGCCGCAGCTGCCAAGGCTGATAAAAACGCTCGGCAGGCGATAACAATATGGTACTAACGCCGTCTGCAATTTGTAAAATTACGCGTTGCCCCGCAGCGCGTAAAGCCGCATACACAGCGGCGTTGAGGGCATCTTATCGCGGGCGGCCGGCTTTGTCCGGCAAGGTTAGCCAACGGCGCGGAGCATTCGGCGGCGGCGTCGGCGGCAACCCGCTGCGGCGGGCTGTTTGTTCCGGCCGCGCTTTTTGCGGGCGGCCGCATTATGCTTGCCGTGTCTAGTATGGTTTTTGTTAACAGTACGGCTTTACAGCCGGTCTTCGCGTCAACCGCGGCGGCTTTACGCTTCACGCCGAAATTAAAAAGCTGCGCCGGCATCATTTTTATATAATTCATCATACCACCATAAAAATAATTTCCTTGGTTTTATTATATGTGAAAACATATTATTGGTACGGCGGCGAATACGGCCGGCGTTAAATAATCGCCCTATAACGCAAAGCCGCGGAAAATTCTGTCTTGCGAACGGAAAATACTTGCCGTATATTACCCGCGCAAAGCCGCCGTTTTGCAGTTTTGCGGCAAGCCTAAAAAAAGCCGGGCGGAATATGAAATGTGAATATATACGGATACAAAGCTGTTTATAAATCAAGTAAAAAAATATATGCAAATATATTGACAATGAAAGTTAGCCGTGATAAACTTACATCGTTAGCCGAGGCTAACTATATGTGATTTGGAGGGGGTAACAATGACGCTAAAGCAGGTGCCTTGCGGGAGACAAGTAAAGGTGGTCAGGCTTAACGGAAAAGGCGCTTTGCGCCGCCGCTTTATGGATATGGGCATAACGAGAGGCGCTGTGGTTTCCATGCGCAAAGTTGCTCCTTTGGGAGACCCTATAGAGGTTTCGGTTCGCGGATACGCTCTTTCAATAAGAAAAGAAGACGCCGCGAACGTTATAGTCGAATAATTTTTTTTGAGTTATAAATTAGCCGAGGCTAACACTTGCGGGGGAAATACTTTATGTCACTTAAAATAGCTCTTGCCGGAAATCCCAACAGCGGCAAAACAACATTATTTAACGCGTTAACGGCAAGCGCCCAGTATGTCGGCAACTGGCCGGGAGTTACCGTGGAAAAAAAGGAAGGTCAAATAAAGGGGATAAACGCCACGCTTGTTGATTTGCCGGGCATATATTCTTTATCGCCGTATTCCCTTGAGGAGACAATCGCGCGCGATTACATAGTAAACGAGAAACCGGATATTATTATAAGTATTGTGGACGCGTCGAATCTGGAGAGGAACCTTTATCTGACGACGCAGATAATAGAGCTTGGAATACCCGTCGTGGTTGCGCTTAACATGATGGACGTGGTGCAAAAACGCGGGGATGAGATTGACATTTGCGTATTGGAGAAGGCTTTACGTTGTACCGTGGTGCCTATATCGGCCGTTTCTTTAAAAGGGCTTGAAACGCTTGTTAAAAAAATAACCGAAACGCCGGGAAAACCAAAGCCTTTGCCCTTTTCCCGGGATATAGAGCGGGCTCTTGATGGTATATACCGTATAATAAAAGGCGTCGAACCGTTTGATAAATACGAGCCTCGCTGGCTGTCGGTAAAGCTGTTTGAGCGCGACGCCGATATATACAAGAACGTGCCGCCCGAAATCCGCGAATGCATAGAGCGCGCAATTAAGGCGGCGGAAGAAAAATATGACGACGATTCGGAAAGCATAATAATAAATGACAGGTATGAGCAAATAGCGCGGCTGCTCTGCGGAATACATAAGAAGGCGTGCCCTAAAACCTCCGTCTCCGAGAAAATAGACAAGATTATGACAAACCGCGTTCTTGCGCTGCCTTTGTTCTTTGTAATAATGTGGGGCGTATATTATTTTTCTATTCAGATTGCGGGCGATATCACAACAGGCTGGATGGAGGAGATAATAGAATGGCTTTCCGCGGGCGCGGAAACGCTGCTTTTGGCATGGGGCGCCCCGATATGGGCTGTAAGCCTTATATCCGGCGGCATAATAAGCGGCGTGGGCGCGGTGCTTGTTTTTGTGCCGCAGCTTATTGTGTTGTACTTTTTTCTCTCTATACTTGAAGACAGCGGATATATGGCGCGGGTCGCTTTTATTATGGACCGGATATTCCGCCGTTTCGGGCTTTCGGGCAAATCGTTTATACCGATGCTTATAGGAACCGGATGTACGGTTCCGGGGATTATGGCTTCGCGCACAATAGAGAGCGAAAGCGACAGAAGGATGACCGTTATGCTGACGCCGTTTATACCGTGCGGAGCGAAGCTTCCCGTGTTTGCAATGTTTACGGGCTTTATTTTCTCCGACGCGTCGTGGGTTGGGCCTTCCATGTATCTTGTGGGAATAGCGATGGTTATAATCTCCGGACTTATACTTAAGCGTACAAAGCCTTTTGCGGGCAAAAACGCTCCTTTTGTTATGGAGCTGCCGGATTACAGGCTGCCGCGTATAAGCGGCACGGCGAAAAACGTGTGGGATAAAACAAAGTCGTTTATTATTAAAGCGGGAACGGTTATATTCGCCGCCAGCGCCGTTATTTGGTTCTTTAAATCATTCTCTTTCTCTTTGGAATACTTGGGTGAAGACGGCATCGGGCAGAGTATGCTCGCCGGTTTCGGGCGGCTAATAGCGCCCGTGTTCAGCCCGCTCGGCTTCGGGCGGTGGCCGTATGCCGTGGCATCCATATCGGGCATGGCGGCGAAAGAGATGGTTGTGTCGGTTTTTGCCGTTTTGGAGCCGGCGGGCATATTCTTTACGCCTGTAAGCGCTTACGCGTTTATGATATTCACGCTTCTTGCCGCGCCGTGTATTGCGGCTATAGGAGCGACAAGGCGTGAGATGGGCAGCGTAAAGTGGACGCTTTTCGCGGTTTTGTATCAGACGGGGCTTGCGTATTTTATGGCGCTTCTTGTTAATCAGGCGGGCAGTCTGCTTTTCGCGGACGCGGAGCGGGTGCAGTTTATATTTGCCGGCGCCGCGGACGAAGGACATGCCGTTTCGCTCGCGGGCAACCCTATGGTTTACATAATGGCGGCGGCGGTAATATTGTTTGTTATACTGGCGGTTATAAAGCGACGCAAACCAAGCATTTTGGGAGGCGGGTTTAATATACCCGCGGAAAAACGGCGCGGAAGGCACGGCGGCTGCGCGGGGTGCTCCGGCTGCGGCGGCGCGAACACGCGCAGATATTAGCTTGCTATTAGTATGGCAAGCGGGGGACTTGGCAAGCCCGCAAGCGTCGTTGGCACATTAAACAAATCTTTATATTCACTTATGTTGAAGGCTGTTCGTTGGCGGTGATATCGCCTTTTAACAGCCTTTGAACAAATTTAATTTTCCATATCATATAGCCTATAACGACACCCAACATATTAAGTATTAAATCATCAATATCAAAGCTTCCTCTTCTTGTTAAGAATTGAATCAGTTCTATAAAGATCAATATAATAAGCATCGTTGCCGCGCAGCTCTTTAATGTTTTAATCCGTTTCACATAATAGGGCAAATATATACCCGCCGGCAGAAACATCAAAAGGTTGGCGCTTATATTTAATACAGGTATATCGAGGTTTAATGCTTCCGTCAAAAATTGAGTTTATGTAAAATATGATTGTTTTAAATGGAATAAAATTAGACTGAAACAGCAGATAATCTTTTAAAGGCATATCGCTCCAGTGTCCTCTGCTTTTAATAAACATAGCGTAAATAATAAATGCTATGTATACAACAAGGCTGACTTTTATAAATATATTAATAAATTTTCTCATATTGACTCCTGGAATTTAGTTGTTATACTTATAAACCTTCCTCCCATTGACACCCAAACACAGGCGTATAATACCAAAGCAATACACCTATGTCAATATTAAAACACATTACTAATATTCTTACAGGCGGGATAATCTGACTTGCCGTTAGCTTAATATTATTTATTCAGTTCGGCCAGCTTTTTTTGCAGCTCGTCTATTTCCTTTATTATTTTCTTTTTTTCCTCTTCTTTTTGCCGTATGAATGTGTCGGTATCGGCCATGGCGGACAAAGTATCTCCGAACGCGGAAACCCATTCCCCGATTACAGACGCCTTTGCGGGGTCGTTTATTGACCTTTTTGTATATATTGCAAACAGCGGAATCAGCAAGGCCAAATTTTCACTGTCAATTATGTCTCCCATTTAAGCCCCCCGAAGATATTTTATGAATACCTAAAAGTTTTGGTGTCGCACAATTAATATTGTCTCATAAAACGCATATATATTTGCCGCCCAAAAGTTTTTAATGCCGTATTCCGGCGCTTTTGTGCGCATATCAATTAAAATGGGGGTGGAGCGCATGAAAAAGTGTATAATCTTTGTGATGGCTCTTGTGCTCGCGGGCGGATGCGCGGCTAATGCTTACGATAGGGAATCGGAATTAAGGCTTAAGCTTTTTCAAGAGGCGATGGAATACGTAGGAGTATGCGGCCGCGACGAAGCGGCAAACGTATGGGCAAAAGGGCTTATGGAGCGCAGCGCGGCGATGCAGTACAGCGTGATGGACAGCCCGCTTAAAAAGCAATACGCAAAATCGCTGCAAAAATCCGCGCCCAACTGGGTCACGGGAGTGTCAAGCCCTTGGGTAAGCGGCTATAGAGTGTTCGATATAAACGAAACGGACGACGGGCTTTTTCTGTATTCACTTACGGTATATACGGAATCGTCGGCAGGTCCCGAAGGAGAATATACGGCGGTGCTCGCTATAGGACGGGACGGGGATTTCTGGCGGATAAAGGGCATATTCACCGACGAGGAGCTTTTCGCCTATACCGGTTTTTATTAAACAGCCCAAAGGTTATAGGCAAGGGCTTTGCATATCATCCGAAAAAGGGATAAGAAACTCCGGTATGCCGCCCGAATACGGAGCCAACTGGTATTGCTGGTAGTAGACCTTAAGCCCTTCCGGCACAAGGAAGAAGTTGCTTGTGTTAAGACAGCGCGCCGCGTTTGCCTCGTAATCGTCAAAATACGCGCCGCTTCCCTTCTCTATGGAAGACATTATCTGCGCGGCTATTTTGCCTATGATTATTGTTTTGTATGGCGCGGCCGGCGGGAAAAAGCGCGCCATAGCCACCCGCCGAACGTTGTTTAAATCCCACGTTTCGCTGCTGCGCAAAGTTGAGCCGTGCGCGCCGCCCATGTATCGGTATGTATCAAAATAAAGGGATACGAAGCAACACTGATTGTAAGTTACCGTGCATGTTATAACGGCCTCGTAAGGGCGGAAAGGCACATCGCCGCTTGAGTTCTTAAGGTCTCGTACCGCCCTTATATACAGCGCCTGCCTAATCTGGCGGCGGCAGATATCAGCCCTGTTTTTATGGCAGCCGTTTAAAGCGTTTGCCGCTTTGCCAAACCGCGCGGAAGAAAACAAAGGATATTGCAGAGAAAATTTCAGTACTTTTGTTTTGCCGAAAAACAGCTCATCCTCCGTATCGTGCAGGCTTATAAGCATGTCGTGTGTCATAAGCAACCCCCTTTTCTTAAAATACATATTCACCGGCTCAAATGATAATGCGCGTTTTTCTCATTTACAAAACGTATTAAACAATGTAATTTATATATAAAGAAAAACAAGGGGAATCGCCATGAAGGAATTCGGAGTTTGCGCCGGCGGAAAAACCGCATATCTTTACACAATTAAAAACGACAGCGGCGTTAAGGCGGTAATTACCGATTTCGGCGCGGCGCTCGTGTCGCTTATTGTGCCCGATAAAAACGGCCGTCCCACGGATATTGTGCTTGGTTTTGACACTTTGCCCGAATACGAAAAAAACCCGTCATATATAGGAGTTACGGTTGGAAGATACGCCAATCGTATCGTTCGCGGCATTTTTGAGTTAGAGGGCAGGGAATACCGCCTTGACTGCAACGACGGCATAAACCATCTGCACGGCGGGCTTTCGGGTTTTGACAAGCGGCTTTGGAGTGCCGTAAAAACGTCGGAGAACAGCGTCAGGCTGGCGCTTTTCAGCCCCGATATGGACCAAGGATATCCCGGAAATGTTATAGTGAGCGTTGAGTATACGCTTGATAAAGACGCGCTGCGTATAAACTATTGCGGCATGTGCGATAAAACAACCGTTTTAAACCTTACCAATCATTCGTATTTTAACCTTGGAGGGCGGGACGGCGGTTTAATTCTCGACCATTATCTTATTATAAACGCCGGAGCGATAGCGCCCGTTGATAAATTCGGCAGCGTCAGCGGCGATATTATGGATGTTTCGGGAACCCCGTTTGATTTTAGGGACGGAAAGAGGATAGGCGCCGATATAGACGCAAAACACGAACAGCTGCTTTACACGGGGGGCTACGACCATCATTATTTTCTTAATGGAGCAAAAGTGGCGGCGCAGGCGTACTGCGAAAAAACAGGCATATGCATGAGCGTGTATACGGACAGGCCGGGCATACAGTTTTATTCGGGCAATTATCTTAACGATAAGCTGGTTTTAAAAGGGGGGCGCAAATCAGCCCGCCGCCTCGCGTTTTGCCTTGAAACGCAGTATGCTCCCGATTCGGTTAATAAGCCGCAGTTTGGCGATAACGCGGTGCTTGAAACGGGAGGGTGTGCGCGGCATCAAACAAGTTATGCGTTCTCTTGTAGCAAGCCGGAATGGGTCAAATAAGCCGTATTATTGGGCGCAAGGCAATACAAATTGTTTAAGGCTTGTCTTAAAAGCCGGGGCTATGGTATTATAAATACAAATTCAGCATATTTTACGGGAGAGCCGATATGAAAAAACTCGTTCTCACAGTTGTAATAACGATTCTTATATTCTTGCTGTGCGCGCCGGCGGCGTTAGGCGCGCCCGATGATTTTGAGACGCTTAAGCTCGAAAGCCAGGGTACGACGGTGTTTATGATACAGATGCGTTTGAGGGACTTAGGCTATATCAACTATCGGGCAACCGGAGAGTATCTTTCCAAAACAGTAAGCGCGGTGCGCAGTTTTCAGGAATATAACGAGCTTGACGCCGACGGGCAGCTTGGCGCTTTAACTTACGATAAGCTGTTTTCCAGCAATGTTGTGCGCAAACCTCTCGCCACAAGCGTTACTGTAAAATCAGGCCCGCCGCCGGTAGGCATTCCAAGCGGATTCGGGCAGCTTTCAGACTGGAATACGATAAACGATATATTTCCGGAGGGCGCCGCGGCGACGGTTACCGATTACAATTCGGGCAAGAGCTTCGAGGTTAAGCGAGTGGGCGGGAAAGGCCATGCGGATATAAAGCCCGTTGACCAAGCGGCTTACGGCACATTCCTTGAATGTTTCGGAGGCGAGCCAAATTGGGAAAAACGCTCCGTGTTCGTAACGGTGGGGGGCGTTAAATACGCCGCGTCTTTATTCGGGTATCCCCATGGCGAGGACGAGCACACGTGCCTTTACTTTTATAACAGCACTTCGGATGCATTAGGTTTTGTGGACAAGGAACATCAAAAATGGGTGCTTCGCGCCGCAAACATGCCTATGCAGTATTAATAAATTTATAACTTATAAGGACGTGAAAGCGTCCTTTTTTATCGCCTGGCGGTTTGGCTTTTCATAATTTCGCGCCGCACACTTAGGATTTGGTGCGAACACTAAGCTTCCTTCCGTATAGCCCGCGCGCGGAATATTGTGCTTACCGCGCACGCCGCGCCTATAACTCCAAGCCCAATCCAGCCTAACAAAAAGCTTTCGGTAATATAAACCATAATGCCGGCAAAAGCCGCTGCAAGCTGGAACGCCGATAGTATTAATACCGTAAGCCTCTGGCTTTTCAGCCTCTTGATTAATCTGTGGTGCAGATGATGCTTATCCGCCTGCATTATGGGTTTCTTAAGCAAAATACGGCGCAGCACCGCCGTTGAAAGGTCTGTTATAGGCACAATCATAATATAAATAGGCACAACGACTTCTATAACATTTTTTTGCGACATGCTCATTATGGTCATTATGCCGAGCATAAAGCCTATAAACATGCTGCCCGCGTCTCCCATGTAAATTTTCGCGGGGCTTATGTTGTAAACCAAAAATCCCAGTATGGCGCCGCACAGCGCGAGAGCCGTCGGCAATGCCAGCTGCGTGCGTCCCTGAAAATAAAATACCGCGGCGAAAGCCGCCGCCGATATAAGCGTAAGGCAGCCCGCCAGACCGTCAAGCCCGTCGGAGAGGTTTATAGCGTTGGTTATGGCCACAATCCAAAAAATAACCGCCAAAGATATAAGCAGCGTTGTAACGGCGTTGGTTTGCATAAGCCGGACGGGAAAATAGAACTGCAGGCAGCCGACAAGCACTATAGCCGCGAGTATGAACAGCGTAGCCAACCTGCGTTTTGCGCTTAAAAAAAGTATGTCGTCAATCAGCCCCATAAGAGCAACGCCGGAAATGCCTATTACAAACGCGATAACTATATTCGTTTTTAAACCTTCCACAAAAAATACAATATACAAAACAGTAGCCGCTATGGCCGACAGGTATATGGCCATGCCGCCCATAAGCGGTATGGGAGAAGTGTGCATCTTGCGTTTATTGGGATAATCAAGTATTTTAAATTTGCGCGACACCAATATCATAATAGGCGTTAACGCTAATGATAAAACTGTTGATATTGCCGCGGCGATTAACAAACGTTCCATTTGTTAAAGCGGATTTAAGCGACCGCTTTAAAGCCCTTTCGATTTTTTATAATTATATTTGAACTTGATAAAGCTGTCAAACGTGTATTATTACAGAACACGCCGCTATTGCGCAAAGCATCTTTGTATGGGTTGTTTATTGCTTTTTAATTGCGTATTGCTTTATAATTTATTGAGTGACGGTTGGGGACGCGGACTTAAAATTATAAAGGCTTTCGAAACGATAGCCCATGGCCTTCCATTCGGTGATTACCGAATCGAGCACCTTTGCGTTAGTCGCGGACGTGGCGTGAAGCAGCGCCACCATGCCCGGGTGGGTACGCGATATAATCGTATCGTATGCCGCGCTCTCGGTAGGCTGGTTGTCGTTGTACCAGTCTTTATACGCAAAACTCCAGAAAACGGTTTTGTACCCTAATTGCTGCGCGTATTTTAAGCAGCGCTCGCTCAAGCTGCCTTCGGGAGGGCGAAAGAATTTAGGCATCCGTTTGCCCGTTGTATCAGTATATATTTTCTCAACGCCGCTCATTTCAGCCTTAAATGTTTCAAAGTCGCTCATTTTGGCCATGTTTTTGTGGGTGGTGGAATGGTTGCATACAAGGTGTCCTTCCCGCTCCATACGGCACACAAGCTCAGGGTTTGTTTTTATATAATGCCCGACAAGAAAGAAAGCGGCGGGGACGTCATGTTTTTTTAGCGTATCGAGTATCTGCTCCGTATGGCCGTTTTCATATCCCGCGTCAAATGTTAAATAAATGATTTTCTCATCGGAGCCGCCCAGCCATAAGCCGTCGAAGCCGCTTATAAATGAAAACTCGGGAGGCTCCTCCGGCTGGCTGCCGTCGGTGCGCGGTTTGTAATACCACCCGTAAACCGTATCCTGGGTATGGGCGGAAAGCGCGGTTTTTTCGCCGCGCGACGAATAACACGCGTCGGCGGCAAAGCCGTTTACAAATGCAAGCCCGAGCAATATAACGTCAAGGCAGGCGATGGCGTAAATTATAAGTCCTTTGCGTTTCATGGCGTCCCTCAAAAAAAGATAATCCCGTATTTAATAGCTATGCCGGTTTACAAAGCGATATGTTAAAAGGGCTTGGCCTGATAAATTTTTTAAGGCGGCTTGTCCGTATTTTTACACCCCAAAAAGGCGTTAAGCCTTCTTTGGGGTTATGTTTTTAGTCGAATATTGTGACAAACTTGATTGAATAAAGGTCGCACATTATAAGGTCGTCGCTTAGCAGCGGACGCAGTACAATATAGCTTGCGCCAACCTCTACAAGCTCGCCTATTCTGTCAACCAAAGCGCCGGACGTACCGATTAAAAATTCAACGCGCATACTTCTGCCGAGAAAATTACGGAGGAATCCGGCGGTATAGTACGGGCTTTGCACGGTTGACGGCGCCTCGCCGGCAAGCGGCGCGGCGGAGTTTAACGGCACAAGCGGCCTTAACGTGTCCGGCGGCATAAACTGTTCCTGCGTTGCCCCCGTACCCGAAGGCATAACGGATCTGCCCGAAGGCAAGCCCGGTCTGCCGGTAGGAACGCGCGGCGCTGCCGGACGCATGTTTTCCCGCGGCTTTTGCATACCGGCCATGCCGCGGTTATCGGGATACCCGAAGTTATTTTTCATATTATTATCACCCCCTTTAAAAGTATGTTATGTCAGCGCATACAGCGACGTTGGCTGGAAGAAACAATGGTCGCGTATTCTGTTAAACTGCACCCCCGTCCGGTTATACGGAAAGTAAGCGGGACATTCCGGAAGGAATGGGTTCATATACCATAGTGTTTCTATAACGCCCGGATGCACGTTTCCGGCGAGCGCCCAGTCCGCAACGTCGTAATGTATCTGCTCGGGCGGGTTTGACCAAACAGTTTGGGGATTTATCTGTCCGCCTATAGTGGTAAGATAACAGGAAAACTGGCCGGGCTGGGTAAGCACGCGCCGCAAATCTCCCTGCCCCGTGCGAAGGTATTCCCCGTAAGCGACATGGACCCTGTTCATAATAGTGGTGGCCACGGCTTGCATTCCGCCGAGCCCTTCGCCTTCCGCCTCGCACCTTATCATTCGCGCAAATAATTCTCTTGCTTCAAATTCCATTTATCATCACCATATAATTTTTTTTCCGCCGGCGTTTATTGGCATACAGTATTGTATACTCGCGGCGCCGAAAAAGTGATAAAAAGCCGCGGCCGTAAAGCGAAAATATAAACTTTATAAAATAAGCGAACAGCGTAAACGCCGCGCCCATATAATACAACAGTCGTCAAATACATATTAAGGATGTGATAATATTTGGACATACATGTTGTTAAAGCCGGAGACACGCTTTATAACCTGGCGCGGCGGTACGGCGTTGGAGTGGACGCGCTGTATACGGTAAACGAACTTGGCGATCTCCCCTTTCTTGTTGTGGGGCAAACGCTTGTTATACCGACGGTTGAGATTTCTCATACCGTGCGGGAGGGAGAATCGCTTTACACTATCGCCCGGCGTTACGGGACAACGACAGACAGCATTATAGCTTTAAACACCATAGAAAACCCCGATTTGATTCAGCCCGGTACGGTTCTGCGCATACCTGTGCGCGAAAAAAACTACGGTTTTATTGAGGTTAACGGCTACATAGAGCCGAGCACGGCGCAGCGCGAAACACAGATAATACAAGAAGTGGGGGAGTACCTAACGTATATATCGCCGTTTAGCTATCAGGCGCGCGCCGACGGCAGCCTTGTGCCTTTAAACGACGCCGCTATACTTGCGCAGGCGAGGGCGCATCGTATTGCCGCGCTGCTTGTTATAACCAACTTCAGCGGCGGCAATTTTGACACCGAGCTTGTAGATACGATACTTGACAGCGCACAGCTGCAGGATACACTGATACGGAATATGATATCCGTATTAAGGGAGAAGGGTTACTACGGAGTAAACATAGACTTTGAGAGAATATCGCCCGAAAAGCGCGAAGAATACAACAGCTTTTTAAGGCGCGTGACGGCGGCTTTGCATCCGCTTAATTATGCTGTCTCCACGGCCCTTGTGCCAAAGGCTTCCGATGTGCGGACTGGCGCGTGGCACGGAGCGCATGATTACGCGGCGCATGGCGAGATTGTGGACTTTGTAATAATCATGACATACGAATGGGGCTGGTCGGGAGGGCCGCCCTATGCGGTAGCGCCCATAGACCTTGTGGAAGATGTTATAAGCTATGCGGTATCCGTTATACCCAGCCGTAAAATAATGATGGGTATGCCTCTTTACGGCTACGACTGGCAGCTGCCGTATATGCCGGACGCAAGATGGGCCAGAAGGGTTTCTCCGCAGCAGGCTGTTGCGCTTGCCGCTAAAGTCGGCGCGCGTATACGGTTTGACGAACAGACGCAATCGCCTACGTTCAGGTATTTCGATGAAAACGGCGCGGAGCACGAGGTATGGTTCGAGGACGCCCGCAGCGTCCGTTCCAAGCTCCTTCTCGTCAACAAATATGATTTGCGCGGCGTAAGCTACTGGGTGCTGGGGCTTTCTTTTCCGCAAAACTGGGTTGTGCTGGACGGCATGTTTAACATAGTAAAGGTTATACCGCCCACGGCTTAAGATAAGTATATGAAACCTTAAGCGCAATTCATAAAATACGGCGCAAACCTTCGGGCGCGGGCACACAGCCCGTTGCCGGGGGTTTGTT
>Ga0265293_10009562_pt1 | contig 13897 bp, 12 predicted proteins | sample Munlanlewell138R_FD_192505 | JGI IMG/M metagenome (GOLD analysis project Ga0265293, IMG submission 192505) | Leachate microbial communities from a municipal landfill in Southern Ontario, Canada - Leachate well 138R | ecosystem: Engineered > Solid waste > Landfill > Unclassified | place: Canada...
CGCAACGCGCCACGCTCAACGCTCAACGCTCAACGCTCAACGCTCAACGCTCAACGCTCAACGCTCAACGCTCAACGCTCAACCTCTTCAAACGCTCAACCTCCCCATCATGGCGGCGCAGCCGCAGTCATAGCCGCCGCGCAGCGGCGCGGTCATACGAAGCGCCAGCGAGGTCATCCGTCATGCGCCACGCTCAACGCTCAACGCTCAACGCTCAACGCTCAACGCTCAACGCTCAACGCTCAACGCTCAACGCTCAACGCTCAACGCTCAACGCTCAACGCTCAACGCTCAACCTTTCTCAAGCTCTCAGTGCAGCGCCCGGTAAACCGCTTCGGCCAGCGCGCGTGAAATGCCTTCCACGCGTGCCAGGTCGTCCACGCTGGCGCGCTCGACGCCGCGCACGCCGCCAAAGCGGCGCAGCAGGCTGGCGCGCCGCTTGGGTCCTATGCCCGGGATGTCTTCCAGCTGGCTGCCACCCGTGCGCGTCTTGGCGCGCCTGGCGCGCATGCCGGTGATGGCAAAGCGGTGCGACTCGTCGCGGATCTCGGCCACCAGCATCAGCGCGCGCGAGTCCCGGCCCAGGGTGACTTTCTTGCGCCCGTCGGCAAATACCAGCTCCTCCAGCCCGACCCGGCGGCCCTCGCCCTTTTCAACGCCGACGATGAGCGAGATGTCCAGCGCCAGCGATTCAAACACCTGGCGGGCCATGCTGACCTGGCCCTTGCCGCCATCGACCAACACCAGGTCGGGCATGCGCACGGTGGCGGCGTTGCCCTGCTCACGCAGTGCGTTGGCGATCTTGCCGTAGCGGCGCGTCAGCACCTGCCGCATGGCGGCGTAGTCGTCGCCAGGCGTGATGTCATCGATGGTGTAGAGCCGGTACTGGCTGTGGTCCATTCGGTGGTTCCGGAACACGACGCAGCTGGCCCGGGTTGCTTCGCCGGCGGTGTGGCTGATGTCCAGGCACTCGATGCGCAGTTCGTCCAGGTTCTCGGTGGGCAGGTCCAGCGCTTCGGCCAGCGCGCGCGTGCGCGCCTGCTGCGAGCCTTCTTCGGCCAGCAGGCGCGCCAGCTTGATCGCCGCGTTCTGCCCGGCCAGCTCCAGCCAGATGCGGCGCTGGCCGCGCGGTGCGCTGGTGACATGGATCCTGTAACCGGCCTGCCCGGACAGTGCCTGCACCAGCGCCGCCGGGACCGGATCGCTGACGATGAGCTGCGCAGGCGGCTGCGCCTGCAGGTAGTGCTGTGCCATGAACGCCGCCAGCACCTGCGCCTCCAGCGTTTGCGTGCCCCTGCTGCCCTCCGCCAGCCCCGGTGCCGCCAGGTCGCCTACCTGCGTGGGATACGAGGCCCGGTCGCCCAGGTGGCGGCCGCCGCGCACCATGGCCAGGTTGACGCAGGCGCGGCCGCCGTCGACCTTGACGGCAATGATGTCCGCTTCGGTGTCGGCGCCCACCTCCATGCTCTGCTGGTGCAGCACGTTGGACAGCGCCTGGATCTGGTCGCGCACCTCGGCGGCCGCTTCGTATTCAAGCGCGTCAGAGTGCCTCGTCATGCGCTGCTCCAGCTCGCGCATGACGTCGTCGGTCTGGCCGCGCAGGAATTTTTCTGCGCGCGCCACGTCGGCCGCGTAGTCTTCGGCACTGATGTAGCGCACGCAGGGTGCGCTGCAGCGCTTGATCTGGTAGAGCAGGCAGGGCCGCGTGCGGTGCCGGAACACCGTGTCCTCGCAGGTGCGCAGGCGGAATACCTTCTGCAGCAGCTGGATCGTCTCCTTGACGGCCCAGGCGCTGGGGTAGGGGCCAAAGTAGCGGTTTTTCTTGTCCGTTGCGCCCCTGTAGTACGAGATGCGCGGGTACGCGTCGGGGTTGGGCGCGCCGGGGCCAGGGTCCGGGATGAAGCGGCCATCGCCGCTGAGCTTGAGGTAGGGGTAGCTCTTGTCGTCCCGGAACAGGATGTTGTAGCGCGGCGCCAGCTCCTTGATGAGGTTGTTCTCCAGGATCAGCGCCTCGGCTTCGGAGCGCACCACGGTGGTTTCCATCCGCGCGATCCGGCTCACCATGTGGCCAATGCGCGTGCCGCCGTGGTTTTTCTGGAAGTAGCTCGAGACGCGCCGCTTCAGGTTGCGCGCCTTGCCCACGTAGAGCACGTTGCCCTGCGCGTCAAGGTAGCGGTAGACGCCCGGCAGCGCGGGCAGCGCAGCCGCCTGCGCCAGCAGTTCGGCCGCATGGCCTGCGGCAGGCTTGCTGACGGCTGCGTCCGGCGTCTTGCTGGCGTTGTCTGGACTCATGCGTGGCAGTTTACGGCGAAAGGAACAACCGCAAGGCCAGTGCGCCGCTGCCCGGGCGTCCGGCGCCGTCGCCTGCAACCGGGGCGCGGCGCCGCGTTCTTCGTCACAATATCGCCCGTGCCGCAATCACCCGCCTGGACCTGGGACGTCTTTTGCCGCGTCATCGACAACTACGGCGACGCCGGCGTGGCGTGGCGCCTGGCGCGCGAGCTGGGCGCGCGCGGGCAGCAGGTTCGGCTGTGGCTGGATGATGCCAAACTGCTCGACCGGCTCGCACCCGGCGCGCGGCAGCGGCGCTTTGCCGGCGTGCAGGTCCTGCGCTGGACCGATCCGTTGCCAGAGCAGGCCTGGGCCCAGCTGCCACCATCTCACGTCTGGATAGAAGCGTTTGGCTGCGATCTGCCGCCGCCGTTTGTGGCGTGGCGCCGCCGGCACGAGGCGGTGCACGGCCAGCCGGTCTGGATCAACCTGGAATACCTCAGCGCCGAGGCCTTCCCCCGGCGCGCGCATGGCCTGCCGTCGCCCGTGAGCACCGGGCCGGCGGCCGGCTGGATCAAATGGTTTTTCTACCCCGGGTTTGACGAGGCTACCGGCGGGCTGCTGCGCGAGCGCGACCTGCCGCGCCAGCAGGCGGCTTTTGATGGCCGTGCCTGGCTGCGCGCCCACGCGCCGGACCTGCCGGCTGCGCAGGGCGGGCGGCGGCTGTCGCTGTTCTGCTACGAGCCCCCTGCATTGCCCGCGCTGCTGAGGCAACTGGACGCAGCGCCCGAGCCGCAGCAGCTGCTGGTCACCGCCGGGCGCGCCAGCGCTGCGCTACGGGCACTGGTGGACGGGCCAGGCGGACAGTCGTTGCAGCCGGCAGGTGGCCTGGCGATCAGCCATCTGCCGTTTCTGACGCAAGCCGGCTTTGACCGGCTCCTGTGGTCCTGCGACCTGAACTTCGTGCGGGGAGAAGACTCGCTGGTGCGTGCGCTGTGGGCCGGCAAGCCCTTTGTCTGGCAGCCGTATCCGCAGGACGACGGCGTGCACGCGGACAAGCTCGCCGCGTTCCTCGCCTGGCTGCAACCGCCGGCGGCCGTGCGGGCGCTGCACCGGACCTGGTCCGGGCTGGGCGATGCGCCGCTGCCCGTGCTGGCGCAGCTGGACTGGCCAGCCTGGACCCGCTGCGTGCAGCGCGCGCGCGAGCGCCTCCTGGCGCAGCCCGACCTGGTCACCCAGCTCATAGAATTCATCCGGCGCAAGCGTTAAAATCACCCGTTTGTGCCCTTGCTGGCAAGCTGCGGGGTGCGGCCGCTGTGGCCGCATTGTCCGGGCTGTGCAAGGCGGGGGCAGGCGGGCAGCCGCCGTGCCGCCGACGCCGCGTTCTGGCGGGCGGGGCAGGCTGCTTTTGTGGACGGGGAACAATTCAATGAAAACAGCTCAGGAAATTCGCGCCGGCAACGTCATCATGCATGGCTCCAACCCCATGATCGTGCTGCGCACCGACTATTCGCGCGGCGGGCGCAGCGCGGCCACGGTTCGCATGAAGCTGAAAACGCTGCTGGCCGATACCGGGACGGAAGTGGTTTTCAAGGCCGATGACAAGATCGAGCACGTCGTCCTGGAACACAGGGAATGCACGTATTCCTATTTTGCCGACCCCATGTACGTCTTCATGGACTCCGAGTACAACCAGTACGAAGTGGAAGCCGGCAACATGGGCGATGCCCTCAACTACCTTGAAGACGGCATGTCGGTCGAGGTGGTGTTCTACGAGGGCAAGGCCATATCCGTCGAGCTGCCGACCACCGTCGTGCGCAGCATCGACTGGACCGAGCCGGGCGTCAAGGGTGATACCTCGGGCAAGGTGCTCAAGCCGGCCCGGCTGGCCACCGGCTTCGAGATCTCGGTGCCGCTCTTCGTCAACGAGGGCGACAACATAGAGATAGACACGCGCACGGGCGAGTACCGCAAGCGCGTCTGATGCACGGCCTGGTTGCGACCCGGCTAAGATGGAACGATGCATACGACGGATGACTTGAAGGAGTCCGCGCCCAGGGCGCTGGCGCGGGTGTGGTCCAGCAGGGATGTGCTGGAAGGCGGCGGCATAGACTTGCAGCCGCATGCCAACCGGCTGGCATTTGCCGACCCGGAGTTCCTGCTGCGCACGGAAAACCGCGGGATCCGGTTCCAGCTCGAGCTGGCCAAACCCGACCTGGACCTGGCCGCGGCGGGAGTCGAGTCCACGATCGTTGTTTATGGCAGCGCCCGTTTTCTGGCACCCGACGTGGCCCAGCGCCAGCTTGCCGCCGCGCGCACCATCGGGGACGCGGCAGGCATTGCCCGCGCCGAGCGCGCGGCAGCCGGTGCGCGCTATTATGTTGCGGCACGCGAGTTTGCCCGCTGCGTGGCGCGCTACAGCAAGCAGCAGGAGCCGGCCGCTCGTTTCTACATCTGCACCGGAGGCGGTCCCGGCATCATGGCGGCCGCCAACCGCGGCGCGCACGACGAGGGCATGCCCTCGGTGGGGCTCAACATCACGCTGCCGCACGAGCAGGGAGGCAACCCCTGGATCACGCCAGAGCTGTCGTTCAAGTTCCACTATTTTGCGCTGCGCAAGATGCACTTTCTCATGCGCGCCAAGGCGCTGGTGGCGTTCCCGGGCGGGCTGGGCACGCTTGACGAGCTGTTCGAGGTGCTCACCCTGGTCCAGACGCGCAAGGTGCAGCCGGTCCCCGTCGTGCTCTATGGCCGCGACTACTGGTCACACGTCCTGCCGCTGGAATACCTGGTCGAGGTGGGGACCATAGACGCGGAAGACCTTGAGCTCTACCACGTGGTCGATACGGTAGACGATGCGTGGCAGGTGATCCAGGACTTCTACGCGCTCCCGCCGGCGCGCACCGAAGCATTGGCGGATGAGGGATGACAGATGACCTCGCTGGCGCTTCGTATGGCCGCGCCGCTGCGCGGCGGCTATGACTGCGGCTGCGCCGCCATGATGGGGAGGTTGAGCGTTTGAAGAGGTTGAGCGTTTGAAGAGGTTGAGCGTAGAGCGTCCAGCGTTTGGCGTGGCGCATGACGGATGACCTCGCTGGCGCTTCGTATGACCGCGCCGCTGCGCGGCGGCAATGACCGCGGCTGCGCCGCGATGAGGGGAGGTTGAGCGTTTGAAGAGGTTGAGCGTAGAGCGTCCAGCGTTTGGCGTGGCGCATGACGGATGACCTCGCTGGCGCTTCGTATGACCGCGCCGCTTCGCGGCGGCAATGACCGCGGCTGCGCCGCGATGAGGGTGGTTGAGCGTTTGAAGAGGTTGAGCGTTGAGCGTGGTGGGCACACGCTGGACGCTGAACGCTTGACGCCAAACCTTCATCAGCCGCCGCAGGCGGCTTTCATACAAGGCCCGCAAGGGCCGAGGTCATCGGTCATCAGCGGGGAATCGCGGCGAGGGCGCCATGGGGAGGTTGAGCGTTTGGCGTGGCGCATGACGGATGACCTCGCTTGACGCTTGACGCTGGACGCTGAACGCACAACGGTCTTCCGGAGGCCAGCCCTCTGGCCGATAGGGTGGGCGTTGGGCGCAGCGGACGACGGACGACCTCGCACACGCCGGACGGCCTCTTCGCCGGACGCTGGACGGCTTACTCGCCGGACGCTGGACGGCTTGCTCGCTGTGCGGCCAGCTCGCGGTGCCGTTTCAGCGTCGGCCACTGGCTGCCAAAGATGCCGGCCAGCTGCTCCACGAAATAAACCGAGCGGTGCTGCCCGCCCGTGCAGCCTATGGCCACGGTGACGTAGCTGCGGTGGTCGCGCGCCAGTGCGGGCAGCCAGCTTTGCAGGAACCCGCTGATCTGCTCCAGCATGCGCCTCACGTCGTCCTGCTGCTCCAGGTACGCGACGACCGCCGCGTCGCGGCCCGTCAGCGGCTGCAGCTCGGGTTCGTAGTGCGGGTTGGGGAGCATGCGCACGTCAAACACGTAGTCGGCGTCCAGCGTGATTCCGCGCTTGAACGCAAACGACTCGAACACCAGCGTCAGCTGCGCCGACGGGGCGCTGATCAGGTCGGTCACGTAGCTGCGCAGCTGCTGCGGCTGCAGCTGGCTGGTGTCGATGACGTGCGCGCGCTCGCGCAGGTCGCTGAGCAGCTGCCGCTCGCGCCCTATGGCCTGCATCAGCGTCTCGCGCGCATGCGCGTCCTCGGCGTGCGACAGCGGGTGGCGCCGACGTGTCTCGGAAAAGCGCCGCACCAGCGTGTCGTCGCTGGCGTCCAGGAAAATCAGCTGCACGCGCATCGCCCGGTTCTGCAACCCGTGCAGCAACAGCGGCAGCGCCGTCAGCGACCGCGTGCTGCGCGCGTCCATGGAGATGGCCAGCCGCTGCGCCGGGCCGCTCTTGAGCGCGATCAGGGGCTCGAGCAGCTCTGGTGGCAGGTTGTCCACGCAGTAGTAGCCGCTGTCCTCCAGCGCGCGCAGCGCCACCGACTTGCCCGAGCCCGACATGCCGGTGATGAGGACGAGTTCCGAGGTCATGATGGCATCTCCTGCAGCATCTCGCGCGCATGCGCCAGCGAGGTCCGCGAGATCTTGCTGCCGCCCAGCATGCGGGCGATTTCATGCGTGCGGTCCTCGCCGGCCACCGGGCGCACCGTGCTTTCGGTCGCGCCGGCGCGGCTGTCCTTGCTGACGTGCAGGTGCTGGTGCGCACAGGCGGCCACCTGCGCCAGGTGCGTGACGCACAGCACCTGGCGCTCCTGCCCCAGCTCGCGCAGCAGGCGCCCCACCGTGTCGGCAACGGCGCCACCCACGCCGGCGTCCACCTCGTCGAACACCAGCGTCCCGGCCGCGCCGCGCGCGCTGGTCGTGACCGCAATCGCCAGCGCCAGCCGCGACAGCTCGCCGCCGGATGCCACACGGTCTATGTCGTGCGGCGTGGTCCCGGCATGCGCGGCCACCCGCAAGCGCGGGCTCTCCAGCCCGTGCGCCGTTGGCTCGCGCGTGGCTTGCAGTGCCACCTCAAAGACCCCGCCTTCCATGCCCAGCTGCTGCATGGCTGCCGTGACTGCGTCAGCCAGCCGCGGCGCCGCTTCGTGGCGGCGTGCCGAGACGGCGCTGGCGGCCTGGTCGTAGTGCTGGCGCGCCGCGTCCACCTGCGCCTGCAGCCGCGCCGTGTCCGCAGCCGCGCCCAGCGCGTCCAGTTCCGCCTGCCAGCGCTGCAACTGCTCGGGCAGCGCATCCGGCGCCACGTGAAGCCGCCGCGCCAGCTCGTGCCAGTGCCCGACGCGTGCATCCAGCGCGTCAAACGACTCGGGGTCCAGGTCGCTGCGGCTGCAGTAGCTGCGCAGGCTGCGCGCGGCCTCCCGGAGCTGCGCCTCGGCGCCCTGCAGCATCTCGAGCACCGCGTCAAACTCGGGCTCGATGCGGCTTTGTCCCTGCAGCTGCGCCTGCGCCTCGGTCAGTGCCTGCAGCGCATCCGCGCTGCCGTCCTCGGCCTCCAGCGCCTGCTGTGCGGCCTGCGCAGCGGCCAGCAGCGCCTGCGCATTCGCCAGCCGCGTGTGCCGCTGGTTCAGTTCTTCCCATTCACCGCTTTGCGGCGCCAGTTTTTCCACCTGGTCGATTTGCCACTGCAACTGCTGCTGGCGGTCGGCCAGCGTGGCCTGGCGCTCGTGCGCATCGCGCAGCGCCTGCAGCTGCTGCTGCCAGTCCTGCCAGGCCTGCAGCAGGCCGTCCGCGTCTGCGCCGGCATGCGCGTCCAGCAGCGCGCGCACGGCTGCGGGCCGGGTCAGCGACTGCCAGGCGTGCTGGCCATGGATGTCCACCAGCATCTCGCCCAGCTCGCGCAGCTGCTGCATGGTCGCGCGCGCGCCGTTGATCCAGCCGCGGCTGCGGCCGCCGGCGTCGATGCTCCGGCGCAGCAGCAGCGTGGGCTCGCCGCTGTCCATGCCGTTGTCCTGCAACCATGGGCCCAGGGTGGCCGGCGCATCAAACTCGGCGCTGATTTCGCAGCGGTCCGCACCCTCGCGCACCCACAGGGCATCGCCGCGGCCGCCCAGCGCCAACTGCACCGCGTCAACCAGGATGGACTTGCCCGCTCCGGTTTCGCCGGTCAGCGCGGTGAAGCCCTGCGCCAGCTCCAGTTCCAGCTCGCGCACGATGACGAAGTCGCGCAGACTCAGGTGTCGCAGTGCCATGAAGGATTTTTTCTCAACCTCTCAGAGCTTGAGAATGAATTGATCGCGCCCGAGAGGATCGCCAAAGCCCGTCCAATCAAGACGCAAAGCGCAGGCATGGCCCGTGCCATGGCGAGCATTTGCAACGCGGAGTGGGCGGGTTTGGGCGGTCAAAGCGGGCATGAGGGATTCTTTCTCAAGCTCTCAGCCCGTTCCCGTGCCCTTATTCCAGTGCAGCTTTTCACGCAGCGTATCAAAATAGTTCCAGCCCTGCGGGTGCAGGAACAGCGCCTGGTGCGCGTCGCGGCGCACCACGATCCGGTCGCCGTGCTGCAACTGGGTGAGCGACTGCATGTCAAAGCTGGCGTTGGCCTCGCGTCCGCCCACGATTTCCACGGTCACCTCGGCGTGATCCGGCAGCACGATGGGGCGGTTGGACAGCGTGTGCGGCGAGATCGGCAGCAGCAGCCAGCCCGGCAGCGCGGGGTCGATGATGGGCCCGCCGGCAGAGAGAGAATACGCGGTCGATCCGGTGGGCGTGGCCACGATGATGCCGTCGGCGCGGTAGTTGGCAACAAAGCGGCCGTCGATTTCCACGCCCAGCTCGATCATGCCGGACGTGGAGCCGCGGTTCACGACCACGTCGTTCATGGCCTGCGACTCAAAAATGCAGCGCCCCTCGCGCAGGACCTCGCCGCGCATGAGCGTGCGGTGGTCTTCCTCGTAGCGTCCGGCCAGCATGTCCGGCAGCGCGCTCTGGTAGCTCTCCAGCGGGATGTCGGTGATAAAGCCCAGCCGGCCCTGGTTGATCCCGATCAGCGGCGTGGCGTACTGCGCCAGTTGCCGGCCTATGCTGAGCATGGTGCCATCGCCGCCCACCACCACGCACAGCTGGCATTTGGCGCCAATGGCGGCCAGGTCCAGCGCTTCAAACTGCTTCAGGCCGGTGGCCTGCGCGGTCTTGCCATCCAGGAACACGGTGCAGCCCTGGGCCTCCAGGAATGAAGCGATCTCAAGCAGCAGCTTGCACGCCGATTCACCCGCGCCCGCGCCGTCCGGTTCCTGGTACTTGCCAACAAGGGCTACGCGCGCGAATTTCAGGGGCATCGTCAAATTACACCATAATGAAGCGGTATGGAAGCTGCAAAGCCCTGCATCCGTTCCGTTCGCGGCCTGTCACCCGCGCCGCGGCGCGTCCGGATGCGCTGGCTGCCCAAGCGCACCATGATAAGTGCAAAGCAGGTCGTCGGCCATGTCTGACCCGTCCCAGCTTGACCCGCGCGCGCGCCGTCTGCTCAAGACGCTGATCGAGCATTACATCGTCGACGGGCAGCCGGTGGGCTCGCGCACGCTGGCGCGCGCCTCCGGGCTGGAGCTGTCGCCCGCCACCATCCGCAACGTCATGGCCGACCTGGAGGACCTGGGGCTGATCGCCTCGCCGCACACCTCGGCCGGCCGCGTGCCCACGCCCAGCGGCTACCGCCTGTTTGTCGACACCATGCTCACCGCGCAGCGCAACGGGCTCAAGCCGCCGCCGCTGCGCGTCGACCAGCCGCAGCGCGTGATTGCCAGTGCCGCGGGCCTGCTGTCCAGCCTGTCGCGCTTTGTCGGCGTCGTGGTGGCGCCGCGGCGCTCGCTGGTGTTTCATCACGTCGAGTTCCTGCGCCTGTCCGAGCAGCGCATCCTGCTCATCCTGGTGGCGCCCGACGGCGACGTGCAAAACCGCGTGCTCTTCACCGACGTGGACTATTCCGAGTCCGAGCTGACCGAGGCGGCCAACTACCTGAACGCCAACTTTTCCGGCATGGCCATGGAGGACGTGCGTCACCGCTTGGACATCGACATCGAGCACCTGCGCAGCGAGATTGCCAGCCTCATGCAGACCGCCGTGCAGGCCAGCTCGGAGACGCTGGACCAGGCGCAGGAGGAACTCGTCATCTCCGGCGAGCGCAACCTGCTGGAAATCACCGACTTTGCCAGCGACATGGAGCAGCTTCGCCGCGCATTCGGCCTGTTCGAGCAAAAGACGCAGCTGCTGCGCCTGCTGGACATGGCCATGCAGGCGCGCGGCGTGCGCATCTTCATCGGCGGAGAAAACCAGAGCCAGCCACTGGCGCTGGAAGACATCTCGGTCGTCAGCGCCCCGTACTCGGTTGATGGCCAGGTCGTCGGCACGCTGGGCGTCATCGGCCCCACGCGCATGCCGTACAACCACGTGGTGCACATCGTCGACATCACCTCGCGGCTGGTGGGCGATGCGCTCAGCCAACACGCCCGCAGCGATTAAGATCGCTGGTCGTCCGGCGTCCGGCGTCCGGCGAGGTCATCCGTCATGCGCCACGCTCAACGCCAAACGCTCAACGCCGAACGCTCAACCTCCCCATGGCGCCCTCGCCGCGATACCCCGCTCAACGCTCAACGCTCAACGCTCAACCTCTTCAAACGCTCAACGCTCAACCTCTTCAAACGCTCAACCTCCCCATCATCGCGGCGCAGCCGCAATCATTGCCGCCGCGCAGCGGCGCGGTCATACGAAGCGCCAGCGAGGTCATCTGTCATCCGTCATGCGCTTGCCGCACGTCAACAACGTGGACGGTTTTGCATTTCAGGCTGCAACGTGGCTCCGGAACGGCGTGATCTTCGGGCGTGGCTTCTGCTCTGCCTGCCACAGGTCGTACTGGGCTTGCATGTTGATCCACATTTCGGCGCTGGTGCCAAGTGCATCGCGAAGACGCAGAGCCATGTCGGCCGAGATGCCCGCCGAGCCGTTGAGGATGCGAGAGAGTGCTGCACGCGTCACGCCAAGGCGCGACGCTGCTTCGGTGACGGTAAGGTCACCGAGGTATTCGCGCAGCACCGTGCCGGGGTGTGCCGGGTTGTGCATCCGCATGATGCGCTCCTGATGGTAATCTTGGTATCTTGGTAGTCAGTGAGGACGGCGTCGCCATCTTCAAAATAAAAGGTCAGCCGCCAGTTCCCGCTGACTGATATGGCCCAGTGGTTTTGGATCGATCTGTTGTCCGCTCTATCCATGAGCTGTTGTTGCAACATACGCCGCGCCGTCCGCTGCCCATGCAGGAGGCGTCGCTGCTGCCCCGCGCGAACGTCAGCGTCCGATTTCTCGCACGAATTCCCTCGGTGTCACGATGGCCGCGCCGCCAACACGCCCGAGCTGCAAGAGCCCGGCCCTGCGGTCACCCGTGACCAGCCAGGCCGCCCCGCCGGCAATGGCCGTGGCGACCAGGAACGCATCGTCGGGATCCGACAGTTCAACGTCTTGCGGCAGCTCCGGCAAGCGCTCCAGTACAACCGCACCCTGCATGTTGTTGACCATGGCGCCAACACGATGCGGCGGCAGGATGCGCCTGAGCTTGGGGTAGCGGCTGACCCGGCGCAGTTCCTCAAGCTGCTTGGTTGAGGTCACCAGCTCGAAGCGGCGATCACGCCAGGCGCGGTAGATGGTGTCTGGTGGTGTGTAGGGGGAGATCAGCGCGGCCAGCAGGACATTGGTGTCCAGCACAACGCGCATCACGAGTTACGCGCCCACTGCACCGCCTCATCAACCAGCGCATCCAGCTCCTCCTCGCTCATCGACGCGCCGACATCACGCTTGGCCTGGTTGGCAGCACTGTCCAGCAGGTGCGCACGTACTGCCTCCTCGATGAATCGGGACAAATCGCCTTTCTTGCCTCCCCTGGCGGCCAGGAACATGCGCACCGACTGGTCAACCTGCGGCGAGACCACAACATTCCAACGGACATTGCTCATGCTTTGCTCCACCAGGGGATGGCTTGAAACGTGCTTGTGCGCATATGCATACACAGATTTTATATCCTGCCCTGATCCTCCGCAGGGCTACCTGCCGCCAGCATACGCCGCGCCGCCCGCTGCCCATGCAAAAACCGCCGCTGCTGCCGCGCACACAGCCGGGCCATCGCCCGCGGCGTCCCCACCGCCACGCCAAAGCGCTCCAGCAGGTGGCAGGCCAGGTCGGCAAACACCTCGCCCTGCAATCCCAGCCGCTGCAGCAGCGGCGGCTGCGCATCGTCCACGTGCCCTCGCTTGCCGGGCCGAACCTGCCGGCCCGTCCAGTCCACCAGCTCGGCATACTCCTGCCAGCCAAAGGGAATCGCCCAAGGCACTTCACCGCGCGCATCAAACGGCATCAGCGGCGCCTGTGGTGCCTCAGGTTCCTTGCCTGGGGTAACCACTGGCCGCGCACCGGCCGCTGCCGCCTGCACCGCAGCCCCGTCTGCCTGCACCTGCCGCAGCCGCTCCTGGATGGACGTGTGGTCTGATTCCTCTGGCGTCTCGGCCATGCCCGCGCGCACCGGATTCAGGTCCACGTACGCCATCGCGGCCAGCACCGCTTTTTCATCCAGCAGCGCCTGGCTCTTGAATCGCCCCTCCCAAAAGCGGCCCGTGCAGCCATCCTCGGCATTGGCCATGCGCGCCACCGTCTCGTTGAGTCGGCGCATGAACCAGGACAGGTCAGCCAGCCGCTGCCGGTACGTTGCAGCAAACTCGGCCACCATCGCCAGCTGCGCATCGCCCATCTGCGCGCGCGCCTGCGGCAACAGGTAGCGCTGCACCAGCAGCGGCCCGGCAAAGAGCTGCGTCCAGCGCGCCAGCACTTCCTCGTCGGTCCAGCCGGCGGCGCGCTCCGCATCCACGCGCACGACCACGTGATAGTGGTTGCTCATCACCGCGTACGCGGCCACGTCTATGGCAAAGAGCGCGGCCAGCTCCTTGATCTTGTCGGCAATCCAGCCGCGGCGGTGCTCGAAGTCCTTGCCCGAGACGGCATCCACGCCGCACAGGTAAGCGCGGCGCACGCAGCGAGAGACGCAGTGGTACCAGGGGGTGTCAGCCAGGCTGACCTGGGCGGAGCGGGGTCGGGTCATGGCGGATCTCCAGCGGGCCAGGGGACAAGAACAGTGTAGCCGGACTCTCCAAGATGTGGGTGTCCTTCATCTTGGTGGTGGTGGTGTAGCAAGGCTCTTCAAGAAGTGGGTGTCCTTTGTCCGTTTACCTTATCTTATCGCCGCGTAAGCGGCCACGTCTATGGCAAAGAGCGCGGCCAGCTCCTTGATCTTGTCGGCAATCCAGCCGCGGCGGTGCTCGAAGTCCTTGCCCGAGACGGTGTCGACGCCGCACAGGTACGCGCGGCGCACGCAGCGGGAGACGCAGTGGTACCAGGGGGTGTCAGCCAGGCTGACCTGGGCGGAGCGGGGTCGGGTCATGGCGGGTCTCCAGCGGGCCAGGGGGCAAGAACAGTGTAGCGGGACTCTTCAAGATGTGGGTGTCCTTTATCTTTTTTAGCCAGGCTGACCTGGGCGGAGCGGGGTCGGGTCATGGCGGGTCTCCAACGGGCCAAGGGGCAAGATCAGTGTAGCCGGGCTCTTCAAGATGTGGGTGTCCTTTATCTTGCTTCGGCGGAGCGGGGTCGGGTCATGGCGG
>Ga0265293_10009563_pt1 | contig 13897 bp, 20 predicted proteins | sample Munlanlewell138R_FD_192505 | JGI IMG/M metagenome (GOLD analysis project Ga0265293, IMG submission 192505) | Leachate microbial communities from a municipal landfill in Southern Ontario, Canada - Leachate well 138R | ecosystem: Engineered > Solid waste > Landfill > Unclassified | place: Canada...
AATTGAATTCGTATCGTTTTTTATTATCATTTTCTACAATATGTTCAAGTTCTTGCAGGGTAATATTGCAGCCCCGAAGCAATTTTTCAACGCTACCCCATCCTGCTTCATTTAAAACAAGGCTAATTGTTTCTGGCTTATGGCGCAGAACTAGACTCATGAATTTGCTAATTTTTGTTAATTTTTTATCCATCAATTTTCTTTCAATATTAAAACATCACTAGCCCCATTATAGATCGTAAGCTTACCACCAAGAATATCTGCTAATAAATAATTACTTAAATCATCAGACGCTTCCAACACATCTATTATTTTTAATGTTGCCTTATCGACCACGGGCCATCTTTGCCCCCACTCTACATCATTAACATCACTGATATTATCCCCAATAAAACTAAGCCTTAACTCGTCTGTTGTTTTCATAAACTGTTCTCCTTAAATGTTTCGTCGGCTTTTACATCAGGCAAAAATTCTTCATAAACTACTACTTTTAGATTTGATTTTTCAAATATTTCTATAAAAATAGGCTTTATGTCAGCCCAATTCAATCCCCCAAGAGAACAGCCGACGATAGGAAAAGCAATAGAATCGAATCCGCGTTTCTCGTAGTTATTTTCGACAAGCTGTAAACATTTTTTAATCCATTCAGGTTTTGCTCCGCCCGAACCGTCTTTCCTGACGATTTTAGCTTGAGTTCCCATATTAACAATAATTTTTGTTCTGCATTTAACAGTTTGAATACTTCCAGGTTGGAAAGAGCCAACTCTACAAGCTGCTCTATATTTATTAAATGCAAGGGGATACTTATTTTTAACTGTAAATGCAACTCCACTGCCCATATAGCCCTCGCAGTTACACCCGTGGCCAATTGCAACGCATTCCGTTAAAAACATATCGCCCTTCACAAACTTAATCATTTTTTCTTCCCCTTAAGACTAATTTATATCTTCGTATTTTTTATAATAAAAGGGCTTTTTACCCTTCCGCTAAATCTTTCTGCTGTCTCTAGGGCTTTAATGACCTTTTTTTCAGGTGACAAATCTTCAACATTATGCAGGACATTTAAAGCACCTATTGCCAATTCTTTGCCGCTGCCGCAGGCATCAAAAGGAAAAATGCTCTCCCCCACTTGAAAATCAGCATCAATATAATATAGATGTCCTCTGTATCCTACTAAAAATACTCCACCTTGATCCATATTATTTTGTTTTTCAAGCCATCCGCCAGCATGAAAACATTGCCGTACTGCCTTAATAAAATGAGACACCATATACTCCATGTCGGTAATTCCAGGTGAACGCTCAGGTACTTTTAACTCATATCTTAATAATTGCCCCATACGAAAAGAACTAGTAAATCCTATAACTATTTCTCCATCTAATAATTCAAATACTTTTTGGTCTTTTCTATGATGGGTATATGATCCAGAAACTCCAGCGCTATCTCCTCCTATATAAACAACATTATTCTCTATATATCCTGCAATACAGGTCATATTCTAAGTTCCCTTTCTGTAATTCGCAAATATAATTATTGTACTGTCTGCAATTATATATAATATTATATATATTATTTTTTGTAACCTTTAGGGAAGTATAGAATTACGTCGAAAAAATTAAAATTTTAGAACAATATTGGCGGTTTCGTCAAAAGCTTTCTTAATTTCTGTTATATAAACCATATAGAAAGCCTCGCGTCTTTATTATTGATTATATTTTTAACCAACTTCTTTTTCCTAAGATAATTTGCAACACAAGAAACATTGCGTATTCCCCATCCTGTAATCATAGATAATTCCTCATTTGTAATAAATTTATTTTCTTTTATTATATTTAATATTAACATTCCCCTAGTTGTCAATATATCTTTATTTTTATTTACCTTGGATTCTATATATGTGTTGAATTTTCTATCAAGCCTAGTATTGCTATTAGATTTTTTATACATCCAATCCAAAATTTTAAAAGCGTTTTCTCCGCTAAAAGAAATAGAACCATAATTTAATTTTTCGCCTCTTTTATGTATAGGAGTTACATTATTTTTGCTTTTTAATGTTATTTCAACCTCTTGCGTTAAAAGGCTTCTTAGCGTATTTAAAAATTCTAAATTAGAGGTAAAATTGGCTACTGGTATTTCTTTGCCTCCATATTTGGCAATTGTTATGCATCCATCCCCATCGAAATACCCTCTTGTGTAATCAGATAAATATTCTTTTGGGATTTTAGATGATAATCGTAATGTAAATGATTTTTTACTACTAACTCCAAAATTATTATTCAGGTCATTAACAAACCATTGCCCTGACACTGTTGTTCTTACTGAACCATCTTTACAGTACTCGATAATATTTTTTCTTCCTATTATTTTATTAAACTTTTCCAAATGATGCAAATCAATATTAGCCAAATGCAAATCGCATGTTTGTCCATTTTTTCTTATATGCCCATCGGCAGCAAAGAATCCTGCCCAATAGCAGCTATCGCTGTTATATGTTGAAAAAAAATGTACATTATAGTGATCCTGCGTAGTTCTTTTTCTTAGTTTTATATTATTTTTTAAAAGAGCATATTGTACACTTGATCTATGACATCCTTCTATCTCTGCTATTTTTGTTACAGAATAACCATCATTATAAAGATTTACTATGTTCTGTTTATTTGTTAATTTTGCCAATCATGTATCCTCCAATATAACATAATTAATACTTACATTATATTGAAGAATAAACATTTAAATTAAAATAATAAACATGGATTTCCTGAATCGGCAAAAACTTTCTTTATGCTTTCATATGTTGGAAGAACGTCATCTTTTATTTGTAAAGATCCATCCCCCATTTGGATAATAAAAGTGCCATTCTTTTCTACATTTGATAAGTCTGTTGCCCAGTTTTTTCCAATAGAATATAACATTTCATGCTGTTGCTCTCTATTTTTTCCTTGCAACTGTTTATGACTAAACAAAGATGAGCAATACATAGAAAGAGAATTTCTATCGAAATCTTTTTTCCTCCAGAGGAGATTATTTATTACATCTTCCTTCGGGATATTAAAACATCTTGAATCGAAGAAAGCTAGAGGCTTATCTTTTAATGTAACATATTTCTTTTTATTTTCATTGAAAAAAGCTGTCATTAATGCTGCTGACATGCTTACAACCTTATTGACGTTATAATCAAACCACGCCTGAGTTTCAATGCTCCTATAATCAGTTAGCAAAAATGTAGCTTCGTCCGACTGTACGTAGCAAGCTGCACAGCCAGACATATCTTTCATTACTTGCATAGCAGATTCAGCCATACAATCAATCAAATCCTGAGAAAAAGGCTTTTCAAGACCTTTGGCCCAAGTGTGGAAGCTTCTACCATCGACGCGACAGATAACAGGAACTTTCTTTACAAGATAGCTTCTGTTAACATTTTCATAACCTTTTTGACGGTCTCCAAGTGAATCAGGCATTTTACTCTTCTCCAAATTGTTTTAGGTCTTCTTTAATATGATAATCCGCTTTCAACTCATCTAATAAGGCAACTGCATCATAATAAAACTTTTTCCAATCAATTGAAGCTTCAATTTCTCTGGTTTCGGCATCTCTCCCATTAAGTTTGCCGACTTTCCAAAAATCAACCGATTTATGAAGCCGCTTGATAACACTCAAAGCCTCATCAACATCAATAACAGGCTCAACACTTACCCAAGTGTAAATATCTCTTTTCTTGGCAAATTCAATAGCCATGATTCTATTATCAACGCTTTCTGCATCAGGCTCCCAAATTTTTCTATTTGCATCATCTGTAAAGATTAAAGTAGTTCCTAATTTAAATCCATATCTAGCAAACAATTCACAATCTCTCATTGCTCTCATAGGATTTTTTGTTAGAACATTAGCAATAACCCCTTCTTTCGCAAATGCCTTTAATACAGGACGAGTTACTTCATCAACTAAAGTAGTATCATTCGGATAAGGATCGCAAGTAAAACAAAGTAAAACTTCTTTATCTTTGTATGCCTTAGCCTCTTTTTTAATAAGCTTGACAACATCTTTCCTAGCGGTGCAGGATGCATGAAAATCTTCTGCTTTTCTCCTTATAACAGCAGGAGCATAACAATATTTACAGGAATTGCGGCATCCTGAAAATAGGTTAGCTGCATATTTTGCGTATTCTCCTGCTCTTCCCTGTGGCTCATATATAATGCTCATAATTTATTTCCTAACTTTAAACGAATTTCCAATGACTGTTATCCCTACATGAATAGCAGGGATCTATATTAATACTGCTAAGATGAGCATAACAATTTTTACAAGACATAATCTCCCCATCGCCGCAACAGTCTTTGGCAGAAGTAATAGGCCAATGACCATTGCCTTTAATTATAGTCGGTGCTTTTCTATGGCATTCTTTATTATACCAAAAAAACACACTTCTCGCATTTTACCATATTTTTTTCGCTTTCAAAAGACTGATATCATCATAACGGTGTTTAAGGAATGTCTTTTCCTTTAAATCAATAACAATATCACTTTGATACATATATTCTAATAGCATATCGCTATTCACCCAACTTTGATCTCCCCTAAAAAATAGATACCCGCTGCTAGGCACTTCGCTGCCGCTTTTAAGACTATGAAAATCGATAAGTCTTAACAACTCTTTCTTCAATTCTTCAATTTTCTTAACGTTGCAATCAATTGTTTTAGCCTTGCCATTTTCGTCAACCGCAACGAATACAACATGCGTTCGACAAATTTCTTCTTTATCTTTACTTCGAATAACCTGAATAACAAAAGATATACTCGACCTTCCTATGTTATGGTCTTTTGCATGGAATTCAATAATATCGTTAACTTTTACTGGCTTCTTAAACACTAATTGATCAACATTGACAGTAACAACTCTTTCTTCTCCTGTTGTTATGTGAGCGAAGATTGCTGCTGCTTCATCTATGGCGGCTAAAAGATTGCCGCCGAATAGATTCCCATTGCAACCAATATCTTTTGTCATGCAGAGTTTTCTCGTAATTAACACTAAAATACCGCCTTTCTAATTCACCTGAACCTACTCTTTTGCAGGTGAAGCTTTTCCGCTGAGTATGTCAAGGATTTCTGCTTCTGCTATAAAAGCTTGTGACTTCATAATAGCATTGCATTTATTGCATTGATACGTTTTATTAGTTAGCCCCTCAAACGTATTTAGGGAACCTTGAGCAGTAATTACAGTTGCGCCATTGCATTTTTTACAACTTGGATTTGTCGTTTTCATTTTTTTACCTTTCCACAATATTTTAATGGATATTTCTTAGGGGTAGGTAATCTATCCCTATGAGGGCATCTATAGATAGGCCACATAACTTCTCCGTTGCAAAATATATCATCTACTTCTAGTTTTGCTCCGCAATCGATACATCTTGCAGTTAAAAAATAATAAATTTTTCTAAGTATTTTAACTATCATATTATTTTACTTTTTAGTTAATAGGCAACAATGCTTATATTTCTTTCCCGACATGCAGGGGCATTTTTCATTTCTACCGATTTTGTTTTGCTTAGAAACAATTGGCTTCAACAGTTTCATATAACAATCGAAACAAGTTTTCTTACCATCAAGCCTCTTATAAAAATTAGATGTAACAGTACTACAAACAGGACAAACATTTTCAGCCTTTTGCTCTTGCCTATCTTCCCCATTCTCCAAATCAATCTTTTCTTGCATATTTCACAAATCCTTTCTATCGTAATAAAAATGTATCAAATTCGACACGAACATCTAAATTATAATTCTAATTTTTAGCACCTTAATACAAAATCAAGAGCTACAGAAATATTTTCCATAGCCCTTGAAATGATAATTTATTTTACATAATAAGCATATCAATTAGTAAACCGAAACAACTATGCAGGTGCCGAATCTATCCCATTCAATTTCTAACAAATATTTTTGACAATTAGCAATTCCTGCCTCAGCAAGAATAACCCTTGATAGGCGAATATTCATACTCTTATCAATAACGTATGAACGGCAATCGTCATTCTCTGCATTCTCACAAGCCTGCGAATTAGAATAAATTTTTACTACCTTATCCAATACATCAGGAACAGCATATAGAACGTTTCCTGTTGCCATATCAGGGAAGGCGTCAGCAATAGCGTCCCGCAAGATTCCAACCCTACCTCGACTATCAGGCGAAACAATAATATCAGATTTATTATCTGTACTAACGACTGCCTCTGATTCGACTGCATCTAATTCGACTGCATCTGATTCATTAACAAAAATATCATCAACAAGTTCTTCGTCATCATCTTCATATTCAAAATCTCCATCATCATCTATTTCATCTCTACTCGATGATACATGGTGCCCGTACAAAACTTCATCGAGTTCCTTTTCGGTTGTCGCAATTACTTCATATTCGCAAACTCGCATCTTTTCGTTATTATAATCAACTGGAACAGCTACAACATTCATTGGGTTTACTTTAACTTCAAGCAAAACTCCATCGCCAAAACCCTGTGCATAACGAAACGCTGCCACATGTAGGCCAGTCGAACAAGTGCGATTCCTATCAGGATCAACCGAATCACGATCCATCCTAACTATAGCACCAACGCTATTATCGAATTCTCCCGAATGCATATCTTTAAATTCATTTGTTACCATTTTATAGGCAATAAAACATCCATCTTCGGTAATTGGAATCCCATTATGCTCCAGAAACGCATAAAGATCTTTCTTGGATTCATCTGATGGATTAAGTTTTAAATTATCCCAAAATTTAATAAGCGGTTCATATGGCAAATCTGCATCCACTAACTGCAATAAACGATTGCTAAGTGCTTCGGGCAGAACTTCCCCATCAAGCATAATCTTACCGTCCTGAAGATAAAACTTTCCGCTTGTATGGCGGGTTAGGCGAGTAGACAAATCAATCATATCGATAGCTCTATCTACGTTGCCCCTTCGCAACTCTTTAATCACTTTGTTGGCATAGGGATTAGTCTTATCGACAACCTTCATCCCATCACTAAAGACAAAAACGATTGTTTCAGTATTAACCAAATAATTCTTGTACTCTCGACTCATTGTGTTTCTCCTTAATAGTGTTGACTCTAGTATGACAAATTGTTTAGCACTTTTTACTGCTTTTTCTTAAATTCTAACAATCAATAGCAAGGTCTTCTTCAGCATCTACCAATTGCCTAGTATTCATCAAATTAATATACTCTATAACATCTGCTATTTCTACATTGACGTAATAGTCATAACGTCTTACAGTATCTACATGACGCAACAAAGGATATTGATCGTATATTTTATTAGCTAAATTATCTATGCGATTCTCATCAATAGTCGCATCTATCTTAATATCCTTGCCCAACAAACGACAGATGTTAGAATATACTTTTACTTTACAGGAATAATCTCCCGATGGAACATCTGCAATAGCATCTTTCAAATCTTGGAATAAACTATTATTACCTTCTATTGAATCCAATACCTTATCTAAATTATCCTTAATAACACTGGATAGATTAGGAGATCCATATTTATATTGATTTCCATTAGTCCCAAATTTAACCAGTTCAGCATCAGCCATGGCCTCATCATATTTCTTTACAAGCATATCCTTTAGAGGAATAGCAGTATCGGGAATATGCTTTGCAAACCTAGTAGGAATTACATAAATTGCATTTCCTATAACATCATTGTTTTGCCAATCATAATTAAAAGCTGTATTAATTATACCAATATCAACTTCATCTGTTGGAGTATTAGTTTCCTGATTGTATGACAAATACAATTTATTGTAATAAACATACAAATATGGCTCACCGGCCAAATCTTCAAAAGATACATCAGTTGTACTCCACAAACTATCTCCTTTGATATACTTAATTCTATCTATAGTATATCCAGACTTGTTTACAGAACGAGGTAGTCTAGTCGGTTCAAAAGAAGAGACATCACCGCTTGAAATTTTTTCTAAGCATAACTCTTTAATTTTATTATCTGCTCTTTCTTTCTTTTCTTTGTATTTATCATCTTCAATATCATATTTAAAATTCTTCAATATATAAATCTTCTGAAGCTTAGGATTTTGCTTAAAGATAGTTAAAACCTTAGATGATTGAGGCCTCGGGCTTTCGTCAGAATCAAAGTAAAAAGCTTGGTTATCAGTAAAGTCTGAAAACTCTGATATAATAGAACCACCAGCCTTAATCTTAGGTCGCTCATTTTCCCCTTGATTAGTTGCATGGTATACAATTCCAACATACATAGGAATATCAATCGTAGAAGTCAGAGGGATTCCGTCATATTCCATGTTACCAATTAAGCTTCCATACTCGTAAATCCCCTGATTGTAATTAAAGAAAGCTTCCCAAAAGTTTTTAGATTTCTTTATGTTGTTATTTATAATAGTTTGAATTTCGTTAGCAACATCTTCGCATTTCCTTCTAATGAGCTTTCGGTTTTTAGTTGCCGTTTGATTAATTTCTTCCCTGTTGGCGGTTAATTCTAATTCGCCAGTTTCAAATTCCAATCGCAGGTTCAAGCCAAAAAGTTGTGAAATTTCAGTACCTAGTATTGTCCCGGCTTCATTAATATGATCTGTCGAAAGAGGATAAGCAATCCCATCAACAATTGCCTTAGCAGTAACTTGTCGATATCCCCAAGAATTTTTAGGCGTTAGATTTTGTTCAATAAACCAATTGCTACCCTTAAGAATTTTCTTAACTTCAGTCCATTTCCAATCTCTCCCCTTGACAGTAGGACGAACTTCCCAATATTGACCCACCGCCCGAACATGATCATCAAATGCGTCAATATCATTATGCTTTACAGCAATGAGAATTGTTGTTCCCTGCTGTTCTTCTGTTACTTCAGATGAGCAAAGAGATAACTTGCCAATTCGAGTTTCATCAATATGAGCAATATAATTGCGGCTTACCATGCAATTTTCATGCTCATTGCCATCGGCATCAATAAACATTTCTTCTGGCGTATTGCTAATAATGCAAAAAGTATCAGTATAGGCAAATGGGCTTTTAGCTCCAAGTCCAAATCCACCTGTTTGAATATTGTCATCTCGCTTAGTAGAAGCCCCATATTGAATGAATACGTTACTCATACGGTCAGGGGTAATGCCAGGGCCAAAATCCCGAATATGGAAACTAGGATCATCATTCGTTGGCAGCTTGACTTCAATCGGGACATTATCCTTAAATACTTCTCTATGCGCATCCCTTGCGTTCGACATAATTTCTTGGCAGCATGCCCTAATTGGATTACTATACATCTTATTGCGAATAATATCCATAATCAGAGCAAGATCGCCAATCCCAAACATCTCATCCTGAAATTCATTGCTGCGAATAACTTTTGTTTTCTTCAGCTCCAACTTCATTTTCGTCTCCTTATTATTACTTCATTTCGAGTTACTTGACGGTTATAATTAAAACTACCAAAAGTCAGGTGAAAATTTTATCAGGGATAAAGCCGCATGTCCACTAAATCTTTATAATGCGGACTTCTAAAATATTCTGCAACTAATTCAACCCATTCTGCAACCAAAGGATTTGTTAGTTGCTCTGAAAACTATAATAAATAAGGAACAAAACCATTATGCTTAGGAATCGCCCTAACTCCTATTTCAGTACCTTGCCGTTTAGTTATCCAGTCTACAAATTTTGAATCAACCCAGGAGTCTGCCTAACTATGGCATCAATCCTATTTGTTTTTTCTATTGTATCAGCAACAACCCAAAACTTCTGCTCATCAAGATTATAATTAGAACTTGCAAAAACAGCAGTATTCCAACCATAAGCTTTTTTGTTGTATACGCAAATATTGACCTTAAAAGTTTTCCGCAAATATGGACGGATAGATTCAATGGATATTTTCTCGCAACATTAGCAAGTTCATCTTGCCATTCAGTAGAAGGGAATCGCGGAGATCCAGCAGAAGTAGTTGACATCAAAATACCCCATTCAATGAATGGATATTTCTGCGAAAGCTTAACTAAATCCCATGGGTCAACACTATCATCAGCCCCAGTAAAAGTAACTCTTGTTAAATTCATAATTTATCCTTTTCCTAACACCATAGGTCGCCTAACATCATATTAAAATATTTCAAAAAAGTAAAATTATGTTTAGTATTAAGAAGTCCAATAAGAAACTCTTTCCTAAAGCGGCATCGTCTTCATTATCTATAAGTAAAGATAAAAATTCTCTCAAATATGCTACTTTTTGTAATCTTATAGTTTTTGCCTTATGATATTCATCATCTTGTTCAGATAGCGGAGTATTCATTGAAAACTCAAACATCAAACATGCTATGCTTTCTCTTAATTTTTCATACATGTCGTCTTCTGCTTCTGTGAGACTTTCAAATTGCTCTGAATATTCCTCGTAACTTTTACCAAGAAGAACAGGAACTAATTCAGTCCAATCAATACCCTCAATTATTATTGTATTTTTTTCATATTGAATCCTATGTCCAAAGAGTATCAAGCAGTATGCTTGTATATTTTAGAAAAGTCCAATCGTGCTTTGTGTCTCGAAGACCTTTCAAAAGATTATATCCAGCCCCATCTTTACCTTCTGCATCCATGACTGCTGCAACAAATTCTCGAACAAATTTAAGCTTTTTCTCAGTTTTCTTTAAGCTTTTTGCTCTTTTTTCTGGATATAATGAAGCCTCCGACTCAGCTATTTCCCAAGCCATATCATTAAGAACTTTTCTAAGATCTTCTATAATCTTTGTTTCTGGATTATCTTCACTATTATACTTTTTGTAATAATATCCATAGCTTTTGCCCAATAAGGCAGGCACTAGTTCTGTCCAATCCCATCCTTTTATTTCAACTTTAGGCATAGTCATTTAAAAATCCCTCACTTAAAACTTCTTGCGCTTAAAATTTCATCAATTAGAATAGGATGCTTCTTTTGAACGGTTCTAAGAATTTCGCACATATTCAAAGCATCGTCTATCCCCCGATGTAAACGACCTTGAAATTTTACCCCTAAAAAATTACACATTTTACTTACAGATTTAATTTTTGTTCCAAGGACAGAACTGACAACATTTTTTATATTTGAATGTCCATTGCCGAAAGGATATTTAACATTATGTAACTGGCAATTTTTTCTCATGATATTATCATCGAACTTACCCCATGAACAAAAAACATCATCATATTCAAGCTTTTCATTAAGTCGCTTAATGGCATCTTTATAAGAAACTCCGTTGTCAACCATTTCTTGATTAATACTAGTCAATTCAGTGCAAAATTCACTAAGCTTTGGCTCATAGACTGGTTTAATAATAATTGAAGTATTCCAATTTTCTTCAAGAGTATCAGCGGAAATAGAAACAGCCCCAATCTCTATAATTTCTTGGATACTTCTTTTCTCATTCTCCCAGCAAGTGGCCTCAACATCTAAAACAATAAAATTCATGTTATCTCCGTTTCAATAACACGCGACCTGCGTGAACAACTAAATTATAATCCCGATTTTTAGCACTTTAGCCTCTATTTAGCTTTTGTATTTTTTCCAACTTTTTCTTATGTTCTGACAGTTTTCTCACATAATATTTCTTATCAATTTCTATTGCCTCAAGCTTTTCCTTGCACTTTTCTATTTCTTTTTGATGGGATTAAATACTAATTGAAATATCAAAATATTTGATGAACGACTGCAAATGTGAAATGTTGTCAAAACTTATCCGCAGTATATCATCACAAATCATAATTTTAATTTCTATATCTTCAGTACAACTAGGCAATTTAACTGGAAGGATAAGATGATCATGGTATCCAACGAAAAGTAAATCCCTTATATCTTTTCCAACTCCAATTTTAGCCATGTTCATACTATAGATTACTAATGATGTATTTTCGCATATAAATTTGTAATCTTTAAATATCTCTTCTTCTTTGCAGGTCTTAAATGCTTCTGCCCTCATTTGATTTATTGTATCATTCTTACGCTTATTAATCTCACTAATTTTAGCGGTCAGCATATTGTATTGATTCCTGAGTTCATTCCATTTTTCTCTAGCTGTCATTCTTCCCCCTTATTCTTTTCTACTAGTGATAGAATTGTTTCAATCATATCAATTTGTGTTTTTAGGTTTTCCATTTCTGCTATAATGCTTTCATCATATCCGCATACTAATATATTCTGTTTTCTTACATATTGCAAAAATTCTTCATATGATGAACCCGAAATACTCAAAAGTACGCTTCCTTCATTAAACGTTTCCGAATAATCAAAAAGAACGGTTCCTAATTCCCCATTATCATAAAGGACAAGAGTACCGTAGCGACTGGCATTAGAATATGCGTCAAAAACATCTAGCAGTTCTTGTATCTCTACTCTAGGGACTTCAGCATTTAATTGAAAATGGTATTCGTTGTAGTAGAATGTCCATTTCAAATCAGTAAATATTCCAGAATTTTCTACATACTGGATAGCTAATTCTTTAATCTTTTTGGTTTCTTCATTTAGTCTCTTGCATAGCTGCTCTTGCTGCGAGAAAAGAGAACTTGTTGTTTTTGTGATAGTCTTAATTTTTTCTATGTCGCTCATTTTATGCCCCTTCTATTCGTTCATTTCTGCTTCTATTATTCGGATTTCGCTTATCATTTTATCGATGTCATTCCGCTCATTGTGTAGATTATCTATTGTTTTTGCTACACTTTGGACAAGATTATACTGCCATAGAAAATGCCTTAACGCTTTTTTGTCAGCTTTAAAATTGAACATAATTTCTCCATTTTTTCCCATTCTACTGTCGTATATATTGGTATCTATCTGTTCGTAAGAGAAAGAACAAATAATCTTGCATTCATATCCTGCTACTTCCAGTGGAATGAACCTCGCCCCCATAATTATTTTATTTCGACCATCTTTATTAGCCATGCAGAAAAAATTATCAAACTGAGAAATGATTTGCAATAGAGGAATTATGTCAATATTATCTACATCTAATTTAAGCAAATAGGATAACGATTCATCCCTCTCTCCCATTTTTTTACAACTGATTGCAAAATGCTTATTTTCTGGAAGAGTCTTGCGTAACAATTCTAGCATTTCTCGAATAATAAAACTATTTTTGTCCATAATAAGTCTTTTGTGCTCTTTGCGGGATTCTTCTGTATCTAGTTGTTCTGCATTTTGAATTTCACATAACATATCAAATAATGTAGTATCCATTTTTCTCTCCTTTTTCTTAAGTAGGTATAGCCCCGCTCACGCGGGGAAAGTTCGAAGCGGATGTATATATGCTTTCTATTATTCAGGAACACCCCCGCTTGCGCGGGGAAAATGAAGTCGGCTGTATGGTGGCAGTTGCCGTTAGCGGAACACCCCCGCTTGCGCGGGGAAAATTAATTCTTCTTATACTATGTCAATCATTATTCCGGAACACCCCCGCTTGCGCGGGGAAAATACTATGGAAAATTAACCGACGTTACCTATCAACGGAACACCCCCCGCTTGCGCGGGGAAAATCATCGGCTGTAAGACGTTCTATGTCGTCAATACGGAACACCCCCGCTTGCGCGGGGAAAATGATCCCGGATAATATGATTGCTAGGCGCAGAACGGAACACCCCCGCTTGCGCGGGGAAAATTACAGGATCAATTGCTCTAGCGGCTCAGGCTGCAGGAACACCCCCGCTTGCGCGGGGAAAATGCCTGGCGGAAGCTGTTGCCGAGCTTGGCGAGCGGAACACCCCCGCTTGCGCGGGGAAAATGGCTGTCCATTTAACGTAATGTCATAATACGTCGGAACACCCCCGCTTGCGCGGGGAAAATTACCTACAGTAATGGTTATAGCCGTATCGGTACGGAACACCCCCGCTTGCGCGGGGAAAATTTTCGTGCATGAT
>Ga0265293_10009566_pt1 | contig 13896 bp, 12 predicted proteins | sample Munlanlewell138R_FD_192505 | JGI IMG/M metagenome (GOLD analysis project Ga0265293, IMG submission 192505) | Leachate microbial communities from a municipal landfill in Southern Ontario, Canada - Leachate well 138R | ecosystem: Engineered > Solid waste > Landfill > Unclassified | place: Canada...
CAATTGGCTGAAAGAAACACTGACAAAAATAGCCGATCACCCTGCAAACAGACTGGAAGAGTTATTGCCCGGTGCTATAAAACAATAATTTTGTCACTGCAAGATGCCCGTGGCCGAAGGCTTACTTCAACACACGATTATTTACAATAATAAAACCAAATTAAACACGATGAATTTCAAACAATTACTAATCACCTCCCTAATCCTGACCGGCTTGTTGGCTTGCCAATCGCCAAAGGAAAAAGCATCACAGAAACCACGCATTGCCATTGCCGGACTGGCCATTGAGAGCAGCACCTTTTCGCCGGCGCAAAGCCATGCCGATGCCTTCCGCACGCGCCGTGGCGAAGAAGTATTCTCGTACTACCCGTTTTTAGATGAAGACTCTGCCACACGTCAACGGGCGCAGTACTTTCCGGCTATGCGCGGCCATGCCATCCCCGGCGGAATTGTTACCCGCGAAGCCTACGAAGCGTTGATGACAGAAATGCTACAATTGCTCAAAGAAAACCTGCCCTACGACGGCGTTTTCTTCGACATACATGGCGCCATGAGCGTGGTTGGACTTGACGACCCTGAAGGCGATATGATTCAGCGCGTTAGAGAGGTTGTCGGCAAAGATGCGCTAATTTCTACCTCCATGGATTTGCATGGAAACGTATCCTGGCGACTGGCCCATCAGTCGGACTTGATTACCTGCTACCGACTGGCGCCACACGAAGATGCCATTGAATCGAAAAAACGGACTTTGGTAAACTTGCTCGACCGTTTAGAATCCGGGAAAGGCAAGCCCGCATACAAGGCTTGGATTCCTATTCCCATCCTGCTGCCGGGCGAAAAAACCAGCACACGTATTGAGCCTGCAAAGAGCCTATACGCTATGGTTGACCCGATTACGAAACAAGAAGGCGTGTTGGATGCCGCTATTTGGGTGGGCTACGCCTGGGCGGATGAGCCACGCAACAAAGCGGTGGTCATAGTTACCGGCGATGATAAGCAACAAGTAAAACAGTCGGCAGAAACCCTGGCGCAGTATTTCTGGGATGTTCGCGATAAATTTGAGTTCGTAGCTCCTGTAGCTTCGCTGGATGAAAGCCTGGAAATGGCCATCAGCAGCGACAAAAAACCCTTTATCATCAGCGATATGGGCGACAATCCCACAGCCGGTGGCGCAGGCGATGTTACCTGGACTTTAAAGCAAATACTGGATTACGAGGCTTTCAAAAAACAGGATGGCCCATCCTTGATTTATGCCTCACTGCCCGGCCCTGCACTCATAGAAAAAGCCATTGAAGCTGGCGTCGGCGGCAAGATAGAAGCCTTTGCCGGAGCGGATATCGACAACAGATACGAAGGCCCTATAAAACTGAATGGCATTGTGGAAGCCATCCGCCATGGCGATAAAAACGCAGAAACAGAAGTGGTGGTTCGTGTGGGCAGCGTGCAAGTTATTGTTACCAAAAAACGCAAACCCTATCACTACGAAGCCGACTTCACAAACTTAGGACTGAATCCGCGTGAAGCAGATATCCTGGTGGTAAAAATCGGTTACCTCGTCCCGGAACTGTACGAGATGCGCGGCGATTGGATTATGGCACTCACACCCGGCGGCGTGGATCAGGATTTATACCGACTGCCCTACAAAAGAATTGACCGCCCGATGTTTCCGCTGGATGAAGATATGGCCGCTCCTGATTTAAGTGCGCGTTTTGTTCCGCTTTCGCATGAGTCTGAGCATTAGTGTTATAAAAGAAATATACACAGTAAATAGACTAACTTATGGATAAAGAATTATTAAAATCAAAGATTAAAACCAACGTCTATCAAATAACCGCTGATAGCAAGATCGCATTGCATAAACACCTGCGATATGATGAAATATTCTACTGCGTAAAAGGCAAAGGCTTTGGCGTGTTGGAAAATGAAGAAAAAGAATTGACAGTAGGCAGTGCTTTTATTGTAAAAGAAAATATTATGCATACTTTACGCACTGAATCTGAAATGTGGGTGACCTCTTTTTTAATTCCGGTTTTAGGTTGAGTATAGCTTTTCCGAAAATTCAAATTAAATCCGTAAATTTTTCACATCAAATAGTCCTAAAATGACCAAAAAATATACGGTATAACGCTTTTCGGAAGGCCATAAACCACAAAGCACTCATTCCTGCTTACGCATGAAGCTGCGCGGTAAGCAGCAAGATTTTATGCACAAAAAAGAACTTCTTAAATCCAGTGAATCAGATGGATATCTAAGAAGTTAGCAAGCATTTGGAGCAAAATATCGCAAAATAAATCAGAACGATTTCAAGAATGAGTCTGCTCCGAAAAGTCAAGAAATGCATAATGCCACAAAGTATTGATTATTAGCATTAAAACCTTTGTGAAATCTTCGTGATTTGGTGTCTTCGTGGTAGAGTAATACTTTTCGGAGTGGAGTCAAGAATAAGATCTGATGTTTCGCACAAGTGGATAATTTATTATTTATTATTTATAAATTATTATTTACTATTCATTATTTATAAATTATAAATTATAAATTATCGATTTTCAAACGAATTTACTTTGAGTAACTTTGTGGAATAGCTATATCACAAAGTTACATAGAGAAGACACTGAGTTTCACAGCCTAATGTTGAAGTTTACACTACTTTTTGGCGCTGGTTAGTTACAAGAAATATAACACGCAATTTACTCTCAATCTGTTTTTTGACATCATCAAGAATTGAAAAAATAAATTGTGATTACATGAAGCGCATTTCATAAACTCAATTTAAAAATCACGCAAAAAAATCCCGCCAGAAGCGGGATTCAATCACAATTTAAAGCAATTATTTGAGAATAATTATCTTTTATCCAGGAACTTATCTCTAAGTTGACAGTGTATTTTTCTCACTACGCTGGATATTTATTTTTTCTGCGATTACAATTTAATCGTTAATCCAATTTTTCCACCGCTAAATGAGTTTCCGCCGCCAAACTCCAAGTTTATCCCAACTTTATTGCTGAAATAATAACGGCCACCAATCTGTCCTCCAAGGCCAATCCCCGAAGAATGTGATCCATGGTAATTTTTTGGTGAGCTCCAGGTATAAAATCCCAGATTTAAGCCGGCATAAAAGTCCCAGGGAGCAGGAATATTCAATACATTATTAAAATGATAATTGGCATTCCCTGAAAAACCAATTATGGAGTGATGATAATTATAATGGTCATCGTCATCGTACCAATCGTCGTCGTAGCCGCGGTATGACAGCTCTAAACCCAAGGTAAAATCAGGATGTACGCCAAAATCGAATCCTAAATAGACCGGAATACCCCATGAAGAAAAGCCAACACCCGCATTAAGTTGTGCCTGGCCTTTTGCAATTGGCCCTCCCTGTGCATAAATTGCAGTAGTTGAAATTAGTAAAACGAGAATTAATAATAACTTTTTCATAAATTTTGCCTTTGAGATTTAACTTTAAGTATTTGTTGTAATTTTTAAAATATTGTGCATTAAAAACCCAAAACCTGAGTTTTATTTAAGGGTATAAAATTACACAATACCGAACTTGGAGCTGTTACACAATCAGAGATAAGAGTTACATCATTCACACATTTATCTGAAAGGACTCCGAGAGAATAATTTGCTATCAGCTATATATCAACAACTTGAAATCACCGAAGATTTCTACAACGACAAACCAATAACGCCCTTGTAAAGCAGTAATGGCATAAAAAGAATCAGCAATAGTATTTATGCTTTTTTCTTCAAGTTGAACTTTGAAACATCCACAACCGAAAGCAGGCATTTTTTATCATCGTAGGCAATAATGCCTTCAATATATACAGTGCACAAGGCTTTTTTGTCATAACCCAACACCACTTCGCAGGATTCTTTGGAATAAGTGGTATATACTTTTTTGAAGAAATCATTGAAAACAGCCTGTGACTCTTCCGAAACATACAGTTTGAAATTGCTGTCTATTAAACTAAATCGTCTTTCTCCAAGTATTTCTGCTGCGGTAAAATTCAGATCACATATGGCTGCTTCCGGGTCGAGTGTAATATAGCCCATGGGTGATAAATCAAATAGCATGGTGTAGTTTTTCAGTGCCTTTTCTGCTATATCGTAGGCATGGCGAAGCTCATCATTTTGCATTTCCAGCTCTATCTGGTGAACCTGCAATTCGTGTACAAGTTTCTGTAAATCAGCTTCCTGCTCTGAGATTTTTTCCTTTTTCCCTGTTGCTTTAAGCTTTTCCTCGGCCAAATTGCGCAACATTTCGGCATTTGTAAAATCAATATCTTCAGTAGTCATAAGTTCATTTTTTTGTTGTAATTATTATTCCTGATGGTAAGTTTTGACTGTTATAAACAACATTGGCTGTCCATTCAGTTTCTATTTCATGAGCACTTGCTCCAAGCGCTCTCATTTTCATTTTCTGCTCCCCCGACTTTTTCAACAGTTGCTGCAGCTGTTTTTCTGTTTTTTGCTTTAAGGGTTTAGGTACAAATAACTCGATATAACTTTGATTGATAAGCTTATCGCGTTTCATATCAAAAAATTCCTCAGCCGCTGAATTGAGCTCCAATATTTCCCAATCTGTTGATAACCTGACGATTACATCGCTGGATGTATTCAGCAGCAGCTGAAATAGCTGGCTGTTTTCGTTCAAATTTTCTTCAACCCGCTTTAAATCCGTGATATTGATAAAAGTGATGACCAGCCCGTCTATCCTGTCATCGAAGGTGCGGTAGGGCATAATGCGTGTAGAAAAATACCTGCCGTCCCTTGTGGGGATTTGCTTTTCGGTAAAAATGAGTGTTCGCAAAACCTCAAGCGCGTCCTCAGACAATTCAGGGTAAATAAGTTGTGAAACCTGGTCGGTAAATGGTCGTCCGATATCGCTTTTTATAAGTTTGAAAATTTTGGTAGCCTGGTTTGTATATCGGCGGATGTTCAGTTCTTTGTCGAGAAATAAGGTGGCGATATCAGTGCTGTTTAGCAAATTCTTCATATCGTTATTTATGCGTGAGAAATCCTCCACTTTCGACAGCAGCTCGGCATTTACGGTTTGCAGCTCCTCGTTCAGGCTTTGCATCTCTTCTTTAGAGGTGGTTAATTCCTCGTTGGTGGATTGCAGCTCTTCATTGGTCGATTGTAATTCTTCGTTGGTCGATTTCAACTCTTCCTGAGAAGTTTGCATTTCTTCCATAATGTTCTGCACTTCTTCGCGCGCAAGCTGCAAGGCTTCTTCAAGTTCTTTTTCTTTTATACTGGCAACAGTTTCTTTATCACTTTTTGAATGTATGCTATCTTCTAAAATCTTTGCAACATCTGTAAAAACAATCAATATCTTACCAAATAAAGCCTCCGGTTTGCTAATCCAATGAATATTAACGTTTACTATAACTGTACTCCCGTTTGCACCAAATTTGACGTTGTGCAAAATCATCTCTTCTTTTTTCATCACCACCCTGCGAAAGGCAATGGCAAAATCATTTTGAAATCCCGCTCGCAACATCGCGAAAATATTCATGTTTGCCTTTCCTACGGCAGGCTCTAAATATCTCCCTGTACGACCGCTGATGTAAACGATATCGCCATTTTCGTTTACCAAAACGCTGGCAGGCGAAAATTGATGCAATAATAGCTGATCGGCGAGTATTTGAATATTCTTGATGGGTTTATCTATTTGCTTATTCTCAAAATCAGTCATTTTTAATCGGGAAAAGGAAGAAGGGAAATCTAAAAGTTCGGGATCCAAATTAGAATCCCCACGTTTGTATATTTTCAGGCTGGAGTTTTCGGAGGTAAAAAGATGACTTTGCGATCCGAGTGTTTCTGAATTGCCCAACAACAAAACCCCATTGGGATTAAGGCTGTAGTAAAATAAGCCGAGCAGCTTTTGCTGTAACTCAGGATCCAGATAAATAAGCAGGTTTCGGCACGAAATAAAATCTAAGTTCGTGAAAGGAGGATGCATGATGATGTTGTGCTGCGCAAATACGATGGTCTCTCTGATCTCAGTATTAATGCGGTAACCGTCCTCCGTTTTACTAAAAAAACGACTCAATCGTTTTGGCGTGATATCGGCTTCAATATTTATTGGAAAAATACCTTTCCTGGCTGTTTCGATAGCGTCGCTGTCAAGATCAGTTGCGAAAAACTGCATGCTTAATCCTCCGTGTGGATTAATTTGCTCCATCACTTCCTTAAATATAATGGCCAGCGAATAGGCTTCTTCTCCGGTAGAACAACCTGGTATCCAAGCCCTTATTACTGTGCTTGTCCGGTTTTTACCAACTATTTTCGGTATAATCGTTTCTTTTAGTTTGTCCCAAACCAAGGGATCGCGGAAAAAATTAGTTACGCCAATCATCAACTCTTTAAATAGGATATGTGCCTCTTTAGGATTTTCCTGTAAAAAATGGACATAAGTGTTGATTTCATCAATTTTATGCACGCTCATTCGCCTTTCGATACGGCGGTAAACTGTATTTTTCTTGTAGAGCGAAAAATCGTTTCCGGTGTGTGTGCGTAGCAATATAATAATTTTATCAAGCGCACTTTTATTGTTTTTTCCTACTTTCAGTTCCGTTTTGATTACCGGTATTTGGTGGAGAAATTCAATCAATTTTGAATAGATTAGCTGAGGAGGTGCTACAACATCAACCAATCCCGAATCAATCGCATTGCGTGGCATGCTATTGAATTTTGCGGTTTCAGGATCTTGCACTATTACTATTCCGTTTTGCTCTTTAATCGCTCCAATGCCAAGGCTGCCGTCGGAGCCCATGCCTGAAAGAATTGTACCTATGGCAAACTCTTTCTGATCGTCGGCCAGCGAACGCAGGAAAAAGTCGATTGGAAGACGCAATCCCCTGGCTTCGATAGGCTCAAACAAATAAAGTACTCCTTTTAAGATAGACATACTTTTGTTTGGTGGAATAACGTAAATGCAGTTGGGTTTCACTTTTAAGCCATCTTCCGCCTGAAAAACTTTCATTTTTGAAATACGCTGAAGCAGTTCGGGAAGCATCCCTTTTTGTGTAGGATCCAAATGCTGAATGACAACATAAGCTATTCCGCTGTTATCGGGCACATTGCTAAGCAGTTGTTCCAACGCCTCTAACCCACCAGCCGATGCCCCAATCCCGACAATTGGGAAAAGTGTGGCACTTTTTGTAGAATCCTTTTCTTTAAGCTTTGCGACCGATTCTATTTTCTTTATTTTCAATATTAATCTTCTTTGAAACAAACAATAATGGGGGCAATAATAGCAAGTCTATTTTACGGCATTGTTACAAAATTAAAGAAAAAACTTACATAATTCCCACATTTTTTCAAAAACCAGCTTTTCTCTCTCTATTTTGGTTTTTCTATTCTCAGCAGATTTTTGGTTTTTCAAACAAAACACGCCCATAATATGTGAATGATGTAACTCTTTAGTAAGCTTATGTAACATCTTATCGCTTACGCAAGCCTAATTTTGTTAGCTAATTATTACTGTGTGAAACAGTAAAAGGAATGAATTTTTTTTAAAACAATTTAATACGACTATTATGAACAAATTGAAAATGGGTTTGCTTGTGGCTTTTAGTGCAGCTTTTATTTTTACAGGCTGTGCCTCTTGGAATAAAACACAGAAAGGAGCCGTAATTGGAACCGCTGCCGGCGGAGCAACCGGTGCAGTAATTGGCAGAGCATCAGGAAACACAGCCCTTGGCGCGATAATAGGAGCAGCTGTTGGCGGCGCATCGGGCGCTATAATTGGTAACCAGATGGACAAACAGGCTAAGGAAATTCAAAATACTGTTCCAGATGCAAAAGTTGAACGCGTTGGAGAAGGTATTGTGGTAGAATTTAGCAGCAATGTACTTTTTAGTTTCGACGAATCGAATCTATCAAATGATGCTAAGACAAACCTCGACAAACTGGTCACCGTTCTGAATGGTTTTCCTGATACCGATATTGAGGTTCAGGGGCATACCGACAATAAAGGCAGTGACGCCTATAACCAGACCTTGTCAGAAAAACGTGCTGGTGTTGTTTCAGGCTACCTCTCGGGAAAAGGCATTTCCTACAGCCGTTTGAACATCAGAGGATTTGGCGAAAACTCTCCGAAATATTCAAACAATACCAAAGATGGCCAGATGCAAAATCGCAGGGTGGAATTTCTGATTACTGCCAACGAGAAGATGAAAGCCGAAGCCGAAAAAAATGCTAACAATTAATTTATTAACCACAATTAAACCAGAAAAGATGAAAACAAAATTAAGTTTTTTAACACTGATCTTTATTTTTGCAACAAGCCTTACATTTGGCCAGAGCGCTGGCGATTCCAAAATGTCATTTGGCATTCTCGGAGGAGTAAACTTTCAAAACCTAAACGGAGAGGATGGTGCCGGTGATAAACTCAAAAATGATATGGTTGTAGGTTTCCATATTGGAGCAAATGTTCAGATACCTATCGTACCGCAGTTTTACTTCCAGCCGGGCTTGATGTTTAGCACCAAGGGAGCCACAAACAGTGCTGGATTACTCACCGATACCTACAAGCTCTCGTATATTGAGCTACCGTTGAATTTCGTTTACAAAGCCCAGCTTGGAAGTGGCTATTTTATGCTTGGCTTTGGCCCTTACCTGGCTTACGGAATAGGAGGTAAAGCTACTTTTGAAGGTGGCCCGGCAACGGTTGAATCGGATATCAAATTCAAAAACGAAGTGGAATTGAGCGATCTGTTGACCGCAGTCTATTTTAAACCATTGGATGCCGGTGCCAACATATTCTTTGGGTATGAGCTGCCAAGCGGACTTTTCGCCCAGTTCAACGCTCAACTCGGCTTGATAAATATTAATACTAAGCTTAAGGGTGCGCCCGAAAATGATGCAACGACAAAAAATACCGGTTTCGGGATTTCGGTCGGCTACAGGTTTTAGCTGAAATTAATTCATTCACAAAAGGCTGTCTTTGTTCTGCAAAGGCAGCCTTTTTTTTTATCAAAGGCCGCTGGCGCGGGTCTCCGGACCCCCGTGACACAAATTGCATTGCTTCTTAATGTAAGCATTCGTGTTTCTTTATTTTGAAATGAAATACATCTATTATTGCATAGGCTGATGTGGATTGGCACGGGGCTGGAGACCAGCGCCAGCGGACACACAGGATACGCCCACGGCGTAAAGCGTTGATATAACTGACGTTGCACAGCACCACCAAAGCGGACGGCAAGCCTGTTTTATTACACCCCAAGGGTTTTCGAAAACCCTTGGGGTGTAATAAAACGACAAAAAAAAGGAGAACTGCCAACCCAGTAATCCTCCCAACTTCCCAGTCAGGGTGCGACTAATCAGACGAGGCCTTATTAGTCGCGCCCTGACTTCCAGCAAAGGCCGCTGGCGCGGGGCTTAAGATCCGCGCCAGCAGGCTTAACTAACTATAGCAGATCAAAAGCCACGATTGAAAAATATTTAAAACCACTGACTGAAAATAATCGTAAATTTGTGAAAATAATACGATTATGTTGACAAAAGAAAAAAAAGAAAAAATAAAGAGGACTATTGATTTACTGCCAGATAATGTAACAATAGATGAATTAATCGACAGAATTATCCTTCTTGATAAAATCGAACAAGGACTTGTGGACGTTGAAAAAGGAAATATTTATACAACTGAAGAAGTGGAGAATAAATTGAATAAATGGCTAAAATAATCTGGACAGCTAAATCCCTTTCTGATCTTGAAGATATAGGCAATTTCATCTCAAAAGATTCAATGCGCTATGCAAAGTTGACACTTGAAAAATTACTTGAAACAGCCAAACTGATTGAACGAAATCAAAGAATTGGAAGAATTGTACCTGAATTGGATCAAGAAGATATAAGAGAAGTTATCACCGGAAATTATAGAATTATTTATCAAATAATTAACCCTGAAACAGCTTACATTTTAACGGTACATCATAGTTCTAGACTGTTATCAAACAATCTACTATTTTAACCCTTATTAGTCGCGCCCTGACTTTCCGGCAAAGGCTGGCGCAGGTCTTGAGAGCCGTGCCAGCGGCGTTTGCCGGCAAAATATTGTAGTATGCTGAAGATCAACAGTGTGAGGTTTCTCCCTACGGTCGGAATGACACTTTAGAGGCGAGAAATGTGGGGTCAGAGGCGAAAAGGTTTGGGGCGCTTTGCGCCCCAAACCTTTTCGCCTCTGACCCCTTCCATCATTAAAAAACGCATGTCATTTCGACCGCAGGGAGAAATCTCCTAGTACTTCAATATCATAATGTTACATAACGTTGTCATTGGTGCCGCAGAGAGAAATCTCCTGTCTGATAGCGCGATTGAATATATTGTTTTAAGACTGCCACAAGATTCCATCGTGTATTAAGCCTGTTTTTATTACACCCCAAGGGTTTTCGAAAACCCTTGGGGTGTAATAAAACGACATAAAAAAAAGGAGGACTGCCAACCTTGCAATCCTCCCCACTGTTCAATCACAACAACTCAACCAAATCTATTTTACTGAACTTCTTTCTATTTCTTTGGAAGAATATCTATTATGACCGTGCGGTTATAGAAACGTTCTTCCGGGTATTCGTTGTCGAATTGTGATAGCTTTTGATCTTCTCCAAATCCATGAATCTCAAATTTCACATCCCTTCTGCCCGATTTTGCCAGGCTGTTTTCTATAATCTTCTTTACGTCGTTGGCCCTTGCCAATGACAACTTGCGGTTATTGGCTTCGTCGCCAATAATGTCAGTATAGCCATGAATCTTAACTGATGCTCCTTCAGGTATCTTAGGTGTTACGATTTCTGTAAGGTATTTTTCGTAAATTTTGATGGCTTTGGAATCATTGAACTCATAAATAACACTGAATCTCAGGCCTTCTTCATTTTCGGCTGGAGCCCAGAGTTTCATATGAACTGTTGTGTCCCTTTTTATTTCTGTGCCATTGAAGGTTTTACCAACCAATGTCACTTTGTAATTGCCTTCGGTCTGATCGCCCAAAATCATTTTTCCGGGTAAGCTTACTTCGTCCTGGGTGTATGGGCCAAAGTTTTGTACTTTCCCTTTATTATCTTTGACATCTACCGACCAGGAGGAGAAGACATCATTTCCTTCGGCTACATTGAATGTAACATAGCTGTCAAGCGGTGCTTCTTGTATAGCGATAAGTTCAACCGGTTTCAGACGAAAATCTGAGCCACTTTGGAACTCCATCAATAAGGCTGGCGAACCACTTTCTATGGTTACCCTGCGGTCTTCCTCGCGTAGCAACACAAGCTCGCGCGTTCCGCCCGGCTGTTCTGACGGGAGTTTAGGTTTGTTTCGAATATCTATATTGATTCTTGAAGCGCTAATCCCAAATATATCAACCAGATACTGTTTAACCGATTCTGCCATTACTTTTCCGTCTTGTGAACCCATTTCTGAGGTTCCGACTAAGGTAATAGTTGAGGATGGGTTTTTTCCCATGCGGTCGCCCAGGATATTTAGGACGTTATAATAAGCAACCATTTGGCGGCTTGAACGGCCCGATACTTTAAGCGGCGCGAACTGTTCCAGCTGGTCTTCTTTAAAGTTTACCACCTGGTCTTTTTCCAGCATAACATAGCGATTAGGTATTTCTGTTGATTCCAGATCGAAAAATACGTAGTTAAGCAAGGGGAATGTTTCTCTTACCTTGCGTTCTGCTGGAATATTTTCCGGTGAGGTAACAGCAAAGCGGACAGGCGGGATAACTGGTACAATTGGAATAAACTCTTCTGGTTCTACAACTATATGTCCGCGTCTAAATTTAAGTGCGATACCTGCTCTGATGGTGGTGATGTTCCATGATTCTATCGAGCGAGGATCTTGTCCAAAATAAGGATGGTAAGAGATAAAAGGAGAAAGCACAGTTTTTAGGAGTCTTTTCTCTGAGGAGAGATGAAAATCGTATCCCGCCCCGATCTGCGCCGAGAGCAAGACTTTGTTTATCTCACTGAATTCTCCTGTCATCTCAGGTTCAGCTCCCATCCCAGGAAAATCGGGATTATCACTTTTCTGATAAATAAAGTTTTTGTTCAGATTGATCGCCAGGCGTGGTCCGATAAACAAATAAAGATTTGATTTAAACGGAGCGAAACGCAGGCTCGGCTCTATTGTGAGGTAATCCAAATTCGTGTTGAGATCTTCCGGACAATTACAGGGTGCCATTACCTGATCGAATTTACCCCTTCTTTTGTCGTATCCAATCTGCAACATAAAGCCCAGTCTTGTGTCAGGGCGATGATATTCAATGAGTGGAGCGACAAAAATACCGATACCCTGGCCATCGTGAAAAGCTGCCGGAGCCATAAAATCTGTCGTTAATTGCTGGGTAGTGCCCTGGTAAAAGTTGAAGTTTGCACCGGCTGCTACGCCAAACCACCACGAGGGATTTGTGTAGGTGGTATCCTGTGCTTGGATCGTCGTTTGACTACCTACTACCATTAAAACGCCTATGAAAAGACTTTTTAGTGCCAGACTGAAAGGGAATTGCGCCTGGCGCAATTCCTTTTTATTATTTGAACTATTTTTCATGATTTATTGTAATTATGGTGTAGTTATTATAGTGGCAGCCATCGTAACTGCGCCAATACGTGTTAATGCTCTTCCATTAAGTACAGCACCGGTATTCAGCGTTATTGACTGATCAGCCAGAACATTTCCGTAGAAAACGGAGGTTGTTCCAAATGTTGCCGAAGTGCCAACAACCCAGAAGATGTTATTTGCTTGTGCGCCACCAGCCAAAACAATACTGGTTGCAGGATCTGTTGTTAAGGTGGATCCTATCTGGAAAATCCATACAGCATTTGAGTTACCTTGTGCATCAAGCGTAAGGATTCCATTAGCACCCGTTCCTGATATCCCACTTGTTGATGAATTGGTGTACAGTCCTGGAGTAAGCGTTAAGCCACCGAGTTGTCCTGGCAATGATATGGCATCTAATACTCTACCCTGGCCATCAATATAAGCAGCAGTTAAACACAGTTTCGCATCAGCTGCTGCAGGAGTGTTAATCTCAAGCGATCCATTTATAACTCCCGGAGGGAATCCCGTAATGGCAGTCCCCGGACTTAATCCAACATCGCCATTAATTATTGAAGGACCCGTGCTGGTAATTGTAGAACCTGCAATTATTGCAAAGGGTGCAGTGCAATCAAGATCAATTATCGGCGGACCTGATGGAGGTAAAACAACTTCCTCAAAGTTGGCTACCAGGGTACGGTTTTCGGTGATGATAAAGGTATAGATCGCACTCGAAGAAACAATGTTTGCCCCTTCTGTCCAGTTTAGAAAGTCGTAATCTGCTTCGGCTAATGCCTCAACAGTTACCGAAGCCCCTGAATCATACAAACCGTCACCGCTTGTTGTTCCTCCATCCAATGGACTGGACGAAAGCACTACGGTATATTGTTGGACATCAGCGTCAAAGTTGGCTACTAATGTCCGGTTTTGGGTGATAATAAAGGTGTAGTTTGCACTTGAGGAAACAATGTTTGTTCCTTCTGTCCAATTTGTGAATGTGTAACCTACCGCAGCAACTGTCTCAACAGTTACCGAAGCTCCTGAATCATACAAACCGTCACCGCTTGTGGTTCCTCCATCCAATGGACTGGACGAAAGCACTACGGTATATTGTTGGACATCAGCGTCAAAGTTGGCTACTAACGTCCGGTTTTGGGTGATGATAAAGGTGTAGTTTGCACTCGAGGAAACAATGTTTGTTCCTTCTGTCCAATTTGTGAATGTGTAACCTACCGCAGCAACTGCTTCAACACTTACCGAAGCACCTTCGTCATAAACACCTTCACCGCTTGTTGTTCCGCCTTCTGCCGGATTCGATGAGAGCAATACTGTATATTGAGGGCTAGTTGAATCAGA
>Ga0265293_10009567_pt1 | contig 13894 bp, 11 predicted proteins | sample Munlanlewell138R_FD_192505 | JGI IMG/M metagenome (GOLD analysis project Ga0265293, IMG submission 192505) | Leachate microbial communities from a municipal landfill in Southern Ontario, Canada - Leachate well 138R | ecosystem: Engineered > Solid waste > Landfill > Unclassified | place: Canada...
GCTTTGACGGCCTCGATGATTTCGGTCAATACCCCGTAACTTGCCACAAAAACTGCCAAATCGACGTCCGAATTTACGCGCGGCGCTAGGCGCTGCATGCTCTCTTCTGCGGTTTTCGGGTACGCTTTACCCATGGCTTGTGCTCCACTTTTTGGCTTTGCATCGTCTTTTTTGCAGGAAACAAAGGGAAATGCCATGCAAAATGCCAACAAAATTAGTAAATATCGATTTATGTTCATCACGTAACCTTTCCACGCAAATTCGCTGCTCGCCGCGCCCATCAATATTCATGCGACGATTCAGCTTGCAACTTATCACAAGGCTAATCATAAAGTCCAAGCTCTGCGTGTATCTTTCAATTTTGTGGGGGGCTTGCCGCCCCCCTACGCGCGGGCTTCCTCGGTTCTAGCCCAATTCGCGCAGTATTTTCTGCCTTGTATCGGCTGTTCGCCAATCCAAGGCAGAAAATGCGCTCATTGTGCTATTCCCTCGGCGATCCCGCGCTACCCCCCGTGTGCTCCGCTTCACGAGGCTTTACGCCATGAGCTTACGCAGCAGCGCGCTAAATTCGCTTATAGCCTTTCCACGATGAGAGACGCTTAGTTTTTCGCTGGCGCTTAGTTCGGCAAAGCTTTTTTGCAGCTTATCATCGTAAAAAAGCGGATCGTAGCCAAAACCGTTATTGCCGCGCGGCGCGTCGAGAATTCTTCCATATGCGTAGCCTTCAACGCTAAGTATGGCGTGGTTTTTATCGGTATCGAGCTCGACGCCTGCAAGTTCCAATTTGTGGCAGCGTTCTATTATATCGGGATCGACAATGACGGCGACGAGGCTGCAAACAAACTTTGCGCCGCGGCTTTTTGGCGCTAAGCCCCGAAGTTCATTCAGCAATTTGGCGTTATTGGCGGCATCTCTGCGATCTTTGTCGCAAATACCCGCGTAACGTGCGGAGTGTACCCCTGGCGCGTTATTTAATGCATCGACGCAGAGCCCCGAGTCGTCGGCTAGAGCCGATCGATTAAAAGCCTCTGAATAGGCTAGCGCCTTTAAGAGCGCATTGCCGCGAAAGTCTGGCGCCGATTCATCGACATCAATTTCGTGCGGGGCGAGCGCAATTTTAAGGCCAAAACGCTCTAAGGCTAAGGCGATTTCTTTTTGTTTATTCGTGTTTTGTGAGGCTAAAATCCAGTTTTCTCGCATTTCGTACGCCGTTTTTCTTAGCTGTGCAAAGCTCTCATTGTTTTTAGGTTTATCAAAGATTTTGCTTTCGATTCCGTTTCTCTTTAGACTTTGCTTCATGGGACAGTGGCCACAAAGTACTGGCCAAGTTCATTGCTATCAAAGCAACAGTTTTGCGCTTGCGCAAGCAAATAAAATGAGAGCGAAAGTTAAGGCGCAATCTTTTTTGTGTACCCGTTTTAGTGAGCTAGCATGTTTGATCTACGACGTCGTTTGTATTCCACTTTGATGTGGCAGCGCCACCGCCTGCGTCGCCGCCAAAATCGCGAAACGCATGAGCTGCGCTACCTCTTTTTTGAAGTTTCGCGCCGCTGCAACTTGAGCTGCCTATACTGCGGTAGTTCGTGTACGGCGCAGCAGCGAGCTGGGGAGCTAAGTCTCGATGAGTGGAAGCGTATTATCGACGAAGTTGCCGATCACTATGATTCTCGAAGGATCATGGTCGCGATTACAGGCGGTGAGCCGCTACTTCGCGAGGATATTTACGATATTATGCTGAAGCTGCGAGAGCGCGGATTTCCTTATGGTATGGTGTCTAACGCGACATTGCTCGACGACGCGGCGGCAAAGAAACTTATTGCCTGCGGGATTCGGGCTATTTCGTTAAGTATGGATGCGCCCCCTGAAATTAACGATAAAATCCGCGGCAAAGGCACATCCGACGCGGTAATACACGCTATCCAGCATTTGCGCGATAACGGCTATACGGGGATCTTAGAAATTATTTCGACGCTTTCCAAGCCCGCGATCGACGCGCTAGCCGAAATGCAACGCTTCGTATCGGATTTGGGCATTAAACGTTGGCGCGTGGCGCCGATTATGCCTATAGGGCGCGCTACCGAGTACCCAGAGCTTATTCCCGATGATGAAGACCTTCGCGCTACCCTAAACTACGTCAAAGCTGCGCGTATGTCGGCGAGCGATACGCTGCAGCCCGAGTTTGGCGAAGAAGGTTACTTGGGCGATGAGTTTGAAGGGATGGTTCGACCCTACCTTTGGCACTGCCGCGCTGGGATCAACGTCGCAGGTATACGCTACAACGGTGTACTCGCCGCGTGCCCCGAAATTTCCTACCATTTTGATCAAGGCGATCTACGAAAAGAAGCGTTTAAAGACATATGGGAGAACCGCTATCAAGTTTTTCGCGATCGCTCATGGACCAAAAAGCTAGGTCCCTGCGTCGATTGCGAGGCTTATGCCAACTGCGATGGAGGCGCGATGCACCTCTACGACGACTGCGATAGCCCCATAAAGCGCTGTTTTTACCAGATGTGTAAATAACTTAAGCGAGACCTTAGCGCGCAAATCGGGAGCACCCGATTTTACGCAAGATCTTGTTTTTGGTGGCAGAACTTTTGGGTTTTTCGCCGTCGGCGCCTTCTTCCTCTTCTTCCTCCCACCACGCGGCGTACTCGTCATCAGTCGAAAACATTTCTAAAATCGCGGGGTCTAGCCCTTCTGGTAAACTTATTTTACGCGGATTTATCGCAACATTAATGTTGATCTTCCACTTGCCGTCTTCCTCGCGCATATGTACAGTTCGTTCGTTGTCTTCAAGTAGCACCTCGACTTGCGCCGTTTTGAAGCCTTTAACTTCTTTAACGCTTTCTCCTAGGATTTTGGGTTTCGTTGGTGGCGTGACGCCGTCCATCATATGTTCCCAGGGGTCTCCCGCGCGATCCCAGGTGGTTTCTAGCAGTGAGATGGAGTCGGCGGTAAAGGATTCGCGGAATGCCTCGTACTTGTTTTCGTAGGCGTAGGTGAAGGCTTTTTTGAGAGCGTCTTTGGGTTGTTTGCCGTGGTATTTAACGAGGTATACAATCCCAGCGATGATGGCGGCGCTCAGCAATATGATGCCAAGAACGACGAAGCGCTTCATTGCGCCCTTGGCTCTTCCCTTGGCTTGGGCACCAATTTGCTTGGGTTTAGGGGCCATGGGTGGGACAGGAGCACCAGCTTTTCTTGCTGCACTTTTAACATTAACCTTGGCTCGCATAATGATTACCTAGTGGGGGTCAAAACTTGCGTTTACAGACGAGGGCGTTTGAGATGCCAAGATCATGCGGGGTGATGCCAGTTGCTCAACTAGGGCGGCTGCCTTAGGATCGTTTTCGGCGTAGCAGTGGCTGCCTGGTTGGCGCAATGCTGCGGAGTATCCTCGCCGAGGGGGGAGCCCAAGACCCCGCGAAAAAAGTCGCAAAAGCTGCACGCTGTGCGATGGATGCGCGATTAGCAAATACATCGCACAGCGTTATGCAGCTTTTAGCGAATTTTACAGCGAGGCTTGGGCGCGGGGGGAAGCCTCCCCCCGTCATGAAAGAAAATCAAGTGAAGAGCAACTTTAACAGTGTTAGCAAACTTAATCGATGGGAATCATCTCGGTGCCCACATCGTCGGTTTCGCCTTCGGGCGGCGGTAGGCTGCCGTCGGGGTTGGGGCGTGCAAGTCGGGTTTTTTCGACGGGCGTGCAGTCTTTGATTTTTCGCGGGGGATCGATGGCGTCTCGGACGTAGCGATAGGGATCCGCGAGGAAGTTGACATAGTCCGCCTCATCGACTGTTACTGTATAATAATCCGAGAAAACATCAAAGCGATTTTTGAGTACAATTCGGCGAGGTTTGAGGTCTTCGATTTCTTGCTCGATGGCGTCGTACCATTGGCCGTCGTTTTCGAGTATGGTTCGTGCCAATTTCATGGGTTCCCAGACTCGCATGCAACCGTGGCTAAAAGCGCGAGTGGGATAACGGAACAGGCCTTTGAGGGGGCTGTCGTGCATAAAAGTGCTTTCGGCGTTGGGGAAAATAAATTTTACGCGCCCCAAAGCGTTGGAATCGCCGGGAAGTTGTCGCAGGATGGTGTAATTATTCTCGCTATAGTATTCGAAGCCGTTTTTTTGCAACCAATCGGGGTTGGCGTGCATTTTGGGGATGTATTCTTCTTGTTCGATGCGACGCGGGACGTTCCAGTAGGGGTTGTATTCGATGTAGAGCATGCGTGCGCGCTGCAGCGGGGTGGCGTTGACGTAAACCATGCGTTTGGTAACGGGGCTACATTCGCGTTTGGCGTTTCCGACCACGATGGGGAAGCGCATTTGGCGTTCACCTTCGCGCCAAAGTTCGGCGTGGAAGTCGGGGATGTTGATGTAAATGTAGTATTGACTCGCCAGGAGGTAGGTGGCGCGCCAACGTTTTATGTTTTCGCCGATTTGGGCTAACCTGTCTTTTGCACTTATATTGAGGCTGTTCCAGAAAGCGACGGGAAGTTCGTCGTTTTCCTCCATTTGGTGAGTGCGCTTGTAGAGCAGGACGGCGTTTCGCAGCTCGTCATCGGCGTTGTCGTCGATTTCTCCGTGGTAGTAGCCTTCGGCAGCTAGTCGTTGCTTGAGCGCTTGGGCGGCGAGGCTGTTTCGTCCAAAGCGGATGTTGGCGCGTTTTATCGATTTCCAGCCGCCTGCGTCAACGATGTTTTGATATTGCTCGTAAGCTTTGAGCAACTTTAGGTACTGCGTGTGCGGTGGGTAGATGCTGCGAACGATTTGCTCTGTTGCATCGGCGCCTTCATTGAGCGCTTGGCCTAATTGGGCGATGTGCGCGTGCAGGCGCTTGTAGAGGATTTCGCGGCGTTTGGCGTCGGTGGGTTTTGAACCCATGAATTCTTGCTCTTCGTCAGTGAGCGCGTTCATGTTGCTAATGCTTAGATCTCGCGCGAATTTTAACCAAGCGTCCATGAGCAGGAGCTCCATATCGACAGCTTGCTTCGCGTTTGCCGCTAAGCTTTGCTCACGGGCTTGGACGCGTTTTTTTAAAGACTCGATTCCGTCTTCTCCTAAAATGAGAGCTACGACTTGCTCCGCTTTCACCTCATCGTTTAGCGCAATCCCATGCTTTTGTACGATCTTTGCCGCTTCTTTAAGCTCTTCGTCGCTAAGGGCGAGTTTTCCTATGTTTTGGGGGTTTGAACCCTCTAAGTTCGCGACACTCTCTAAAAGGCGATCAAGCGGGTAGCTGCTTTCGTCGAGTAGATGCCGAGCTAATCCCTGTAGTTCTTCGAACAAAATTTTTGCGCCTTCGTTGAGTTCGCTTCCATCTAGAAGCACGGGTTTGAACTGCAATTCCGAATAAAAGTCTAACATTACATCGTCGTAACGCAGATCCATCGGCAGGCTTCTATCTTTTTTTCGATCCTCTGAGCGTTCTAGCGAGGCTTCTAGGCGCGTTTTGAGCAAGGAAGAAAATTCGGGGGATTCTGCCACGTGAAGCAGTTGCTTCTTGATTTCATCTCGCCTTTCAGTGAGGAAGGCTAAAGTTTTATCGGACTCTTTCTCTTTAACGGATACTTCTTCCTGAACTGGCGATTCTGTCGCAGTGCGAGCGCCGCAGGAACTCATTAGAATGGCTGCTAAGACCAAGCCTAGGCTGCTAAAACCTCGGCGTCCTTCCTTGAACATAGTTCTTCTCCTTCGTTTACACTCCCCCGTTTATCAAAACTTAATGCGTACTCCCAAAAAGACAAATAATAGGGTTAGCAAGATTTGAAAGCTGCCCCCTACTGTTTTTGCAATTTTCACATGCTTCAGAGCATCTCTAGGCTAGCTCTCTACTCTCAAGTCTAGAGCCACGCTAGTTCCTCCATTTTTTTCGAGCAATGCGCATATTTTTTTTGCATGCGCCTTCGTGAGGTCGCCAACAACTGCTACGCGTTGCGGCCAATGTTTCACAGCGTTTTGGGCGATTTTGGAGACTTCAGCGGCGCTGCACTGAAGTAGGCGCTCTGCATGCATTTTGAGGGAAGGCGCAAGACCTTGCTGCAGCGCGGAGCTGAGCCACTGTGCGATACCCACGGCGGAATCGAGCAGTGCGCTGTGCTCCCATAGCAGGCGGTTTTTGGCGCGCAGTAGTTCGGACTCGCAGGGTGGGTTTTGAGCAATATCCTCGAAAATGCGAAAAATCGCGTCGAGTAGGCGCCCTATTCGCCGATGCTGGCAGGAAAGTCGAAGTTGCAAAAGGCTGTACTCTCGCGTCATGGAGATATACGCCTCAATATCGTAAACGAGGGCGAGTTCATCGACTAAACTTCTGGATAGGCGGCTAGCCATGCCGTCATCGAGTATTCGCACCAGCATTTCGCTGGCGGCAAAGTCGGGGCTGCGCACGTTAGCGCCAAGCATTGCCATGCAGACGCTGCTTTGGCTAGCGCCTTGGTAGGGTTTTACGCTAAGGGCGCGGTGTGGGGTGGGAAGTTGTGCGTAGTCATCTTTTGGGGGTACTGCTTTTAGGGCTAGAGCGCCGAAAGCATCGTTTGCCGCTTCAAAGCAGGCTGCCGTTGAGCTGAGATTACCTGCGATGACGAGCGTCATGTTACTAGCCACGTAATATTTTTGGTAAAAGTCGATGATGTCTGCTTTTTGTAGTGCTTTGACCTGAGAGGGGGAACCAGCAATAGGGCGCCCCAAAGCAACGCTAAACATGCTTTCTAGGAGCAGGTCTTCGGCGTTTATCAGTGAATCATCGTCTTCGTAGTCGGAGAGGATTTCTTCTAAGATGATGTCGCGCTCCCCCGCGATGCCAGTGAGTCGCGCGTTGATGATGGCGTCGGCCAAAAGATTAAGGGCTCGTGCGATGAACTGCGGTGGGAGCATGACGTCGAAACTTGTGCATTCCCGTGAAGTGTAGGCGTTAAAATCGGCACCTATGGATTCGAAGGCTTCACTGAGTAGGCGGAGGCTAGGATATTTTTTAGTGCCACGAAAGATGAGATGTTCCAACAAGTGAGCTGCGCCTGGCGCCTGCTCGTCGCGGCTCCCGGCACCAATATTGAGAATGATGCAAGCGCGATGGAGTTGCGGCATATGACAAAGCGCTACGCGCATTTTGTTGGGAAGCTGTCGTATTTCAACAGGTAGTTCTAAGCTGTTAGTCGGTAAATTGTGAGTAAAATTTGCGTTCAAGCCTTCCTCAATGAATAAACGGTGAATTGCTTTTTGTGAAGTCAGCAAACTTGCCATCCCGATGAAGCTGCGCTACATCGGTTTGGGAGTGGAGCTTAGCCCTGATGCAGCTCCTTGTCATTGGCAAGATGATCAGAGATTTTTATGATGAAAGCCAAGCAAGAGAAAAAATTTCATTTGGTTTTAGGCATTACTTTTTTGCTCTTTTTACTTTGTGCTGCTGGCCTGCTTGTGGAAGGTTTTAGCCTTGTAGCCGTGATTGCTGGTAATTTATTGGCCATGGGCACCGCGTTTTGGCTCTTTTTCACGACCTTGAATCTTGAGCGAAATTCGCAAAAAACAGCCATCGAAAATCAGCAACGCTCAAGAGCTGCACGCAAAACGCTCTACTAAGCGATAATCATGCAGTTGCTCTAAAATCGCGAGACCCTCCAAAAGCATCATGGCAGTTGATGCGCCTAAAGCTTGACGTTGTATTAAAGCATTTGCTAAACTTGCCACGTTTGGTATGTGCTTCCTAATGAGAAGGGAACACGCGATCTTATTACGGATGTTTACGGAGGAAGTTAAATGGGCGCGAACAAAACCCAGATTTTGAATTTGTTGGAGTTGCGCTTTGATTACCAGTCTGCTCGCAACGTGTTGAGCAACTGGAAAAAATCAAAGGGAATAAAAGACGAGGCAAACGACCTCTCAGACGCCGATCTGCGAAGCCTACTGCTCTTCCTTGACTCTGAAGGGCTTGGTTCAGAGCGCCTAACGAAGGCTCTTGAGAAGCACATCCTAGACAAGGACGCTGGTTCAGAACAGCAGCATCACGAACATCATGAGCAGCAGCATCACGAGCAGCAGCATCACGAGCAGCAGCATCACGAGCAGCAGCATCATGAGCAGCAGCATCATGAGCAGCAGCAGCATGAACATCATGAGCAGCAGCATCACGAGCAGCAGCATCACGAACATCACGAGCAGCAACATCATGAACATCATGAGCAGCAGCATCACGAACATCACGAGCAGCAGCATCACGAACATCACGAGCAGCAACATCATGAACATCATGAGCAGCAGCATCACGAGCAGCACGAGCAGGAAGAATCAGATGGTGCTGAAGAAGGGGAAAACGCCGAAGAAGGCGAAGAGAATAAAGAAAATCAGGGGGGAAAGCGACGTAGGAAAAAGAAATAAGTTTTGTAAAAAGCGCCAATTGGCGCTTTTTTTTTAACACAAGAGCGCCAGCCCAACAGTAGGGGCAGCTTTCAAAGCTGCCCTTGATGAACGCAAAAAAATAAGCGAGTGTTCAAAGTAAAAGCCAATAAAATCAATATGTTACACAGAGAAAGAACCATCGTGCCAAGCTCTTGAATTCTATTGGTACGTAGCTAGTACTATGTAAGCGATCGTTTTTTTAGTGTCATCATCTTTTATCGACTCTACCCGCGTCCATCCGTTATAAGGATAGATTTTATATTCAGCGTAGCTTTGTGGCGAAGCCTCCAATGACGCAGAAGCACCAAGCACTTCAGCGTCTTTTTCACAGCTTATGGCTAAGGGATGCGCTGGGGTGGGGTAAAATTCTACGGATACGAGCTTTCCTTCCCTAAAATTCGCATAAACACCGTTCTTTTCGAAATACATGCGCTCCACGCCTAAAATGTTGCGCTCTCGCTGGCTTGGGTGCTCCGAAATGATGTCTTGGATTTCTTCTAGGCTTTGCCCAAGCTTAATTCCTGCCAAGCTTTGGCCTGGTTTTATGCAAGTAGTTTCGATTGGCTTTACTACCTTTGCAGGGCGGTACTCCAAATGATAATAAACGACAAAAATGCTGCCTAAAAATAAACTGAAAAAAACGATGGTTTTCCATTCAAACTTGAGAAACTCCAAACCCTTACCTCAGTGCCAGTTTTGAATATTTTAGAACAAACTGCGTACTACGCCGCAATTCACGGGAGCATTGTGCTTGGCGTGATTGCGTTAAAATTGCCGTTCTAGGCTGTTAATCCCAAAACGGCAATATAATCTTAGCAAAGATTTGATAAAACGCGATAGAGGAAAAAAGTTCTAAAATCTATGGCTTGTAGTCTCCCGACTTTGTCACTTGGGTTGCCAATCAATGCAAAATGAGTAGGGGCTGCTTTCAAAGTTGTTTTTGATTTGGTAGGGGCAGGTTTCAAACCTGCCCCTATATTCAACACTCTACACACAAATCACAGTCTCCGTATTTCCTTGTGGAAGCAGAAAAGACCTCGAGCTAAGTTCTTGAATTTATTTGAGAAAACTTGTCATTTCAGAGAACTAACGGCATATTCTATATGTTCTTGAGCTTTCTTTTTTAAGGAAGGCTTTGCCAAGTGAAAATGAGTGTTTAGTTTGTAATGAGTTTTATGCGTCGTGCCAAAGTGCGCGACGCCGTGGCAGTGAAGCCAGATTGGTATGTGCTTTTCGTTTTTAATAGGAGGAATTCATGGATAACTTCAGCAAGTTGGTGTGGCGAACTTTTATTCTTATGGTGTCGTTACTGTGTTTTGTAGGAACCGCAGCGGCACAAGATGAGCCCATCACCATTGATGCCAAAGAAAAGATTGTTGACGACAAAGAGGCGCAAGAGAAGGTGGCGGAGGGGATACAGCGCGAATCTGGCTGGTATCCCAAGTTGCGAATTGGTGGCACCGCATCGCTAAACTACAACAAAGATGTTGTCGATGTTATTGATGGAACGGCATTCACCTTCGGTCTGTTTATTAAGGGTGGGCTAGATTATGTTTACAAAAACTTCGAGTGGATTAACAACCTCGACATCGAACACCAACAAACAAAAACCCCCTCCATTGAAAGCTGGATTAAATCCGTGGACAAGTTCGATTTCCGAACCCTAGTCCTCTTCCGTATCCCCAAAGTTGAGTGGTTAGGGCCCTTCGCACGTTTTAGGCTCCAAACCTCACTCTTCCCAGGCTACTACATCACCGATAAAGACATCATGGTGCGCTACTATAGCTACGGCACCAGCATGGACGACAAAACCGACCTCAGCAAGATAAAACGCGCCCGCATGCTCGCCGCCCAAGACTCCATCAAGGTTACCAGCGCTGGCGAACCCCTCGTACTCACCGAAAGCATCGGTCTATTCATTAATCCTTACAGCCATGACCTGCTCACCGTTACCTTCAAGGCTGGCGCCGCGGGTCAACACCTTTTTGCCGATGGTGGCTATGTGGCCTTCGATAAAGATGACAAAGACCCCTTCTATGACCTCATTGAGCTCAAAACCACGCATTCGCTTGGTGTCGAAGGCGAACTCGAACTTAAAGGTATCTTTACAGAATATGCAAACTGGAGCTTGCTTGGAAACCTCTATTATCCATTCTTGACCTCCAAATCCCACGGCCTCAAAGGGGCTGAGCTCATTCACTCCGATATCGAAGCCAAAATTTCGGTTAAAATCTCCAGCTGGGCCTCGCTCGACTACGCCCTCACAGCTCGCCTGCGTCCCTTCATTACCGAAAAATGGCAGATCAACAACACAATTCTACTCAACATTGGTTTCGACGTTTTTTATTAAAACGCTGAATTCTCAAGTTTTTGGGGGGGAAGTTTCCCCCTACGCGCGGGCTTCCCTCATGATCGGTGGCTTCGCGCTTTTTTTTATGCCTTGTATGCGCTCAAATCGCGCATCCAACGCATAAAATGCGCTCAGGCACCGCTCCTTCGGGCGATCCCGCGCTACCCCCACCCATAAATTATTTTTGCTATCTGAAACTTATCTGGTAATTTTGATTAAAATTCGATAAAAACTACAAAAAGTGCTTAATGTTTTCGTTACGCGAGTGCAAGAGAAATATTCGGTGGATTTGGCTTATTCTTAACTATCGTAATTATTTTCGCTAATTGAGTACTATGATGGTTACGCTAGTATTGTAAATTATCTGCGTAGGAGATTTGCTCAGCTGTGTATGAGGTTTAGAATGAAATGAATATTATTTCTCATCTTGTTTGGCGCTTCAATGTTATTTGGCTGTAACGGCGAAAAAAGGATATAACATGCGACTATCCGACCGAGTTTTGCAGCGGAACATGTGTGAACTTTTCGAAGGATCGCGTCAATTGCGGCGGCTGTATGGCGGCGGGTGAGGGAGAGCGATGTCCAAGCAACAAGGATTGCGTGAACGGCAAATGTGAGCTTGTTTGCACGGCTCCTGCGGTGAAGTGTGGAGACGCTTGTGTAGACTTTTCGAAGGATTGAGCTAATTGCGGCGGCTGTGTTGCGGAAGGCAAGGGAGAGCGATGTGACAATGGCGAGAATTGTGTAAACGGCAAATGCGAGCTTCTTTGCACGGGCGCCACCCGAAAGTGTGGAGGTGAATGTGTAGATCCCCTTACGAACTCAGACCATTGCACAGCATCGACCAATCCCAGCGATTGTGGAGTCGTTTGCGAGGCTGGCGAGGGTTTGCACTGCAAGAACGGCCAATGCGTGTCTATTTGCACGGGTAACTTGCGATTTTGCGGGGAAAGCTGCGTAGATACGCTACAAGACAATAGCTATTGCACCAAAGAGGCAACGGGCTGTGGTAGCCCGTGTGGCAGTGAACAGGCCTGTGTTGCAGGTGAATGTGTGGATAATTGTGTTGCGCCTAACAAGATTTGTAGCGGCACCTGCGTTAACACAAATACTTCAGTCCTTCATTGCGGGGGCTGTATTCAAATCTGTAGCTTTTCGAGCAGGAATGTAAAAACACACGCCTGTGTGGAGGGGCTGTGCAAGTCACTGCAGTGCGAAACAGGGTATGCAAATTGCAACGAGGCGATGGAGACTAATTATAGCCTGTATGACGGCTGCGAGGTAAGAATACGTGACAACTCGGCTCATTGTGGTGCTTGTAATCAGAATTGCCACGAAAAGGAAAATGCCAACTTACAGACTAATGGTGCATCGTGTGGTGCTTATAAATGCTCGGTTAAAGCGGGAAAATGCCAAGAAGGCTTTGCAGATTGCAACGGCTTAGCTCAGGATTATGCCGAATTTGATGGATGCGAAGTAAACATCAATGAGCCTGAGAATTGCGGTGGCTGCGGGAATAATTGTGCGGCTAAAGCGGACGCTCATGTTAAAACTGATGGCGCCGTATGCACAAGCGAGCGCGAATGCAAGGTTTCTAGCAATGGCTGCGAAAATGGTTGGACGGATTGCACATCAGACGCTAAGCCATATGCCGAATTCGATGGATGCGAAAGCAACTTTTCTCAGTTGAACTTGAAGTCGTGTACCGAATGTCTTGATGGGTATTCCCCTATTAATGCATCAAATGTTTTGGATGGCTGTACAAAGGGCTGCACGACCATTGAGACTGCAGAGTTTTGCGCTGCTGCGGGCGCACCCGCTCGCATTGTGAGCATTGAGCCACAACGAGCAATTGCCAGCGACGCCAAATTGACCATAGTGTTTAAGAAAAATGGAGAAAGCTCAAGTTCTGTACCCGTTATTCAGCTGGAAACGCGCCCAGGCGTATTTACGACCATTACCAAAGGCGATGAGATTGGTTCCGATAGCCGCACTGAAATGAGTCGAATTAAAAAACAGCTCTTGCTTGATGCCCTTAGCAGCGTAGGAAAACTCAATTTCAAATATGAGCCAAGTGGTATTTGCCTGTCGCTTTCACTGACCTTTATCGCTGGGAAAATAACATGGGATGTAAACCTGGCATGGGCTGCGCTGGCACCTGTGTTCCCAGCCTGTCGGAGTAGCAGCTTACCTATTCTCGCTGAAATCGCGATGATTAGAATTTAAGCCACAACGAGTGCCGTGCTTCCGTACCTTGTCATCTGCTCAGGAATACTGTCGTCTCCACGCATTCAAGGACACGCTATGAGAAGCCGTAAGGTAAGGAACTATCAGCTTTTCGCAGGGGGTCATCTATGGCAGGTCGCCTCCGCGACGGTGACCAGCCTGCCCGATGGCACTGAGGCCATCGCATCGGACGAGCTCGAACGCATTCACAAGGCCGTCGCGAATGCCGTTCGTGGGCCTCGATGGCGTGTGCGTGGTCGGTCGCGACCTTCTGAGAGAGGTGCTACGCGTGGTGGAGCAGGCCTCGGCATGGGCCCGGGCGGCGGCTCCGAGGCGAGCACGATGTTCGAGTCGAGGGCTCCAGCATGGCGAGCATGATGCTCGAGTCGAGGGCTCCAGCATGGCGAGCATGATGCTCGAGTCGTAGGGTTTTGGGGGCTTGCAGCTTCTGAGAGGCGGAGGTTTTCTGTCCGTGCGCGATGTGGTGTGGGGTGGATGAGCACGCGGTGACGTCGAGAAGCGGTGCTCGAGATGGGCGGTCACGATGGTCGAGTCCGAAGGGGGCTGAGTGGGTGCTGAAGCCGGAGCAGGGTGGCTGTGCGGTGATGTCGAGAAGCGGAGGGGTATAGCGGTGGTCGCGTCAGAGATGGCGCTGAGTGGGTGCTGAAGCCGGAGCGAGGCCAGACCTTGAGGTAGGCCCTGCGGTCCCGGAGTGGCGGAGCCGAGAGGTTTAGTACGACCGGGAGTGGGCTGCACAACGACCAAGCTCACCGGCGGTAAAAAGCAGAGCGAGGAACGAGCGGCGCTTTTTGCCGTCCGAGTGCATGTGATTGTTAGAAGCCATTACATCTGAGCCAGATTGGTAATGAGATTGTATGTAAACCAACCATCACCAGTAGAAAATGATTGTGGCTTTGCAGTTT
>Ga0265293_10009570_pt1 | contig 13893 bp, 16 predicted proteins | sample Munlanlewell138R_FD_192505 | JGI IMG/M metagenome (GOLD analysis project Ga0265293, IMG submission 192505) | Leachate microbial communities from a municipal landfill in Southern Ontario, Canada - Leachate well 138R | ecosystem: Engineered > Solid waste > Landfill > Unclassified | place: Canada...
TGAACCCCGGGCCTGCTGATTACAAATCAGCTGCTCTAGCCAACTGAGCTATGTCGGCATCGAATTTGAGCCAGAATTATAGTGCAATATATTTTCAATGTCAAGAGTTTTTTACTAAAAATCTATCATACCTAACTCTTTAGGTAAAATTGGCTATTATTTGCCCACATATTACTAGTTTTATTCATATTAAAGAGGTTCTGTTTAGATGCTAAAAATATTATTTTCACCCGCCGAGGGCAAAAAAACCGGAGGAAAAGAGTCAAAAAAAGAACTTTTTGCTTCAAGCGGTGCAAGAGAGAGCATACTAAATGAATACAACACTATTGTCAATAGCGCTAATGAAGATGCTATAAAAGAGCTTTTTGGATTTAAAAAATTTAGTGATTGCAAACCATATATAGATGACATCTTCAATTTACCTCTGATGTGTGCGATTGAGCGATATAATGGGGTTGCTTACGAATATCTTAATTTTAACTCTCTTGATAGTGGCCAAAAAGAGTATCTAAAATCAAATACCATCATCTTCTCAAATCTTTACGGTCCACTTTTAGGCGGCGATATAATTGCTAACTATAAAGTAAAACAGGGAAATAATATAGGAAAATTTATTCCCGATAAGTTTTACAAGGAGAGATTTTCATATCAACTTGATTTATATCTAAATAGTTGTGATATTTTAGATTTACGTGCAGGTTATTATGAGAAATTTTACGAAATCAAAAAACCACATACGACTCTAAAGTTTTTAAAAGATGAAAAAGTTGTAAGCCACTGGGCAAAGGCGTACAGAGGCTTAGTTCTTAGAGCCGTTGCGCAAAAGGGCATAAACTCAATGAAAGAGTTCATGACACTTGAGATAGAGGGATTAAGCATCAAAGAGATTAAAGTCGTAAAAAACAAAACAGAGATAGTTTATACTATTATAGACTCATAAAAATCTACAGTTTTATCTTCTTTAATCTAAGTGAGTTTGCAATAACCGAAACTGAGCTAAAACTCATTGCTGCTGCGGCTATCATCGGGGAGAGTAGTATCCCTAGAAACGGATATAGGACTCCTGCTGCAATAGGAATTCCCACAGAGTTGTAAAAAAAGGCAAAAAACAGGTTTTGTCTAATATTTCGCATCGTTGCTCTGCTTAAGACTCTGGCTCTAACAATACCGCGTAAATCGCCCTTTACTAAAGTAATCTCTGCACTGTGCATAGCAATATCCGTACCTGTTCCCATAGCAATACCTACATTGGAGATTGCTAGTGCGGGAGCATCATTTATACCATCACCTGCCATTGCTACAATATGACCCTTTGCTTGAAGCTCTTTAATAATATTGGCTTTTTCTTGAGGCAGTACCTCTGCATGAACCTCATCAATGCCTAATTTTTTTGCTACAATCTCTGCTGTTTTGCGGTTGTCGCCCGTAATCATTACAACCCAAATACCCTCTTCATGCAAATTTTGGATGGCTTTTACGCTAGAGGACTTTATAGGGTCTTCAACGCCAATAAAGCCTGCTGCCTTTGAATCAATCGCAACTAGCATCACAATCTTGCCGTCATTTCGCTCAACATCTGCTTTGTGTGAGAGTTTATCACTCTGTATATTTAAGCTCTCTAATAATTTTATATTTCCGACTGCTATTTTATGACCATCTACATTGCCTACAATACCCATCCCGTTTAGAGTCTCAACCTCGCTTGCTTTAGCAAACTCTATACTTCTTCCTTTTGCGCCTTTAATAATTGCATCTGCTAAGGGATGTTCACTTGCAAGTTCTAAGCTTGCAGCTAGGCGAAGCATCTCCTCTTCGCTAAATTCCTCTTGTGCATACAGTGAAACGAGCTTAGGTTTTCCCTCTGTTAGCGTACCGGTTTTATCTACTACTAAAGTATCTACCTTCTCCATGGTTTCCAAGGCTTGCGCATTTTTTATCAACACTCCCGCCATAGCGCCTCTCCCTGTTGATACCATTATAGAGATAGGCGTAGCAAGACCGAGTGCACATGGACATGCAATAATTAAAACAGAGACGGCTCCCACAACTGCATACGCCAACTTTGGTTCCGGTCCAAAGAGCCACCAAACGACAAATGTTATAAAAGCAATAGCAACTACAGCGGGAACAAAATAACTTGATACCTCATCAGTCAATCTTTGAATAGGCGCGCGGGAGCGTTGTGCTTGTGATACCATCTCTATGATTTGTGCGAGCAGTGTTTGGGAACCGATTTTTTCTGCTCTCATAAGAAGAGTCCCATTTGCATTAAGAGTAGCACCGATAACTCTCTCGCCGGCAAATTTGGAGACGGCAACGGGTTCGCCTGTAACCATAGACTCATCAACATTGCTTCTGCCCTCGATAACCACTCCATCAAGCGGCACTTTTTCGCCTGGGCGAATACGTAAAATATCTCCAACTCTCAAATGCTCTATAGGTATATCCTCTTCACTTCCATCATCACGAACAATCCGTGCTTTGTTTGGAGCAAGCTCTAGCAGTAATTTAATAGCTGCATTGGTTTGAGAGCGGGCACGAAGTTCAAGAACCTGACCCAAAAGAACCAGTGTCGTAATAACTGCCGAAGCTTCAAAATATAGATGAACCATGCCATCGATTTGCATGGAGGGAGGAAATATATGCGGTAAAAAAAGAGCGATTATGCTATAAAGCCATGCAACTAAAACACCCAGCGCGATTAGAGTAAACATATTTAAGTTCATTGTTTTAAGCGAGTTATATCCTTTGACAAAAAAGGGCCAACCACCCCACAGCACAACAGGAGTAGCTAAAAAAAACTCTATATAACCAATCGACTTCATGCTTAGTGACTCTCTCAGAAGTGATGGCATCATATCAACACTCATCGCTAAAATAAATAGAGGAGTAGCAAGTATGGCACTAATCCAAAAGCGGCGGCTCATATCTATAAGCTCTTCATTTTTTTCTTCAACTTTTGCATTCATAGGCTCTAGCGCCATCCCGCATATTGGGCAGGAACCCGGATGATCTTGAATGATTTCAGGATGCATGGGACAAGTGTACTGAGTAACCATAGTATCTTTATGACTACTTTTTTGGCTATCTATAGAGCAGAAATCGCTATCGCCGCAGATCGATTTATTATCTTTTTTTATATACTTTTGAAAATTTTGTTTAAACTTAAGAAGTAAGGATTTTATATCTGCATCTGTCTTCATCTTGCCACCTTCCTTTTTTATAAGATTAGGTTATACTTTTTTCTCTTCTTGTAAATCTTTAACGTCTAATCTTCTTTTTTTAAGTATAGCACTCTTTTACTAACTATCTATTTTTTCGCCCAGATAGAATAAAACAGAAAAATAGTGTAAAATTTCGCATATACAACAAAAGGTTCATTTTGCAAGATTCACAAGAGTATAAAAACAAAAAAGCATACTTCGAAAAGATAATCACACTTTATGGAAGAAATGTCGTTATAGAAGTTTTACAAGATGAGAGTATAGAAATTCATAAACTTCATATGTCAAACTCCAACAAACCCGACGGTGCGGTAGAGAGTATCCTCTTGCTTGCAAAAAAAAGAGATATTCAAGTGACTTACCATGATAAAAATGCCCTTAGCCGCATAAGCAAAAATGCTAAGCAGGACCAAGGTGTGGCGATTGACATCATAGCAAACTCCTACCAAAGCGCAAACGAAATAAAAAATCTCAAAAGATTCAAACTTCTTGCACTCGATGGCGTCCAAAACCCTCAAAACCTCGGAATGATTATCCGTTCATGTGCAGCTGGATATGTTGATGGCATCATACTTCCTAAAAAAAATAGTGCAAAAATCTCTCCGCTTGTTATAAAAGCGAGTGCGGGAACGCTTTTTAAACTCCCCATCTACTACTGCGATACGCTCGATGAAGTTTTAAAAGAGTTACATGATGCAAAAATCTATCTCCTCTCATCTCACGCTAAAAACAGCATCTATGATTTGAAAAAAAGTGACAAATCCATATTTGTTCTAGGAAATGAGAGTGAGGGAGTCTCAAAGGAGGTTGAAAAACTCTGCAATGACTCTATAAACATACCGATGAACAGAGGCGTTGAATCTTTAAATGTTGCGGTTACTGCTTCGCTTATCGCCTTTATGCAGTAGGTTAACTCATCATTATTTCATAAGGGCGTTTTATCTCTCTGATAACCTCGCCCACACTCATATTGCGCGACTTTCTCAAGAACTCTCTACCGCCCAGAAAAATCAAGATGGTTGGAATGGCAAAAACACTATAGTGCGCTGCTATCTCCTGCTCTATTGAGATATCAATGCTTAGTATTTTAAACTCCTTAAAATTACTCTCAATCGCTTCTAAAAGTTTAGGTTTTAGCGCATGACACACATTACACGCCGGCGCTGAAAAATATAGCATAACTGCTGAATTTTCTTTTATTATAGTGTTTATCTCTTCTATTGTCTGCATATGTTAGTACCTTTTTTTGGTGCGAAATTATACACTATTTGCTATAATCATTCTATGAGTGCAATACTATTTTCAGTTTTAACTATTTACATATTTATTGTTATCGGTTTTGGAGCAAAAATGAGCTTCAAAGATGCTATTGATGATAAAACCATAACGCTTATAAATGTATATTTCTTGCAGGTTTTTCTAACTTTTTGGGGTCTTCTAGTTCGTCCGGTTGATGTTACGCTTCTTTTTGCACCCTCGATTTATCTCCTTATCGTCATTGTGGTTCTTATTATCTCCGCTTTTGCTGCACGAAAATTCTTTCTTGAGCAAAAAGAGTACTCCATCGCAGCCGTTGCGGCAATAATCGGAAATACAGGAAACCTCGGCATACCGCTAAACATCGCCATCTTTGGCGAAGAGTCCATTCCCTACACAACCGTTATAAATCTTATGAATATTTTAATTGTCTATACCATCGGTGTTTACTACTACTCAAGAGGAAAATTTGACGTTAAAACGTCGTTAAAAAACATACTTAAGCTCCCTATTCTCTGGGCAGCGGCAGTGGCGATAACGCTTAGCATGTATGGCTACAGACCAAGTGAAAATATTATAAATATGCTTATGATGGGAGCTTACACTTCTATAGTTATGCAGCTATTTCTCTTTGGTATCTTCCTACACGGCACGAAGATACATGAGATAAGCAAGAGGCTTGTTATTTGGGTTATGAGTATAAAATTTCTCTTTCTGCCCGGCATCTCATTTTTAATTCTTTATAATATAGAGCTTGACTCCATGATAAAAGGGATAATTTTTATGGAACTTATGATGCCTCTTGCTATAGCTAACGTAAACCTTACCTCTTTGTATGATTGCAAACCTAAAGTTGCTACCGCGCTTGTTTTTATCTCCTCGGTTATATTTTTGGGTATTATTTTTGCGGCTATAAAGGTGCTGACATACCTATGAATGAAATATATAAGATTTACAAAATATTGTATAAAAATTATGGACCACAGGGTTGGTGGCCTATACTCGGTTATGGTTATCATAAACAAGATTATAATTTTCCAAGAAATCACGATGAAATATTTGAGGTATGTCTAGGCTCAATTCTTACTCAAAATACGACATTTGTTTCTGTCATAAAATCGCTTGAAAACTTGCAAGCAAAAAATGCCCTAAATGTTTATACCATAGAGAAGATGGAGATTAATGAATTTAAAGAGGCTATAAAACCCTCTGGCTACTATAACCAAAAAGCGAGATACATTTTAGAATTTATAGCATTTTACAAAAATCTCTATGGCGCTACTCCTACAAGAGAAGAGCTTTTAAATGTTATAGGCATCGGCGAGGAGACGGCAGATTCAATACTTTTATACGGATATAATCAACCTGAGCTTAAGGTTGATGCTTACACAAAAAGAATACTTGTTCACTTAGGCTTTGTGAATGATAAGGCAAAATATACCGAGATAAAATTTCTAATACAGAACTCTCTAGGAGCCTCTATAAAAGATAAAAAAAAGCTTCTTATTGCCTACCAAGAGTTTCACGCTTTAATTGTGGAGCATGGCAAAAAACACTACTCCAAAAAACCTTATGGCTCTGGTTGTTTTTTAAATCCACATGTAAAATAATTCTTCATGCAGATTTAAAGATTGCTATTTTTTACAGCCGTTTGCTGTAACATTATCTCTATTTTTCTCTAAAAACTTCTTACCAAAGCCTTTAACCTCTTTTAGCTCATCAACATTTTCAAAACAGTCATGTTTTTTTCTATACTCTAAGATTGCATCTGCTTTAGCTTCGCCAACACCTTTTATGCTCATCAATTCAGCTTTATCAGCCTTATTAATATCTACTGCTGCAAAACAGAGTGTAATACTAACAACTAATAGTAACAATAACTTCATTTTTTAACTCCTTTTTAACTAAGTTTGTTAAATTATACTTTTTTAAATATAAAATAAATATTAATTTTAATTAAATTTATTATTTATCGTTTTTTTATATATTGCTAGTAGAAGGTATTGAAACTCTAAAGAGATTTATAAGTCATAAAAGAAGCTTAAAGAGTAAAAAAGAGAAGATTTATTTTTGAAATATTTTTCTTACAGGCTGCTTGCCTGTAAGAAATTATATGATTTTTGCCATGATGCCATCTACCGAAAAACCAAATTTAGCAAACAACTTATCAGCAGGAGCAGAAGCACCGAAAGTATCCATGCCGATTACTTCATCTGCAAATCTGTACCATTCTAAGCCACGCGCTGCTTCAATGGCTACTTTTTTAGTATCTTGTTTAATAATCGAATTAATATATGCTTTGTCTTGCTCAATAAAAAGGTCATAACATGGGACTGAGATAACATCTGCTTTAACACCTTTTGCATTAAGTGCTTCTTTTACTTTAAGAGCAAGTTCTACCTCTGAGCCTGAAGCCATTAAGGTTATAGTAGCATTTTCGTCAGTAGCTAGAAGGTATCCACCTTTAGCCGCACTCCCTTTCACTGCTGATGGTAATATTGAGAGGTTTTGGCGTGAACAGACAAAAGCTGATGGAGAGCTTTTCATCTCTAGAGCTATTTTCCACGCCTCTATATTTTCTCCACCATCAGCAGGTCTCCAAACATAAAAGTTTGGAAGTGCACGAAATTGGCTTAAGTGCTCTATAGGTTGATGAGTCGGTCCATCTTCGCCTACACCGATACTATCATGTGTCCAAACAAAAAAGTGTTGAATCCCCGAAAGAGCTGCAATTCTTGCAGCAGGTTTTAAGTAGTCTGAAAATACAAAAAATGTAGCACTAAAAGGCATTAGCGGACCATAAAGAGCAATAGCGTTAGTTATTGAAGCCATTGCATGTTCACGAATACCGAAGTAGATATTTCTGCCTTTTGGATAAACGCCCATGTCAATAAGCTCTGTTTTGTTTGAAGGACTTAAATCTGCCGAACCACCTAAAAAATTAGGAAGTGCTTTTGCGATAGCATTTAAAATTTTTCCGTTTGTGTTTCTTGTTGCATCAGCCTTATCAAAAGTTGGCCAAGTAATTCTTGAAAAATCTGGATTTTGCAGAGCCTCTAAAGTCTCATTTTGTTCCATTAACGGAAGAGTTTTAAGACTATGAAGCCACTCACGCTCAACTAAATCACCATTTTCTATTGCACATCTAAAGCGAGCCATTACATCTTCATCTACATGGAAACTTTTTGTCGCATCAAATCCTGCTGCCGCTTTAGCCTCTGCAATTACCTCACTTCCAAGAGGAGCACCGTGGGAGTGATGAGAACCTTCAAGTTTACCAGCACACTTTGCAATCGTTGTATGAGCGATAATAATAGTCGGCTTCTTATTCCCTTTTGCAGTCGTAATTGCAGTGTTAATCTCATCATAGTTATGGCCATCACACTCTAAAGCGTCCCAACCTTGCGCTTCAAAACGAAGACGAATATTTTCACTTATGCTCAAATCGGTTGAGCCTTCAATCGTGATGCGGTTTGAATCATAGATAAGAATAAGATTATCAAGCTTGTTGTGTCCGGCAATTGAACAAGCCTCATAACTAATGCCCTCTTCCAAGTCACCATCGCCGCATAAACAGTAAACCTTGTGATCTATGACTTTTGCACTGTCTGAATTTACCTGTGCACCCATAAATTTTGAAGCCATTGCAAAACCAACTGCATTTGCAATACCTTGTCCAAGCGGCCCTGTAGTAATCTCTATACCTTTAGTATGCCCATACTCAGGATGTCCCGGAGTTTTTGAGTCTAGTTGGCGAAAGTTTTTAAGGTCATCTATTTCAAGTCCGTATCCCCAAAGATAATAAAGCGAGTAGATAAGTCCTGTTGCATGTCCGCCTGAGAAAACAAGTCTGTCACGATTTAGCCAAGATGGGTTTTTAGGATTGTGATTTAAATGCTCACTCAATATAACTGCGATATCAGCAAGCCCCATCGGTGCGCCTGGGTGTCCTGAATTGGCACGCTGAACCATATCTGCTGCTAAAAATCTTATACTATCTGCCATTTTTTTACGCATTGCATTACTCATAATTTTATCGCCTTTATTAAATTTTTTAAACGATGTCAGAAGTTCTTCCGCCATCTCTGCTAGCCGCTTTGGCACTGATGCTTGCCCTCTTTAAAGAAGCAAAGTTAAGTTTGTTTATGTCTGTTTATATAGTGTGTAAGAAGCGAAGAGAGTTCATTTTTTAATTTCTCATCAAAACCACTCATCTCTTTTGCAAGTATTTGAGCTAGCTCATCTGCTTCTTGTAGCGCCTCATCCAGCCCAAGAAGTGTAACAAAGCTATTTTTTGATTCATCGTTATTTGTTAATTTACCTGCCTCATGTGAACTTTGTGTTACATCTAAAATATCATCTTGAATCTGAAATAGAAGTCCAAGTTTTATGCCAAAATCATAAAGAGCATCTGCTAGCTCTTCCTGACCGACAATAATTGCACCCATCTTAAGTGAAGCGGCGATAAGTTTTGCTGTCTTATTTGTATGTAAAACTCTCACATCCTCTATACTCAGAGGTCTGTTTTCAAAATAGCAGTCAATCGCTTGACCCAAAACCATTCCGTTAAGTCCGCCATTAACCGCCAACTCTCTTATAAGTGCAACTCTCGTGGAGTCTGAGAAGGGAGCATCACTTAAAATTTCAAAAGAGTAGGTGTTGAGAGCATCGCCTGCCAAAATTGCAGTTACCTCATCAAAAAGCACATGCAAGGTAGGCTCTCCTCTGCGAAGCGGCGAGTTGTCCATTATAGGCAAATCATCATGGATAAGAGAGTATGTATGCAAAAGTTCTATCGCGTATGCCGCATGATATGCTCCGCCTATTAAAAGCGGATTGTAAGCATTTACCACCCCAAGCAGAAGTGCAGGACGAAATCTCTTGCCACCCGCAAGGAGCATTTTTTGAACTGCTTCTTCATAAGTCGGATGTATGCTTTTTGACGTTGGTAAATGATTTAATAAAAAATTCTCAAAGTTGTGCATATGAAATTTTACCTAATTTACTTTCACAAAGAACTGAAAATGCTCTCTTTCAAAAAGAAGATATGCACTCTTTTTAGGATTGTCTATCATCTCTAATATCTCCTCTTCATTCTTTACATCTTTTTTGTTGACCTGCAATAGCCTGTCTCCTAGTTTGAGTCCATAATGCTCGGCTTTTTTCTCTATCCTAATAATAAATAAATTTTTATCAAAAGATATTCCTAAAAGCTCTAAAAACGTATCGCTGAGATATCCGCCACCCGCTCTGTTTTGAGTTTTTACACTTAAAGTAAGCAGCTCATTTTTTCGTTTTATTTTTACGCTGTGAACGGAGTTGATTTCGCTAAAGAGCACCTCTCTCATAAACATGGCACTATCTTTAACTTTTTTACCATCTAGCTCCAAAACTATATCGTCTTTTTTAAATAAATTATCTTTAAAAAAAGGGTTAGAGCTACTGATAGTAACTGAACAGCCGACATCTTTGACTCTAATACCGAAATCTCCATAGGCTACTTTTTTGCTTTTTAAAAAATGTTCAATATACTCTTTTTCAATTATCCCGCGCGGGGTTACAATTCCTTCCAGCGCGCAACAGCTGTTTAGCAGCAGACTAGGCGCACTAAGCGGCTCGCTAAATGTTGCAAAACTATTTAGTCCAACCTGTTTTTTTATAATTTTTCCCTCAATTACAGTGTTGTTATCAACACCAAAAGTTCCCAAAGATTGATTCGTATTAACTCTAAAAGGGTATTTGAAATTTTTTCTAACCTCTATAAGGTAAAGAGAAAGATATGGGTCATATTTGATAATTTTTGCATTTGGCTGAGTTGTGGAAAAAATGATTTTTTGATTATTTTGCAGAGGAATATGGAGTGAATTTTCTACAATTGCTCTTGAATCAACTGTTTTTTGCCTGCAAGAGTCAATACCGCCTTTACATGCATAAAGATTTAAAAAAAGAAGGTTTAATGCTAAAAATAGCCTAAACACTTACTTTGCCCCAAATGGATTTACGCCACCCATTGTGCCAAGCATACCTAAGGCACTATTTTGCCTATTGGCTTCTACCATTTTATTAGCATCGTTTATTGCACCGATTAGTAGAATTTGCAGCGAATCTTTATCGCTAAGAAGTGAATCGTCAATATTTATATCCACAACTTCTCCCTTTCCGTTGATGGCAATTTCAACCATACCGCCACCGCTTTTGACCTTGAAAATTTTAGACGCTAGCTCAGCTTGAAGCTTTTTTGCATTTTCCTGCATTCCCTCAAGCATCTTACTCATATCGCCTAAATTTCCAAACATATTTATATCTCTTCTAAAATTTCTTCGATGTCGTTGTTTTCGTTTACTAAAACAACTTTGGGTTTATAGTTTAACAGTTCGCTTTCATTATATGTAGCGTATGCAACTATAATGATTTTATCACCTTTGTGAACTTTTCTAGCAGCTGCCCCGTTTAAACAGACATCTCTCTTTCCACGTTCACCTAAAATAATATATGTTGAAAATCTCTCACCATTATTGATGTTTAGTATTTCAACTTTTTGTCCAACTCTCATCTTTGAAGCTTCTAAAAGCTCCTCATCTACAGTGATTGAGCCAACATAGTTAAGATTAGCATCAGTTACCGTAGCACGATGAATTTTGCTGTAGAGCATTTCTATCGTCATTTTACATTCCCATCTGTTTTTTCATTTCGCATGGCGAAATAGGTTCATCCCACATATCAGAACTTATAAGATACTCTTCAACGACTTTGCCGCCGATGATATGCTCTTCTATGATTTTATCTATCTTCTCTTTATTAAGAGCCGCATACATAAAATGTCCAGGCTCAACAAGCATAACAGGACCTGCCGTGCAACGATTTAAGCATGACGTTCGTATAGGCTGAACTGTTCCCATTATACCCTCTTTCATTAGTTTTTGTGCCAGATGCTGAAAAAGGTCTTGTGTTTCAGGCGTGACACATGAAGGTTTTGGCATACCAGGAGGAGCTGATTGCTCGCACTTAAATATATAAAATGCCGGCTGAGGAATTCCCATAAATACTACCCTTATTAAAATTTTTCGCAATTATATCAAAAATAATCCTATAAATAATAACGCACATAAAGAAGTTTAAGCGATTAAGATCTATATTATTATTTTTTCAATATCTCTCTAACAACTTCCCTGTCGTCAAAAGGAAATTTTTCATCATAGATAATTTGAAAAGACTCATCCCCTTTCCCGAGAATTACAACCACTTCATCCTTTTGTTGCTCTTTAATCGCCATCTCAATCGCTTTTCTTCTGTTTAACTCAACGCTCACAATGCTTCTATCTTCTATCCCCTCTAAGATATCATTTACGATATCCTGAGGATCTTCATTTCTTGGATTATCACTCGTTATGTAGAGTTTCTTAGCCAAACTAGCAGCGACCTTTCCCATCAAAGGTCTTTTTGTTTTGTCTCTGTCTCCGCCCGCACCAAAAACAACCAGAAGTTCTTTCTCTTTAAGCGCATTTAAAACCTGCTGCATCCCATCTGGCGTATGAGCAAAATCAACTATTACATTTGGAACTTCACTTACCTGCTCCATTCGCCCGCTAACTCCAGCAAAATTATCAACAACCTCACAAACATCTTCAAGCTTTTTCCCGGTTAAAATATGTGTTGCCGCAATTGCGGCTAAGAGGTTATAGAGATTGAAAAATCCATGTAAAGAGGCGGTAAAAGGAACTACATCTTTTATATTTTGAATAATTCCGCTTGTTGCGTTATTTAGTGAATATGCAATCAATCTGTATGTTGCAGAATTTTCTATTCCGTAAGTAAATGTATTTTTAAAATTAAACGACGCTTTTGGCTCATCTTTATTTATAAGTTTTTTGCCATCATCTTGAAAAAAGCTGTTTTTAACCGCTATGTATTCCCCGATGGTTTTATGATAATCCAGATGATCTTGTGTAATATTTGTTAAAATTTTAAGCTCAAAGTCAAGCCCCTCTACTCTTTTTTGAGCAATTGCATGTGAACTGACTTCCATAATAAAAAATTCACAGCCTGCCATAACAGCCTGATATATATGCTTATATGTATTTAAAACAGAGGGGGTCGTTAAACTTTTCCCCTCAACAAGCTCATCGTTCATAAAAAAGCCGCGAGTCCCTTGCATTGCACTCTTGTATCCTAAATCCAACAAAAATGAGTATATAGCGCTTGCAGTTGTCGTCTTGCCGTTGGTTCCGGTTATTCCGACAATTTTTATCTTATCTACTCCAAAAAGTTTTGCTATATCTTTTATATTTATAATAGAATGAGCACCGTTATCTTTTGCATTTTGTAGATACTTCTCATTTTGGGCGGTTAATACAAATGCAGTCTCCTTATCACACTCCTGCGAACTTTCGGTTATATATCTAAACGCTTCTTCGGGCAGCTCAATTTTCAATTTTTTTGCCCTTTGCCAATTTTTTAAGTAATTTTTTAAGCAGTTCATCACTTGGATAAACACTCAGGGCATTTTCTAAATAAGTAAGTGCCATTTCCGCAAAACCATGCTCTATAAGATTGTCCAAAAAGTCAATAAAGTCCTCTTTTTGGGTAATTATAACCCGAGTCGAGAACATAATATTTTCAAAAGTCTCCTTGAAGCTCTCTCCTGCATCTATTAAAGCTTTGAAATCTTTGTATAAAATACCATCTTCAAGCTCTATTCTGTCACGAATAGGCTGCGCAAATACTTCGCCGAGCTTCTCCATCGAGCCATCCATATTTTGAAGGATATCCCCTATGATAACATCAGCTTGCTCTTTGTCTTGCTCTTTTAGTATCTCATAGTAATCAAAAAGGGCTTCTGCTCCACCCTCTCCGCTTAGTGCCATCTCGGCAAGAATGACACCGTTATATGCCTCTTTTGAGTGAGGAAAATTTTGTAGTACCGCGGCAAACTTCTCCAACGCATTTTTATAGTCTGATCTGGAGAAACTATCTTTAGCTTGTGATAATATTTTATGTTTACTTATTGCCATATTCTCCCCCTGTGTATTTTTATAAGTTATCTATATCGTTTTCCATACCTAAAGGCACATTTATAACTGTAATATCTGGGTGTATATCCATCTTTAGCTGTCTTTCTACGCCATATTTCAATGTAGTTCCACTGCTAGCACATCCCACACATGCACCTCTTAGCTGTATATAAACCTTTGAGTTTTTAACTGTCAAAAACTCTATATCTCCACCATCAAGTGCCAAAGACGGACGAACTTTGTCTATAACATTCTTTACCGGCATCATCAACTCTTCGTCTGTAAATGGTATCATGACCATCCTTCTTGATTATTTATCTTATTGTTTTCATAAGATATGTAAATATCGCTTAACAAGTGATAAAAATTATAATCTATCTACCCAAAGAAAGAATTTCGTG
>Ga0265293_10009571_pt1 | contig 13892 bp, 14 predicted proteins | sample Munlanlewell138R_FD_192505 | JGI IMG/M metagenome (GOLD analysis project Ga0265293, IMG submission 192505) | Leachate microbial communities from a municipal landfill in Southern Ontario, Canada - Leachate well 138R | ecosystem: Engineered > Solid waste > Landfill > Unclassified | place: Canada...
TGGGGCGCTAAAAGGTGCTGGAATAGGAATGTTAGTTGGATCTGTTATTGCCCCAGGAATTGGAACAGCAATTGGTGGTGCAATCGGTGCAATTGCCGGTGGGATTCTAGGGGCAATTGGAGGAGAGAATATAGCAAAAGGGTTACAATATGTATGGGATAAAGCAAAAAATGTAATTAGCGCGGTTGTTGATATGATCACTTGGCCATTCAGAATGCTTAAAAAATTAACGCAAAAATTTGTTGAATGGATGAAAGATCCAGAAAAATCTGCGTTAGATAAAGTAAAAGAAGTTGGAACAATGATATTGAATTTTATTAGTTGGCCTCATAGAATGATTCTTAAAGCTGCATCTGGGGTTTTACAATTTATTACTAATCATATTCCAGGATTTCTTAAAAAGATTCTCCCTGATTTTATCTTAAGTGGTTTATCAAATTCTATAAAAACATTAAGTTCATTATCTGAAGGATTCGACACAGGAAGTAAATCAATTACAAAATCTGCTGAAAAAGGAGCAGATGTTAGTATTACAAGATCTTATGCATCAGGAGGAATTGTTCCAAAACCATCGAGACCATTGGATGGGCAAGGTGGACAATTAGCGATGGTTCATGAAGGTGAAAAAATTATACCAAAAAGTGTGGTTGAAAGTTCAAAACTTAGCGGCATTCCTCCAAACGATTTAAGAATGGGTAGTACAAAACCTGATTTAATTGATTCTATTATATCTGGATTAAAAGAATTAGTAAAAGAAGGAACAATGAACGTAGCTGGCGCAGTTGGAGGATTATTCGGAAAATTAAAAACTGGGTATGAAAACGTTAAAGAAGGATTAGGTCCATCTTCTGGATTCGGTTGGTTATCAAGAATGTTTGAATCCGCAGGAGCTGGTCCTGCGGCAATAGGTTGGGATAGAACAGGCGGTCATTCTTATGGTTATTATCAATTGGCAGAAAAGACAGGAACTATTCGAAGATTTTTTAATGCTTTCCCATCAATTGGTAAACAATTTGTGGGAATGAACGTTGGAAGTGATCGTTTTAATGAAACCTGGAAAAGATTAGCGATGAGTGAACCAAGTTTTGGATTAGCACAACATGAATTTATAAAACAGAATTATTTAAATCCATATCTGGCAAAAATTAAAAAAGATACTGGATTTGATTTATCTTTAAGATCTCAAATTTTACAAGAAGTTGCAAACTCTATTTCTGTTCAACATGGGCCAGGAAGTAATGTAATATCAAAAGCTATTATTGGATTGCCACAAACAATATCTGACGAAGATATGATTAAAAAGATTTATGAATATAAATATACTAACGTAGGAACACATTTTAGAAGTTCATCTCATCAAGTTCAAAATGCAGTTGCAAACAGAATTCAACGAGAAGCATCTATTGCTTTGGGTTCATTAGGCACTGGAAAAGGGGTCAGCCCTCAATCTTTACCTAAAGCACAATATGGCGGAATTATTTCAAAAACTGGACCAATATATGCACATCAAGGCGAAATTATTGGACCAATCAACGATGTTAAAGATTCATTATTAAAAGCCATGTTGACGAAGAAAGATGTAGCACAAATGCAAGCGGATAAGGATACTGCAACCGCAAGTTTATTTAATGAAACATCAAAAGGAATTCAAAGCGCAGTACAAGATTCTATGAATAATTCTGGAAAACATGCTGCTATAGTAATGAATAATATGAATACAATGATATCTGAAGTAAGTAATATTGCAAGATCTGTTTCTAGTGGATCTGGCGGTCCAGTAGTAGGACAAGGAAATGATGAAATAGGTAGAATTCTTTCTGGTCAATTATCATAACATAGAGGTAAAAAATAAATGTCTAATACTATAACACCATATCAAAAATCTAAACAAACAAATAGTGCAAAGAAACAACCACCTTCTGTATCAAAGCCAGAACAACAAACTAAAACATTACCGGATATTATTGGTGGTCCTCCAGAATCAGGGGGAAAAACAAATAAAATAGATTTAGATATCATTAGAAGAAATGCATCCTTATTAATTCATATCGAACCTTGTGTTACTGGTCCAGAAACAGGAATCTCATTATTTCGTTTAGATCCAGCCTGGGATAAATATAAAAATATGTTAAAAGATGTTGGTTTTTCACCATCCTCTAATCAAGACTCAAGACAATGTATAACTATTTCTGTAATGGCAGAAAGTTTTCCATCAGATACTTTTTCTAATGAATACGGTGAACATTTTTTAAATACTATTACAGATATTGGTGGACAAGGTTTTGGTCAATTAGCACAGATGATGGGAAAAGAAACTGGAACGGAAGCTTTAAAAGAATTGGGAAAACTGGGAAAAACTGCAGGAGAACAAATTGGAGGGACTCTTGGTGCTGCACTAGGAGGTTTGGGCGGAGGAATATCAATAATAGGGAACAAAGGACATGAAACAATTAGAAATTGGTCTAAACAAGAAGGGGGTATGGGAAGTATTGGAAAAGCCATGAATCAATTAATTGCTGGGGCAAGAATAGATTTCCCTCAAATTTGGAAAAATAGTTCTTACAATCCTACTTTTTCTTGTACTTTAAGATTATATAATCCCAATCCAGGAAATAAAGAAATAACTAAAAAATATATAATAGGTCCTTTGGCTGCACTATTAACATTAGTATTACCACATGGAAATGATCAAAGCGGGTATACATGGCCATTTTTCTGCAGAGTTGACTGCAAAGGATTATTTAAAATTCCAATGGGGGCTATAACAAACATTACAATTACAAAAGGTGGAGATTCTGGATTAATAGCATTTAATCAAAGAGTTTCTATAGTTGATGTTAGAATGGATTTTATTAATTTACACGGAACGATGATATTAGCTGGTAAAAATTTTGCAGATAAGAGACCTACATTGAAAGGATATTTAGATAATATGCTTGATAATCAGAATATAGATACATTATATTTAAAAGATGATTATAATTTATCTATGGTGAGGGATGATCAAATAAGACCAAGAAGTGTTGGTATAACTCCAAGTACAGCAATTCCAATAGATACATCTAGTGCTCCAGCTCCTAGAGTTGACGAAACTAAAAAAGCCCAAGAAACAGATTTAAAAAATAGATCTGTTGGGGGCCCTTAAATTTCTATTTAACAAACTATATTTTTAATATAAAACCCAATATAATATGCTAAAAATGATGAGAATTGAAATTTTGTTTGATTAGTTAATTTATTATATTTTTCTTCAAACTTAGAACCTTTTATTGTTTTCAATAATAAAGTATTAATTTCTTGTTTAAAATAAACTGATTTAGTTGTTCTTTTTAAAGACATTAATTTTTTAACATATGGTATTAATTCAGGACCACAAATTTGCCTAATTGTTTTCATATCTTTAAAGAATAATTCAACAATAAATTTTATATCATTTGCTAATTTTATATTTTGTAGTTCTTTAATTAGAACCATGGAAATTGCGGTATTAACTTTTGTTAACTTTCTTGCGGATTCAAAAGCTTTATAATCTAATTCTTTATATACACATATTTTATTAGCAATTGTTTCTGCAATTCTTTGTCCTTTTCTCAATTCTTCCGGGAATATTTCTTTTCCTGTTTCATCCTCTTTTGAAGTTCCCAGTCCAAGCCCCAATTCATTATTTCTATAATAAAATTCCATGAAACTTTTTAGACTTTGAGCAATTCTTCCTCTGGATTCATATAAAAATAATGATATTTTTTCAGGATTTAATTCCAAAAAAGCTGAAGTATATCTTTTTCTCATTTCATTTGCTAAATAATAAAGTGTATTTGAAATAGTTTTTTCTCTAGAAAATAAATGGTTTGGATTTAAATGATCTAGTGTATATGAAAAAACATCTGGTTTACAATATGCTGGTAAAAGAATTTTAAAGAAATTGGCATATTGTCTAATCATATAGTATACCATTATTGTATTATATGTTTGTTGATCTTTCTTTTCTAAAAAATGATACATTAAAATTATTAATAAATTTGAACCAATATCAGATTGTAATAACGCATCTTGAGCTTTTGTCCCTAAATAAAATCTTTTAATAAATTCTTTTATATCTTTTTCTTTTAATTCTGTCAGATGTAAAAGTTCATTATAATATTTTTTCCATGAGGGATGATAACAAGGCTCAGATAAATTATTTAGTTCTGTAACGGTAAGTCTATTAATGAAGTTTTTTAATTTTAAATCATGAAAAACTGCATTCTGTTGAATTATTTGCATTTTATGAATATACCCTTATAGATATAGAATTTTCATTAAAGTAAATATATTCTGGTGAATATTCTAATAATTCGCTTTCAGTTAATGTTGATAATTCATAATTAAAAAAGATATTAGATTCTGGCTTAATTAAATTACAATTTCTAACACCACTTATACCTTGAACTGTTTCAATAATTTCTGATTGATATAAAGTAATATTAGGACCAAATCTAGTTGAAAATTTTGTTATTAATGAATCTTTTATTAGATTTATTAATTCAACATCTGATCCATAATAATTAGAAGCTTTAAATACTTCAAGTTCTAATTCAAGAGGAATTTGATATTCCATTGAAACCCATTTATTTCCATTATAAATATATTTTTTTTCTTTGTTTGTTACATAAATAATATCATCTGTTACTGGTTCAAAATAATACCAAATAGTTCCAGTTGTATCTATACATTGAGCAATCTTTCCATACTTATTTGACCAATTTCCTGTTTCTGTATAACCAATAATATATCTATCGCCTATAGTTGGACTTTCAGGAGGAATTATATTACCGATATCTATACAATCACTTTTTGTTACTGAATTATATTTCATGTTAATTACAGATCCAGTTGTATTAGTAAATTTTAAATTTGTAAAATCTGTTAACATTCTATATGATTTAAAATCCATTGCTGTCATCATATTTTGAAAAATAGTTAACTCGAAATTTTGTTTATCTATTCCATCATAGTAATCTTTTTCTATAACAGGAACATCATAAATAATTGTAGTATTTGCAGTTGAATCAATTTCAACATTTGATAACATGAAATCATCGAGAGATTTATTGAATGTTACTTCTGCAAAATAGGTTGCAATTGGAGAACCAGAATTTGTATAAATTGTTAATTCTACATTAATTATTCCTTTTGGAAATAATGTATATGGATTAAAAGTATATGTAAATGTTTTATTTGTAAAATCATTTGTCATTGAATATATTAAAGATGTATTTAGAACTTTTAACTCAGCTAAACATAAATCATAATCTGGTTCTGTGGAATTATATGACAAATTAAAAACTGCAGTATTTCCAACTTTAGAAATAGTTAATTTAGAAGCTACTATATCGTAAACTATTCCATAACTTGTTATTAATGATGGAACTATTTCCACTTCATACATGATATAATTATAAAATGCAGATGAATTTATTAAATCAATATTTATATCAAATAATGTATAATATTGTTTAGAATCAATCGTAATTATAGTTTCTCTTGGAATGTATGTTGTAGTAATTGGTATATAATATTTAGCATTTCTAGTAGGAACTATTGCTGGTTCAAATATCATATCCCCAGTCGTAGCATCTGATCTAGTATTAGTTCCATATTCAATAATTGAAAATAATTGGATTTCATTACATTTAAGATCAGATCTTTTTAAGACAGGAAGTGTATTATTAGCAATAGATGTACTTGACATAATTGATCCAGCATGTTGATAATCATATTCAGATGTTAATCTATTTAATGCCACTAAATTTGCTATTGCATTACATCTTATTTCTTGTAATGATTCTTCATCCTTTCCACCAGACGCTGGAGATGGATTTGTTACTGAATAATTTATTATTGATGTCTTTCCAAAGGAATCAGTTAAATACATTCTATCACCATTTTTGATAGAAGATGCAATTACATTTCCATCTGCCCCTAAAGTAATAGATGCAGTAACCTTTACAGTAGATCCTCCAGCTGGTTGTACACCAATTAATCCATTACCAAAAATTAATCTTCTTCCTGAACTTGTAGACCTTGAAACGAATCCATAATCTGTTTCTGACATTAAATAGAGACTATTAAATTCAGTATAAGATCTCCATGATGTACTATCAGGATCTCGAATTTGTACAACTAATGAAGAAACTTTACCATTTAAAGGAACATCGATTGTGATAAATTGATATAATTCAATGTCAGAATCAATTTGAAATTCTTGTTCGACTTTTTCATATTGTCTGGCTGGTAAAATAAAACTAAAAGATGGATCAGAAGATGTAGTATCTATGTTTACTGGTAGATTATATATTTTTGAAGAATCCTGTGTAACAACTATAGAAACACTAGAATTGTTTATAACAGTTATATCAGTATGATAATATGTTAAAAATTCTATATTGTCTGCATAAAATTTAAAACCTTCCGGAATCCTAAAATGTGTATTTGAATCCGCAAATCCTAATGGAATATTTATTAAAACATTAGCAGTTGAATAATGTGCTTCAGATGGATTGTATCCTAAAAATGCAGATAAATTATAAATTGATTCAGGGAGTTGTGCTGTTGTTAAAAAGAACTCTTTATAAGTAGAACTAGAATAAAAAATAATATTTGATGTTAACGTTGCAATAGTATCAACCAAGAATGATAAAAATGAACTTTTTATTAATTCAACATTCTCTATTTCTAAGTAATATTGTATATATTCAATAATTTGATTTCTAATTTTGTCTCTAGAGATGTATACCTGATTTGATAATGCTGTATCAATATTGGTATTAGTTGTCATTTATTATTGTCCTTATTATTTTTCTCTATTTTCTTTAATTTTACCTAAAATTATAATTCAATACAAACTATCATACAAAATATAATCCAGAATTTTGATCAAATAATTTATTAAGATTTCCTCGAATTATTTCATTTTTTGATAGTAATTTAGTCATAGAAATAGATTCTGATAATTGATGAATTTTTTTATCGTAATCATAAAAAATTAAATTTTCAGAAACCTGTCTATCTAACTCAGTGGTTGTGCGGGATTGTTCCACAGAACATGATAATTTCCAAAATGTTTTATCACCGGTGGTTTGCTTCTGTGTTCCAGTTACAACATATAATGCATATCTATCATCATCTTGAATATAATTTTGATAAAGTTTTACTATATCATTTGGATATGGATGAATACCATAAGAACTAGGAATTGCAAATCCAGTTTTCCCCTCGTTTACTACACCTATATCTTGACCATCAAATATAGTATCAGTTTCCTCAATAAAATAAACAGGAAGCGTTAATATTTTTTTCCATCTTACTCCAGAATACTGCCCAATTTTTTCATAATATCCGCCCATTAAATTCTCATTATCCCAAACAGTTTCTTCCGAATCTATATTATAATAAGTAACCAAATATGCTTGACCATGTTTAGAATAAAAATCGTATAATGTTTTCCAAAAATCAACATAATAATCATTTATTCTATTATAGTTTTGCATTCTATTTTAATAACTCCTTCTTTTTAATTTTATCAAGTTTCTTTTTTAGTTTTTTAGCTTTATTTCTTTTTTTAATTTGAACTTCATATTGATAATTATTTAATTTTATTTTAGCTTTTCCTAATTTTTCATATAAATTCTGTAAATATGTAATAGTTGTTTTTCTACATTTTTTTGGATTTTTATGATACCAACAATCAGATAATTCTTTTTTTACAGCATTTATCGCTTTTTCTAAAGATGCAATTTCACATTTTTTATAACATAATTTTTTATCTAAATCTTCTTTTATCATGTTACATTTATATAAACATTGATAATTTAATTTCGTAATTAATTTATAAATTACATATAATCCTGCAGATGCTGGTATTGGTAAAACTGCTGCAACCATTAATCCTTTTTCTGCTTTTCTTCCAAATGAATCAAAGTTGATTTTATTATTTTTTTCTAAAATTGAACATAATTTAATTAGTTTATCATTAGGAAGAATTGTGATAGTTTCAATTAATTGATTTCTATTATAATTAGAAATAGATTTTTTAATTGTATCACTATCATTTATAATCTTCAGCAAAGTTTTTCTGGTCATATTATTTACTTTTTACGTTTTAATTTTGTAACTTGTATTAAATACTGTTGATACTTAACTTGCCACTTAACTAATTCATTAGAAAGTTTCTTTCTACATTTGATAGGATCAGCAGCAACATTACATTTTCCCATATCAACTTTGATTTGATCCATAACCTGTTTAATAGCGTCCATTTTACAAGTAATTTGGTTCTGTCTGTTTCCTAAATTCTTTCTTACACACGGCTCAGAAAGTTTTCTATACAAGTATAAAGCAGCAACTGCACCAAGAGCCCCTTTAAACCCACCTTTTGTCATCTTGCCTGTTGCAACATGCCCAAGTGCACTACCAACTACCATTGCAGTTCCATATTTTGCAGCTTTTTTGGTTTTGGATTCAAATTCTCTTTTCTGTTCTTGAGTAACTTCCTTTCCTTCATTAAAAAGAAGTCCAATAACTTTTTCATATTTCATTTCTTTAATTTTATCGTATAATAAGGTTTTCTGAAAGAAAGATAATTTTTTATCTAAATTTTTACTTTCTTTCACTACATTCATTAAATGTTCTTTACAAGAAACCTCAATTAATTTGCTATCTTTATTCATGATAATATTTAATCCTCCTGTTTGTACGTTTAATTTTTTTCATTTCTTCAAATCTTTGTTTATTGCCCATAAATGCTGCTTGTTTTGCAGCGACCATTTTCATATCTTGATTTGTTATTTCACCAGTAATTAATGTTAAGTCACCCTCAATTAGATATATTCTTCTGCCAACTGTACTATATTCTACTTCATAAGTTATTTCTAAATTTGATTTAATATTAAATCCTTTTTGAGGAATAGTAATAATATACTTTCCAGGAGACGGATTAGAAGATTTACATTTTAAAGATTCAATTTCAATAAATCTATCTCCAAAGTATTCATATTCTCCCTCAATTGTTTGATCAATAATTTCCTCTGAAAGTTTAATTAATAATTGAGCAGCATATGTATCTTCTTCTTCAGTCAGTTGTCCAATTAACGCTACATACATATATTTTTTTGGATCAACTGGAATAAAAAATAAGTGGGTATTATTTTTATGTTTTTTAATAAACATTCCGCTATATTTTTTAACTACACAATATCTTATAGTTCCATCCATATTTTATAGATCTCCAATAAGTATTTATATTTTGTTCTCTTTTATGAGAAAGTCATATATGTATTTTCATCTATAGTTAAATTTAATTCACTACTATCTCCGGCATAATTACCAATTATTGAAACGTTTATTCCTTTTTGATTCTTAAAAAATGATAAATTTATTTCCTCAATACTTGCTCGATCATCATATGTGGTTATTGCTCTATAAATTTCATTCTTAATTGCTTCCTGAGTTTGAGAATCAGTAGGTTCAAAAATATATAAATATAAATTACTCCCAAATTCTGGATCATGATCCATAGATCCTTTTGGTGTCATTAAAATATTTTTCCATGATGCTAAAATTGCATTCATGTCATATATTTTATCAAAATCACCACTTGGGGAAAGCTTAGAAATAAAATCTAAGATTTTACCAGAAGAACCTATAGAAGTAGATTTAAATTTATCTAAAAGATTTGCCATAACTTATTACCTTTTAATTTTTTGCGAAGCTTTAATTTTAGCCTCTTGTTCCTTCATTATTTTTTGTCTTTCTTCTTCTAAATCTGATTTCCATTTAATTAAATCATAAAAACGTTTAACCGGCATAAAAACAATGTCATGATATGGAATTTTCATTAATTCCATCAATGAAAAAATATTTTCAGATAAATTTTTTCTGTACAACGAGATTTCGTTATGATGAGTACACCATACGAAAAAAGTTTTCCACTAGATCAATAGTGACGATATCCTCCGTGCCACAATGTTGACAGAAAACTTGCATCTTTAATGAAGTTTCATATTTACCAAATTCTTCATTAAATTTTTCATATATTTCTCTCTTATCTTTAGCAGGTAAAGATCTATAAGCATCAATAATATCTAATCTTCCAGAAATTATTAGAGGTTCAGTAGAAGCTTCAATATCCTGTTCAAATTTTTCAATAATTAGAGTTTCTGTAATTATATCCATTGTAGTTCCAGGACGAGAAGACATACTTTTAATAGCATTCATTTCATCTTCTAAAGTAGGTTGTTTAATATAGGCAATAACACCAAGTGATCGCGGGAGTTCTACTTTAACTCTTTTAGTTAATATATCATTCTCTGGATATGGATTAAAATTAAATGTATCAGATGCCGCAACTGTTACAGAAAAATCTTTTTTACAATTCTTACATTTAATATCGTAATTTCTTATATCCTCATAAGTAATATGATAAAGACCATATAATAATGTATCCCTATCCTTTAAAGTAACTAATTGTAAGAAATCTTTAAATTCATTAATTGTTGAAGGTTTCTTAATCAGTGTTTCATAAATACATTTATTAAGATGTTCAGTTATCTTTGTTGGAGTCATTAGAGACCCTTTTAATCTTTCCTCTTCCTGAACATTTAATGTTCTCGTAGTAAATGATAAATGTGTTTGTGGAGTGATTACTTCGTATTCTGGATACTTTAAATTAAAACCTTTGAATGGCATTTTTTAAACTCCTTTCTTTTCGCTTTCTAAGCTCTTATTCTTGATTTTATTGATTATAAGTCTGTATTATTGGTTTTACAGATGCAAACATAGAAGCCCAGTTTTTACATCTTTCAAGAACCCATGGTTCTCTCCAAGCATAATCAACATTGAATTCAATTTCAATATCTAAACGACCTACTGTTTCAACATCACTTCCAAATAAATCAGCTGGATCCTTTGTTGGAAACATTCCATCATAACATGCAAAAAACTCAACCGTTTCTGCATCTGGCGCAGTTGTCCAGTAATACATTAAACCAGCATATGTTGATTTTGTGTAACCTGCCCCCTCTTCTCCATCAAATAAATCTGTGACACCAGTTCTGTAATCTCGAATTAATTTGAACCATCCTGAAAAAATATCCAAGATCGGAGTCTTATTAAATTCTAAGAATTTAATAGATACGGAGTTTCCATAATCTATATTTCCTGGAACTGAGAATTTTACCCCGCCTAATCCAGTAAATTCAACTCGGTTTAATGTTCCACCTGGGGGTGTTACGCTTAAACAAGATGCAGCAAGAACATTCTGAATTTCAGCGGTAGAAGAAATACGAGAATTGAATGCTTGTGTATATCTAGGCAATTGAGGGGGTAACCAATCAAACCATATAAAATGATACCCTGTTAAATATGGATCTGCTACACCAATTTGGGTACCACCAAATTTTCTTGTGAGAATATTTTCTCCTAATGCAGCGAAACTATAGCGCATAATCGTTTTTAACCTCCTATAGTATTAAATTTGTTAATTTCTTTCAATAAATCTTCTAAACTTATAGAAGATTTGCCTAACTTTTTTTTATTTTCTTGTATGGTTAAAATTTCTAAATTTTTAATGTGACTAATTATATCAGGATCTATATTCAATTTGAAACCTTCAATTACAGAAAACTTATGATCTAATTCAAAACCTTTTCCTCTTAAATGTAAATTTTGTATTTCTAACCCATATTTTCTAATATTCTTTTCTGTTTTTTTAACAACAATAGTTCTATATTTTTCTAATAATTTATATTCTTCATTAAACTTCCATTTTATTTTAGTTTTTGTTCCTGATTTTTTAAAACATTCTTCACTACAAAACATTAAAAAATATGGCAATGAAGTTGTAGATCTAAATGTTGCTTCATACAAATATTCTCTTTCTGGGATAAACCAATCATTACAAAAATCACATTTAATAATTATTTGTTTCGAATCACTATCTTCTTTAATATTTTCTTCTCCTCTTAATTTTATAAAAATTGGATATTTTATCTTTAGTTTTTCTAATCCCATGGTTTGTGATTTACTTAATTTTTTGTTTCTATCATGAGAATTTAATTTACTATTTGGATTATTCCATTCTTTTAATTTTTGTTTTGATATCTTTTTAGAAAAAAGATCATCTCTGGAATCTTTTATAGCTTTTGTTGTTTTATTTCTATACGTACTTGTTTTCCAAAGATTTTTAATATTATTACTATTTATTTTTTTACGTTCTGGACAATTTTCCCATACTTCAGAACAACAATATCTTCCATACTTAAATTTATATTTTGCAATTTGATCACATCCATATTCACATAAAATTGTGGAATTTTGAATAGGTATTCCTTTAATTATTTTTCCACTCATGGATTTTGACATTCTTTTTTTAACTGAAATACAAGAATTTACTACTTGTTCACAACAATATTTTCCATTTTTAAATATAAATTTGGCATCTTTTCCACAACCAAAACTACATTTAGTTCCGTTATTATTTACAAAAAATTTAGCTAAATTAGTTTTTCCTTTATTTCTATTACTACTAATTTTTCTAACATTTTCACATTTTTGATATTTATTTTCGCAACAATATTTTCCATTTTTCAGTATAAATTTTGCTTCTTTTTCACAACCATATTCACAAATCATTTTATTCTTTCCAGATCATTTTATATTTGTTCACATTTAAGATGATCCAAGTTTATTTTTAATCTCACTAACAATAGATTTATTCCATATTCCTTTAAAACTAATTGCTAAATCATCTATATATACTAAGGCTGGTAATTTTTCTGATGTAATACCATCTACTTCAATATCATATTTTTCTAACCATTCTTCAATCTTTTCTTTTTGTTTATTTACCAATTCTTGATTATGAACTGATTGACATAATCTTGATGTAAAGATTACAATTTCAAATCCATCTTTTTTGAATTGATTAATAACTTCTTTAACTCCTGGAAATGGAGGGTCATAAATGGTACCATCTTTCCAACCTTCTGAATATTTATGTATAGTTCCATCAAAATCTATCATAATTCTTTTTACTTTTAGATTATCTAAATCAATAAATTCTGAATATATCACAGGTAAAGGTTTTTTAGAAGCCTTGGTTGGAAAAGAATCAATAGCAAAACTTCCTACTGATTCAGTTTCTGATTTTTCATATAACCATTTTAGATATTTATTTATCATTTATTTCACCATTATCTTACCATACTAATTTATATTTTGTTCTAAAAATTTTGGAAGTTGTTAAGAATTTTTTACAACTTCCGAATTAGGGTTTAAACAAACTACTACATATATTATTTATTGAAAGGAGAAAGATATGATCAAAAGTTTTAAAGGGGAATTTTCTTGGTTAAGTAATTTTTATCCATGTTCTATAACACTAAATAATAACATATTTCCTAGTGTTGAACACGCTTATCAGTCAGAAAAAAGTAATGACTCGGAATGGAAAAAGAAATGTCAAACAATTTTAAATCCCGGACAAATTAAAAAAGAATCAAAAAAGATAAAAATTAATAGAAAGGAATGGGATTCAAAAAGATTAAAAGTTATGGAATTTCTAATTAATCAAAAATTTGATCAAGAATCACTAAGAATAAAATTATTAGCTACTAATGATAAAATACTACAGGAAGGAAATAATTGGGGGGATGAATTTTGGGGAATTAATATAAGGACTGGAAAAGGGTTAAATCATTTAGGAAAACTAATCATGAAAAAGAGAGATAAATTAAAAGGTTTAATTTTTTGATGAACAAAACATTATTTGAAAAACTTATAGAATATATTAATTCTCATCCAGTTGATGATATTATTTTTAGGAAAAATTTTTTACAAGAATTAAAATTGTCTGG
>Ga0265293_10009572_pt1 | contig 13890 bp, 11 predicted proteins | sample Munlanlewell138R_FD_192505 | JGI IMG/M metagenome (GOLD analysis project Ga0265293, IMG submission 192505) | Leachate microbial communities from a municipal landfill in Southern Ontario, Canada - Leachate well 138R | ecosystem: Engineered > Solid waste > Landfill > Unclassified | place: Canada...
CAAAATCAATATGTAAATAAACAAGCGTGTTCTTCAAAAACAAACAGCTTGTTTAACCTCTTGTTTGAAAATGTAAAAAAATATGTTTATTATTTGATAAACCTTGCAATTGATTCGCCCATTTTGACAGTTGTTTCAAAGCCACGTTTAGTATTGATAATCAGGTCTTGGTCAAACTCAACAGAGCCCGCTTTAAACAACAAGACAACAGTTGACCCTCCAAATTTGAAATAGCCTTTTTCGTAGCCTTTTTTAGTATCTTTGTAGGGTGAATATGTCTGCACAATACCCCCAACAAAGGTTGCTCCAACCTCTATCATCAATACATCACTATACTGCTCACTTTTTAGTAAACAAATCTCACGTTTATTCTTTTCGAAAACATTCTCTTTTCTTTGCATTGCTAATGGTGAGACTGAATAGTATCTTCCATTTATTAAAGTGCTGCCAGACGGAATACATGAAATAGGAAAATGAAAACGATGGTAATCAACAGGTGCTAACCTTATTATAGCCATTGATGCATCTTGAAAGTCAGCTGCCAATCTATCACTATTTATGAATTTTTTAAGATTAAATTTAGAGCCTTTGATATAAAATTCCATTGACTTTGTAGCTTTTTCAAAGACCAATGCTTTACCATCTGCAGGCGATACAATAGAATCTTTATGCTCGTCAATTGGTCGAGCATTATCTTTTAGCTTTCTAACAAAAAAGTCATTGAATGAAGCAAATTGTTCTCTCTTTTGCAAAGCTTCTTTCATATTGATAGAATACTTATCGATAAATCTTTTAATTAGTAATTTTGAAAAAGGCTTATCCATCATGTGTCCTTGAAAAAACTGCACAGCACTATTTGCAAAAACACTATTGAGAAGAAGTTTGCCACAAAGTCGTGAATATAAGAAATTAAGAAACTTTTTACCAGGAACTTTTTCTTCCAGAACAATATTATTAGTTCTCTCGATATAGAAGATATTATCTTTCAAACCTTCTTTTGAATCAACAGTTATCCGCATTGGGAAAAGTTTAAACTTCATGAGAGTTTCCTTTATGTTTATTTATTCTTAATTTCAGGTAGGGCAGCGATTACTGCCCTACCAAATATTTACCGATGTGTTTATTTGTTTATTCTGTTGGGAACCAGTTAATCAAGAAGTTTATATGGAAACTTGATAAGACTGTTCCTAACACTATAAAAATGATAATTAACAGCTTTGTATAGTCTTGTGCTTTAAGAGTGCCTAATAGTAAAGCCTCTCTCGCCAAGTAAGCAGATGCTGCATACAACTCTTCTCCAATCAGAGTATAGTCGCAAGTAGTAATAAAGAAAGGTATTTGTGTTAATGCATCGCTACCAGATATTTGAATAGCACCAGTTGCGTTACCAGTTTCAGTCATCAGTAATGCTTCTGCATAGAACATTCCCAAATAGAAATTAGTTGCAGTTTTTTCACGTATCATTACACCATTAACCCCAGCAACATAAGCAAATTGTCCATCAGCGACGAAGAAGACATTACCAGCATCGAATGAGTCTGGTCTTCCTGCTTCAAAATGAGCTTCTTTAACAATTTGTTGAGCAATTGGCAACACAATATAGTCGCAAACAGGAACGAGTATTTTTGTATCATATTCTGCGGCTTTTTTGGTAATATGACCAAGAATAGACAGTGCAGCCAAAGTTGCAACATCATCAATACCTGACAAACCAGGCACGAAAAGAATAGGTCTTCCCATTTCAGTTGCACGCCCAATAGCATTATCAATTTCTTCTAAGCCTGCAATTGGTCTAATATAAAGATCGTTACCTTTTTTTACCTTTGTTATATAGTAAAGAACAAGAACACTAAAAATCAGTGACGCAATCAACATAGGCAGATTTGCCATGTTAAACCAATCAGGTTTTGGGAAAAACTCTCCATTAGGATGAGCTTCATTAGTATAAATATCGCTAATATCAAAGCAAGCTTTACCATTAGACTTGACGAGATAATATTTGAAAGTTCTTTTTTCTTTTTCACGGTAATTTTTTAAGAAATTAATTCTTTTTCTACCAGTAAGAAGATTTGCTTCTTTTATGATTGCAGACTTATCAAGTGCATCAATTACTGAACTATAATAATCAATAGTAGGCTGAAGTTCGGGGTTGTTTTGCTCTTCCAATTCTTTAATTTGTTCCTTATATGTGTCTGCAACGTTAACATTAAAAAGATCGGCAATTAGTGTTGTTTGAGCATTTTCATCATATCCCAAGTCAATCATAGTATCGAATAAAAAGAGTCTTTTTCTTACATCGTATTTAGTTACACCTTTGAAAATATGGGTCTCATAAGGAATATTATCGTCAAAGCTATTCATAAGTGGGCTGAGACGCTTTGTTACTTGGAAATTATTTGCTGAATTTGCCTTTTTTAAAACCAAGTACCTATAATCCATTAAATGTTCATCTTCAAGCAAAAGAGTATCTGGTTGTAATTGTCTTAAATCATCATTATATACTATAAATTGTGTAAGATATGGTCCATTATTAAAGCTATTATTATTTGTAACGAAAGAAATGTCAACTTTGAACGATGAGCTTAGAGAGATGTCATCTGGCAAAGTAAACTTAATTATGTTGTCAAAAAAGTGTTCTACTACTTCACCCAATTCATTATCATCATAATCATAAAACTTAAATTTTATTTTCTTTACTTTAACCAAATCGTTTTTTAGTAAGTCATAATTTAAGGTTAATTTCCTTTTATTTTTTATATCGCTATTAATTTGAGTTATGTAGACTATTGGTCTACCTATCATCAACTCGATATTATCCCCTTTATCGCTTGGTTTGTCTCTAATGTCTAATTTAGGCATGATAGGCAAGCTCATTGAATTCAAAACAGCAACGTTTTCAGATATGTCGAATGATTCCAAGCCATTATAATCGGTGCATACCAATAGAAAATAATTGTTTTCCGTAAATGTATTTATGTTGATTTTTTCTTTTTCAAACAGATTTCTCAGTTCAGGGTCATTCAAGTCAACACGAGCAAAGTTTGGAGTTGGATATGGGTATGAGGTCTCGACACTATTGATTAAAATAGCTGGGTTTTCAACAGGGTCTGGCATAATTCCACTACCCTCTTCAATAGTTTCATCTTTTATATATTGTTCATATTTTGCTTGAAAATCTTTATACTTTTCAAATTGAGCAAGCATGTTTTTAGGAAGCATGTAAAAATTATAATTTGCTATATCTTCATCAAATAGTGGTGGCTCGAATTCATATTGCAGATAGTTTTTATCTTCAATATATTTAACATAAAAACTACTAACAGGTTCAGGCGAGTTCGGATATGATACTCCCTCAACTATGTCAGCATAAGGATGAAAAGTTCTTTTTTCATCAACTGCTATTACAGTGTAATAGTATTTATTTCCAGGTAAAACATTTGCTAATAAAGCTTCAAATTCTTCTGGTTTTAAACCTGCATATGTTTCATTATCAATCTCAATTTTTCTTGATTTGTAATAAAACAAGTTATTTTCAATGATTGCCAAAACAGAATACTTTTCTAACAATGGTCCAACTACTGCTACATCACGCGGTAAAGAGCGATATATTGGGCTATTTTTGGGTTGTCCTTTTTCTTTTTTTAATCTTGCAGGAGATTCTATATCAACAAATGGACGAAAGTCTTTATCCAAGAATTGCATTTCATCGCCGATAACACCAACAACAGGATCAACATCTATCTTCCCAAGATAAAACAAGCTATCTTCTGAAACCCCGCGATAAATGCGATATTCAATAATACGGCAAGATTTATCAAGGGGTTTCCATTTTAGTAAAAGCCCTGCACCGTCGTCGTATTCGATATCAGAAACAGTAAGGTTTTGTACAACATAAGAATTATTTGCAAAAAGACTTATACTTACTAAAAAAAGAAATACAAAGATTACAAGTTTACGCATTATTTACCACCTTTCCCAAATAGTAAAAGGCAGGGAGACCCCTGCCATTATTTTATAATATGTAGTACATCAGCAACAAGGAATTGCACACGTCCAATAAGAAGTGAGATACGTGCCATCACAGTATATCCAAATGAAGCACCGAAGCCAATCATCATATACCAGATACCGACTTTCACAATCTTACCGTATGCTCCTGTATGAGCTTTGGAAAAGTAGAAATACAAGAGAATTGTTATTGTTCCGATAAACACGAGTAATGCGTTTATATTTTCAATAGGTATCATAGCACCTCTCATTTGCACAAGAACACTTGCATGCATAGAAAGAGGAACACCCATACCAACCATACCCATTCCAAAAGCTATTGGATAACGTGAAAGCCAGTTGAGCTTTCTATTGAAGGTAAATATATAAAGGATACCAATAAAAGCAGGAATGAGTAATATAAATTTATGTTGTAAAAATAGTGGTCTATAAACATAAGGGATAAAAGCCATTTCCCATGTCAATGGTATTGTATAACCTGCGGTAACACCAATAAATAAGTATTCAGCAAATTTATAAAATGGGTTATCTTTGTATAAAAAAGAGAATATACATAGAGTTAAAAACGCTGCTACCCAATTACTAATCATTTCAAACATTTTCCCTCCTTTTATCCTTGTTGTTTTTCTTTGTATTTAGTGATAAAATAGCCAATATTACCAATCAAAATAAAGACAATTATCATAATATGTGCTACAGATTGGGCATTCATTCCAATACGTGCTTGTTTAAATTTGTATGGAATATCAGGGTTAGTGATAGCATTGTCATATTCTGGATCTTTTAAAAGCTCGCGTGAAAACTCTCTTTTCTTCAATGCGAATACTTCCACTAATTTCTCGTATTCTGCTGCACCTTTCAAACCTGCAAGCATACCTGTGAGCTGACCTGTTTGGAGGTACGGATATTCGTCTGCTGCCATCACTGCTGTTACACCAGCACCGACATTTGCACCAAACTTTGAACGAGCATAAACAATCCATGCTCCGCCTGCTGATGATCCTGAGAAGTCCATAATCAAGTTCATTTCGTTATAGTTTTTAATATTCTTCATAATAGGCAAGCTTGAAAGCTTTCTACCCTCAGCATCAATATCAACAGCCTCAGATATATCTTCACCCATCCCAAGAATAATTGGAAGCATTAATGCACCGATTTTGTAGCCAAAGTTAACATAGTGCTCACCTGATTTTACATGAGGGAACTCTTCTTTAACAGTATTTATTGCATAATCCATAATAGGTGCTGCAGATGGAAGGAATGTAAGAGTAAAGACTTTAATGTTTCTTGCAAAGCAGTGCCTTAAAATAGCAATTTCCATTGGAAAAAGCTCTGGCATTGTCGATGCATCGTGAGTAAACACCAATAATAAAGCTCTATCTTTTTCGATTGGTTTTTCATCTGGACCTGGTGCAAACGAGTCAATAATTCTATAAAGTTTTTCAGTTGGTTCAGTTGTATATGTTTTTGAGTTAAAAGGTATAATCAGCGGTACAATAATAGCCACAGCGACCACTAAGAATATCCAACGACGATCGAGCATTTGTAATCGTTCAAATATATTCATTTACATTCTCCTTTCTTATTCACCACCACCAAGGTATGTTCTTTCAATACCAAGGAGAATTCTAAGTGAAGTAGCCACCATACCAAGCCCAACGCCTAAAGCGATACCACGCTTTGATGCAAGATTTGGTACATTTAATATCCAATGTGTAATATCATTGATACCTTCACCAAACATACTTACGCCAACGGGAACTTGCCCAAGCATCACTATGATAGCTGCTAAAAGTAATACTGTTGCTTCTGCTGATCTTGCACGAAAGGCTTTATACGATGCTGAAGCTATATAAAATGCTAATAATGCAAACATTGTGGCACCCATCGGCATTTGAACATTTTTAAACAGCCACATAAAAGGAGTACCTTCTTGTGTGCCCCATGCAAAACCAGCATACGCTGTAAAGAACATGGCTATTAAAGTAACAATTGAATATTGCCAATTTGGAACCTTATGTTGAATTCTTGCTGAATGAGTCATTACAATACTCATAATACCTAATACGACACCAAATGGTGACATTGCTTTAATCCATTCCATATACCATTCATAAAAATCTGTTGATATTTTATGTGGGATAAAGACATATCCTACGAAAAGAAATCCAAGTGTGATGACTATCGCAAGTGGTATTGATCGTTTCATCTATCCTCCTATTTATTTGGAAATTTATCTATTATTGCTGTAACGTGGAATGTTGACAACAATGTGCCTAAAATCAAGAAGAGCAATACAAAGAATTTTGCATAATCTTGTGCTTTTAGTGTACCAAGCATTAATGGCTGGCGTGCCAGATATGCAGATGCAGCGTATAATTCTTCACCAATAAGTGTATAGTCACATGTAGTGATAAAGAATGGAACTTGTGTAATAGCGTCTGTACCTGCAATTTGAATTGCTCCAGTTGCGTTACCTGTTTCTGTCATAATAAGTGATTCTGCATAGAACATACCCATGTAGAAGTTTGCAGCTGTTTTTTCACGAATCATCACACCGTTGACACCAGCAACATAAGCAAACTGTTGATCAGAAACAAAAAACACATTGTTTTTATCAAAGCTGTCAGGGCGTCCTGCTTCGTAGTGTGCTTCTCTTACTATTTCCTGTGCAATTGGGATTACGATATAATCACGGCATGGCACAAGAATACGTGTATCATATTCTGCTGCTCTCTTTGCGATTCTACCTAATATTGACAAGCCTGCAAGAGTAGCCACATCACTAATTCCAGAAAGACCAGGGCAGAACAAGATTGGTCGTCCCATCTCAGTTGCACGACCTATAGCGTTATCAATTTCATCAATACCTGCAATTGGTCTAACATAGAGGTTTTTACCTTGTCTTGCAAAAGTTACGAACAAGAATACAAGTAAGCCAAAGAGTAAAGATGCTATCAAAGCAGGCAATTTTTCAAAGTCAAACCAGTTAGGAGCTGGAATTACGTACTCAAGCTCACCATCAACTAATTGCATATCATCTTCAACGACATAAGCTTTACCGTTGCTCATCATCATAAAGTAGTTAAAATATCTCTTATCTACTTCACGGATAGATGCGATTTTTTTCATACGTTTCTTTTGATTTGTAATTGAGTTCACTTCTTGCAATAAGCTATTGCTCTCGAGAGCTTTTAAGCTATTTTGAAACTGAACGAGATAATCTCCATAATAAGCTTTTTCTTCGTCTGTTGTTGCCTTTTTAAGCATTTCTTCGACTGATTCAATCTGCTTTTTCATATTATCAATTGTCTTATCTTTTTCAGACACATAGATTGAAGTACTGATAGTTGATTTAGCTTCTTTATCCCATACAAGATCGATATTTGTATCAACTAAAAAGAGATTTTTCTCCAAATCATAATTACTAACACCCTTAACCACATTGCTCTCATAGGCTACTTTATCATCGCTTTCACGCTCAATACCAGCCGCCTTTTTTATAGAGCGGTAAATCTCATTGTTTTGAGTTTTTTTCATCAATGTGTAAGTATATTTTTCCAAGATATTTCCATCAATAGAAACGGGACCTGCTTTTAGTGTTAGAATCTCAGGGCTATATTTTAGCTTCTGTTCTATAACATAATCTTGATCAACTTTACCATTATATTTAAAAGATATTTTTACATTTAATTCTTCCAATTCTTCCATGCATTTATCAATTTTTAGATTAAATATATTATCTTGGAAAAACTCATTAACATTTTTTATCAAATTATAATCTTTATCATAAATATCAAAATAAATCTCATTAATCTTATAATTACAATTTGTATTATAATCATAACCAATAACAATTTTATCTTTGGATATTGGCTGCACTGAATTGATATATGCAATAGGCTTGCCCCAAAATAGTGTATTGTAATCACCTTTATCATTCTTTTTGTCAATTATATACAATTTTGGAATTGTTGGCAAGTCATTACTTGTGATATGCTTTGCAGAAATTGGCTCTGACGTACTTTTAAGACCTGCATAATCAGTAAAAACAAGATAAAACTCACATTTATCAATACTGTTTTTTGCAAAATCATACAATATATCGCCGTTTTTATCGATGACTTTATTGTCATCTAATTTAATAGATGCATAATCAGCTGATGGAAAAGGTTGAGGTGTCTTTGTTTCAAATATCTGCTTACCAATATTATCTTCCGCTGGGCTCTTTGCATAAATTTTGTATGTATAAATATCGTCATAAGAGAGAGGATGTCCCCATTCAAAATTCAAAACTTGCTTATCAGTTACATAAGTTGCGTAAAAATCTGTAGGATTAGCTGGCTCATTGTCAATAGGTATACCAGATGCAATCTTGTCTGCGGGCCAAAACTTTCTTTTTTCATCAACTGCGATTACTGAGTAATGGTATTCATTGCCTGGTATTAGTTTTTTCAACATTGTTATCTGATTTGACTTAACACCAGCGTATACTATGGTTTCTTCGCCTTCGGTTTGTTCAACCTGTGTTGTTTTATAGTAAAATTCATCTTTAGGCAATACTCCCAAAATTGAATAATGTTGGAGCATTGGTCCCACAATACTCATGTCTTTTGGTATTTTCTGATAAAAAGGACTATCTTGACCTGCCTTTTTTTCTTTTTTTAATTTTCCTGGTGAGCGAATATCTAAAAACTCATTGAAGTCTTTGTCATAAAAGCTCATAGTTTCTGAATTTGCACCTGTCTTCACATTTATTGGGATTTCACCAATAAAGAATAATGTATCCTTATTAGTTCCGCGATAAATACGATAACTAATAATTCTGCTCTCTTTGGGTAATGCTTTCCACATAATCTGCAAGCCTGTACCATCATCATTTGGAATATCGATTACTTCGATATCAGTGATTGTTTTTGGTACCGCATGCATCTCTTTGGGGATACATACAGATAATAACAGCACAACAATGAAACCGATTATTGACAGTTTCATATACTTCATATCTACTCTCCTTCTTTATTTTTTACATTAACTATTTTATTATACAAATCTTTAGCACCTGGATAATCTTCTTCAAATAGCATAATTGTTTCAAGATGCTCAACCGCTTCGCTAAACTGCTTTGTTTCGTAGTAAATACCAGATATGGTAAAAAGAATATCAAGATTTGCGGGGTGAAATTCTAAATACAGATTAAGTGCATTAATAGCTTTTTCAAAATGCCTTGTCTGCCATACTGACTTTACTAAACCATTGATTGCTTCCAAGTCCTCCTCATTTAGTTTTAATGCTGACAAATAATAATCTTCTGCCGCAACAAAATCTTGACTAAATAGCTTAATCATTCCCATGCCTATTAACGATAGTCGATTTTGTGGCTCAATACTTAGAATAAACAAATAATCCGACTCAGCATTCCGAATATCGTTATTCAATAAATTATAAGCTGCTCTTACAATCAAAGCATCGACATTTTTTGGATCAACAAAAAGTGCTTGCTCTATATAATTCTTAGCTTCAATTGCCTTAGACAACTTCATTGATAGTTTTCCCTTTAATGCAAAGCATTTTGCTTTCCAATATGGCTCTTTTATCATATTTATTTTATTAATATCCAGTTTATTATATGCTTTTTCAATTGATCCCTTCTCTTCAAGACTGCGTGCTAAATACCACATAGCTTTATAATGAGAAGATATCATAGAGGCATAAGTTTCAATATTAGCCCACATTTCATTCTTATAATAGTATTCTATAAGTGCAATTTTTTTATCATCGTCAAATGGATGGTCTTGTATCATTTGCTTCAAATCATCTTCACTATCATTTGCAAAAACAAAGTCAGCTTTTGAATCAGCTGCCTCCTGATGATGCATTATCACAGGCTCAGCACATGGATAAATCATCGAGTCAAAGCTTAACTCAATAGATAAATCCTGCTCTTTGAGTCTACCTAAAAAAGCATACCAACCCAATTCAACAAGTTTATCTTTTTTAAATGCATAGCTTATTCGCTCTGCAAAAGGAATTTCAATGCTTTGTCCTGCAAATGAATAAGTCAGTTGCAAAGCCATAGTTCCCAAAGACAAGTCATTATTAAGCCTAACCCTCAGTTTTGCTTGCTGATAGCTTATCTCATCATTGTAAATAAGAGGTACAACTAATCCTGTCTGACTCATTAATAAAAGATGAGATAGCAGAAAGTTTGGCATTTGTGGGCTCATCTCGTAGTTAGTATCATGAACTAATATCATAGATTCGTTTATATTGTCTGCTAATTCTTTAAGCTTCAAAAATGTAATTCTTTCACTATCTGCAGGCAAGACTGATATATTAAATCTATCTTCAAAGCGTTGTTTAACACGATTTGTATTAGTAATATTGTTATCAATAAGCACAATATGAATATCTCGTTTTTTCTCATCTTTCAACAATTCATTTGCTGCAACAACTACTTTTGCAGCAGAGCTACCATCTTTCACGCTCACAAATCCATCAGCTATCTGATCAACTGCGCCATCACGCTTCTCTGTCAAGCCTCTAAACAATAACTCTGGCAGTCTGTTAACATCCTCAAATCTAAGCCCCACATCGCGATACTTATATTCAATATCATCTGGATTATAGTTCGTATACTCTTTTTGTCTTGGGCTATCGAATAGCAAAACAGGCTTGTCCATAGCCAAAAATTCATAAATAACAGATGACATGTCAGAGATAAGAATATCAGCAGCAACAAAGCATTCGCTTATATCATAATCTTCACACAAATATACATTATTGCTATTTGCTGCCATTTGTTTAAAAGCAGAGCTAATTTCTTGTGATGTAACACCATGCAACTTAATAATTACGTTTAAGAACTCAGGAATATAGCTTCTCAATGGCTGTTTTAAATAGGGTATTATGCTAAACTCATCATTAAAAGTAGGTGCCAAAAGTGCAGTTTTATTATTTGGGTTCAAGCCCATTTTCTTTAAGATTTCATTTTTCTTCAATTCACCAGAGAATACTTTATCAAGCTTTGGCATGCCTGTTACTTCAATAGGTATTTTAACTTGTGTTTCAAGCTGTGCTTTATGTATTTCACCTGGCACGCAAAGCAAGTCTGCACAGTTTTCTCTAACGCTAATATTGCCTGTAGAGTAATACCAACCCTTAGAGATAGTACCGTGCCCGATATTTACTATTTTGCCTAATCCTTCAACATACTGATAGGAGAAATCTGCCATAAATGTAATATCAGGTTTATATTGATGCGGATCATTCACAATATCAACTTCAAAATCAAGATACTTTTCTAATATATTTTTCCTAAGCCCATAATTGGAGATACTTGTCTGGCTTTGTTCTGGTCTAAAATGATAGATAGCCATTTCTCCAAAGCCTTGCTTTTTAATATATTGCATTATTGGCAAAAGTAATACTAAATGAAATTCTCTCTCAATAAAAAACAAATATTTAACACTTTTCAACATCATCCCTCCAATTGAGTGCATTATAATTCAATAGAAAAAAATAAGTCAATGAAAAAAACATAAATTGACATATTTCTTCCTATTCCATTATTTTTCAAATAATTAACGTTCATGCTATTTTGACTTATAATACTGCAATTATTTACGTTTGAATGCATACTTACCTTTTACTTGTGTTTTTAGTTTAATTACTTCAATATTTTGCTCTTCATCAAAATATATCTCAAGCTCCTCTGCTTTTGCATGATTATTCATGGGCTTTTGTTTCTTTTTTTGGTCTTGCCAAATATATGAGCTGACATTATCCACTGCTTTAAATGACACAAGTTTATCGTTTTCCCAATTTACTGTTAACTTATCTCCTATTATCCAGTTTTTCTTTTCCTTTCCCTTTTCTTCTGCAAAGACGACTTTACAAGAATCTTGGAGCTCTGCATGAGATATTTTATTATCTTCAAAATAGACTGTAACTGTTTCTGAAGCTGCATCTCCAAAGTCTGAATAAATCTTTGGTTTACCAAGATACACAGCCTTTCCCTCATTCATATAATACACAAGAAAATCGCTATTTGTATGCATATCTTTACTATTACTAATCACATCAAACGATGCTATCATTTTATTATTATCTTTAAAAAACTCAATTTTCTCTGCTTTAATGCTCAGCGAGTCGTCCTTTGCTTTTTGCCATGCAAAGGGAGATTTAATCATATAGCCATAACCTGTCTGAGTATTATATTGAGCGTATCCACTTTTGGCATATATGTTATCCTTTTGCTCAAATAATAGCACATTATCGTTTGCATAAAGGTCACCTCTCTCACGATAAAAATCAATTTTCTGAGCCTTTAACTCTCGATAAGTATTATCAGTATGATCTTCCCTCACTACACATCTACCAATCGCTTTAATATATTCTTCATTGCGATAATAATAGGCATTATCTCCATAAAAAGTCAAGCTATCTTCTTTTATTCTTACATTTCCTTTTAGAATAACAGTCTTTTGTTGCTCATAAAGTTCAGCTTGATCTGCTTTAAACTGTGTATCACCATAATAAAACATGACATTACCCTTCAACTGAGTAATATATTCGTTCATATGCTTATTCATCTGTAAATTATCAGCATTTATCAGTCGATAATTACGAGATTCAGTCTTAGCTGCATAAAGGTTTAAACATAAAGCCATTATAACAAATACACATACTTTAATAAAAGTATTTTTATTCAAAGAAAGCGTCACTTGTTGTTCCTTCACCGCTCACTTGTTGTAAATTAACATAATCAAAAGTCACATTAGTTGTCAATCCTGTTCCTTTGATTATATTATCTTCTTTTTCAAGATAAACAAAGCCTGGTGCAAATACTTCGTTATTAAATCTATTCAGTGTCAAAAACTCTGTCTTCAAAAGCCCATTTGGCGAAATAATAATAACATTGCCCTTCCCTGTAATCTTATTAGATATCTCATCAATTTCCGCTTCATTACTTGTCATAATTGTTGGATCACTATTATCAGTAGGTACAGATTCAAACTTCACATTATAAGCTTTCCAAAACTGTTTATCGGGATATTTCTCAACTTTATCAGCATGTAAAAGCCATTCAAGATTGTTACCATCTGTTGCAACTACAAACACAGAGTCTATTGTCTCTGTAGCTGGCTCTTTTGTTAATGAGCGATTATAAGGGATATTAGATGACAAATCGCAGGCGTTAAATACCAGCATCGCTATCAGCATCAAGATGCTTGAGATAAGCTTCCACAGTGCTTTCATAAATACCCTGTTGTCTTAAAATATAGTCTATTAAATCTCTAACTGCTCCATCACCACCATTACGTGGAGATATCCAGTCAACTCTATCTCTTATTACGCTATTTGCGTTTGCTGGACATGTCTTCAGCCTTGCTTTTTTCATAGCGGGCCAATCATTCAAATCATCGCCCATATATGCCACATTGGACCAAGACAAGTTCAATTCGCTTAAAATAGCATCTATCGTTTCTCTTTTATTACTAATCTTTTGATATAATAAATCTATTTTCAAATCTTCACACCTCTGGGCAAGGCATTCGGACTTTCTTCCAGTAACAACTGCTATCTTTATATCGGTAAATCTCAATAAAAAAGCTCCAAGACCATCATGCGCAGAAAAGTTCTTAAATTCAACTCTGTTATTATCATAACTAATCTTCCCGTCGGTCAGCACACCATCGCAGTCCAATACAATTAATTTAATGTCTTTCATAATTTTTCACCTCTAATAATACCAAAATGATTTTTGTCAATCTTATGTCAAGTAGCATTTATTTTTTTATTACTTTTTTTTTGTGTTCTTATTATTACAAAAACTATTCATCACCCTCTCTATATATATGCGTCCGATTTTGGCAGTTT
>Ga0265293_10009574_pt1 | contig 13887 bp, 16 predicted proteins | sample Munlanlewell138R_FD_192505 | JGI IMG/M metagenome (GOLD analysis project Ga0265293, IMG submission 192505) | Leachate microbial communities from a municipal landfill in Southern Ontario, Canada - Leachate well 138R | ecosystem: Engineered > Solid waste > Landfill > Unclassified | place: Canada...
GATATCCAGCGTGCGCGCCGCCCAACGTTCCGCGCGAACGCGGCCAAACGCCGCTTCGACCCGGTGCAAAGTGGCCAACAGCGCCTCGGGGGCCAGATCGGTTGCCACCTGCGCGGCGGAATTGACGAAATCCGGCCCCATGCCCGCCGGCATACAGGGGGTGGAAAACAGCCGGCTGCGCCGCTCAAACACCACGCCTGCGCGTGCCAGTTCATCCTGCGCGGCAATGATCGTATCCGCAGGCCCCCCGATGGCTGAGCGAATGTTCGCCCCAAAGGCCAATAATGCGCGCGTTTTGGGAAAATCATTGCTAATCTCTTGCGACATTTGGTGGTTCCTATAGTTTCACCGGATATTCCGACACTGAGGTTTTGAGTATTCGCGCATCAATTGATCACTGCCGGAATGCCGTTAGGAAGGAAAACGAATGTTCTATAAAGACGAACGGCTTGCGCTGTTCATTGATGGGTCGAATCTCTATGCTGCCGCGCGCGCGCTTGGGTTTGACATCGACTACCGGCTGTTGCGCCAGGAATTCTTGCGTCGTGGTAAATTGTTGCGTGCGTTCTATTATACCGCCTTGCTGGAAAATGATGAATATTCCCCGATCCGCCCGCTGGTCGATTGGCTGAATTACAACGGCTATACAATGGTCACGAAATCGGCCAAGGAATATACCGACAGCCAGGGCCGCCGCAAGGTCAAGGGCAATATGGATATCGAACTGACCGTGAACGCGATGGAGCTTGCGCCCCATGTTGACCATATCGTGATCTTTTCGGGCGATGGCGATTTCCGCCCCCTGATCGAAAGCATTCAGCGTCAGGGCGTGCGGGTGTCGGTCGTGTCCACCATCCGTTCGCAACCGCCGATGATTTCGGATGAATTGCGCCGTCAGGCCGATAATTTCATCGAGCTTTACGAATTGCGCGACGTGATCGGCCGCCCGCCCCGCGAACCGCGCGAAGGCGAAATCACCGTCGACGCCGAGGAATAATTCCCTTTCCCCCGCATGGGCCGCCTTGCGGGGGGTGATCTGGCACTGGGGGCTGGACCTTGGCGCACACAGATCATAGGTCTGGCCGCAAGGAGCGATGCGACATGACCAAGCCAAAGCTGACCCTATACCTTGCGGCGCCGCGCGGATTTTGCGCAGGCGTTGATCGCGCGATCAAGATCGTTGAAATGGCGATCGCGAAATGGGGCGCGCCGATCTATGTGCGCCACGAAATCGTGCATAACAAATTCGTGGTCGATGGTTTGCGCGCACAAGGGGCCATATTTGTCGAGGAACTGGACGAATGCCCCCCCGACCGGCCGGTGATCTTTTCGGCCCATGGCGTGCCCCGCGCCGTTCCCGCCGAGGCTGCGCGCCGCAACATGGTCTATGTCGATGCCACCTGTCCGCTGGTCAGCAAAGTGCATATCGAGGCCGAACGCCACCACCAGAACGGCCTGCAAATGGTGATGATCGGCCATGCCGGCCATCCCGAAACCATCGGCACCATGGGCCAGTTGCCGCCGGGCGAAGTGCTGCTGGTGGAAACCGCCGCCGATGTCGCGGGCCTGGAGGTGCGCAACCCCGCGCGGCTGGCCTTCATCACCCAGACCACGCTGTCGGTGGATGACACGCTCGATGTGGTGGCCGCGCTGCGCGCCCGCTTTCCCGCGATCATCGGCCCGCACAAGGAAGATATCTGTTACGCCACCACCAACCGTCAGGCCGCCGTCAAGGCCATGGCCCCCTTGATCGAGGCGCTTTTGGTGATCGGCGCGCCCAATTCATCCAATTCCCAACGTCTGGTCGAGGTAGGCCGCGCCGCTGGCTGCACCTATGCGCAACTGGTGCAGCGCGCCACCGATATCGATTGGCGCGCCCTGCAAGGTGCCGGGACGATCGGCATCACCGCCGGGGCCAGCGCACCCGAAGTGCTGATCGACGAAGTGATCGCCGCCTTTGGCGAACGCTATGATCTTACGGTGGAACTGGTTGAAACGGCACAGGAAAACATCGAATTCAAAGTGCCCCGCATCTTGCGTGAACAGAGCGCCTGATGCCCGATTTCTTTGCCTTTACCGATGGCGCCTGCAGCGGCAATCCCGGCCCCGGCGGCTGGGGTGTGCTGCTCCAGGCCCGCGACGGCGCGCAGGTGATCAAGGAACGCACCCTAAGCGGCGGCGAAGCCCTGACCACCAACAACCGCATGGAATTGCTGGCCGCGATTTCCGCGCTGGAAATTCTGGGCCGCCCGTCGCAGATCACCATCGTCACCGACAGCGCCTATGTGAAAAACGGCGTCGGCCAGTGGATACATGGCTGGAAGCGCAATGGCTGGCGCACCGCAGATAAAAAACCGGTCAAGAATGTCGATCTGTGGCAGCGGCTCGATGCCGCGCAGGCCGCCCATCAGGTTACATGGCAATGGGTCAGGGGCCATGCCGGCCATCCCGAAAACGAACGCGCCGATGAATTGGCCCGCGCCGGAATGGCGCCGTTCAAACGCAATGGAATGGAAACGGTCAAACCGGGCTAGCGCGCCGTTACCGCCGCCCGATATAACGCCCGTAGATCCAGAGCAGCAGCACCGCGCCCACCACGGCGCCCACGATCCCTGCGCCCATCCTCATATCGGCCAGCGTCATCCGCAGCCCCACCCCGCCGACAAGCGCGCCGACAATCCCGATGGCCATGGCGGTGAACTCATCCGCCTTGCCCTTTAGGGTGCGCACCGACAGAAACCCGGCCACCGCGCCGATCATGATGATGACTGCAATATCCATGGCAACCGATCATGCCAGCGCCCGGCGGCCTTGGAAAGCCTCAGCCCAGCACCTTGGGCAATGCCGCGCCCTTGAGAAACTCCGCAGCGCCCATCGCGCGTTTTCCTTCGCGCTGCGCCATGGTGATCTCGACCGCGCCGGTCCCGCAGGCCACGGTAAAGCCGCCCAGAACCGTGCCCGGCGCGCCCTGCCCCGCCACAACCCGTGCGCGCAACAGTTTCACCCTCGCGCCGTCCATATCGCACCACGCCCCCGGAAAAGGCGACAGGCCGCGGATATGGCGGCTGACATGTCGCGCGGGCTGCGACCAGTCGATCCGGGCCTCGGCCTTGTCGATCTTGGCGGCATAGGTCGCGCCCGTATCGGGCTGCGGCTGCGGCCTCAGGTCGGGATAATCCGCCAGCGCCCGCAGGATCAGCCGCGCGCCCATCACCGACAGGCGGTCATGCAGATCGGCGGTGGTGTCCTCATCCCCGATGGGGGTGGCCTCGCGCAGCAGCACCGGCCCGGTATCCAGCCCCGCATCCATCTGCATGATGCAAATGCCGGTTTCCTGATCACCCGCCATGATCGCGCGGTGGATCGGCGCCGCGCCCCGCCAGCGCGGCAAAAGCGAAGCATGGATATTCACGCACCCCAGCCGCGGCGCATCCAGAACCGCTTGCGGCAGGATCAGCCCATAAGCCACCACCACCGCCACATCTGCCCCCAGCGCCGCAAACCGGGCCTGTTCCTCGGGGGTTTTCAGCGACACCGGATGATGCACCGGCAGGCCCAAAGCTTCGGCCCGGGCCTGCACGGGGCTGGGGCGGGGTTTCTTGCCGCGCCCGGCGGGCCGGGGCGGCTGGCAATAGACGGCCAGCACATCATGTTCTGCCGCCAGCGCATCCAGCACCGGGACCGAAAATTCCGGCGTGCCCATGAAAATGACCCGCATGCTAGCCTCCTGCCTTTCGCGCCCCTGCGCGCGCCGGTTGCGCCCGGCGATGCGACAGGGCATTGTGCCGGACCTATGCCAAATAACCCCAAAGGTGCAAGTATGCGCGTGCTCGGTATTATTTCATATACGCTTGCAGGGCTGGGCGCGGGCATTGCCATCTGGTTTTATATCTGGGCGCAGGGGCTGGCCTGCGCCTATGGCACGGCCAGCGGACAATGCGACCTGTCCGCCCCGTGGCAACTGGCAAGCGGCGATCTGTTCGCGCTGGTCATCGTGCCCTGGGGCATCGTGGCAGTGCTGGTCTTGTCTGGCTGGGGGGCGACGCGGGCGGCGCGGCGGCGCCGCTAAGCCCCCAGTTTCCGCGCCCGACGCAGCAGCATGTCGCGTTTGACCCGGCCCAGCCGATCGAAATACATCTGCCCGTTCAGATGATCGATCTGATGCTGCACCGATGTCGCCCACAGGCCCACGAAATCGCGTTCCTCGTGCATTCCATCAGCATTCATAAAGGCCACCGTCACCGCGCGCGGGCGTTCGACCCGCGCGGATACGCCGGGCAGATTGGGGCTGGCTTCTTCATGCGCGCGCAAAAAGGCCGAGGCATGCAGCACTTCGGGATTGGCCATGCGCACCGCCTCGCCGCGCCGCTCCGAGGCATCGACCACCGCCAGCCGCAGCATCACGCCGATCTGCGGCGCGGCCAGACCGACACCGGGCATAGCCTCCATCACATCGATCATATCGGCCCAGATTGCCCGAATCTCGTCGGTGATTTCGGCCACCGGCGCCGCCACCTGCCGCAAACGTGGATCAGGCCAGCGCAGACAGGCGCGCGTCACGCACGAACCTTTTCGCGTTTCAGTTTAACCATCTTGCGGGTGATCATCTGGCGTTTCACGGGGCTGAGGTAATCGATGAACAGCTTGCCATTCAGGTGATCCAGCTCGTGCTGCGCACAGGTGGCCCAGAGATCGCTGAACTCTTCCTCTTGCATGGCACCGTCGCGATCCATCCAGACCATGCGCACACGCGCGGGCCGGGTGATTTCGCCATATTGTTCGGGGATCGACAGGCAGCCTTCTTCGTAGACATTCGTTTCATCCGACTGCCAGGTGATTTCGGGGTTGATCAGCACCATGGGCCGGGGCTCGGCGCCCTCTTCCTTGACGCAATCCATCACGAACATGCGCACCATCACCCCCACCTGCGGCGCGGCCAGCCCGACGCCGGGCGCGTCATACATGGTTTCCAGCATATCATCGGCCAGCCGCAGCAATTCCGGCGTGATTTCGCGCACGGGTTTGGTGACCGTTTTCAGGCGCGGATCGGGGTGGATGATGATGGGTCTGATGCTCATGCGCATTGATGTAGGCGATGCGCGGGCGCGTTGCAACATACCAGCGATCTTGCCCCTTGCGCCCGCGCGCAGGGCGGTTAGCCTGCCCAAAAACCGCAGGAGCCCCCATGACCCAGCCCGATTTCAACGAAATCATCGACCGCCGCGGCACCCATTCCGCCAAATGGGATATGATGCAGGATCTTTTTGGCGTGTCGCCCGATGATGGCGGGCTGCCGATGTGGGTGGCCGATATGGATTTCCGCCCCCCTGCGGCTGTGCAGCGCGCGATCGAATCCATGGCTGAACATGGGGTTTATGGCTATTTCGGCGACGATCGGGCCTATCTGGATGCGATCATCTGGTGGCTGGATCACCGCCATGGCTGGAAGGTCGCGCCGGAATGGATTTTCACCACCCACGGGCTGGTGAACGGCACGGCGATGTGCGTCGATACATTCACCGCGCCGGGCGACGGGGTGATCCTGTTCACGCCGGTTTACCACGCCTTTGCCCGCGTGATCCGCGCCGCCGGGCGCGAAGTGGTGGAACTGCCGCTGGCGCAGGAAAATGGCCGCTATGTGATGGATTTCGCCGCCTATGACGCGATGCTGACCGGGCGCGAGAAAATGATCGTCGCCTGTTCGCCCCATAACCCCGGCGGGCGGGTCTGGTCGCGCGATGAGCTAGAGGCTTTGGCCGATTTTGCCCGGCGCCATGATCTGGTGCTTGTGTCCGATGAAATCCATCAGGATCTGACCTTTCCCGGGGAAAAACACATCCCCATGGCGCTGATCGAGGGCATCAGCGACCGGCTGGTGATGATGAGCGCGACAACCAAGACATTCAACATCGCCGGCGCGCATGTGGGCAACGTGATCATCCCCGATCCGGCGCTGCGCGCGCGTTTTGCCACGCGAATGGCGGGTTTGGGCATTTCGCCCAATTCATTCGGGCTGATCATGGCCACCGCCGCCTATTCGCCCGAGGGCGCGGCCTGGGTCGATGCGCTGATGGATTATCTGGATGAAAACCGGCGCCTGTTCGATCAGGGGATCGCCGCGATTCCCGGCCTGCGATCGATGCCGTTGCAGGCCACATATCTGGCCTGGGTCGATTTCACCAATACCGGCATGTCAGCCGCCGAATTCACCGCGCGGGTGCAGCGCGACGCCAATATCGCCGCCAATCACGGCATTGATTTCGGCACCGGCGGCGAAAATTTCCTGCGATTCAACCTCGCCATGCCGCGCGCGCAGATTGCCGAGGCCGTTTCCCGCCTGCAAACCGCCTTTGCCGATCTGAAACAGGGGCGTTAATGCCCCAGCAATGCTATGGGCGCGCCCTCGTCGCGGACGAAATCGACGGGCGGCGCGTCTATCGCCGCGGTTGCCCATTTGAATTCAAAGATCCGCTCGGCCCCGATCACGTCAGAGGCCACGACAAGGCATTGATACAAATGCCGCGCCCCGTCATAAAGATCGACATGCCCGCGCAGATGCGGCGCATCCTCGGCATCCAGCGCGAATCCCTGATCCCACAGGCGCAACACGCGGTAAATATCGTCACCCGCATGGATGCGCAGCCGCTGACGCTTGCGCGCGTGGTGTTTATGCGCCTGGGCCAAAGCCTCGCGCAGTTCGGCAGGAAAATATTCGGACATGGCAGCATCCCCTTTCACCCCAACCCCATGATGCCCCAGCCATGGCGCAGGTCAAGCAGAGTCTGTGCGCAATTGCACCGACCCTGCGCGGACATGCGGGTTGTCTGCGCGGGCGGGCCGCTTATCCTTTAGGGGCAGCAACAGAAAGGGCGCGACATGGGCTATCTTCAGAACGGCGAATGGGTTGATCAATGGTATGATACTGCCAGCACCGGCGGCGCGTTTCAACGCTCGACCGCGGGTTTTCGCAACTGGATCACCCCCGATGGCGCGCCCGGCCCCAGCGGCGAAGGTGGCTTTGCGGCGCAATCGGGGCGCTATCATCTTTATGTGTCCTATGCCTGCCCATGGGCGCATCGCACGCTGATTTTCCGCGCGATCAAGGGGCTTGTGCCGCATATCGGCGTGTCGGTCGTGCATCCCGACATGTTGGGCGAAGGCTGGGAATTTCGCACCGATTTCCCGGGCGCCACCGGCGATGAGCTATTCGGTTCGGCCTTTGCCCGCGATATCTATCTGCGCGCCGATCCGAAAATTTCCGGCCGCGTCACCGTGCCGATTCTGTGGGACAAGGAACGCAATACCATCGTGTCGAATGAAAGCTCGGAAATCATCCGCATGCTAAATTCGGCCTTTGACGACATCACCGGCAATCATGACGATTACTGGCCCGAACATCTGCGCGATGAAATCGAGGCCCTGAACACCCGCATTTATGACACGGTCAATAACGGCGTCTACAAATCCGGCTTTGCCACCACGCAGACCGCCTATGATGCTGCCGTGGGGCCGCTGTTTGACAGCCTTGACTGGCTCGAAGATCACCTGTCCACCCGCCGTTACCTGACCGGCGCACAGGTGACCGAGGCCGATTGGCGGCTGGTCACAACCCTGATGCGGTTCGATCTGGTCTATCATCTGCATTTCAAATGCAACCGGCGCCGGCTGGTGGATTATCCCAACCTCTGGGCCTATACGCGCGAGCTTTACCAATGGCCCGGCGTGGCCGAGACCGTCGATTTCGATCATATCGTGCGCCACTATCACTATAGCCACGAAACGATTAACCCCAGCCGGATCATTCCGATCAACCCGGTTCTGGATTGGAACGCGCCACATGGGCGCGACGCGATCTGACCCATATATCGGCGGCGGCTTGCACCTGCCGCCGATTTCCGCTTGATGGCCCCACAAGGGGGCGCGATATCATGACAAGCTGGATCACAATCTGCGACACCTGCCGGCGCGATGGCTGGGCCACACCGGCTGCGGGCGCAACGGATGGGGAAAAACTGGCGACCGAGGTTGAAACGCGCCTTGGCGATGCGCCGGGCCTGCGGATGCGGCGGGTATCGTGTTTGATGGGCTGCACCCATGCGTGCAATGTGGCGCTACAGGCGCCGGGCAAGATCGCCTATACTTTGGGCGATTTCACCCCCGATGGCGATGCCGCGCAGGCGATCGTGGATTACGCCCGCCTTTATGCCGCAAGCCCGCGCGGACTGGTGGCCTGGCGCGACTGGCCCGATGGGGTGCGCGATCATTTCATCACCCGCCACATGCCGCTGCCCGAAAATGATACCTGAACCGCGCGATCATGGCGGCGGGCTGGATGCGGCAATGGCCCGCTGGGGCGGCACCCGCGCCGATTGGCTGGATCTGTCCACCGGCATCAACCCCGTGCCCTACCCGATTGGCGAAATCCCCGCCCATGCCTGGACCGCGCTGCCCGATGCGGGGGCGATGGATCGGCTGCTGCGCGCGGCGCGCAGGTTTTGGCAGGTGCCCGACGGGGCGGATATCATCGCCGCAGCCGGTGCATCCGCGCTGATCGCGCGCATGCCCGCGCTGGCCGGCCCCGGCCCCGCCTATATTCCCCGGCCCACCTATAATGAACATGCCGCCGCCTTTGGCGCGGCGGGTGTGGCGGTGGTGGATGATCCCGCCGCCCCCATCCATGTGTATGTGCATCCCAACAATCCCGATGGGCGGCTTTGGTCCGGGGGTGCGATTCGCGCGCCCTTCAGCGTGATCGACGAAAGCTTTTGCGACATCACCCCCGATGCCAGCCATATCGCCCAGACCACCCGCCCCGGCGTGGTCGTGCTGAAAAGTTTCGGCAAATTCTGGGGGCTGGCCGGGCTGCGGCTGGGCTTTGCGATTGGCACGCCCGATACGCTTGCGCCCCTGCGCGACCTGCTGGGCCCCTGGGCGGTTTCCGGCCCGGCGCTGGCCGTTGGCGCGCGCGCGCTTGCCGATACGCAATGGGCCGAGGCCACCCGCGCCCGGCTGGCGCATGACGCAGCGCGGATCGACAGCCTGCTAAGCGCGCGCGGGGCGGCGCTGGTGGGGGGCAGCACGCTCTTTCGGCTCTATCACGTCGATGACGCCGCCGAATGGCACGAAAACCTGGCGCAGCGCCGCATCCTGAGCCGGATTTTCCCCTATTCGCCGCATTGGCTGCGCCTTGGCCTGCCGCCGCCCGAGCGTTGGGACCAGCTTGAGGCCGCGTTATGAGCCTTGCCGCCGCGCTGCTGCTGGCCGCGCTGATCGATGCGGCCTTGGGCGAGCCGCGCAGTCTTTGGTCGCGCCTGCCGCATCCGGCGGTGGTGATGGGCCGGCTGATCGGCTGGGCGGACCGGCGGTTCAACCGCGGCACCCATCGCCGGGCCAAGGGCGCCGCGCTGATGGCCGCGCTGGTGGCGCTGGCCGCGGGGCTGGGGATGATCCCGCGCCTGCTGCCCTATGGCGTTGCGTTTGAAATTGCGCTGGCCGCGATCCTGCTGGCGCAAAGATCGCTGGTCGATCATGTGCGCGCCGTGGCCGACGGGCTCGCGATATCGCTGGACGATGCCCGCCATGCCGTTTCCATGATCGTGGGCCGCGACACGGCGGATATGGACGCCCCCGCCATTGCCCGCGCCGCAATCGAAAGCGGGGCCGAGAACTTTTCCGATGGCGTCATCGCCCCGGCATTGTGGTTCCTGATCGCGGGCCTGCCGGGTCTTTTGGCCTATAAGATTATCAACACCGGCGACAGTATGATCGGCTATCGCACCCCCCGGCATGCGGACTTTGGCTGGGCGGCCGCGCGGCTGGATGATGTGGCGAACCTGATCCCCGCGCGCATCAGCGCGGCGCTGATCGCGCTGTCCCATGGGCTGTTCATCCCCCGCCAGATCGCACGCGATGCCCGCCACCACCGTTCGCCCAATGCCGGCTGGCCCGAAGCCGCGATGGCGCATACGCTTGGCATCGCGCTGGCCGGACCGCGCAGCTATGCGGGCGAGATGCGCGATTTCCCCTGGATCAACGCCCAGGGGCGGCGCGATGCGGGCCGGGCCGAAATCACCCGCGCCACCCGCGCGCTTTGGCGGGCATGGGGCCTGGGGCTGGCCCTGGTGGCCATCGTGGCGCTGGCCTAGCGTCACGCCACCATAGCTTCGGCCTTTTTCAGATCGACGCTGACCAACTGGCTGACACCCTGTTCCTGCATGGTCACGCCAAACAACCGGTCCATCCGCGCCATCGTCACCGCATGGTGGGTGATGATCAAAAACCGCGTATCCGTCTGGCGCGTCATTTCATCAAGCATGTCGCAAAACCGGGTGACATTGGCATCGTCAAGCGGGGCGTCCACCTCGTCCAGCACGCAGATCGGGGCGGGATTGGCCAGAAACACCGCGAAAATCAGCGCCAGCGCCGTCAGCGTCTGTTCGCCCCCCGAAAGCAGCGACAGCGTGCTCAGCTTTTTGCCTGGCGGCTGGCACATGATTTCCAGCCCCGCTTCCAGCGGATCGTCGCTTTCGACCATCACCAGCCGCGCCTCGCCCCCGCCAAAAAGATGGGTGAACAGCATGGCGAAATTGGTATTCACCTGATCGAATGCCGCGAGCAGGCGTTCGCGCCCCTCGCGGTTCAGGTTGGCGATTCCGTGGCGCAATTTCTTGATCGCCTCGGTCAGGTCGGTCTTTTCGCGGGTCAGTTGATCGTGTTCTTCCTGCACTTCGCGCGCATCTTCTTCGGCGCGCAGGTTGACCGCGCCCAAAGCATCGCGCTGGCGGCGCAGGCGGGTGACATCGGCCTCGATCGCCGCCATTTCGGGCAATTGCGCATCCTCGCCGCCCAGATCGGCCAGCAACTCGGCCGGGCTGATTTGCAATTCATCCGCGATTCGCCCCGCCGCCTGGGCCAGCGTTTCGCGCGCACCATCCAGCCGGGCATCGGCGCGGGCACGCGCCTCGCGGGCATCGCTGGCGCCCCGTTCGGCATCGCGTTCCACCGTGACCGCATCGCGGGCAGCAGTTTCGGCCGCGGCCAGATCGGCGCGGGCCTGCGCGCTGCGGGCCTCGGCCTGATCGATTTCAGCATCCAGCCCGGCGCGCGCGGCAGCGATGGCATCGGGGGCGGCGGCGGCCTCGGCCAATTCGGCGGCGGCGGCGGTTTTGCGGGCGGCCAACTCGGCCATCCGCTGGCCAGCGGCGGCATGGCGTTCGCGCCAGCCCGCCAATTCCCTGCCCAGTTCCCGCAAACGCCGCGCGCGCGATTCGCCTTCGCGGCGCAATTCATCATGGGCGGTGCGGCGCGCCAGCATGGTGATTCGCGCCCCCTCGACCCCCATGCGCAGATCTTCGACCAGCGCGCGCGCGGCCCCCAGATCGCCAAGCGCGCTGGCGCTGGCCTCGGCCCCGCGCAGGCGGGTGCGGGCGGCCATGGCCTCTTCGTCATGGCGCGCGGCGGCCATGGTCAGGCTTTCAAGTTTGCCTTGCGCGATATTGCGATCGGCCTCGGCCCGCGAAAGCGCCCTTGCGGCATCCGACAGGGCCCGGTCGGCATCGCGCCGGGCTGTGCGGGCGGCCTGATCGGCGTCATTCGCGTGTTGCAGCGCGGCGCGCGCCTGTTCATGCGTGTCGGCGGCTGCCTTGGCCTGGGCATTCGCAACCGCAATCGCCTGTTCCAATTCACGCAGGCGGTTCAATTGCTGCAGCCGCAGGGCGGCAGCCGACGGTGCATCCTCGGCCCGGCTGCGCAGGCCATCCCAGCGCCACAAATCGCCGTCAAGGCTCACAAGCCGTTGGCCGGGCAAAAGATTTTCCTGCAGCGCCGCGCCCTGTTCGCGGGTCACAAGCCCCACCTGCGTCATGCGCCGCGCCAGCACATCGGGCACCTGCACATGGCCTGCCAGCGGCGTGGCGCCCGCGGGCAGGGGCTGGGGCGGGGCATAGGCCGCCAGCGCCGCCCAGCCGGTTGCATCCCCCGCCCCCGCCAGCGGCGCGCGCAGATCATCGGCCAAAGCCGCGCCGAAAGCGGCCTCATATCCCGGCGCGACCTGCACCAGATCAAGCACCTGCCCGCCATCCGCGCCGTCGCGTTCAACCAGCCGTGCCAGCCCGGCCAGTTCCGCGCGCAAGGCATTGGCCGCACCCTCGGCGGTCGAGCGCGCGGCGCGGGCCTCGGCCTCGGCGGATTGGGCGGCGTTGCGGGCCTCGTCGGCGTCGCGCAGGGCGGTGTCGGCGGCCTCGCTGGTGGTGGTGGCATCGGTTTGCGCGGCTTCGGCGGCGGCCAGATCCTGCGTCGCGCGGGCAAGGGCGGCGCGGGCCTCATCCCCGGCGCCGCGCGCGCGGTCGGCCTCGGATGCGGCGCGGGCCTCGGTCTTGCGGTTGTCATCAAGCAGCCGTTGCGCCGCATGGTGGCGCGCGGCCAGACGGGCGGCCTCTTCGGTCAGATGCGCCAGCGCGGCTTCGCGTTCCTGCAGCGCGCTGGCGGCATCGCTTGCCACCGATGCAGCGTCGCTTAGCCGGGCCTCATAGCCATCGCCCGCCTGTGTCAGCGCCTGTGATTCGGCCTCAAGCCGCGCGATCGTGTCATCGGCATCGCGGTTGAGCACCTGTTCGCGCGCGCTATCGGCCTCAAGCTGGGTGATGCGGTTGCGCAATGTGGCCAGCGCATCTTGCGCGCGGCGGGCCTGTTCGGCCAGCGTATCGCGCTGCACCTGCAACCGCTGCAACACGGCGCTGGCGATGGTGTCCTCCTGGCGTTTGGGGGGCAGGGCGGCCTCGGCGGCGGCGCGCGCTTCGCCGGCTGTGCGGGCCTGCGCCTCGGCCAGATTGGCGTGGCGCGCGGCCTCGGCCAGCAGGGTCGCGGCCTCTTGGCGGGCGCGTTCGCCATCCTGCCAGCGGCGGTAAAGCAACAGCCCCTCGGCCCGGCGCAGATCCACGCCGATTTCGCGGTAACGCGCCGCATGGCGCGCTTGGCGGGCTAATTGTGCCAGTTGCGCGGCCAGTTGATCGATCACATCGTCAAGCCGCGTCAGATTGGTTTCCGCCGCGCCAAGGCGCAATTCGGCTTCGTGCCGACGCTGATACAGGCCGGAAATCCCGGCTGCTTCCTCAAGCACGCGGCGGCGATTTTTGGGCCGGGCGTTGATCAGTTCGGATATCTGGCCCTGCCGCACCAGCGCGGGCGAATGCGCCCCGGTTGAGGCATCGGCAAACAGCATCTGCACATCGCGCGCACGCACATCGCGCCCGTTCACCTTATAGGCCGAACCGGCATCGCGCGTGATCCGGCGGATGATTTCCAGATGATCGGCATCGTTGAACCCGCTGGGCGCCAGCCTTTCGGCATTATCGACGATCAGCGCCACTTCGGCGAAATTGCGCGCAGGCCGCGTGGCGGCGCCGGCAAAGATCACATCCTCCATCCCGTCGCCGCGCACGGCCGAAGGGCGGCTTTCGCCCATTACCCAGCGCAGCGCCTCAAGCAGGTTCGATTTGCCGCAGCCATTGGGCCCGACTACGCCGGTCAGCCCGCTGGCGATCACAAGATCGGTCGGGTCAACGAAACTCTTGAAGCCATTCAGCCGCAGCCGGGTAAAACGCAAGGCGGACTCCGTGATTCCTGCAAGGGTAACAGTTTCGGGCAGAGCCCCGGGGCTGTCAACGCATTGCCCCATGATCTGCGTTATTTTGCCGGTTTATCCACCACATCTTGCGGTTTTGATGCCTTGCCGGTGACGGGTTTGACCACCGGTTTGGGCTTGGCCCCGCCAAAGGGGTTGCTACGCCCGCCCAGCGCGTTTTTATCACGAAAGGCCGGGCCCTTTTTCCCGAGCCGCGGGGTCTTGGTCTTGGAATAATCCATCGGGCAGTTCCTTCATGCCAATGC
>Ga0265293_10009575_pt1 | contig 13885 bp, 11 predicted proteins | sample Munlanlewell138R_FD_192505 | JGI IMG/M metagenome (GOLD analysis project Ga0265293, IMG submission 192505) | Leachate microbial communities from a municipal landfill in Southern Ontario, Canada - Leachate well 138R | ecosystem: Engineered > Solid waste > Landfill > Unclassified | place: Canada...
AAGCACCGAGTTACCCACCGTCGGCGTTTGCGTGGCGGGCGCCACGCCGCCGGTGGATAACTCTGCCGCCAGGGCTTGAATATCAAGCCCATACCTGTCCGCACAATGGGGGTAAGTCCAGCCTGTCTGGATGGTCACGGTGGCAACGAAGTCGTTGTCGTGGGCAAGCGGCCCATGCCGGTTTCAAGCGATGGGGATGTGCTCGTGCGCATGCGCGTGGCCACCGTCAATCGCGTGGACCTCTACATGCGCAATTCCGGCGCCGCCATCCGCCACGAGTTGCCGCAGGAGAGACGCTGCTGCAGCCGGGCCAGCGCGTGCTGCTGCACCCGGGCATCTCCTGCGGTCGCTGCGAATTCTGCCTGCGCGGCGATGACGTGCTGTGCATCCGCTACCAGGTGCTGGGCGAGCAGCGTAATGGGACCTTTGCCGAGTACGTGAGCGCACCGGCGCGCAATGTCTTGCCGCTGCCCGCGGGCTGGTCGTTTGCCGAGGGCGCGGCCGTGGGCGTCAACCACCTGACCGCGTGGCGCATGCTGGTGACAAAGACGCAGATCAAGCCCTGGGAGACGGTGCTCATCGTGGGCATAGGCGGTGGCGTGTCGCTGGCTGGCTTGCAGATTGCGAAGGCGTTGGGCGCGCGCACCGTGGTCACGTCGCGGCACGCCGACAAACTGGCCCGCGCGCAGGAGCTGGGCGCTGACGTCATCGTGGACAGCTCCAGGGAGGACAGCGAAGGCGGCGTTGGCTGCCACCGGTGGGCGCGGCGTGGACGTGGTGTTCGAGAACGTGGGCGCCGCGGTCTGGCCCGACGTGCTCAAGGCGCTGGTACGCGGCGGGCGGCTCGTGGTCTGCGGCGCCACCAGCGGCGACCAGCCAGGTGCCGACCTGCGGCGGCTGTTCATCCGCCAGCTGCAGGTCATTGGCTCGACACTGGGCACGCTGGGCGAGATGCATCAACTGCTGGCGTTCTGCCAGCAGCATGGCTTGCGCCCGGTCATCGGCGAGACGTTTGCGCTTGAAGATGTGCCGGCAGCGTTTGACCTCATGGAATCCGGCCGACAATTTGGCAAGATTGCCATCAGCCTGGATTGACCTGTCGCAGCGCCGGCCGGCACACGTCTTGGGTCCAGCATGGCAAGCTGCCGCGCCCAATTCAACCAAGCGCTTGCTTGGATTACAGAAACGACGTAGACTCGCGCCATGTCTCGTGCAACCAACCCGGCACACACAACGGCCACCTGTCCAGGCATCGGAAATCCCGCCGTGTCGGGAGCGACCACGACGGACCGGCGCGAAGAGCTGATCCACAAAGCGGCGCATCTGTTTCGCGCCAATGGATTCAAGGGCACGACCACGCGCGATATCGCTGCGGCGGCGGGAATGCAAAGCGGCTCGCCGTTTTATTATTTTGAAAGCAAGGGTGCGCTGCTGTGTGCGGTCATGCAGACAGGGATGGCCATTGCCACGGCCAATCAGGATCGCGTTCTGGCCGCCATGTCGCCCCACGCCACGCCGCGCGAGCAGTTGCAGGCACTGGTCAGCGCGCACCTGCACGTGCTGTTTGGTGACGGGCGCGATTTCATGCCTGTACTGGCGTACGAGTGGCCGTGGCTGACCGACGCGCAGCGTCAGGCCGTGGTGGCACAGAAAGATGCCTACGAGGCGGCGTGGATGCCGGCGCTCACGGGCCTGCACCGGCGTGGTGAGCTGCGGTCGCGGCCCGAGGTGGCGCGTTTTTTCATCTTTGGTGCGCTCAACTGGACGGTGCACTGGTTCCGGCCCGACGGTTCGCTTTCGGTCGATGACCTCGCAGAAGAAGCCATGAAGCTGTTTGTTGACCGGGTCGCGTGACGGCTTTGAGCGGGCTGCCAGCCACCAGCAAATGTCCCAGAACCACAAGACACGTTTGAGATGAGGATGTACGTTTCGCAATGGAACCCGTCGTCCGAGCAGGCCCAGGCGCGCAGCGCCGTGATGCTGCAGCGCCTGCAGGCGTTGCGCGCGCTTGAGCAGCGCGCCATCGACAAGTCAGGCCAGTCCGAGCCGCGCTTCAGGAAGCGTCACCAGTTGCTGCCGCGCCAGCGCATTGCGCTGCTGCTGGACCGGGGCGCACCCTGGCTGGCGCTGGCTTCGCTCGCGGGGTTTTTGCAGGACGGCGCAGACCGCGACACATCCGTGCCTGGCGGCGGCGTCATCGCCGGAATCGGCTTTGTCAGCGGCACGCGGTGCATGGTGGTGGCCAGCGATTCGGGCATAGACGCAGGCGCCATCCAGCCCATGGGGCTGGACAAGATCTTGCGCGCGCAGGAGATCGCGCTGCGTGAACGGCTGCCCTTCCTGCACCTGGTCGAAAGTGCCGGCGCCAACCTCATGAACTACCGGGTGGAAGGTTTTGTCCGCGGCGGCGCCCTGTTCCGCAACCTGGCGCGCCTGTCGGCGGCCGGCCTGCCCGTGATCACCGTGCAGCACGGCTCGGGCACGGCGGGCGGCGCCTACATGCCGGGGTTGTCGGACATCGTCATCATGGTCGAGGGCCGCTCGCGTGCGTTTCTGGCCGGGCCGCCGCTGCTCAAGGCGGCCACCGGTGAGGTGGCCACGCAAGAAGAGCTGGGCGGCGCCCTCATGCACACCACAACCTCCGGCCTGGGCGAATACCTGGCCCGCGACGACCGCGAGGCGCTGGGCATGGCACGGCGCGTGGTTGCCGCGCTGGACTGGGACAGGGGGCAGGCTCCAGCAGGCGATTTTGCCGATCCGCCCTGGCCGGCCGAGGAGCTGCTGGGCCTGATGCCGGCGCACCACCGCGAACCGGTGGACATGCGCGAGGTGGCGGCACGCCTGGTCGACGGTGGCCGCCTGCTGGAGTTCAAGGCGGGCTACGGCATGGCCACGGTTTGCCTGCAGGCGCACATCCACGGCCACGCGGTGGGCATCATCACCAACAACGGCCCCATAGACATAGACGGTGCCAACCGCGCCACGCACTTCATCCAGTGGATGTGCCAGCTCGGCCACCCCATCGTCTACCTTCAGAACACCACCGGCTACATGGTGGGCAAGGACATGGAGCAGGGTGGCATCATCAAGCACGGAAGCAAGATGATCCAGGCCATCACCAGCGCCACGGTGCCGCAAATCACCATCCAGTGTGGCGCCAGCTTTGGTGCCGGCAACTACGGCATGTGCGGCCGTGCCTACGAGCCGAATTTCCTGTTCACCTGGCCCAGCGCGATCACCGCCGTCATGGGTGGCGAGCAGGCGGCCGGAACCATGCGCATCGTCACCGAGGCCGCCCTGAAGCGCCAGGGCAAGACGCCCGATGAAGCGGCGCTGCAAAAGCAGTTTGACGGCATCGTCGCCATTTTCGAGCGCCAGCAGGATCCGTTCACCACCAGCGGCATGCTGCTCGATGACGGTGTCATCGACCCGCGCGATACGCGTGCGGTGCTTGGCTTTTGCCTGGACACCATCGCCGAGGGCGCTACGCGCAAGGTGCGTCCCATGCAATTCAGCGTTGCGCGCATGTAAACCGGGAGCCATCATGCAATTGACCCACGACCACGAACAAATCCGCGACACGCTCATCCGCTACATCGATGAGCACATCAATCCGCACGTCGACGAATGGGAAGAGGCGGAGATGTTCCCCGCGCACCGCGTCTTCAAGGGCCTGGGCGAGCTGGGCCTGCTGGGCCTGACCAAGCCGGTCGAATACGGCGGCATGGGGCTGGATTATTCCTACGGCATGGTCATGGCCGAGACGCTGGGGCGCATCCGCTGCGGCGGCGTGCCCATGGCCATAGGCGTGCAGACGGACATGTGCACGCCGGCGCTGGCGCGCTTTGGCAGCGACGGGCTCAAGCGCGAATTCCTGGCGCCGGCCATCGCTGGTGACATGGTCGGATGCATAGGCGTGAGCGAGCCCGGTGCCGGCAGCGACGTGGCCGCCATCAAGAGCAGCGCACGCAAGGATGGCGACGACTACCTCATCAGCGGCCAGAAGATGTGGATCACCAACAGCCTGCAAGCCGACTGGATGTGCATGCTGGTGAACACCGGCGGGGGTAATTTGCATAAGAACAAGAGCCTGGTCATGGTGCCCATGCGCGACGGCCCCGGCGGCAAGTTGCGTCCGGGCATAGAGTTGGCGCGCAAGATTCGCAAGATCGGCATGAATTCGTCAGACACCGGCCTCATTTATTTTGACGACGTGCGGGTGCCGCAGCGCTACCGCATCGGCGAGGAGGGGCAGGGATTCATCTACCAGATGCAGCAGTTCCAGGAAGAGCGGCTGTGGGCGGCGGCAAATGCACTCTACGCCCTGGATGAATGCATCAGGGAAACCATTGAATACGCGCAGCAGCGGCAGATGTTTGGCGGCACGCTGATTGACCAGCAGTGGGTGCAGTTCAAACTGGTCGAGCTGCAGACCGAGGTGGAAGCGCTGCGCGCCCTTACGTGGTCCGCCGGCGAGCGCTACATCCGGGGCGAGGATGTGTTGCAGTGGGCCAGCATGGCCAAGCTCAAGGCAGGGCGCCTGATGCGCGAGGTCGCCGACACCTGCCTGCAGTTCTGGGGCGGCATGGGTTTCACCTGGGACAACCGCGTCTCACGCCTGTACCGCGACGGGCGCCTGGCCTCGATCGGGGGCGGCGCCGACGAAGTGATGATGGGCATCATCGCCAAGACCATGGGCATGGCCAAGCGCCAGCCGCGGTGAGCGGAGAGCAGTTGATGCAAAGAATCCTGATCGTCAATCGCGGCGTTCATGCCGCAGGCATGGCCAAGCAAACCGCACGTGCAGGCGCAGCCTGCGAGCGGGCGATTTTGCCGCGAGGGGACTGCTTGTGAAAAGAATCCTGATCGTCAATCGCGGCGTTCATGCCGCAGGCATGGCGAAGCAAATTGCCCGTGCAGGCGCAGCCTGCGAGCGGGCGATTTTGCCGCGAGGGGACTGCTTGTGAAAAGAATCCTGATCGTCAATCGCGGCGAAATCGCCCGCCGGATCATTGCCACCGCGCACCGCATGGGCCTGCAGACCGTGGCCGTCCATTCCGACGCGGACGCCAACGCCCTGCACGTGCAGGAAGCCACCATGGCGTACGCGCTGGGTGGTGCGACCTCGGCCGACAGCTATCTGCACGTGGACAAGCTGCTGGCCGCGGTCAGGGCCACCGGCGCCGATGCCATCCACCCCGGCTATGGCTTCCTCAGCGAAGATGCCGACTTTGCCCAGACCGTGCAAGAGGCCGGGCTGACCTGGATAGGCCCGCCGCCGGCGGCCATTCGCAAGCTGGGCAACAAGGCCGCCGCCAAAGCACTGGCGACCGAGCAGGGTGTGCCATGCCTGCCCGGTTATGGCGGCACGGACCAGAGTGAAGAGCGTTTTGTGGCCGAGGCCGAGAAAATCGGCTACCCGGTCATGGTCAAGGCCGTGGCCGGCGGCGGTGGCCGCGGCATGCGGCTGGTGACCGAGCCAGGCCAATTGGCGCAAGCGCTGGCCAGCGCCAGCTCGGAGGCTTTGGCCGGTTTCGGCAACGGTGATCTGCTCATCGAGCGTGCCGTCACGGGGCCGCGCCACGTCGAGGTGCAAATCTTTGCCGACCACCACGCAAACGTGGTGCACATGTACGAGCGCGACTGCTCCATGCAGCGGCGCCACCAGAAGATTATCGAAGAAGCACCCAGCCCGGCCGTCTCGCCCGAGCTGCGCCAACGCATGGGCGAATGCGCCGTGGCATTGGCCAGGGGCGCCGGTTACGTGGGCGCCGGCACCGTGGAATTCCTGCTCGAGCGGGGCAACTTTTTCCTGATGGAAATGAATACCCGCCTGCAGGTCGAGCATCCCGTCACCGAAGCCATCACCGGCTTGGATCTGGTCGAGTGGCAAATCCGCGTGGCGCGTGGGGAAGCGCTGCCGCTGACGCAGGAGCAAATCCCCCTGCAGGGCCATGCCATGGAGGTGCGCCTGGTCGCGGAAGACGAAAACTACGTCCCGCACGCCGGCCGCATCCTGCACTTTGCTGCACCGGCGGCGGCCGAGTTCGCCCGTGCGCCGCTGCGGCTTGACCATGCCATCGCCGGCGGCATGGAAGTCACCCCACATTACGACGCCATGCTGGGCAAGCTTGTCGTGCACGCGGCCACCCGCGCAGAGGCCATCAACCGCATGATCGCCGCGCTTGCGCAAACCGAAATTCTCGGCCTGCCGACCAACCGCAGCTTTCTCATGACCTGCCTGAGTGACGCACGCTTCCGCCGCAGCGAGGCCCTGATCTCGTTCCTGGACCGGTACGGTGATGCGCTGCGCCAGACCCTGGCCGGGCAGCAAAAAGACGCGCACCGGCGCTATGCCGTGGCCGTGGCCTGTGCACCGGGCGGCGCGCTGCCGTGTCCGTTCGAGCTGCCGCTGCGCCTTGCGCATGGCGACGAAGAAGCTGCAATCCCCGTTCGGCCCGAGCCGGGCGGGCTTGAAATCACGGGCGAGCAGCCCCGCCGGCTGGCCATGGAGCCTCTTGCCGATGGTGCGCTGCGCTGCCGTGAAAACGACAAGACGATGCGCGTGCAAGCCGTTCTGGCGCCCACGCCCGACGCGCCGCAGCGCTGGCACGCGCAGGCCGGTGGCACCGACTGGTGGTTCGAGGACATCTCGTTCAAAGCGCAGGCGAGCGGCACGGGCGCGCGGGCTGCCTCCGAGCTCAAGGCACCTTTCAACGGCACCGTCGTGCGCGCAGCCGTCAAGCCCGGGCAGAAACTCGCCGCGGGCGACGTGGCGGTGGTCATCGAATCGATGAAGCTGGAGCACAACATCGCGCCCCGCGCCGACGTGACTGTTGCTGAAGTGCTGGTCAGCACCGGCCAGCAAGTGACGCCCGGTCAGTTGCTGGTGCGCTTTGAGACCGAAGTCGCCGATGAGGATTATGGCAAGGAGACAGTGGCATGACGGTGGCCCCGGGCGAACTTCAGGAAGCCCGCGCAGCGCTTGCCGCGACCGTGGAGCGCTTTGCACGGACCGAAATCGCGCCATACGCGAGCGACTGGGATGAAGCAGGCGAATTCCCGCGCACGCTCTACCGCCGTGCCGGCGAGCTGGGCCTGTTGGGCGTGGGTTATCCGGAGGCATTGGGCGGCAGCGGCGCCGAGGCGCAGTTCACGCTGCGCATGGTCATGACGCGTGCTTTTTGCCGCCATGGCACCTCGGGTGGGGTGCATGCCAGCCTGTTCTCGCACAGCATCGGCACGCCGCCGGTGGTGCTGCTGGCCAGCGACGAAGTCAAGCAGGAGGTGGTGCCGCCCGTGCTGGCGGGGGAACAAATCTCGGCGCTGGGCATCACCGAGCCGGGTGGCGGCTCGGACGTGGCGGCCATCCGCACCACGGCGCGGCGCGAGGGTGACGAGTATGTCGTCACCGGCGAAAAAACGTTTATCACTTCGGGCATGCGCGCCGACTGGATCACCCTGGCCGTGCGCACCGATCCGGAGGTGCGCGGCGCCGGCGGCCTGAGTTTGCTGTTGGTGCCCGGCGACAGCAAGGGGCTGCGGCGATCCAGGCTGAAAAAGATGGGCTGGTGGGCGTCGGACACGGCGCACCTGACCTTTGACAACATGCGCGTGCCCGCGCGCTACCTGCTCGGCGAGGAGAACAAGGGTTTTTTGGCCGTCATGCACAACTTCAACAGCGAGCGCTTTGGCATTGCCGCGAGCACGCTGGGTTTTGCCGAGGCCTGCTTTGACGAGGCGCTGGCCTGGGCGCAGCAGCGCAAGACCTTTGGCCGGACGCTGGTCGAGCACCAGGTGGTGCGCCACAAGCTGGTGGACATGCAACAGCGCATCCGTGCCACCTCGGCCTGGCTGGAAGAACTGGCGGCGCGTGCCGACGCCGGCGATACCGGTCCGGATTGGGTCGGCGCCGTGTCCATGCTCAAGAACCAGGCCACGCAAACCATGCAGTTTTGCGCCAGCGAGGGCGTGCAGATCCTGGGCGGCATGGGCTACATGCGCGGCACCGTTTGCGAGCGCATCTACCGCGAAGTGAAAGTGCTGACCATAGGCGGCGGTACCGAAGAAATCATGAAGGAACTGGCGGCGCGGCAATGGGGCATTGCCTGACCACGCACCTGCCTGCAACGAAGAACGACCATGCATCTTTACCACTGCGTTGACGCCCGCTCCTTTCGTCCCCTGTGGACGCTGGAGGAGATGGGACTTGACTACCAGCTCACGGTGCTGCCATTTCCGCCGCGCGTGCATGCCAAGGACTACAAGCAGGTCAATCCGCTGGGCACGATCCCGTTTTTTGAGGATGGCGCCACGCGCATGACCGAATCCAGCGCCATCTGCCACTATCTGGCCACGCGCCATGGACCGAGCCCGTTGGCGCTGCACTCCGACGACGACGATTACGGCAGCTTCCTCAACTGGACCTATTTTTCCGACGCGACGCTCACGTTCCCGCAAACGCTGGTGTTGCGCTACGCCCGGTTCGAACCCGAAGAGCGGCGCCAGCCGCAGGTGGCCGATGACTACTCCCGGTGGTTCCTGGGGCGCCTGCGTGCGGTTGAAAGCGCGCTGGACGATCGGCAATGGCTTTGCGCCGGGCGCTTTACCGTGGCCGACATCACCATTGGCTATGCACTGCAGTTGGCAAGCATGCTCAAGCTGGACCGGCAATTTGGACCCAACGTGGCTGCCTATTGGCAGCGGTTGCAAGAGCGTGAAGGTTTCCGGCGCGCCAAGCACGCGCAGCAAACAGGGGCTGAAAAAGCCGGTGTGCTCAGACAAATCCCGAATGCCTCCTGATGCGCGAGCGCACGGTGGCCAGACAAAGAGAACCCATGCCATGAATGCACCAACCGACAAGCCGACGAACGATCTGCTGACACGCCAGGCCGACGGCGTCCTGTGGCTCACCATCAACCGCGAGGCACGCCGCAACGCCATGAGCCCGGCCGTCATCGAAGGCATCAGCGGCGCGCTGCAGCGTGCGCGCAATGATCGCAGCCTGCGTGCCATCGTGCTCACCGGCGTGGGTGAGCGCGCCTTTTGTGCCGGCGCCGACCTGGCCACCGGCAAGTCGTTCAAGTTCGACTACTCCGAGCCGGAACAGGCCTTTGCCAACCTGATCCGCCTGGCGCGGGGCACGCACGTGCCGCTGATAGCCCGCGTCAACGGCGCCTGCGTGGCCGGCGGCATGGGGCTGCTGGCCATGTGCGACCTGGCCGTGGCGGCGCCGCACGCCCGCTTTGGCCTGCCCGAAGTCAAGATCGGCGTGTTCCCGGCACAGGTGCTGGCGGTGCTGCAGGGCCTGATTGGCCGGCGCATGCTGACCGAGCTGTGCATCACCGGCGAGATGATCGATGCGCAAAAGGCGCTGGCCTGCGGCCTCGTCAACGCCGTGGCCGATGACCTGGACGCCGGCGTGCAGGCGCTGCTCGATCGCATCACCGACAAGTCCCCGGCGGCCATTCGCCGTGGCCTTTATCTCATGCAGCATGCCCAGGACATGACCTTTGAGCAGAGCATGGCGTTTGTCGAGGGCCAGATCGGCCTGTTTGCCCTGACCGAAGACGCTGCCGAAGGCCAGGCGGCCTTCCGCGAAAAGCGCAAGCCCGAGTGGAGTGGACGATGAGCCAAGATAAAGTGATCCGCATCGGCGGCGCCTCCGGCTTCTGGGGTGACTCCAGCGTGGGCGCGCCGCAGCTGGTGCACAGCGGCCAGGTCAACTACCTGGCCTTTGACTACCTGGCCGAGCTCACCATGTCGGTGCTGGCGGCCGCGCGCATGAAGCGCCCGGAGCTGGGCTACGCCACCGACTTTGTCACCGTCACCATGAACTCCCTGCTCGCAGACATCGTGGACGGGGGCATCAAGGTCGTCAGCAACGCCGGCGGCGTCAACCCCGACGGCTGCGCCCAGGCGCTGCGCCAGATCGCCGAAGAGCAGGGCATAGACGTCAGGATCGCCACCGTCAGCGGCGACGACGTCATGCCGCTGCTGCCGGCGCTGCGCGCGCATCAGCCACCGATTGCGGAGCTGCAAAGCGGCGCGCCGCTGCCCGACAAAATCGTCACCGCCAACGCCTACCTGTGCGCCCTGCCGGTCAAGGCCGCGCTGGACGCAGGCGCGCACATCGTCATCACCGGGCGCTGCGTGGACTCGGCCGTCACGCTGGGCATCCTCATGCATGAATTTGGCTGGCAGCCGGGCGACCTGGACCAGCTTGCCGGCGGGAGTCTTGCCGGCCACATCATCGAATGCGGCTGCCAGGCCACCGGTGGCCTGCACACCGACTGGCAGGACGTTCCCGACTGGGCGCACATCGGCTACCCCATCGTTGAGTGCCGCGCCGACGGCAGCTTTGACGTCACCAAGCCCAAGGGCACCGGCGGCCTCATTGCCCCGCAGTGCGTGGCCGAGCAGATGCTCTATGAAATCCACGACCCCGCTGCCTACCTGCTGCCCGACGTGGTCTGCGACTTCACGCAGGTGCGCATCACCCAGGCCGATCCCGAGCGGGTGCACGTGAAGGGCGCACGCGGCCTGCCGCCGCCCAGCCAGTACAAAGTCTCGGCCACCTATCTGGACGGCTACAGGGTCTCGGCGCAGTTGACCATCGTCGGCATGGACGCTGCCGCCAAGGCGCAGCGCACGGGGGAGGCCATCCTCGAGCGCGTGGGTGAATTGTTGCAGCAGCAGGGCCTGCAGCCGTTTGCGCGAACGCTCATCGAAATCCTGGGCGCAGAGAGTTGCTACGGCCCGCTGGCTGCAGACGGCGCGCTGCAAACGCGCGAAGCCATCCTGCGCCTGACCGCCTGCCACCCGGACAGGGCGGCGCTGCAACTGCTGGCGCGCGAAGTGGCGCCGGCCGGCACCTCCTGGTCGCCGGGCACAACCGGCGCCGGTGGCCGCGCACGCCCCGCGCCGCTCATCCGCCAGTACGCGTTCCTGATCGACAAGACGCAGCTCACGCCCAGCGTGCAGCTCGATGGCCAGGCCATAGCGGTTCCCGATGCCGGCACAGCCGTGCCCGCGCCTGCAACGGCACCTGCGCCCGTACCGGCGCAGCCCACCGAAGAGCCGACCGGCGAGACCGTCACGGTGCCGCTCATCCGCCTGGCCTGGGCGCGCTCGGGCGACAAGGGCGACATCTCCAACATCGGCGTCATTGCCCGCAAGCCCGAATGGCTGCCGCTGCTGCGCGCGCAGCTCACGCCCGAGGCAGTCAGGAAACACCTGGCGCATCTGGTCAAGGGTGGCGTGGTGCGCCATGAAGTGCCTGGCATCCATGCGTTCAACTTTGTCTGCAGTCAAGCGCTGGATGGGGGCGGCATGGCCTCGCTGCGCAACGACCCGCTGGGCAAGGGCATGGGGCAGATCCTGCTGGCGATGCCGGTGACGGTGCCCGTGCGCTGGTTTGCAAATACACCCGACGGGTGACGCGGGCGTTGCGTTCAGACACCACTTGAGGAGACCTCGCCATGTACAGCAGTTCCACGTATCCCGCTTTGCTCCAGGACGTTTGCACAGACCATGGCACGCGGGGTTTTCTGCACGCCACATCAGCAACGCGTGGCGAGATCGAAGTCACGTTTGCCGACCTGGAGCGGCGCAGCCGCCAGGTGGCTGCCGGCCTGCTCAAGCTCGGGCTGCAGCACGGCGACCGCATCGCGATTGCTGCGCCCAACATGGTCGAGTGGATAGAGCTCTTCTTTGGCGCCGTCCGCGTCGGGCTCATTGTCGTCACGCTCAATCCGCGCTACCGGGAAAGCGAGCTGGACTACATGATCAACCAGTCGGGCGCACGCATGGTGGTCAGCTCGGCCCGTTTGCCGGGCTTTGATTTTGAAGCTTTTTATGCAGGTTTTCGCGAGCGGATTCCGACGGCCGAGCATTTCATTTTCCTGGACGCAACCCGGCCGGAAGACGATTTCGAGCGCTTGCCTGCCCAAGACAGCGACGTCGATATCACACGGCGCGAGCAGGCGGTCAGGCCAAGCGACCCGGCCGTCATCCTCTACACCAGCGGTACCACCGGCCAGCCCAAGGGCGCAACGCTCACGCATCGCAGCCTGCTGGCTTCGGGCCGCGCGCAGGTGGCCAACTACCCGGGCCTGTCGGAAAACGACGTGTACCTCGGCCTCATGCCGATGAACCACGTGGGAGGCCTCACCTGCACCATCACGTCGGCCATGCTGACGGGCGCCAAGGTGGTCTTGCAGCAGGCGTTTTCACCGTCGGGCGCGCTGCGGGCGCTGGATGCGCATGGCGTCACGCTGTTTGCGGGCGTGCCCACCATGTGGATGCTCATGCTTGCCGATCCGCTGATCAAGGATGTGGCCAAAGACGTTGTGCGTTACATCATTATCGGCGGCTCCAACGTCGAGCCCACGCTGGCGCGCCAGATTGCCGCCACCTTCCCAAACGCCGCGCTGACCAACCTGTATGGGCAGTCCGAAGCCTCGGGCGCCACGGTCATCTCGCCCACCACCGACTCGCTGGAGAACATTGCGCGCAGCATCGGCCTGCCGCTGCAGGGCGTGCAAGCACGAGTGGTTGGACCCGGTGGCAGCGTGCTCGCGGCGGGAGAAGAAGGCGAGCTGCAACTGCGCGGTGAAAGCGTGGCGGCCGGCTACTGGGACATGCCCGAGCAAACGGCAGAGACCTTCCAGGCCGACGGCTGGCTTGCCACGGGCGACATGGTCAAGCAGGAGGCCGACGGCCACGTCGTGCTTCTGGGGCGCAAGAAGGAGATGTTCCTGCAAGGCGGCTACAACGTCTATCCGGTCGAGGTGGAAAACGTCCTGACCTCGCATCCGGCCGTGGCCATGGCCGCGGGCATAGGCGTGCCCGACCCGGTGCTGGGCGAGGTGGGACGCTACTACATCACCTTGCGGTCCGGCCACGAGGTCACCGCCGAGGCGCTGATTGAGTTTTGCAAGCAAAAGCTTGCTGATTACAAGGTGCCGCGGCAGATCGTGCTGGCCGACGAGTTGCCGACCACGCCCGCCGGCAAGATCGCCAAGGCGGTCTTGCGCCAAAGTTACAAGGCCAACCCATGAAATGGAAACAATGAACGTTCAATTTGATTTTTCCGGCCGCCACGTCATGGTGTTTGGCGGCACCACCGGCATCAACCTGGGCATTGCGCGGGGTTATGCCGCAGCCGGCGCCAATGTCAGCGTTGCCAGTCGCAAGCAGGCCAACGTCGATGCCGCGGTGGCCGAGCTGGGTGACGGCGCTTTTGGCATGACCGCCGATGTGCGTGACGACCGGAGCGTGGCAGCCGCGCTGGCGCAGGCGGTGGCCAGGCACGGGCCCATAGATGTGCTTGTCTCCGGGGCCGCGGGCAACTTCCTGGCCGACGTCAACAGCATGTCGTCCAATGCGTTCAAGGTGGTCATAGACATAGACCTTGTCGGCAGCTTTCACGTGGCGCGCCAGGCGTACGAGCACCTGCGCAAGCCCGGTGCCAGCGTCATTTTCATCAGCGCGCCCCAGGGCGTGGTGCCGGTGCCCTATCAGGCGCACGTGTGCGCGGCCAAGGCAGGCATTGATCAGTTCACCCGCGTGCTCGCGCTGGAATGGAGCAGTGCGGGCGTGCGCGTCAACGCCATCTCGCCAGGCCCGATCGCCGACACCGAGGGCATGCGTCGCCTTGCGCCGCAGGGCGCGGACGGCGACGCGCAGGTGCGCGCCATGGTGCCACTGGGGCGCATGGGGACCACGCAGGACATCGCGAACCCGGCCATGTTCCTGGGCTCAGAGCTTGAGAATGAATTGATCGCGCCCGAGAGGATCGCCCAAACCCGTCCAATCAAGACGCAAAGCGCAGGCATGGCCCGTGCCATGGCGAGCATTTGCAACGCGGAGTGGGCGGGTTTGG
>Ga0265293_10009576_pt1 | contig 13884 bp, 13 predicted proteins | sample Munlanlewell138R_FD_192505 | JGI IMG/M metagenome (GOLD analysis project Ga0265293, IMG submission 192505) | Leachate microbial communities from a municipal landfill in Southern Ontario, Canada - Leachate well 138R | ecosystem: Engineered > Solid waste > Landfill > Unclassified | place: Canada...
AGGGGTGTGTGGTCTTTGGGGATACGGAGCAAATATTGTGACACTTTCAGAGGAAACGGAAAGCAACAGGGAACACAAACCCGCTCCTAACGACCCAAAGGCGCACATCTACTCGACCGGCTCATGATCAGGGATCTTCTCAGGTTGTCTTCAATAATCGGGCTTAGGATGAATCCAAGAATCGTCGGGGCAATGGGAAGTTGGATTCTCCGCATCAACAACCCTAGGAGTCCGAAAGTAATGGCTACGTAGACATCAAAAATACTGGAGCGCACCGCATATGTTCCGACAAAGCAGAAGACGGTGATAATTGGCATCAATACCGTGGGAGGAATGTTTAGAAGCCTTGCAAAGACTTTTGCGCCGCTCATACCTAAAATGAAGAATAATATGTTGCCAAGGAAAAATAAGATAAAAATCGATGACACAGTTGCAGGGTGTGAAATGAACAGTGCCGGCCCCGGTTTGAGCCCATGTATTAATAAAGCACCAATGAGTATCGCAGTGACGGAATCCCCTGGAATGCCTAGCGCGATCATGGGTACGATGGCAGCACCCGTTGCAGCATTATTGCTCGTCTCTACAGCTGACAATCCCTCTGGTATGCCTGTCCCTAGTTGTTCCCTTCTTTTTCCAATGCGCTTCTCCAGTCCATACGAAGTGACTGAAGCGATCGTTGGTCCTGATGCCGGTATGATTCCAATAAATAACCCTACAATAATTGAGCGTATGGTGACCGGTATTGTTGCTAATAACTCTTTGAAGCTTGGCCAGATTTTCCCTAGATTTGGGGTGACTTTTTTCCGTTCGGATATCCCCTCGAAGAATATGTTGAAGACTTCTCCAAATCCAAACAGACCGATCATAACCGCAACAAACTCAAATCCTCCGATGAGTTCTGCCCTGCCGAACTGAAATCTTGAATACCCATTGATTGGATCCATGCCTGCAGTGGCTAACAAAAGACCCAACACTCCTGCGAAAAGCCCTTTCAGGATTGTCGGACTAATGTAGGCAATGATCCCAAGACCAAAAATCGCCACAGAGAAATACTCCCTTGATCCTAGTCGAATCGCCCACAGGGCCAACACGGGTGCAAAGAGAGCGAGGAAAAAACCACTTACGGTACCCCCTATAAACGAGTACGTACAGCTCAAACCTATTGCTTTGCCCGCCTCTCCACGGAGTGCCATTGGGTGTCCATCAAGGGTAGTCATTATTGCTGCCCCTGTGCCTGGAATCTTGATCAATATAGCGCTGATTGAGCCGCCGTATGTTCCGGATACGTAAGTAGCCAATAGCAATGAGAACGCTTGTATTGGTGTCATGCTGTAGGTCCAGGGAATTAAAATCGCCATGGCCATGACTCCGGTCAGTCCAGGCATAGCACCGACAAAGAGACCAACCGATGTGCCGAGGAGCGCTAACAAAAGTACCTTTCCATTCAGAATCAAAGGTAGTCCTAATGTTATGATCTGATTAATGCTATACATATCTGTTTCACCTTTTTACTAAAGCATCCGTATGTTGAAGAACAACCCGAAGAAGACATAGAAGAAAATTACAGCTCCAAGAGTGGTTAGGAGCACTATCTTCATATTAATTTTCAATGCAATAAAGACCACAAGTAAAAATATTGTTATTGAGATAAGAAGGCCCACTTTCGAGAACAAGATGGGAAAGATGAAAACCCCGATGAAGTACATTGCTTTTTGTAGGGTCTCTTTTGTGAAAGCCTTCCGTTTCTCATCTCTGCTAGGTGAACTATTATGAAGCCGTAGCTCCTTAATTGTTTGTACAATACCTTTTAGTAACAGAATGCCTGAGAAGACTGACAGTAGGATCAGTAAGAGCAGGGGGAAGAAAGCGGGACCCAGTCCCGCTTGAATTCCCAATAGGGGTATACTCTGCATTCTGTACCAACCAATTCCAAGAACAATTGTTCCACCTAGTCCTGCGATTAAGTCGTCATTGATCAATACTCTATTACGCATGTTACATACCCTTTCTCAGCTCACCACTTTCTTTCATGATCTCATAGAAGAAGGTGTTTTCTTCTTTGAAGAATTCATACCCATCCTTGGTGTCGAGATACAGTGGTCCAAACCCTTGGTCATCAATGAAGTTTTGGAAGTTTTCGCTGTAATACGCCTCTTTGAGAGCATTCTCCAATACCTCAATGATCTCAGCCGGCATCCCTTTTGGCCCTACTAGCGCTCTCCACGGTCCAATGACCATGTCGAAACCACCCTCAAGGAATGTTGGGACCCAAGAGTACGCTTTGAGCCGAGTCTCCGATGCAACACCGATCATTTTCACCAATCCTGCCGACATCAGGGCATCAGCTTCTGAAGGACTGGCTCCGGCGGCCATCAGTTCATTACCCGCCAACGCAGAGAGCGACAAGGCCGTCCCTCCAAATGGAACAATAGTCAATTCGATGTCTGCTGCTCTCATCAGGGCTTCCCAAGTCCAGTAATACAACGTTCCAGGAGATCCGGCACCGACCAACACATTTGGGTTCTTCTTTGCATAGTCAATAAATCCCTGGATGTCATCGAATGGGGCGTTTTTATGAACGGCGATTCCCCATGGATCTTGGTTGAACACACCCAGCAGGGAAACATCCACCAAGGGATCCATCCAACTCTCTTGTCCCTGGTAGTACTTTTGTAGGAACTGGTTGCCTAGGATGACAGCGATGCTATACCCATCTGCAGGTTTCACCATCATCTCGTTGATCGCCAGTAACCCTCCTGCTCCATTGATGTTTTTTACCGGCATGGAAGTGCCTAAGACAGGCTCCATGTTCCTAACGATTTGGCGTACAAGAACATCTGTACCGCCACCGGCTGCGAAACCAACGTACACATCAATTGGTTTCGTGGGGAATGCTTTCGCAGTCGTAGGCGTTTCTTTCGAAGCAGCGCCCCAAACCATTCCCACTACACAGACCAGCAAGATAAAAAAGAACATTGATTTTTTCATATTAAACCTCCTTTTGGTTCATATGTAAGATTGCTAACTGAACGTTTCTTCCAGCTTAATCGCCTCCTCCATGGCTTCTGCCAACATATCGTATTGATTCTGGGAATATCCGAGATGCGGACATCGTGGATAACCGATATCGATACCTCTATAGCGGAGTGCAGCATGATAGAACGGTACTGGAATTCCTTCTCCGGTAAGTTTCCTGAGTGCATTTGCCTTTCTCTGTAAATTCAAAGCCTCCTCATACTTATGGGCATTGGCATACTCATAGATTTGATTGATTAACTTTGGGAATAAGTTTGAAAGACCAGAGACACATCCATGTCCACCACCGACGAGGGCAGGCAGCAGGACCGTTTGTGATCCGATCAAGAAGGTGAAATCAGTTTCGATGGCATTCACACAATCGTAAAATAAGCCTATGTTTGCGCTACTATCCTTCAATCCTGCAACTCCGACAGCAGCGAGCTTTTTAAGAATTTCAGGTGAAAAAGCCGTATAGTTGGTGTATTTAGGATTATGGTAGACAAACACCGGCGTTGAGACAGAATCTACAACTCGCTTGAAATGTTCTATGACACTATTGTTTTTATGTAGATAGTAATAGGGAGTAAGGCACGCCACTGCGGTCACACCGAGCCTTTCGGCATGTTTTGCCAACTCAATTGTTTGCTTGGTATCAGGAGTGCCGATATGCAAGACAACTGGTATTCGGTTATCCACCTCCTCCATCACAACTTCCGCTACACGCATTCTCTCTTCATTGTCCATCAACGGGCCAGAGCCATATGAACCACACGGATAGAGACCATGAACTTGAGGGACAAGGAATTGCAAGAATTTTCGCATCCGGTTCTCATCGAAATTGCCATCCTCGTCAAACGGGGTGATTAATGCCGGCAAAACGCCCTTCACTAACGACTTCATATATTTCCTCCTAAAATAACAATTATCTATGAATAGCTTTGTGGCCTTTGGTAGCCATTGTTAATTCATGCTCGTATGGCATCGACTCAATATTCCCAGGCAATTGGATTGCAAATCGTGCAACGCAGTTGCCCCGGTGGGCCGCCTGGACGACATTTTCACCTCTTAGCAGCGCAGAGATGAATCCTGCGGCGAATGCATCCCCTGCGCCCATCAAATCTTCAGGGCTTTCGACAGGCTCATGTGGGACAGCTTCGATAGTGCCGTCGGCCTTTCCTACAATTGCCCCTCGCGGGCCACATTTCAGAATTACATTCTTGCACCCGAAATCTAAGAATTTTTTGATAATATCAATGTCGCTTGCTTGCGTATCATAGATACCTTCAAAATCTTCTATTCCCGGAAGGAGATACTCAATGTTTGAATAAATTCGCTTGAAAAAGTCTCTTGCATCAGCAGAGGACCAGAGTTTTTTTCTCATGTTTGGATCAAAAATCACTGGTATTTTTTTCTTGTTTGCAATGCTGATCATTTGCAGGACAGCCCGTTTGCATGACTGCGAGATTGCTGGGGTGATTCCTGATAAATGAATCAATTTTGCTGAAGTGACGTAATCGACATCGATGGAATCTTCATCAAGCCGGCTGAAAGCAGAATCTTTACGATAATAAAAGTGTCTTGCTTCTCCTTTCGGCAATCGCTCTCTCAGAAACAAAGCTGTCTGATTATCTGAACAGAGCGCCACTCTGGAAACATCTACGCCTTCTCCTTTGATAAAAGATAACAAATAATTGCCAATCTCATCGTCGCCCAATCTGCTTATCCAGCCTGCAGCGTGGCCTAGTCTCACTACACCTACGGCAACAGTGGCTTCAGCTCCACCGGGTCTAATCTTGAATTCAGAGGAATACCTCATTCGTCCAATCTCTTTAGCAACAAAAACAGCGGAGGTTTCTCCAAGAGTAATTAGGTCAGGCATCATCCTCCTCCTTGCTCCCAGGATTTCCTATGGCAGCTCTCCAATCTCACAAAGTCAGCTCTATATCTCGCTACTGAATAGCGTAAGAGAGTGTCACGGTTGTCATACGTCTTCCCTTCAACCTTCAAAACAGGGGAGTTCAGATCAAGTTTTAACGTCTTCACATCTTCGCTTCTTGCCGGATAAGCGGACACGAACTCCTCAGTCTTTTCAATTTCAAAACCGAGCCTAAATTTCAGAATATTGGTGAGTGAATTTTCTTCTAAGTCAAAATTCAATACATCTTTACATAATGGATAGGGCAGTGCTGCATAATGGACCACGAAAGGTATCCCTGTTATGAGCCGTAATCGTTCAATGACTATCAGTTCAGTATCTTGTGGAATGTTGAAAATATCCGATAAGTGCTTATCGGAATTTTGAATTCCAATATTCAAGACCTTGGTTTCAGCTCTGGACCCTTGTAGACGCATTTTTTCTGAAAAACCGACGAGAAGACTCAAACTGCTCGCTGTTGTTGGAAGTGCTACGAACGTCCCCTTTCCGGGCTTCCTGATAAGGATGTTCTTCGAAACCAAACGATCATAGACTTTTTGCACAGTACTTCTGCTCACACCCTGAATTTGTGCAAACACATTCTCTGAAAGAATTCTATCTCCTGGATTCAAATCTCCTGATTTGATTTGTTCCAAAATAATCCTTTCCAATTGATCACTTATCGACTCAAAATCATCTTTACGTACTCTTACCATAGCATGACTATACATGAGTACTCATGTTAAGTCAACATAATTCTTCAAGTACCTTGTGTGAATAGTTTACTCACCAATACTGCTTAAGGATTTTCTGCTAATCGGCGATACAAGCCGTCGCTTTGCTTCGTATTTCGATGACGGTGGCCGATCCACAGCCGAAGACCGTCTCCATCTCCTTGACGTAGTACTCCAGCTCCTCGTCCCTCACATACGCTTGGATGGTCCCGGCAAAGCCGCCGCCATGGACACGCACCGCCACATCGCTGCCAAGAATGCTCTTTGTCAGCGCAATGGCGAGGCTGAGACCCTGTTCGGAGGGGAGGGTGGTGGGGTAGAGGTTCTGGAGGAAGCAGAACGAGCTCTCCCCGCTCTTGTTCACCAAGTCGAGGTATGCGTCGATGTTCTCATTCGCGAGTGCGTGCAACATCGCTTCAACGCGTCGGTTCTCCTCGAAGAAGTGAATGGCTCTGAGCACCGCCCGGTCGTTGTTGATGCTCTCCCTCACCGCTTTGATGGAGGAGAAGAAGTCGTTGTAGGCGACCTCCCTCAGTTGCTCTTTGTCAAAGAAGGAGGCGACTTGGCGCATTTCGATGGGTACAGACGCATACTCGGGGGTGAGGTTTGCGTGGTTGCCGCCGGTGTCGACGATGACCAGGTGGTAGCCCCAGTCGGAAAACGAGACCGGGATGGGGGTGACCGTAGGGTTCTGTTCATCGGCGAAGTCGATGCCCACGATGCCGCCGTACCCGCAGGCCAGCTGGTCCATCAGGCCACTGGGTTTGCCAAAGTAGTGGTTCTCGGCGAACTTGCCGATGATGGCCAAGTCTATCGGGTCCAACGTGTCATCGTTGAAGAGGTGGTTGAAGATCGTCGCACAGAGGACCTCGATGGCCGCCGAGGAGGAGAGGCCCGAGCCCTTGAGTACCCGGCTGGAGGTGTTGGCCTGCCACCCTCCGATGGACAGCCCCCGCTCTTTGAAGGCGAAGGCGATGCCCCGCACCAACGCCTCAGTGGTGTTCTCTTCATGTGGAACTTTTTCAAGGTTGGTGAGATCGACCTCCACCGCCGGATACCCCTCGCTGATAAGGCGGACCGTGTTGTCTTCCCGTCTGCTCACTGCGGCGATGGTGTCAAGGGTGATGGTCGCAGCGATGACGAGGCCGAGGTTATGGTCGGTATGGTTGCCCCCGAGCTCGCTGCGCCCTGCGGTGGAGAAGAGTGAGACGGTGTGCTCGCCAAATCGGCGAAGGTGCTCCTCAGCCAAGGCGAGGTAGCGCCGGTCCTGGTCGTGTTGGTCATGTGATGAGCCATAGAGGCCCCTGTAGACGTGGTGCAATGCTCCGTCCTTGATCTCTTTGATCGTGGCCATCTGATCCTCCTCGTTCTTGCCATACAGTACGGAGAGGATCGCCCTTTGTCAACGAAGGGGACGGTAGAGTCGTCCGCTTCGTTTCAGGCGCTTGATCTTCCCCTCGGTTATCAAAAGCTCAATCGCCTCGAGTATTTCACTCCTCTGCCAGGAGGCGAGGTGCCCGCCATGGTGATGGCGCACCGTATCATCGAAGAGCAGGTTCATCAGCGTCACGGTGGTGTAGGAGAGGGGTTTGTACTTGATCGCAGCAAGGATTGCCTCCTCCCCCTCTCGTTTGGTGAAGATCGTGCCGTCACAGACATCGCAGCCTGCGCAGTGATCGATCTCTTCATCGAGGGCCTCGAGCAGCAGGGATCTAAAGCAGGTGTCCGTTTGGTCAAAGATCCTGGTGATGGGGGAAGGGCGGAGGATATTCTCCTTCAGAAGCACCAACGAGTCGCAGTGCTTTCCGTCTCGACCACCACGCCCGCTCTCCTGGAGGAAGGAGAGCACATCGGCGGGGAGGTCGGTATGGATCACGGTACGGATATCGCTCTTGTCGACACCCATGCCAAAGGCGTTGGTGGCAAAGAGAACCGCCTCGCCGTTCTCGATGAACCACCGCTCGCGCTGTGTGCGCTCCTCTTTGGAGAGCCCGGCGTGGTAGAAGGCGGTTGGGATTGCTGGGTTGGCCTCTCGGTAGTGTTCACTCATCGCCTCACACGTTCGCCTGGTCGGGCAGAAGACGAGGGCAGGGCGGCTTTGGTGGGCGGAGAGGAAGGTGTTGACCGCCCGCCGCTTGGAGAGGACGCGGGCGGTGTGGTAGCTGATGTTGATTCGATCGCTGGAGGCCTTGATGAGGTGGGCACTTCGGTTGAAGAGGATAAGGCGGTTGAGCTCGGCGAGGATGTGCTCATCAGCGGTGGCGGTGAAGAGGAGGAGCTCTCGGATGGGCAGGTGGCGGATGATCGGGCCGAGTTCGGCGAGGATGGGACGAAAGCCGGTGCCCCAGCTGACGATGGTGTGCGCCTCATCGAGGACCAGCAGGCTGATGGTATGGCGGCACAGTGCAGTGATGATCGCCTCTTGGCTGAGCGTCTCGGCGTTGGTGATGACCACCTTCGCTCCCCGTTCGATCTTGGCAATGCACGATCTGCGTCGTTTGGGGTTTTGGCCACCCTGCAGTTGGGTGCAGGCGATGCCGGCACGCTCGAAGCGACGTCGCTGGTCGTTCATCAGGGAGAGCAGCGGGTAGACGATGACGATGAGGCCCTCTACGACGAGGGCGGGGAGCATATAGCAGAGGCTCTTGCCACTGCCAGTGGGGAGGACCACCACCGTGGGACGGTGGTGGCTTGAGGGACGGTCTTCCTCGATGATGCGGTTGATGACAAGCTCCTGAAAGGGCCTCAGGTAGGGAATGTTGAAGTGTTCTTGGGCGAGGGCATGGATGTCCATGCCCGATAAGGGGGATCGGTCCTCTCTTTGCTTCAAAGCGGGTGTGGCATTGGGCCCTCTCCCTTGAGGTATGGAGCGCCTCCCATGGGTACCGACCATCCCCACACAACGGGGTTCTGCGCGTGCTTCTCTCTGGCAAGAGTCGGGTTCATCGAACCAGGAGGCACCCATACGTCTCAGCGGCGAGGTGATTGGCACGGCGGTGGGCTCAGGAGATCCAGCGCGTATTGCAATTGGACGCCAATTGAGCTTTGATGTACTGGAGACAAAGGGTACCAACACGGTACCGGTGGCGGTGTCCTTTGATAAGGGGATGGGAATGTTTGATCTGAACGGGAAGAAGGCGATTGTGACCGGAGGGAACAAAGGTCTTGGTCTGGGAATGAGCCAAGCGCTCTGCAAGCAGGGTGCAAGTGTGGTGATTATCGGCTCGAGTGAGGTGACCTACACGTGTGCCGAGACGCTGAGGGCGGCGGGATATGAGGCTGACGGGGTGGTCTGTGACCTTGGCAACAAAGAGGAGTTGGAGCAAGGGTTCGCCCAGGCGCTGGAAATCCATGAGGGGCGACTGGACATCCTGGTCAACAACGCCGGAGTGCAGCGACGGGCCAAAGCTGAGGAGTTCAGCTGGGAGGATTGGCGCTTCGTGCTCCAAGTGAACCTCGATGCGGTCTTCTTGTTGTGCCAGCTCGCTGCCCGAGTCATGCTCAAGCAGGGTGCAGGCAAGATCATCAATATCGCTTCAATGCTCAGCTACTTTGGAGGCATCACTGTTCCCGCCTATGCTGCAAGCAAAGGGGCGATCGCACAACTGACCAAGGCCCTCTGTAATGAGTGGGCTGGCCGTGGTATCTGTGTGAACGCCATCGCCCCCGGCTATATGGACACTGAAATGAATGTAAATCTCATCAATGATGAGAAACGCTATACCGATATCACAGAGCGCATACCCACCGGCAGGTGGGGGACCGCCGATGATATGCAAGGGATTGTGGTCTTCCTCGCCTCAGAGAGTTCAAACTACGTCAATGGGGCGATCATCCCTGTCGATGGAGGGTATTTGGCCAAGTAGCATCAAACCATCTCGGTCCGGTCATGGAATGGCGCAGGTGGCAAGCTGATGGCATCGAGGCGACTGAGTATCTCTGCGGTGAGGGGGTACTCCAGCGCAGCGAGGGAGGGGGTCAATTGCTCTGTGTTGGCAGCCCCGAGGATCGGGGCGGTGACCGCCTCGTTTGCGAGGATCCAGCTGACTGCCAGCGTGGCGGGGTGGATGGCAAGCTCGTTGGCAAAGGCCAGAAACTGAGCTGCGATCTGTTCATACCCACGACCACGATAGCGGGCTTTGTAGCGCGGGTTCTCTGCCAATCGTACCGAGGGTTCTCTGCCACCGATGTAGCGGCCGGTGAGCAAGCCGCCGCCAAGGGGACTGTAGGTGATGACGCCGATCCCTTGTGAGCGGGCCATCGGCAGGATCTCGATCTCGGCGGTGCGCTTGGCGAGGTTGTACATCGGCTGGATGCATTGGACGAGGGGAAGGTTGGCAGCCCGTGCCCGAGTGATGAGGCGCTGGGTCTGCCAGGCACTGTAGTTAGAGACACCGAAGGAGAGGATCTTGCCTTGGAGCACGAACTTCTGCATCGTGGCCAGGATCTCCTCATCCCCGGTGGCCTCATCGTAGCCGTGGAGGAAGAAGAGGTCGATGTAGTCGGTGTCCAGCCGTTTGAGACTTTGGTGAAGCGATTGGGTCAGGTTCTTTGCTGAACACCCCCGGTCGTTGGGATCGTCGCTCATCGGGCTATGGGCCTTGGTCGTGATGACCACGTGCTCGCGTTCCCCCTTGATCAGCGCACCGAGGGTCCGCTCAGCCTCACCACGCCCGTAGACGTTGGCACAATCGAAGAGGTTGATGCCTCGCTCTCGGGCAATGCGGTAGAGGCGCTCGCTCTCTGCTCTGTCAGCGCGCCCTCCAAAAGTCATCGTGCCCAAAGCGAGTCTGCTCACCTGCATCCCGCTGCTTCCAAGGCTCGTGTACTGCATCGTCTCCTCCTACTCAGCCAGATTCCTGGCAATCCTCTCTGCAAGGTTCTCCATCTTGATGGTCTCCCGTCGAAAGAGCGTCTCGCTCTTGATCATCGCCTCCAGCGTCGGTGAGGGGTAGATCTCCGCGCTGAAGCGCTCCGGTGGTGCTTGGCCATCGACCAATGATTTGAGGCTGCCGTAGATGGCACCGCTGAGGCGGCTGTTTCCCCCTCGCCGAGCGATGGACTCAAGCCCCGCTTCATAGGGGAGGCCACTGAGCAGGGTGTGGAAGACCGTGGTGATGGTTGGTATGATCTGGTAGCTCTCCTTGGCCGAAGCTTGGGCCAAGGGCTTCTGGTTGATCGCTGTACGCAAGGCGACGGCGAGTCTCTCATTCCACCCCCTCTTGCTGACCTCTTTGATCAAGAGGGCAGCCAGCTGGTGGGCCTCGTCCGCCTCTTCATGCATCAGGAGGACGAAGGCGCGGCTGACCAGCAGCAGTGCCTCGATGGCCAGTGTTGAGGAGTGGGTGATCTGTGTCTCACTGCGTGCGATCGCCTCCCACTTGGTGTAGGGATACCGTTCATCGAGCAGGGCCATGATCGGGGCACGGGTGAGAGAGAGGGCGTTATCACCGTGCTGGGGAAAGGAGAAGGCGCCGCTCTCCTTCTCGTAGGTGCGATATTTGCTGCGCACATGGTCGAGGTCGATCTGGCCGAGGGCGATGAACGAGAGGCCTGCCAAGATCGAAAGGTCGCTTGCCGGTCCGCTTTGGCCACAGAGCGGCTGGACCTCTTCGAGGGTGTACACCTCATCGATCGAGTCGATGGCGAGGGTTTCAATCTCGCTCTCATCCATCCCGTCGGTCTGGCTGCCAAAGCCATCGCCGACGAACCAGCTGAGGAGCAACAGCTCTCTGGTATCCATCCGCTACCCCCTGAGCGCAGTCAGCTCTTCCTGGACGATCTTCAAATCGGCCGGGATGTCGATCATCTGGGGACAGAGGGGGATGCAGACGCCGCACTCGGTACATGAGGGCGGTCGCTTTTCCGCTTGCCTCTCATCCTCCCACGCCTTCTCAACCATCTGGTAGCTCTGGAACATCCGAGCCTTGTTCCACAGCGCGAAGTTGCCCGGGATATCTACGCCGAAGGGACAGGGCATGCAGTAGGTGCATCCGGTGCAACTGTTGCCGAGGCGCCCTCGCATCGCCTCGCCGATCTCCTCGATGGTATCGCGTTCTTTTTCTGAGAGTGGTTTGGGCTTCTTGAGGGTCGCGATATTCTCACGAACATGGTCGATAGTCGACATGCCGGAGAGGATTACCTTGACATTGGGGTGGTCGGCGACCCACCGCAGTGCATAGGAGGCTGCGGTGGCCGACGGGTCGAGATCTGCGATCGCCTGTTTCATCTTCTCATCGAGGTTCATCAGCGACCCGCCCTTGATGGGCTCCATCACGATGACCGGGATGCCCAAGGCGGTGGCAAGCTCGTATCCGGCCCGTCCGGCCTGCTCTTTGGTGTCGAGGAAGTTGTATTGGATCTGGCAGAAGTCCCAATCCCGATAGCGCAGGATGTACTCGAACTCCTCGTAGATCTGGTGGAAGGAGAAGCCGAGGTGGGTGATCCTTCCCTGGTGTTGTTCCTCTATGAGGTAGTCGAGGACGCCAAGCTCCACCATCTTGAGGAACGCCGTCTTGCCGATGGAGTGGATCAGGTAGAAGTCGAAGTATTCGACACCGATGCGCGCCAGCTGGTCGGCAAAGAGCCGTTTGGCGTCATCGAGGCTCTCGACCTGCCACTGGGGGAGTTTGGTGGCGACCTGGAAGGTCGACCGGTCCAAGCCCTTGAGAAAAGAACCCAGGTATGGCTCACTCTCTCCATGGTGGTAGGTGTAGGCGGTGTCGTAGTAGGTGACTCCGTTCTGGTAGGCGAGGCGGAGCATCGCATCGCCCTCCGTTCTGTCGATTGTCCCATCTTCGCTCAGGGGCATACGCATCACCCCGAACCCGAGCAGGGAGGGGTCCACGTTCCAGCGTGCTGTCTTTCTGTGTTCCATCATGGGGAATTTGTACCACATTGAGGCTTGGGGTGAAAGGGGGGGCAATGGCTAGAAGGAGCGGGTCCACTCCTCTTCCAAGTGCTCGCTTGCCTCGTTGAGAGCCTCAGCGGTGGCCTCTTGGAGTGCGGTGAGGCGCTCCTTGCGTCCGATGGCCTTGCCGATGGTGTTCCCTACTCGGATGGGTTCTCCGATGTAGAGGCCGCCCACCTTCCCTTTGGGGGAGTAGCGGCTGTCGATCGTCCCCCCCTTGAGGCGGTTGATGATGTCCAACAGCGTCAAGGCCATCTCCGCCATCCGCGAGGGGGTGGGGTCCTCACCAATGTATGCGATGTCCAGGTACTCCAGCACATCGACGGTCTGGTTGATGCGCAGATAGAGGTGGGCCCGCGCGCGCAGCACCGACTGCTTCTCCTCTTGGAGTGCGGTGTGCTCTCCCTCCCCCTGGCCGAAGAGGGTATCCTCTCCTTTGAAGCGAAGGCGAAAGAGGCGGTCGAGGATCGTCCCCTCACCACGGGCGAGGAGCGCCAAATCCTCTCCCATGTCCAAAAGGCTCCGGCACAGGCAATCGCGTCGCTCGATGAAGGTGCCGTTTTTGGGCAGCGGGAGGTCCCACCACGTGGCGACCACGGCAAGGGCGTGTTCACACGCCGCCAACAGACGCACTGCGGGGGTGTCACCCTCCAGCGGTATCCCGGTCTCAGCTGTCCATCGGGCGAGCATGGCATCGACGAAGGCGCGGGTATCGGTTGCGTAGCGATAGGCGATGGCCACCGGGAGGATGGTGACATCGTCTCCCCCCTCTCCCGCCCAGAGGGCGAGGTTTGCCACTCCCGCCTCGATGGGGGCCGTCCTATGGGCGTGGTAGGTCACCTGCCCCTCGGGGGCGAGGGCGAGGGGGAAGCGCCCGTTCTTTGCCTCAGCTCGCAGGTGTTGGATTCCATCACGGCCGCTGGCTCGGTTCTGCACGGCGATGAAGCCAAGGCGGGGGAAGATGAACTTGGTGATCGAACCGGCCCAGTTGAGGACATCGCGCCCGTAGAGGAAGGCGAGGTGGCTCTCCCTGATGCCCATCAAGACGAGCGGGGCGTCCTCCACCGCTGTGTGGCGGAATGCGATGATCAGGCGCTGCTTGCCGTCCTTGAAGGCGGCCAGTTCAGCGTGGAGTGTGGATCGGCCGAAGAGCTTCACCGCCTTGACGCCCAGGGCAAAACGCATGTAGAGCGGGCCGGCGAGGCGGACGAAGCGGTGGACCGAGGCGTTGTAGCGGGGGGTGGGGAAGGCGCTGCTCTTCATCCTATGCCTCGTCGATCATCGCCTCGTAGAAGGCGCGGTCGATG
>Ga0265293_10009577_pt1 | contig 13884 bp, 13 predicted proteins | sample Munlanlewell138R_FD_192505 | JGI IMG/M metagenome (GOLD analysis project Ga0265293, IMG submission 192505) | Leachate microbial communities from a municipal landfill in Southern Ontario, Canada - Leachate well 138R | ecosystem: Engineered > Solid waste > Landfill > Unclassified | place: Canada...
GCGGAGATGAGATATAGAAGTTTTGGAAGCTAAAACCATGGAATATAAAACATACATTTGCGACCAGTGTGGAGAGTCCTTTGAAGCGCCTGCCACTCGGGTGTATGAAAGTAGTGACATCGTTTTCTGCAGAAAGAGATGCTACCTGAAATACATGGACGAATGGGGAGATTCCGCAAATACCGAACTTATGGATGTGCTACCGGGGGGTTGGGGTAATGAATAGCCTCAGGAGGAGGTAAGGTTATGGCAACTTACAGCAGTAAATTTAGCCCTACTGAAAAGAAAGCACTGGAGCTAGCTGCCCGTTATCATAAAGGACAGGATCGTATCGGCGGCGGAGAGTACATTACCCATCCCATCGAAGTCGCAGAACTCCTGTTTGAGTATGGTTTTCGTGGCAAATATGTATTTACTGCATTTTGCCACGATCTGTTGGAAGATACGGATGTGACGGAACAGGAGATCCTCGAAACCTGCGGTCGCTTCACATTGGAAGCGGTAAGATTGCCGACCAAACGAAAAAAGGATGCCCCTAAAGTAGAAGTAGATATGGATGCCTATCTGGCAGCCATCCGCCAAAACGATGTTGCTTATCATGTTAAGGTGGCAGATAGGACTATGAATCTCTGGTCTGCTAAACACGCTGGAATTGGATTCCAGGAAAAGTATATTACAGAGACTGAAGAGTATTATTTGGAGTTGGCAGAGGACTCACCTTTGTTTGGAGAGTTAGTATCTGCCTACAGAGCTTTAAAGCAGGAGATGAACCGGCAATAAAGGCGCTACAGTTCAGGTTTAGAAGAATGAGATCACAAATAAAGTGGGAACCCCTGGTAAACACCCATTAAACCATTGAAATATCAACGATCTAACGTGAAAATGGATGCGATCTATGATACATTAAGTGTAAGGTTTACAGCTATAAATAATCAAAACTTTGCACTGGCGACATCATGATCGAGATCAACGAGCGTATCGCCCTGGCCGCCATAGAGAAGCTGGAAGGCATCATCTGATAAACAAATGCTGAATTTATAAGGAGAAATAAGATGGAAGAAACCAAAAAGTTTATGGAACCGCTAGATATTGATAATGGCTGGAGGGATTGGGACATGGGCAACAAAGCACAGGAATTTTATCGAGACTATTTGCCCTCTCATGTAAACTGCGAAAGGGGAGAAACTTGGTTCACACCTATAGCTTTATTAGAGGGGGTAGGGAATTGTAAGAAAATCAACAGAATTTGTCCCGAGTTTAAAATAGAAGGCATAAAAAAAGGAGATGTGAAGAAATTTAAGCTAGAGCTGATATCAAAGATTTCAGAAGTGGTAATGGAACATGATGACAGAGACTTAAACAAAAGGGTTGGAGAAGCTTATCATTCTTTGGTGAATTTTGGGTGTATACCTTTGGGCTTGAATTCATGGAAAGGATTCAGAAACCGCTGTCGGTTGGGCGATTTTCCGGACTTGTTTTTGCAGAGTGTAAAGATATGGTTTCTAAATGCCGAACCAAAACCGAATGGTAGCGAAGAAAGCCGCATAGAGGGATATTCAACTACCGAAAAAGATGAATTTGACCGCTATAAGGAACTGTGGTTTCATAAGTTTGGAAAAGGAGAGGCAGGTTGGAGAAAATTTGTTCTTGGTGAAATGCTAATGGGAAGCTTTGTTGATTCAGATTACAATGTTATCCAATTATTTGATCACAAAATAGGGAGGCCTTTCCCCGATATTTCAGAAATAACAGGCTCGGGGAAAAAATACACAAAAGATGAACTGGCTGTAGCTTTGAGCCAGGTGCAGGTCATAAGGGGATGTATACTAGAAATTTATAAAATATGGTATAATAGGGCGATAGTTCTATCTAAACACAAAGAATAAATTTTGAAAATTTATGGTTGCATTATTATAATTGTTGAAGGGAATAGCTTATGAATTATGAAGAGAGCCTAAAAATCCTGGATTTAATAGAGGGGGCAGGGTCTAAGGAAGATGAAGACTGGCAGGGGCTGTACAACGATTTGCTTAAAGACGCAATAGATTATTCAAATATCCGGGCAAAGTGGAATTTCAAAACACCAGGCGAAAAGGAAAATGCTGGTAAGTCGCGTACCAATCTACATGATGTTTTTATTTCGGATATTGAAATCATGGCGCGGTACGCTAAATCTAAGGGACGTGATGCATCTTTTGAGGAAGTTTTAGCACTGGATAGAAAGGATGTTGGTGACTTTGCCTGCTTCGTTCATGCTATTATAGGAATCCGATGTAGATAATAATTTTCCCACCTATCGCCTATAGTGGTGGCATTATTGTGGAGACCGTTCCCTGCTTGGAATCTGTTTAAATATGTTTGTTCAAATGATGATCGGGGATACACATATACGATGGAGATAACTCACATACCAAAAATTAGGGTTCTCCGACAACGTCGTAATTACCTACATCATAGCAATCCCTACCAAAAGAAAGGAACTGCTATCAAAAGCAGTTCCTTAACTGATAATTTATAGACTACAACCCCTACCTCCGCCCCTTTGGGCTATGACTACATCATACCAGGGACTCTCAATAACCGGAACTGCGGCTCTGCCGCACCGGAATATGCATTTAGTTCGGAATACCCAATCAGACCTGTGGTATAGTGTTAGATTCCCACATCATTCTTAAGTTTAACTCTCTTAAAAGCCTTACTTCTACAACCATCCAAGCCAAACAACTCCCACACCAATTCCCACACCTACTAGGGCGAAACAGGTCAAATTAGGACAATAAAGATCCACATAATGGTAATGTGAGAAAAAAGAAAAGCGCCTTAACCTGTTGAAAACAGTTGGTTTGAGGCGCTTTTGCGTTGGTATCCCGTAGGGGAGTTTGCATCTGCTCGCTCACACCCGCAGTGCTCGCATCTGCCGTTCTTCGCCTGCCCGTTCAGCAGGCTCGGACCGCTCGCTGTTCGAAAGTCCACCGGACTTTCTCGCGACGCTTGCGCCCTTTCGGGTTCGACTCCCCTACAGGTGCGCCTTTCCCCTTACCTCAATATACTGCTTCGGGGGGGCATACGGGGGGGACCTGTCCCCGCCCGTAAGGTGCTTTCGCATTTTTCATAAAAAAATGCCCGGCATATTCTGCGTGAATATGCCAAGCACCTTGGTATCCCGTAGGGGAGTCGAACCCCTGATTCCGCCGTGAGAGGGCGACGTCTTGACCACTTGACCAACGGGACTCGTTGAGACTTTTACTATTATAGAGGATTTCCACAAGTTTGTCTATGGCTATTTTTGTTTTTTTTTGTTACAATGACTCCATAGTGTTACTGTTCACTGTATCATGTTTTTCGGGTACATGAAGCAGAAAGCTAGCCAATTACAGATTTATGGCAAAAAATGTGCAAAATTTCCGTTTGTGCGCAGTTTTTTGATGATTGAAGCTGTTTACTGACTGAATCTGAGCAAAATTTCCGTTTGTACGCAGTTTTATGGAATATATTTACATGAAAGTTGCGTACAAACGCATTTTTTGCACACTTGGCAGCGAATAAGAGGCGAATTCGGCCACAAAGTTGTGTACAACCGCATTTTTTGCACACTTGGCAGCGAATCGGAGGGGCCACCAAGGGCCACCAAGGGCCATCAAGAGTCTGACAAGAATTTCCGCCCACAGACCAAGTGTGAACAGTAATCCTCATTGTAATTTTAGAAAAAGGAGAGAACGGCATGAAATATAGAAGCACCAGAGGAAGTAACCAAATCAAAACATCTGCCCAAGCCATTATCAAGGGAATTGCCGAGGACAGGGGGCTGTATGTTCCTGATGAAATTCCTAAATTGGATGTGGATCCGGCAGAGCTCACGGAAATGAACTACCGCCAAGTGGCGTTTTTAGTCTTGTCTAAATTCCTGACGGACTATACCGATGAAGAGCTCCATTACTGCATCCACCATGCCTATGATTCCAAATTTGAAGCGGCGGAAGTCGTTCCTATAGTCAAGGCAGGAGATGCATGGTTTCTTGAACTCTATCACGGACCCACAGCTGCCTTTAAGGATATGGCCTTATCCATCTTGCCCTACCTCCTGACCACCGCTATGAAAAAGGAGAAGGAGGACAAGAAGATTGCCATTTTGACCGCCACCTCGGGAGACACCGGAAAAGCAGCATTAGAGGGCTTTGCCGATGTGGAAAATACGGAGATTATCGTATTCTATCCAAAAGATGGTGTCAGTCGGGTGCAGGCTATGCAGATGATTACTCAGGAAGGCGCAAACACCCACGTTTATGGCATTGATGGTAACTTCGATGATGCACAGACCGGTGTGAAAAACATATTCGGTGACAGAGAATTTGCCGAAGAGCTGGCAGCGAAAGGCTACAAGCTTTCCTCCGCCAATTCTATCAACATTGGCAGGCTGGTACCCCAGGTGGCCTATTACGTCTGGGCCTATGTACGGCTGATCCAACAGGGTGCTATCAAGAGCGGCGAAGCCATTAACGTTGTGGTTCCTACGGGGAACTTCGGTAACATATTGGCCGCTTATTATGCGGCGAAGATGGGCATTCCTATCAGGAAATTTATCTGTGCTTCCAATGAAAACAAGGTCCTGACGGACTTTATTCGATCCGGGGTCTACGACAGCGACCGGGATTTTTACATAACCAGTTCGCCCTCCATGGATATTCTCATTTCCAGCAACCTCGAGCGTCTTCTATACCATCTCTCCGGCGGCAGTGGAGAGGTGATAACCTCATTGATGAGTTCATTGGATAAACAAAAGAAATATGAAGTCAACGACAGAATCCGTAGTGGTCTCGCTGATTTTCACGGCGGGTTTGCTGACGAAGAGGCTACCCTAGAGACCATCGGACGGATGTACACAGAGAATTGTTATCTCATGGATACCCATACAGCCGTTGGCTATAAAGTCTATCAAGACTACCGGAAATCCACAGGAGATGAAACACCAACTGTCATCGCATCTACAGCCAGCGCCTACAAGTTTGCAGACAGCGTTGCCGGGGCAGTGGGTCTTCCAGAAGAAGCCGACGACGGGTTTGCCGCCATCCGCACACTTCACGAGATGACAAAAGTAAACATACCCTCCGGGCTTGCGGGACTAGAGAACAAAGAGATTCTCCATGAAAAAACACTGAAAAAGGACGGGATGCGAGAGGCAGTCAAACTATCATTAAGATAGGAAAAAGATTGGATTATGAATCTTTTTACCGAGCAAGGCAGTTCCGCAAAATTGACAAAACTGCTATCAATTTCTGACCAAAAAACAGAAATATCGATAAAAAAGTATATAATATAAATGTTGTTGTGATATAATCATTTTTTGGGTAACCAATATCTTCGATAAGCAATGATTTTGGGCTACCCGGCGAGTGTATATTACTGTGCATCTATTCCCGGGGCTTTCGAATTTTAGGAAGACCCATGACAATAGATAATTAAGACAGAACGAGAGGTAGGTATGAGTATTTTTAACAAACATCTGCCGGCAATTCATGTAGAGCACCATAAGAATACTTCGGAATGCCCTACAGCGAAAATGCCGCTTCCCGACAAGATGTACATCTCCATGGTACAGCATATCGGGGCACCCTGCCAACCTACGGTTGCGGTAGGGGATTTGGTCAAGGTTGGCCAGGTGATTGGTGACAGCGAAGCATTTGTTAGTGCTCCGATCCATTCCGGTGTATCCGGAAAAGTCATGTCAATCGAAAACACCATGAGCTCAGTTGGAATTTGGGATCCCATTGTAACCATTTCCGTGGACAAGAAGCAGGAAGTCCTGGAAGGGATCGCACCTCCTGAAGTACACGACAAGGAAAGCTTCCTGAAAGCTGTACGGGCATCCGGTGTTGTAGGTCTGGGTGGAGCTGCTTTCCCCACTCATGTGAAGTTTAACCCCAAGAACCTGGATGAGGTAGACACGCTTATCATTAACGGAGCCGAATGTGAGCCGTACATTACAGCGGACTACAGAACGATGATGGAGGATTCGGAGCTACTCATTAATGGAATCCGAACCACCATGAAGTATTTGGGGCTCAAGAAAGCGATTATTGCTATCGAGGCCAACAAAGAGCCGGCTATCAAAAAGTTGGGAGACATGGTGAAGGATGATGAGGGAATTGAAGTATTCTCCCTGAAACCTATGTATCCTCAGGGCGCTGAACGCGTCATTATCTATGAGACCACCGGAAGAGTAGTCCCTCCCGGAAAATTGCCTGCAGATTCGGGAGTCATCGTATCCAACGTCAGCTCTCTGGTAGCGATACAGCGCTACATGGAAACCGGAATGCCTTTAATCTCAAAGCGGATTACGGTAGACGGAACAGCCATTAAAACACCGAAAAATGTCGAGGTTCTCATTGGCACTCCCATTAACAAGCTCGTTGAATTCTGCGATGGCTACCGCAGGGTTCCCAAGAAGATCATCATGGGTGGACCTATGATGGGCAGGGCAATCTACGATGACGGAATCGCTGTGATCAAGAACAACAACGCTATCCTGGCCTTTGATGAGGAATGGGCGGAGTTTCCAAAAGAAACGGCCTGCATCAACTGTGGCAGATGTACAAAAGCCTGCCCCATGATGCTGATGCCCACCACGATTTTCAAAGCCTATGATAGGAGAGATAGAGAAGCTCTGGTAAAGCTCAATGTTTCCCTCTGCATGGAATGCGGATCATGCTCTTATGTATGTCCTGCTAAAAAACAGTTGAGTTTTATGAACAAGCTGGCAAAACAATTTGTTGCGGAAGGAGGAAAGAAATAATGAGTCGTTACAATCAAGGAACCCTGACAGTTTCCTCCTCTCCCCATGTGCTTGACAACACCACCACCTCAAGGATCATGCTGGATGTGATTATCGCACTGGTACCCGCATTCATCATGTCAGGCGTCGTCTTTGGCTCGAGAGCTATCCTGCTGACCATCACCTGTGTTGCGTCCTGCATAGTGTTCGAATGGGCCTTTGAGAAGGTGACAAATAAAGAAAACACCATTTCCGACTTGAGTGCGGTGGTAACGGGCGTTTTACTGAGTTTTAACCTGCCATCCTCGCTTCCTTACTGGATGGCCGTAGTTGGCTGCTTTGTCGCTATTGCCATTGTAAAACAGCTATTCGGGGGAATCGGGCAAAACTTTGCAAATCCTGCCATAACCGCGAGGATTGTACTGCTGATATCCTTTGCTACACCCATGACAACTTGGCCTCTGCCAAATCAACTTATGGGAGCTGCTGACGCAGTTACCGGACCAACACCTTTGGGCATCATGAACATGGGCGGCGATCCGGCAATGGTGCCTTCAAATATCGATATGTTTCTGGGTTTTGTGGGAGGGTCACTTGGTGAGACCAGTGCCATCGCTCTGCTGCTTGGAGGTATTTATCTCATCGCCAGAAAGGTGATTGAGCCAACGATTCCGGTAGCTTTTATCGGGACGGTGTTTGTTTTGGCACTACTGGCAGGACAGGATCCTGTTTTCCATGTGTGCGCAGGTGGTGTGATGCTGGGGGCTATTTTCATGGCTACAGATTATTCCACTTCGCCACTCACGACAAACGGCAAAATTATCTTTGGTATCGGATGCGGTGTGCTGACAATAATCATCCGGCTTTTCGGTGCCATGCCGGAAGGCGTGTCCTTCTCCATCCTGCTGATGAATATATTGACCCCTCATATAGATAACCTGTCCAGGCGTAAAATCTACGGAGGAGGTGGCAGGAAATGAAAACATCTGAACGAAGAGAAATGATTGCTCCAACTTTGGTGCTGTTTCTGATCTGCCTGGTCATAACTGCCGCTCTTGCAGGGACCTACCAGATCACAAAGCCGATTATTGATGAGATCAACATAAAGAATGCCAACATCGCGCGGGGAGAAGTGCTTCCCGAAGGAGAAGGCGCTTTTACCCAGTTGGAAACGGAATTATCTCCAGGTGTTCTGGAGGTCTACGAGGCTGACAATAAAACAGGTTATGTCATCACTGCACAAGACAAAGGCTTTGGTGGGAAAATGACCGTTATGGTGGGCATCAGCGGCCAGGGAGAAATAACCGGTGCGAAAGTAACCAAACATGGTGAAACCCCAGGACTTGGAACGAAGGCCATGACGGTAGATTATCTGGCCCAGTACCAGGGAAAAGTGGCGGTAACGCGTACGAACGAATCAGACAAGACACAGATTGATGCCGTTACCGGAGCAACTGTTTCCTCCAATGCGATATTCCGTGCAGTTGAGACTTCGCTGGCACAAATTGAAAAGATTGGAGGTGACAGGTAATGAATAAACTGTCTTTGGTCCGTAATGGAATAGTAAAAGAAAACCCGGTTCTGGTGCTGCTGTTAGGTACCTGTCCTACATTGGCCGTTACCACTTCGGCGGTAAATGGCCTGGGAATGGGAGTTTCCACCATGGCGGTACTAATTTGCTCGAATATAGTAATTTCCATATTGAAGAGCGTAATACCCGATAAGGTCAGAATCCCATGCTACATAGTAGTTATCGCCGGCTTTGTTACCGTAGTCAGCTTGCTCTTGCAAGCCTTTGCTCCGACAATCAACGAAGCCTTGGGACTCTTCATTCCCCTTATCGTTGTGAACTGCATCATACTGGGAAGAGCAGAGATGTTCGCTAACAAAAATACGGTAGCAGATTCGGCTCTGGATGGAGTCGGTATGGGACTAGGCTTTACATTTGCACTCTTCCTTATGGGATCCATCCGTGAGATTTTAGGGTCCGGCGCCTGGTTTGGATTTAATTTGACCGCAGACCTGATCCACCCAATGGCAATCTTTATGCTTGCACCGGGTGCATTCTTTACTTATGGATGTCTGGTAGCATTGATCAATTACCTTTCCAAAGGCAAAGCGATCAAAAAGAAGGAATTCGGCTGCGAGGGTTGTCCTTCGGCAAGCGGGTGTCCGTCTGCAAGTAAAGGAGGGTGTGCACAATGACAGAATTAGCAATTATCATGATGGGTGCAGTCCTGACCAACAACTTTGTGCTTGTTAAGTTCCTAGGCATATGTCCTTTCCTAGGAGTTTCCAAAAAGCTGGATTCAGCCGTTGGCATGAGCTTGGCAGTCATTTTCGTCATGGTTCTGGCCACTGCTGTAACTTATCCGATCTATATGGGTTTGCTGGCCAGATATGGAATTGAATATCTGCAGACCATCGTGTTCATTTTAGTCATCGCAGCCTTGGTTCAGCTGGTAGAAATTGCAATGAAAAAGCATTTGCCGGCTCTTCACAAAGGATTGGGTGTATACCTGCCACTGATTACGACCAATTGTGCGGTGTTGGGTGTTTGCATCCTGAACATCGACGAAAGCTATACCTTTATACAATCCCTGGTCAATGCCTTTGGAGCAGGACTTGGCTTCCTCTTGGCCATGGTCATGTTTTCCGGCGTAAGACAACGCATTGAAAACAATGATTACCCCATCTCATTTAAAGGGGTTCCGTCAATCCTCGTAGCAGCTTCTATCATGTCCTTGTCCTTCATGGGATTTGCCGGCGTGATAGATGGTATATTCGGACTCTAAGAAAGGAGGACCTCACTATGCAATTTGTTATACCTGTTGGAATCGTAGTAGGGATCGGCCTCCTGTCCGGCGTTATCCTTACCGTTGCAGCTAAGTTTATGGCTGTGGCTGTGGATGAGACTGCAGCAAGAATTACCGAGGCTCTACCCGGAGCAAACTGCGGCGCCTGCGGTTATGCAGGCTGTGCCGATTACGCCGGCGTGCTGGCAGCCGATCACTCTGTCGCGGCAAATCTCTGCACACCGGGAGGCAATGCAGTGGCTTTGGCTATCAGTGAAATTCTGGGAGTGGAGTTTGAGGGTGCCCAAGCAAAAGTGGCTATCGTCAAGTGCTCCGGAACCAGAGAAAAAACCAGTTATTCAATGGATTATCAGGGCTATAAAAACTGTACGGCCAACAAACTGTTTTACAGAGGCAGAGGTACCTGCGAAAAGGCCTGCCTGGGCTTTGGAGACTGTGTCAAGGTCTGTGATTATGGTGCAATCTACATTGAGAACGGTATCGCAGTGGTGGACCGTAAAAAATGTGTGGGTTGCGGCGCCTGTGCCAAGGTTTGCCCAAATCTCCTCATAGAAATCGTTCCCGACAACATGCGGGTTGTGGTAGGCTGTAGCTCTATTGATAAAGGCAGTGTCACAAAGGACATTTGCAGCATCGGCTGCATTGCCTGCAAGCTCTGCGAAAAGAGCTGTAAATTTGATGCCATCCATGTGGAAAATAACCACGCAATCATCGATTATACCAAGTGTACCAACTGTACGCTTTGCGCTAAGGTTTGCCCCACAAAGGTAATCCACGTGCATCCAAAAAAGCCGAAGGTCAAAGCACAATAAATATATACAATCTGATAAAAAACAGCTGCGGGTCAACCCCGCAGCTGTTTTTTGATTTGGTAGGAATCAGTCGTTGGACAGGCCGGCTTTATCGATGAGGTAGAAGATCAGGCTTAGGACAATTCCAACAATTGTGGCGAGGCACATGCCCGTGAGCTTTACTTCACCGATCTGAATAAATGCACCGGAGAGGCCGGTTACGAAGACTACTGCTGACAGGGCAAGGTTACGGCCCCGACTGTAGTCTACCTTCTTATCTACCAATAAGCGCAATCCTGATGCAGCAATCATTCCGTAAAGAAGGAAGCTGACGCCTCCCATTACCGGAGCCGGAATTGTTTGAATGAGGCCGGAGGCTTTTCCAATGAAAGCCAACAAAATGGAGAAGATGGCGGCTCCACCGATTACTCTGACACTGTAGACTCTCGTCACTGCCATAACTCCGATGTTCTCGCCGTAAGTCGTAGTTGGAACTGCTCCCAACAGACCGGAAAGTGTGGTGGAGAGGCCGTCGCCTAGTAAGGATCTGTGGAGGCCGGGATCTTTCAGAAGATCTTTGCCAACAATCTCACTGGTTACAACCTGATGACCGATATGCTCTGAAATGACCACTAAAGTAGCGGGGATGATAATGACAATGGCTGAGAGATTAAACACCGGAAACTGGAAATTGGGCAGTGCGAAGATAGAAGCTTTGCTGACTGCAGTAAAATCTACCAACCCCAAGGCCAAGGACATGACATAGCCCGTACAAATGGAGATTAAAATGGAGATAGCCGCCAAGAAACCCTTTAAGAGAACTTGTCCGAAGACCGCTACGAGTAGTGTCACGGCGAACACCACAACAAATTTGGGGTTAATGGCAGTATATTCTTCCGTAAGGATGAGCCCGGCATTGCCGGCAGCGGACCCGGCCAGTTCCAGGCCGATTAAAGCCACTATGGGGCCCATTGCAGCCGGCGGAAGAAGTACGTCAATCCAACTTGTGCCTACCAGTTTGACCACACCGGCAACTGCACAAAAGAGAAGCCCGGAGATTACAAAACCTCCTAAAGCATAGGAATAATCCATATCGGGGTTAGCTAGGATCAGAAAGGTAGGCGAAAGAAAGGCAAAGCTGGAACCTAAATAGGCCGGGGCTTTGCCTTTCGTAAGAAGCATAAAAATCAGGGTGCCTATACCGTTCATTAGCAGGACGATGGCAGGATTGATACCCAAGAGCCAGGGGACTAAGACAGATGCGCTAAACATAGCGAAGGTGTGCTGGATGCTGAGTGGAATTCCCATTGCCAATGGAACCCGTTCATCCACTTGAATAATTTTGCGTTGTTCTTTCATTAATAATTCCTCCCTTTTGCGATAAATTGAAATGATAAACGAATGATGACTACGCGAAAAGAAGCGTGCCAGAGGGGCCAGGCGGAATCTTTGCCATAAAAAAACTCCCATTAGGGAGTAGAATACTACAGTTCCATGCCTACAGGTCTTCCTGTTTTTAGAACCTCTGATAGAATACCACAACATATAGCTTTGAGCAAGCAGTTTTTTCCGAAATAAATATATTGATTTTATACCCAAAGTGTTGTATATTAAATAGGCGTGCTTATACAAATAAGCATTTTCGGAGGGTTGACCGAGTGGCTAAGGAGCTCGCCTGGAAAGCGAGTAAGGCGTAACAGCCCCGTGGGTTCGAGTCCCATGCCCTCCGCCAAAAAATTAAGGACGAGGTTTCATGCCTCGCCCTTAATTTTTTTGTGTTTGTTGCATGGGACTCGAACCTGCGGGGCAGAAGGGGTTTGGGGGAGAGCTCTCCCCCAAGTAGAGCATTGCAAATGCGGAGTACCCCTTCAGGGGTGACAGGGTCGCGAGACCCGCCAGGAGGGGACAGAGTCCCCTATGGAACGGCTGCACACAAATGACCAGCCGTTGCCTCGTGGGTTCGAGTCCCATGCCCTCCGCCACGTCGGAGCGAACTTCGCTCCGTTCAAAACCCCGGCTAAGAAACGGCCGGGGTTTTTCAATGCGCTGCGTTGCTCCTCCTTTTCCCCACAAAGCTCGCTTTGTGGGGCCCCAGATCCCATGTTTGAAAGGGTCATTAAGGTGGTATTTTGTGTTTTTGACCTAGGCATAGACTCGAACCCCTTAGGATCCATTCTCGGAAAACATTTTGTTATATTCAGTGATTGCAGCGTTTAGAGAGTGACTTGCAGCAAGTATTTCAGGGTCACTGAGGTTGGACCCTTTCTCTGCAATCAAAGCATGTAAGATTTTACGAAGCTTCTCAACGTCTTCTAATAATAATTCGATTTCTGTCATATTACTTTACCTCCCAATTAGCCTTGAATTTAGTTTGTTCAGTGGTAGGAATAATATGTGTCTGCAGAAACACTTCTTCTACTCAAATGGAATACCCTATAGAAACAAATATCGGAAAGGAATATCAAATCGAGATGAATAGATCATACCGCAATAACGGTCCTGCCTGGGCTAACATACCGGCGCGCAATCCAAACCCGGAAAACCAGCAGAACGAATTGAGAGATTATGGACCGGAACCTTTTGTAGTGGACATTGAGGAAGCGACTCTGAAAAACACTAATTTTCGGACCGCCTTGTGGACAGGGGAATACTTGCAGCTTACCTTGATGAGCATCGATGTAGGAGGCGAAGTCGGCCTGGAACTGCATCCTGACGTGGATCAGTTCATCCGCGTGGAACGGGGAGAAGGGATGGCAATGATGGGAGACAGTAGGGATGATTTGTATTACCGTCGAAGAGTCGAAGACGATTATGTGATACTGATTCCCGCGGGCAAGTGGCACAACTTAATTAATACCGGAAGGACTCCTCTCAAGCTGTACTCCATTTATGCACCACCGGAGCATCCAAGAGGCACCGTGCACGTAACCAGCGCAGATGGAGAACATCATTAGAATAGAACAAGGCGGCCCCGGAAAACCGGGACCGCCTTTTGTTATCAATGGTATCATTTGAATAAGTTGATCGTGCCCTTTTCGTTCAGGTGGCGGAGCAGGGACAGGGTGATGGGGAAGCCAAATAGGCCGATAACACCAAAGAGCTGTGCTCCGACAAACAAGCTGACCAAGGTTACAACGGGATGTAAGCCGATCTGGCTACCTACAATTTTAGGCTCAATGATATTTCGAATTATTGTCACGGCCAAATAGATAACCAGCAGGCCCAGCGCCAAGGTGAAATTATCCTGTATCAGCGCAATAACCACCCAGGGGACCATGATGCCGCCCGTTCCCAGTACGGGAAGTACGTCGAAGATGGCGATTAGGAAGGCAATGAGTATAGGCCTGTTTATACCGATAATGGTAAAACCGATGGACAATTCAATGAAGGTAATGCTCATGATGAGAGCAAAGGAACGAATGCAGACAAACAGGGTGCCGACAACATATTCCCGGATGTCGGTCAATAGCTCTCTGGCTTTGCCTGAAAACTGACGTCCCACAAATCC
>Ga0265293_10009579_pt1 | contig 13883 bp, 11 predicted proteins | sample Munlanlewell138R_FD_192505 | JGI IMG/M metagenome (GOLD analysis project Ga0265293, IMG submission 192505) | Leachate microbial communities from a municipal landfill in Southern Ontario, Canada - Leachate well 138R | ecosystem: Engineered > Solid waste > Landfill > Unclassified | place: Canada...
CTTTTAAGGTCGGGTATTTAGTAGTACTTTCTTTGTACGTTTCAATATCGGCTTCTTTGTTAGTTTCCGTCTCATAGACACCTGTTTCTATTACCGAAGCATCTAAGCCTACAATGGAATAACATTGCCTACCATCTGCGTTTAAATATTTAATACATAATTTGTCTGGCGTTCCTTCAACAGTTTCAATTCGACAATGGGTTGTTGGATATACCAATGTCGTTAAATCGGCATTGGCTATATTTTTGCCAAAAATGACGTCTTTGATATTGTTAGTACCAGTTTTTAAATAAGATATATTATCTTCAAAAATAACGTCTGTTAATTTAGCTTTAATAGTATTATATTGATTAAATGTCTTAATTGTTACATTATTTAATTCTCTTTCAAATATATCATAATCAATCCTATATATATCACAATAAGATATTTTATTTAAAAATTGAGAATTTCTCCCATCTTTTAAAAAAGACACACAATCAATATCTTTTGCAAATATATTATCATAATAGGCTTTATTTGCAAAATTTGAAGAAGTTATCCTTCCGCCAAATATACTCCTCCCTACTTCCCAGCAAAGAGATTCAATATGAGATACTCCTCCATTTAAAAAGCTATGTCTAAAATGAGATTGAATAATGTTATTGTCAAAAATATCTGAAATAATTAAGTAATAAAATGTTGTCGAAATATGATTTTGTTGAAATGTACTTAAAATAGTATTGCACTGAACATCTCCTTGCAATACATTATTATTTACGCCACTATAAGATCCGTATACATTAGTCAAAACATTATTCATAAAAACAGTATTGTTCATTTTGAACATATTATAACCTATTGAGTTTTGATGCCAATCGTTATTTATGAAATTATTTTTACTCATTGCATAAATTTCAGGAGTAGAAAACATAAGATAGTCTTCATATAATCCCGTAACTGCAAATGTTAAATTTAATGCCCCTGGACTTATGTTTCCGTCAGGGGTACATGAAACATATGACAGGTCAGGAAAATTACATCTTATCCAATAGTATGAATCTAAATCGGCAATAGTTGTATTATTAACATCTGGATCAATCCCTACGTTATTATCAATTGTCGAAATATACAAGTAATTCCCCTTTTTTACAACAGATTTTTTTGCATAAATAATTCCTGCTTCCCAAGCATTTCCTGTAACCTGCCAACGTCTAAACTTCACATTCATGAAGTCAAAACCAATGTCATTATTCTTTTCGTCTTTACGTCTATAAATAAATCCTTTTGTACTTCCGTATGCTATTTCTTGTATATTTTCAATGTTATACCATATTTCATGTAAAGGATATATTGTCGATTTTGCCTTAATGTGTAAACTGTTATTTGTTATCGCTGTAACTAACAAAGGTTCAACTTCACCGCTTAATGAAGAACCTGAAATTGGTTGTTTGTAAGTGGTAACATAGTCAGTTATCTCGTATACCTGACCTGGCGTAAGATTATTTGATTGTTTCAACGCATATAGTTCTGCATAGGTAACTTGAACAGGCTCATGGTTGTGTGTAATTGACGCATAAATAGTATCAAAATACGCTTTAAATTTTGCTTTTATGTTTAACCATGTCGTTTTAACTATCCCAAAGCCATTCCCAGAATCTAAATAGTTTAATTCATCAGCGTCTTTTATGTTGTCTTTTACGTCTACATTGTGAAGAATTTGAGATAATATTGCACTGCTTATATTACCAGATATTATTGTTTCGTCATCGTATATATCATAAATAGAATCACCATCTGGTGTTTCCACAAGTTCAATTTCATATGCTTTATAAGTAACGTAATCAAGTTTACCGTCAGGAAAATCAGAATCCGGTTCTTCAATAGTTAACTCACGTTTTAATCTACCCGGAAGCAAATTATGATTATCTAACATACATAAAACTGCGTTGTTTTCGCTGTCATACACACAATTTACCCATTCATTCGCTGCTCCTATCGTGTGCGAACAGGTAAAGGTGTTTTCTTTGCCCGCGATAAAGACAAATTCAAAATTGAAGTTTCGCGGGTCTATTACCACACCCGCCTGCGTTGTGAAGGTTTCCCTTATCTTATAATCTGATTTATAGTATACTCTTATCATATTATATTAAATTTTATAATTTTTTGTACTGTTGGATATTCTACTGATTGCAGTGTTAACGTTCCACTTGTATCAGGATTCATTCCTTCGACTTGAATATCATATTTTATAACTCCTCCATCATCAAATACCGTTAATTCATTTAACGTTATTTCTCCCTCTATTATTGTATTCATATAATAGTAATCGTTAGGGTCTAAGTAAGCAATGAAATTGAATGGGTCATTTACGTTTATGTCATTTTCATCAGGACAGTCTGTTAATATTGTCGGCAATGGATTAACTTTTATTGCTATATTCTTCGTTATGCTTGAATCTGTTGCGGAGGTTAAAGTAATTTCTTCGTTCCCTGCTGCATCTCCTTTAACGGTTATGGTAAAAACTAAATTTAGGCTTGAATCATAGCTTTCTGTTATGGACAGAATACTTAAATTTGCAGTAACGGAAACATCAATTTCATTCTGCTTGGCAACGTTAGGGGAAATATAAGCATTTACTACTGATTGCTCTCCAACCATTATTTCATCTATTTCATCGCCTTCTTTGTCGGTTTGAATCGTTACCGGAACTTTGTAGATTTTAACCGTATTTGTATTATCATAATATAATACGTTATTGATACTTGCTTCTGCTTGTGGTTTAATATCAATCTTTACTCCGTCAATCAATTTAAATTGATTGAAAACATTTGAATATACATCCAACGTTGTTTTGAAATTCTGAACGGTCTTATTCATGAGATTAAGTTTATTAACCTCAATCACTCTATTAGATTCCTTTTGTGCTTCAACAATCTCTTCCCATAAATTTATTTTCTTTTGATCTGAGAGAACAATTTTAATATCGTTGATATTTATGATATTTCTCACATATTCAATGATTCTATAATAATCATTTACGGCAAAATCAGCATCAACAATTTTAGCATAATCACCTATTGTAAACAGATTTATTGCTCCTCCGGCTGCTTCTCTAAGAAGTTTAATTTTAAGAGGTGAAATATCTATTTCATATTGAAATAAAGGCTTTTCAGTTATTGCAAAATACTCCGCTGCTTTGGTTTGAAGTGCTATTTCGGCTGCTGTAATGTAGGTTTCAGGAAGTGCAATATCTAATAAGATGTATTTATCTCCTATATCGAATTGAAAAGCTTCGTTGTCAGGGTCAGGGAATACATAATCATTTTCGTCTGCAAATTGCTTTATTGTGAATTTTTTCGTTGAATGATCATAATCGATAATTTCTAAATCATAACCTGCAAGCTGTCCGGTTTGAAAGTGAACTTTTGCATTATTGCCGATAAGATATTTTGTTGTTCCGTATACCGAATTATCATAAATAGTTTGATTTTCCGCTGTATCACTTAAATTCCTTCTTGTTAACCATGTTGCATAATCATTTAAAAAAGTTGAACCATCCCAATACACAACATTCCTTTTCTGCCAAATTGCTTTTAAATCGAAGTCCATAGAAGAATCATAAAAAGAAAATGCTCCATCAATACCGGTTATGGTTCCTTCTCGCTCAGGCTTAATATCTTCGAATATTTTTGTTCCTTCTATTATAGGCTGCCCGAGTATAGAAGTTTCAAGATAAGAATTGTCTTTGTTTTTTGAAGGCAAACAAAGCCTTCTATGTCGATAGTAATTACCAAGATTTTCATTACTGCCAAAAACAAATAATCTTGTAATAAAAGGGTAAGTATCTGATAAAGTTCTTTTGATAGAATATAAACCACCACTTTTGCCAATCGAAAAAGGGGAAGTGAAATATACTTCTCTTTTTCGAATATTGATGTAGTTTACTCCGCTTACAGTAGTAATATCAAATTCTTGATTATATTCCTCACAAACCTTTTGAAGTGCTTCAAGACAGTTTGACTCGCTGCCAAAAGTTATGTTTTTAACTGCACTTGAAATAGGCATTGAGCCTATAGGCATGGAGCCTGCTGCCCAAAGCGAGGGATAAACGCGATTAAGATTGCTTATGATAAGGGAAAGGAATGTGTTAATGTCTGCAGTCAAACTATCAAGCATTGTATCTTTTCCAAGCTGAAAAGACGTGTTTATTAAATCATATTGCAATCCTTCAAAGATAACAGTATAACGAAACCTTTTATTTGCTGTTTTTCTGCATTCCGGAAACTTGTTTATTTTGTATCTTTTTTCAAATATTTCAATATAATCACCTAATTGAAACGGAAGCATTTTCACACTTTCAACCTCCATCGTTACAACATCTTCTTGCATTAAAGACATCCTTTGTTCGCCTTTTATAATTGTAACTTGGCTTCCTGCCGTATTATCGAATAATTCAAAGGAAGGGGGTACTGCAATTCCGGAATGATATACTGTTAGTTTCATGATTCGTAACTTGATATTATTGGTTCAGGTTCTATAAATGTAATTGTAAACGTGCCGTAGTTTTGCCCATCTACGAATCGTTTTTTTATTTGTGAAATCTTTTCACAATATACTGAAAAAGTCAATGTTTTTGCTGTGCCTGTTTTAGGAGTGATTACTACTTGCAAGTCTTTTACATCGGTTTGACTTTTTAAATCATAGCATAGTTTATAATAATTTTCAATCATATCCTTTGCCGTATCTGCCTTTATGTAGGCTTCAATGGTGATTTTCCTTTCATTATAAACAACGGTACTTAGTTCAGGACTATAACCGTTTGAATCTGGGAAGTTATATTTCTGAATATCTTTTCTATCCGGAATATCAATAAGCCCTTCAGAAGATTTTACCTTAACACCGTAACTTACCACAAACTCCTTGCTGTTAAATGAATATACTATTGTCATAATGTTGTTACTCCTTTCGCTCTTAGTGGATCAGTTTGAATTTGAATATTTCCTTTATTAGCATTCATAATTTGTATTATTTGCTGTACTCCGCTATCTATCGAAACTAATCTAAACAATTGGCTTCTACTTAATGATAAGGCTTCAACCTGATTCAATCGTACTGCATTGGTTTGTCCTGCCAATAAGTCTATGCTTTCCTGCGATGCTCCTTTTATTGCACCGGATAAGGTATTTGCTTCTAGATTATCAGATTTCTTCCCCAATCGCTCTAATACTTCATCGGTATATTCATCATACGCTTCATAATTCTTATTTAATCTACTATATAGATAATTAACACCATAATTCAGAATATCCTCTTCTGTATAATCAACCCATTTTCCGTCAACAAGACGCTGTTGCCTACGTAACAAGTTCATATTTTTTTCAACCTCATCAAAAACGGGCTGTATAAACATCATATAGGCTTGTTGCTGAATCCATTTAGCGACAATTTCATCTATCGAATCGCCGATAGCTTGCATTGCATTGGTGCCCTCTGTTGCTGCCTGCCAGAACGCATCACTAATATTATCACTTAATCCACTAAATAAATTACTCAAATACTCTTCTTGTGCTGTCAGTGCATTATCCATTAGCTCCGCATTACTCAATATACTATCAAAATATTTCTGTTGCTCTTTTGTTAATAAATTCCATAGATCTTTATTGCTTTTGAATAATTTTAATTGGTCTATATTTAATGAGCCATCACTATTAAATAGCTTAGGGTACAAATCTTTTAGAGATGTATATTTATCGCCGATTCCTATTCCTTCTAAAAGATCGCCCCTATCTTTTGTTTTTATCTGCATTGATTCAAGTTCGTTATATCCTTTTTCGAGTGCTTCTTTGTAGCTTTTAGCGGCTCCTCTTGCTATTAATCCAGTGTTCTTCTCTACGTCGCCAAATATAATTGATGTCGTTAATTCATCTAAAGAAGCTGCAAGGTCTCTCTCTGCTTTTTTGTAAAGTTCAACGGCATCTAAATATTTACCATAAACATCAGTTCCAAAGATATTTTCTCTATTTTCTCCGCTTAATAACATCTCATTATTTACTGCTTTTGCTGCTCTCTCTAATTCGTATAAAGCATTTTCTAATTTTGCAGTTTCAACCTGCGTCTGTACTATACTACTTATTGTTCTTGTAAATATATTACCTATATAAGCAAAGACTGCACCTATCCAGCCTCCAGACTGAGCACCACTTGCTGCTGCTTGCAAGTCGGATGCGAAATTACTTATTGATTCTGCTTGCTGTTCTAAGTTTGCATCACCTGAAGCTTGAGCATACTCTCTCATATAAGTAGCCATTTGTTGTAATCCATTTGCAGCATTTACAGCGTACCCACCGAGTATTTTTAAACCCGTATCTCTTGAAATTTTTGCTTGTTGATTTTCGTATCTTTTAGCTTCTTCGGTAGTAGCATTTTCTGCATTTTCTAAATGCGTGTAACTCTCTTCTAATTGATTTACTGCAAAGATTATATTGTCGAACGGATTCGATGTTTCGTTTACGTATTCATCTTGTAAGGCTCTTGCATTGTTATAAAATTCTGCTAATTTCTGAGGGTCGTTAATTATCTTATCTGCATAATCTTTTAAGTCATCAGGAAGCTTTGTTTTACCTCCCGAATCTAAATAAGCATAGATATTTTTAATATCCCCTATGGCTTGTTTTGCCGTTTGCTTACTTAGAAATTGAATATCCGTAAATATATTTGAAAGTTTTATCGAGCCACGCACGAGGTTTTCTATTTCTCTTCGATTAATTACTGCAATATCTTCCGTTTCTTTTAGATCTACAGACTTAAAATTCTTATCTTTAAACGTTACAGGAATACCGGCTTTAATGTCCGAAGCATTTTGCTCATGCATCTTATCCCTTATATCTTTATACTTCTTAGCAATTGCGTTTCTTTGTTGCTCAAAATCTGCATATTCATCCAAAAGTCTACTAAAATCTGTCTTTGGATAAAAGGAATTCATTAAATCCTCTAACTCTTTATTTTTCTTTTTTGTGATTTCTTTTATCGCTTCATCGACTGTTTTTTGGTCGATTGTCAAACCTGTCTCAATATCTACCGTTCCCACCTTGCTTTTAATATCCTCTATATCATTTTGATATTTTTGTATAATTTTTTCTTTTTGCAAAGTGTATGAATATTGAAGCAATGGATTATCTTTACCCTTTTCTCTTTGCGTTAAGTCTGAAATTTCTTTGTTTAAAGTTTCAAGATTCTTTTTTTGAGTTTTGCTTAATTCTTTTCCTGATCCAATTATTTTTTCACGCTCTTTTTGAAGGTATTTTAGATAACTTTCCCCTTTTTCTTTAATAGTTTCGTATTTATCTTTAGCGGATTGGACAACCAAATCATCAGTGGAAGTTAAATCCTTTGCGACTTGTTCGTAAATAGCTTTTATGCTTTCTAATATATCTTTGAATGATGTTCCTGTTTTTGTTTCACTTGCAAATTTGATTCCTGCTTCTTCTAATATCTTCTTTGCTTTTTCGCTATATTCTTCCGCCAATCCAAACCTTGCTTTTAATCCCGTTTCTGCTATGAGTACCTCTAACTCAGCACGTTTTATTTCCTCTTCCCATGGTTCAAGTGCATATTTATCAGTTGTTTCTTTTCGTTCGTAATCCTTGTATTTTGTTCTGAGTTCATCAAGTTTACTTTCTGCTTTTATTTGTAGCATTATCAAGTCTTTAGATTCGTCTTTGACTACTGTTGCTTTTGCCTTTGCTATTTGCGCCCTAATGAAAGCATCCTTATTTTTAATAAGTAAATTTTCTGCATCCGCAACTGTTTTCACCGATGCTCCTAAGTCATTAAACGCTTTTTGATTATCTTTAATAAACTTTTCTTTTTCTTTCATGCTCGTTCCAAGCCTTGAATATGAAGATGAAAGCTCGTTTATTTTTGCAATTGGTTCAAGTGCTATTTCTGCTATACTTTTATTGAATTTTTCCTGTTCCTCTCTTGCTTCCTTTTGTTTTTTGTTTAGTAATGTAAAAGCTGCTATTATTGCCGTTATTCCTGCAATTAACCAACCAATTCCGGGTATTGATTTAATAGCCAATCCAACGGCTTTAAAGCCTCCGGCAAGTCCTTTTGTAGCTACAATTCCGGCTGTCGTCGCTGCTGTATTTCCGGCTGTTGCTGCTGTTCCCTTTACTATTTCGCCTGTCTGTCCTTTTTTCGCTGCTGTAGCTGCCTTCGTTGCGACTGCTTCCGCTGTCTCGACAATAACCGATTTTCCCGTTATCTCATTCCACCACTTTTTCAATCCGTTGACGGTAACGAGCATGAAGGCACTATCTTTATTGAGCGTTTGGGATATTTGTTGTAACCCGATAGTGATAGCCATTAAAGATTGTACTTTTGTCATTATCTTTTGCAGGTTCTCATTTTCTCCTGCAAACAATCCGTATGCTCCGGCTGCTGCACTCATAGCACCAGAAACACCTCCCAATCCTTGAATGATGCCCTGAAATCCTCTCTGGTCGTTGGCTAATATATTTGCTTGCGCAGTCGCATCTCTCATTTGGTCTGTCATTTTAGCTGTCGCAACTTGCAATTTTTCATAAGCTGCAGTTCCACGTTGCCCTGCGGCTTCCATTCTAGCAAGCTCTTCACGTGCAAGCATCAATTGTGTTCTCAACTGTTTTTGAGTACCGGCATTAGCTTTTACCTTTGCAGTAACTTTATCCTCCAATGAAGCTAATTCTGTATTTGATTTTGAAGCTTCGGAAACAAGTTGTTTTCTTGTTGAAATTTCGCCTTTCAACGCCTCTTGACGTGCTTTAATACGTCTATAATCATCATCCCTTCCGGATTGGAATGCTTTTCCTGATTCGCTGCTTAATTTAGCGTATTCCGCTTCTAATTTCTTTATTTCAGCTATATTAGTATCAATAACGGTATCAATCTGCCCGAATGCTTTTTTGAATTCGTCTTTTATTCTATTAAAAGATTCATCCATTTTTGTGGAACCTTTAACGGTCGAATCAACCAAGCCTTGTATCTTAGCTTTTGAAGCCTCAACAATATTGCTTATATTATCAACACCAATTATATCAAATTCTAAACTTCCAATCTTTTCAGCCATTATATACTATTTAAAAGATTATAAACCTCATCTACATTATCATCTGTTAGTTTTATTGCTTTATTTTTTTTATCGCTATCAAAATCATAAGAAGGCGCATCTATTAACATCCTTTGCACGATAGCCCAAGAAATATTATGATGTAAATAATCCCATGTCCAGTGTAGGTGGGAGCATATTGACCCACGCCGTCCGAAAGGACTAACTAATCCTCTATGTCGATTTTCTTCGTCGTTACTGCTCCACTCGACAATCGCATAGAGTTCAAAAAATCCCCGATGTTCCCTACACTTAGAATTATGTTGCAAAGCCTAAATAAGTCGCTTGGTTTAATAGCATGATAAAAAAGGTGTTGAAGTTTATCAATACTCTTTTTATCAATAGAGAATCTATTGTTTTTCATAACAAAACAAGATTCACCAAGCACCGCAATAGCAACTATTCTTGCCATTGCTTTTGCATGCTTTATAATCAATTTTTTACCTTCTGAAATTGTATCAGATTTTAATTTTTCTTCATCAATAGCAAATAAAATGCTTTCCGAAGAAATCAAGTCCAATACAGCTAAAGTAGGTTCTTTTATCGTGAATATTTTTGATACGTTCTTAGTGATAGTTTTAAAAAGTTTTCTTTCCATTACTCTATAAGTAACTGAAAATTCAACTCCTTTATCAATTAAAACGTTTAGCTCATTTATTTCCTGTTCTAATTTTTTTTCCATGATTTTATCTTTTTTAAAAAGTAGGCTGCCGTTTAAAACAGCCTACCATCACCTAATAAGTAAAGTAAAATAATGAAAGCCTAAGTAGTAGCAACTCGCGTAGTCGAGAATGGTGCTAATCCTGATTTAGTAGGTGTCATAACAGTAGCTACAACATCTATTTTCAACTGACTTGTTTTTGAGAAAGTTCCATTCCATTTAGCGACTATTCTCGCTCGCGGAATGCTTAAAATAAGTCCTCTATTTGGAGTTACTTTTATACTCTGTTCGATAATGGGAAATGTATCAGGAGCTGTATAAGATTCTTGTCCGGTAGTTGCAACTCCTGTACCTCCCATTAGTAAGGCCAATGCAGTTTCATCAGGGTCTGCTAACGTGAATTTCAACGTCTTCTTCCCTCCTTTAGTGATAATATCAATTGGGTCATCCACTTCTTCCACTTCAATTTCCGTTTCCTCCGGGTCTTCCGAAGAGAACACACAAGAATCCCTATCGGTATATCCTATTTGTGTTAAAGTGGTTCCCATGCTGCCATCAGGGAGTATATCTCCAATTTCGATTTTGGTTAAACCAAGTGTAATTAATTTTGCTGCCATAGGTAGTTTTTTTTAAAATTTCTAAATTGTTTTTTCGTAGTAGTTATAAGATAATCTTATATTGACAAAGTGCTGTTTAATATCAGTATCATTTACAATGTTTTCAGAGTCAATCATAAAGCACACTTTTCTATCTGATAAAATCAATTCTTTTACCTTATCAGATATTGTTTCCAATCTCGCTTTATTGGCTTTTAATTGCTGTTTACCGTCAATTGATACTTCCATATCCGGAACATAAATATTAATATTACTTATTCCTTGTTGTGGATAGGGTTCTTGTGTTAAAGCAATAGTATTGATTTCAATATCCTCTTTATCGGAATTCAAAGGTCTATCATCAGATTTGTAAATGTCTCCAGATATAATACCTTTCAATGATGCTACATTTAAAATATCATAAAGAATTGTTTCTATGTCAAAAGTGCTTATCATATCCATAAACGATTATGTAATTGTCCTTTATCGAATTTCAATACTGTTCCTTCAATCCTTATATCAGTTCCTGTGGAATCATTGGAAATAAATACCTTAGTACCTTCTTTTATAGGAACACAGGAAATCGGTAATTGAATTAAAGAGGAAAATATAACGAATTGCCCACCTCTTACTATTTGCCGTCCTCTGCCGTTTGTTTCCTCGCGGCATTCGGATAAGAAAATAGTAGATTTAGTAGGTTCAACATAGTTCCCTTTTGAATCCCTTCCGGTTTCGGTTGCACTTACCATAAAAAGAAAATGAGGATATTGTTTCATGATTACCAAAGATTTGATTTATCTCGTACAATTGGCTGTAAAACATTCTCTTTGCCTAACTCTTTGCAAAGTTGAGCATAGTATATTTTAACTGCTTCCATGTTCCAAGTAATAGAATAGCCACCTTCGGAAACATTTGCAAGAGGTATAACCTTTGAAATGCCATTATAGATAGCTTCTTTACAAGCTGCTATGTCAACTGAAGCGGAGCCGTCAAGCCCTGCTTCAAGTAACATAACATCAATATCATTCGAATTTACATTGAATCTCGAAAGGGAAGCAAAAAGATATTCTGAATTAGTGTTAATTGCCATTGTCAATAATAGTTTTCAGGGGTTTATTCAGTTTGTGTTACATCAAGAATGAAAACATCGTTTCTTCCTGTGAATACCGGAAATCCAAACATTTCGTAAGCCACGTAGCGTCCTTGCTCATTTCTCCATTGCGATACTAAGTTATCGAAATATGAAGTGTAAACCTTGTTTGGAACAGGGTCAACGGTTTCAAGAGGGTCGGATACCTTTAAAACAGCAACTTTTTCAGCACATTGAGCAACTAAACGGCCATCTTTGAACATTGATATTGCTGACCCTGTTTGAAGGATTCCTTTATCGCTAATAACTTCAATAGGAGCATGGCTCATACCTCTTAGATATTCATTGACAAGGTCAATGGATAAGATAGGAGTAGTAGCTGTTTTAATCTTTCCAAGTGTAACACCGATAAGATTTTTCAGTTGTGTGGATTGACAGATGAGGGATGCAGTAGCTTTAGATACTCTGAATTTTTGAACTGTCCTTCCTGCTGCATCAGCAATATCTTCAAGGTACTGAATTGTACCAAGAACGTCCATAGTTCCGATATTAGCTGTCGACCAAACTACCGCACCGCTTTCTAATTTGCTTACTGAAATACCGGTTGATAATCCTCCGCTCCACACAACACCACCTTTGTTATTGGTTACTGTTAATGTGATTTGTCCATCGGATAAACCTTCCCAGTATTGTGCTAAGATACGTCTGTGAGGGGCGATAGCTGCTTTTTCATAAGGATCAAACAGATACTTAACAATAGCCTTGTATTGTTCTTTTTTCTGCTCATCTATAAGGTCTTTCATTTTAGAACGGAAACGATTTTCCATGTAATAATAACGTTCAAGACGGTCATTATCAATTTGCCATTCATCACCCATACGAGCAATAGAACCAATCAAATCTCCTATTGAAGGCATATTGCGTTTTGGTCTTCCGGCATTCTTGTCAATTACCGTTCCCAACATAGCTGCAGCATAATCAGCTGTCATTGCCTGATAAGTCTTTGATGCTTCATACTCAACTGGCATTTCATTGTTCCAACCTACTTTGTAAGTTGAGGTTTTCATGTTTTCGTTGATGAAAGCATCGAAAGCTTTTTTATTTTGAATAGTTTCTAATATAGTCATAGCGTTATTCGTTTAAAAATTGAATGTTAGGTAAACTTGCTTTTATCTCGGCTGTTACACCTTGAGGTAAAAGACTTGTAACTACTCCATCAGCACGAAACATGATAGAGCATGTAGGTTCATCGTCAATTAAGACTTCAAAGGGGTTTAATCCATCAGGATTCACAGGCACACCGGCATTTGTTGAGCCTTCATTGTAGACTTGCATTACTGCACCGGCTGAAATAGCACCAAATTTATTGGCTGTAATTACGAAACTGTCATAATCATCACCTTCTGTTACTTCGCCAAGCACTAGAGTAGTACCACCGTACTCAATAGTATCTCCTTCGGCAATACCGGAACCTTTGTTTATTTTAATTGCTTCCGAAGCATCTGTAATGGCTTCATATAATACAGCTAATTTTTTTACTTCCGGAATTGTTGCTCCGTCATCAGTATATTGCTGCAATATATCTCCTTTTGTCAATGCACCACCTAAAGCACCGGCTGATATGTCAAAGCTGTCATAGTCTGCATTAGAGGTTGTGATTGTGCCGACAACTACTGAATTGCCGTTGATACCGATAATATCAGTTGCCAATAGATTATGTCCTTTGAGGATTTTTACAGTTGTTCCGTCTGCTGCTAAATTAGCTTGCAGGACTGCAGTTTTAACCATAACGGCTGTTCTCGTTGTAAAATTTGCTTTTAACAAGGCACCTTTCGGAAGTTTTTCTGTTCCTGTAGGTAAGCAAGCTTTATTCAACAAAAAGCCGCCATCGAACTGCTTCATTGTTGCTACATCCCACATGTGAGAGTAGCTGTTACCGCTTTGTTCGGTTATTTTCTGTTGCATTTTTTTTAATAATTAAAGGGTTTATTTTTTTTCTTCTTCTACTGTGTTGATTGCTTTCATGTTTTGCACGAAAACATCTTCATCAGTTTTTGCATTACCACTTCCAAACATGGGTTTTGATTGTTGTGAAAGCCCTTTATCAATGAGAGATTGTTGAATTTTAGCAACTTCGGCTTTAACGTTAGTAAGATGAGTATTAAAATCATCATCATCTTTGAAATTCATTCTATCAAAAGCATTCAGGTAAGGAGTTCTAAATCCTTCATCCAAGCCTTCCAATTCCTTTGCAAGTAATTGTTTTCTTGTCTCAACCACTTTAGTAGTTTTAATTGAATTTAGCTCCGATGCAAAAGGTTCAATTGCTTTTTGTACAATTGCAGCAATGGCTTCGGCATTTAATTCTGTTGGAGGAGTAGGAGGGTTCGGATTTCCTTTTTCTTT
>Ga0265293_10009580_pt1 | contig 13883 bp, 14 predicted proteins | sample Munlanlewell138R_FD_192505 | JGI IMG/M metagenome (GOLD analysis project Ga0265293, IMG submission 192505) | Leachate microbial communities from a municipal landfill in Southern Ontario, Canada - Leachate well 138R | ecosystem: Engineered > Solid waste > Landfill > Unclassified | place: Canada...
CCGGTTACAACTGTTTTGGCTGTAGTGGGAATGATCAGCATGATGATGCCACCGTTTGGGGTACTGGTAGGCAAATGGCTGGCTATTGAAGCGAGTGTAAATGAGCCGCTTGTTCTGATGCTAATTATTTTCGGCAGTGCTTTTACGGTCGCTTTTTGGTCCAAGTGGGTCGGTAAGATGATGGCCACCTCAGCGCGAGAATGCGGAACGATGATTCGATCTGAGACCGTGCCCCTAGTGACAGGGTTGCCGCTCTCAATTTTGGCGGTCTTGGTCGTGTTGGCTAGTTTCTACCTCGGCCAGGTCAGTGAGTTTTTAGTTCTTCCGATAGTCGGTATGCAATATAGCGTGGTGCCTGTGTATACCGAAAATGGTGGGTTATATACTCCAGTGGGTGGCTTTTTGCCCTGGCCAATTTTCGCGGTGTTAGCTATTTTGTTACTGGCAATCCCCGGTATTTTACGCCGACTGCGCTCGCAGGATACCAAAGGTCCCTACCTATGCGGCGAAAATAGTCGAACAGAACCGAGCCGGACCTTTGTCTCAGCGCGGGACCGTGAGTTCACTGCTACGGTAGGCAACTACTACGCCGAGGCGATCTTTGGTGAAGGGGCGGTTACTCGCTGGGCGGTTCCATTGGCCACCGGCTTGCTGTTGCTGCTGTTGGGGGTGGCTAGATGAGCTATCTCAGAGGTCTCGGAATAGTCCTGGCAACGCTTTTTCTAGCACCGCTAATCGGTGGGCTGTTGACCGGGGTTGAACGCAAGGTGATTGCGAGGTTACAGGGGCGGGTGGGCCCACCCATTACTCAGCCATTCTACGATTTGGTCAAGTTATGGAGTAAACAGCCTCAGGCGGTTAATCGGATCCAGGTTGTTTATGTCTATGCCCATCTTTTTTTTATGGTCGTCAGTCTCTTGGCCTTCCTGCTTGGTCAGGATCTGTTGCTGATCTTGTTTATCTTTTCTTTTGCTTCGGTCGCCTTGATCCTAGGAGGTCTCAGTGTTGACTCTCCCTACAGCCGGATCGGTAGTCAGCGCGAGATCATTCAACTCGTTACCTACGAGCCGATACTGGTCTTATTGGTTATCGCCTATTACCAAGTTACCGGCAGTTTTCTGGTTAGTAAGGCCTGGGGTCTTACCCAGCCTCTACTTTATACTTTGCCCTTGGTGCTGGCCTCATTTTTGCCGGTATTTATCATCAAGGTACGCAAATCACCTTTTGATTTGGCAACCCAGCTGCACGAACCGCACCAGGAGTTGGTGAAAGGAATCATCACCGAATACTCAGGCCCTTACCTGGCGATGATTGAGCTCGCCAGCTGGTATGAGCTTGTTTTCTTATTAGCCCTAGTAACCTTGTTTTGGGCCACGGACTGGGTGGGTGGACTAGTCTTGGCAGCCATCTTCTTTTTCACCGTAATAGTGATTGACAACATCACCCCCCGCGTCACCTACTCCTGGATGGTTAAGTTTGTGTGGAAGGTCGGTTTGGGTCTGGCTGTTGTCAATGTAACCTGGCTATATCTGTGGAAATAGGTGATCTGGATGCCTTGGGTCAAATCTGCGAGAATACATTCTCCCTGGTTACTTCATCTGGAAACCGGTGGTTGTAACGGTTGTGCGATCGAATTCATAGCGGCGCTAACCCCGCTTTATGATCTGGAACGTTTCGGAATGCTTAATACCGGCAACCCAAAACATGCTGACATTCTCGTGGTTACCGGGTGTGTTAACGCCCGCTCCAAAAGGGTGCTCCGAAACCTGTACGAACAGATGGCCGAACCAAAGGTAGTGGTCGCGGTGGGGGTTTGTGCCTGTACCGGGGGGATCTTTCATGACGGATATAACTTGGCCCCAGGAGCGGATAAGGTGGTACCGGTTGATATCTATGTTCCGAATTGTGCTGCCAGGCCGGAAGCGATCATTGATGCCTTACTGACTGCGGTGGATTTGTTGGCCGAACCTACGGGAGGGGATAAGCATGTTAACCAACGTTAGAGAGATAAGCAAGGATGATCTGCTCGAATCAGTTCAGGAGTTGGCTAGGACCAATCATCGATTAATCAGTATTACGGCTACCGAAGTGGCGGAGGGCTTTGACTTAATCTATCATTTTGCCCAAGGTATGACCTTAACAAATCTGCGGTTTACAATTGAGTATGATCAAGAGGTTCCCAGTATTACCCCGTTTTATTTTTGTGCTTTTGTCCCGGAAAATGAGCTGAAAGACTTCCATGGAATTAAGATTACGAACCTGCCGATTAATTATCGCCAACTTTTCATCCTTTCCGAGCTTACACCGATTAAGACACCATTGGCCCCAAAGGTAGCAGCAGCCGCCGGAACTGAGGTGTTGCCGGAATGACCCGCAGAACGGTAATCCCCTTTGGCCCGCAGCATGTCGTCTTTCCCGAACCCATCCAGTTTCGTTTGGTTCTGGAGGAAGAACGGGTCGTCGATGCTGTTCCTGCCTTAGGGTATATGCATCGTGGCATCGAGCAATTGGCCACGGTCAAGGATTTTACCAAATCCCTGTATCTGGCGGAGCGGATCTGTGGCATTTGCAGCGTGATGCATACGCTCGCTTATGCGCAAGCGATTGAGGAGCTGATGGGTGTTGAGGTACCGCCGCGGGCGAAATATCTGCGCACAATCTGGGCTGAATTAGGTCGCTTACAAAGCCATCTACTCTGGATGGGGCTTGCAGTTGACGCTCTTGGCTATGAGAGTTTGTTCATGCAGACCTGGCGAGCCAGGGAACATGTTTTAGAAATGATCGAGTTTACCGAAGGCTCCCGGATTATGACCGGGTCCATAACGATCGGTGGTACGAAACGCGACCTCCATGCTGAAAGCCTGGAATTTCTCTTGAAAAAGCTCGCCCAATTGGAGAAAGCTTTAAACGAAATCTATCCGGTATTTAGTGATGATCCGCTGATCAAACAGCGAACTGTCGGGGTGGGCCTCCTGAGCAAAGCAGAAGCGATCAAGCTAGGGGCGGTTGGACCGACGGCGCGTGGTAGTGGCATCGTCGAAGATATGCGCTTATTAGGTTATGCTGCCTATCGAGAACTAGATTTCCAACCGGTGGTCGAAGCAAGTTGTGATACCTATGGTCGAATGCTGGTTCGGGTTAAGGAGTGTTTTCAATCGATTGAATTAATTCGCCAAGCGATTGCATCATTACCGCCCGGGGAAGTGTTGGTGAAGGTCAAAGGCCGGCCCGAGGGAGAGGTAATCATGCGCATCGAGCAACCGCGCGGGGAACTGCTCTATTACCTCAAGGCTAGTGGAGGCAAGAGCCTCGATCGATGGCGAATCCGGACCCCGACCCTCAGCAACCTGCCCCCGCTCGTCCACATGATCAAGGGGGCCCGGCTGGCAGATGTACCGATGATAACCCTGTCCATCGATACCTGTATCGCCTGTGTCGAGCGTTAGGAGGTTAACCAGTGTTCGAAATGCTTGCAACGGTACTGCAGAATCTCTTTTCTACACCGGCAACCCGAAAATACCCGACTGAACGTCGAGACTCTTTGCCGACATTTCGGGGCCGTATTGAAAGTGTGATCGAGCGGTGTATTTTCTGCTTGAAATGTCAAGTATCGTGTCCGGCTAACTGTCTTGTCGTCAACCGGAAAGAGCAGACCTGGAGTGTCGATCAATATCGCTGCATCGTCTGTGGGGTCTGTGTTGAAGTTTGTCCGACCGAAGCAATCGTGATGAGCCGGCATTACCATGGCCCGGCTCGCCACAGACAACCTATCGTGACGCACCAAGAAGGGGCTATCCCAAAGTTCAACCCGAAAGCCAAAGATATTAATTAGCCGTGACAAACTGTTTGGCCAATGCGCGCTGGTACAATTCGAGGTACGATGCGCTCGATTTGGCCCAGGAGAAGTCTTGGTGCATCGCCTGTCTGACGAGGTTCGCCCATTCTCCCGGTCGGTCGCGATAGAGGCGTAGTGCCCTCATGATAGCATCCCAGAATGCCTCCGGTGTATAGTCGGTGAAGACAAACCCGGTACCATAAGCTGGGTTCTGGGTGTAATCCCTAACGGTATCGGCCAAGCCTCCAGTGGCTCGGACGATCGGAATGGTGCCATAACGCATGCTGATTAATTGGCCTAAGCCACAGGGCTCAAAGGCCGAAGGCATCAAAAACAGATCTGATCCGGCATAAATCCGTTGAGCCAGGACCGAATTGAAGTCGATGGTAGTCGAAACCTTGCTCGGGTATTGGCGAGCGAAATTTTTGAGCATCTCTTCATAATACGGATCTCCCTCCCCGAGAAAGACCAGCTGTACTTCTTCGGCCAGGAGCCGCTCGATGATTGGCGGAAAGAGATCTAGCCCTTTCTGCGAGACCAGCCTAGATACCAGACCGAAAACTGGGACATCACGGATCGGCAGACCAACTTCGTTCTGGAGCGCCGGCTTGTTTTGCTTTTTCAACTCTGCAGTTTGCGGGGAATAGTTTTGGACAATCCGCGGGTCGGTTTCCGGATTGAATTCATGATAGTTGATGCCATTAATGATGCCGTACAGATCTTCTTTACGCTGACGCAATAGGCCGTCTAGACCGGCACCATACTCGGGGGTGAGAATTTCGCCGGCATAACTTTGGCTTACGGTGTTTATCACATCTGCATAGAGCAGGCCAACTTTCAGGAAATTGAACTGTCCGTAAAACTCGAAGCCTTCTGGTGTAAATAACTCGTCGGGGATGCTCAACTCTGGAAGGGTTTCCCGAGGAAAAGTCCCTTGGTATTGAAGGTTGTGGATGGTCACTACAGTAGCGATGCGGCTAAAGAAATCGTTTTGTTGGGCTAAGTCATGTAGATAATATGGAATTAGAGCCGACTGCCAATCATTACAGTGAATAAGATCGGGTTTGAACTCAAGCTGTGGCAACATTTGCAAGACGGCCTGGCAGAAGAAGCCGAACCGCAGTGCGTCGTCATTGTGAGCATAGATCCCCTCACGGTTGAAAAAATGATGGTTGTCGACCAGATAGACCGGGACTTGAGTCTGATAGTGTTTATATTTGGCCTCTAAACTGGTGGCTCTGATAATTGCCGTATGGACTGTGCCACCAATCGTAACCGGGAAATCAGTGAGATACCTACCGGCAGCAATCTGGCGGTATTTGGGTAACACGACCCGGATATCATGCGCGAACTCACCTTCACCTAGCGTAGCTAGGGCTTTGGGTAAGGAGCCGGCCACATCGGCTAAACCGCCAACTTTGGCTAAGGGCGCCACTTCTGGTGATACTAGTAGGATTTTGAGTCTTCGATCAAACACAAACAAGACCCCCCTCGAGCGAATACATCTTAGTGTATCGCTACTCGGGGGGGAGTATGTGCAAATACTTGAGTTTACTTAAGACGCAGCGCGGATTAGACCACTGGCGGCGATCCGGGCGATTGCCTCTTGCAGCACCGTTTCTTTCTGGACTAACCCGATGCGGACATAACCTTGCCCATACTGGCCAAAACCCGAACCTGGGATGACCGCGACGCCGGCTTTGTCCATCAGTTGAAAGGTGAAATGGTGGTCATCTTGTCCCTCGGGGACTTTAGCCCACAAGAACATGGTAGCTTTCGATTTATTAACCGACCAACCCAGCGAATTTAGACCGGAGACCAACAAATCACGCCGTTTCTGATAGGTCTGAGCGGTTGCTAGAACATAATCCTGCGGGCCAGTGAGTGCTGCTATGGCGGCTCTTTGCACCGGTTCGAATGGCCCGTAATCAGAGTGGCCTTTCATCTCGCCTAATGCTTGCAGCATCTGAGGGTTACCGACCGCATAAGCCATCCGGCAGCCAGCCATGTTGAAGGTCTTTGATAACGAGTTAATCTCGATGCCCAGTTCCTTAGCGCCAGGAACTTGCAGAAAGCTTGGCGGACGGAAACCATCGTAAGCCAGCTCGGAGTAAGCGGCATCATGGAGAACGAGGATAGAGTGGCGACGGGCAAATTCGACCAACTCAGCAAAGAAGTCAAGCTCAACTGTGGCTGCTAGCGGATTAGAAGGGAAATTCAGGATGATCATCTTGGCCCGCCCACAAACCTCAGGTGGGATCAGGTCCAGCCTGGGAATGTAATTGTTCTCGGCAGTTAGTGGCAGCCGATAAATTTCTGCCCCGGCAAGTTGTGGGCCCGCTTGATAAATCGGATAGGCCGGGTCTGGTACGAGCACCAGATCACCCGGGTTTAATAAGGCCAAGCAAATATTGGCCAAACCCTCTTGTGAACCCAATAACCCCAAAACTTCATTGGCCGGGTTTAAAGTAACCCCGAAGCGCCGTTCATACCAAAAGGCTACCGCCTGGTTATACTCGGCAGAACACTGAATCGTGTAGCCATAATTGTTCGGATCAGCAACTTCTTGACGAAGTTTTTCGATGATATGCGGGGCCGGAGGCAAATCCGGGCTGCCGATACTCAGGTCAATAATGTGACGGCCCGCCGCTTCCAGCTCACGCTTATGTGCTGCTACAAGAGCAAAAATGGTACCGGAAATTTGTTTCAGCCGGTCAGAGCGGTACATTTTGGTTCCTCCTTCTGATTTTAGGGTAAATATTATAGTCTATTCTGAGTAACTTAGCTACATCCTTCATTTATTTTGGGTTTGCCTAATTGGTTCACGGTAGCACGAATGTCGGCAACATAGCCAGTAAGGTTAGGTTTTTGCGCCAAATCGAATCAAAGGCGGCCAGTGACAACGGATTAATCCCCCGGCCTACTTCAATGGTAAAGCCGGGGCGCCTAAATTCATGTATAAACCAATCCTTAAGACCGCCGGACCCGGCAACACGAGGATTCGAAGCGATCAGAGAGTACCCGGAGACCCTGGAGAGCTCCCGAGCAATTCTTCTTGCCTCGGGGGGAGCTTCATGGTGATAATCCCAGTAAATAACTTCTCCTTGGGAGTGGTAACAGACTAACAGTTCCGGCTTGAGAGCACGGATAAAGTTAGCCACCGCCCTACTTTCAGGCTCGGATTCTGGGAAATTGCCGGCAAAGTATTTTGGGGCTGGAGATTTTGGACCGCGCTGGTAGGCTTGATGCCAGTCTGCCCGATACTGGCGATTAAGGTCAACCCCACGAATATTGGCTTTCCAGGTTCGGAAGTCGGTACGACCATAGTTCCATTTGATCAAGTCGGTATGGAGTCTAGCGGGGATTGCCCGCAGGTTCTTACGGGCTAATGATACACCATCCGGATTGACCAAGGGGGTTACCCAGATTGAAACCTGGCTGTAGTGGTCACCTATTTTAACGCCTCCCAAACTAGTAGCAGATTTGACAGCCTCGAGATAAGCCTGGCAAAAGTGGACTAACAGAGCAGCGGTTAGCCACTCACAACCATGGTGTGCTCCGGTCAGGTAAACCGAGCGTGACCCAGCGCCAAGCCGTATCGTCCAGAGTTCTAAGCCTAATACTGATCTTCCGATACTCATCAGTTGGCAATTAAAGGCTGATGCTAATTCATGTAGCCGAGCTGTGATTTCGAGATATCCCAGATTAGCCGGATGTTTTCCCAGGCGTAGCAAAATAGCCCACCTCTTTCTTTGGTGGGCTATTATATGCCGAAGTAAGTTGTTTTGTTTTGACTTAGTAGTTCTCGGCCATTACCTCGTAATGGGATTGGGGATGGAAACAAGCCGGGCACTCTTCAGGAGCGGTAGTGCCTTCATGGATGTATCCGCAATTACGGCATCTCCATTTGACCGGAGTGTCTTTCTTAAAGACGGTACCGTTTTCGAGGTTGGCGAGCAGGGCTTTGAACCGTTTCTCATGCTCCTCTTCAACCTCACCGACTTCGCGGAAAAAGTCTGCAATTTGATGGAACCCTTCTTTTCTGGCCACCTCTTCGAATTCCTTGTACATTATGGTGTACTCGTAATTTTCGCCATTGATGGCATCTTGTAAGTTGGCTTTGGTATCACCGATACCCTGGAGAAACTTATACGCGCTTTTCGCGTGTTCCTTTTCGTTGTCAGCAGTCTCTAAAAAAATACCAGCGATCTGCTCGTACCCTTCTTTTTTTGCAACTGCGGCATAATAGGTATATTTATTACGCGCTTGAGACTCTCCGGCGAAAGCAGCCTTTAGGTTCTTTTCGGTTTCAGTATTGGCCAAACCCTCAACTTTGAAATCCATTTGCTTACCTCCCATTTAGTTTATTAATAGTAATTATTACTAATAATACTCCATGCTTATACAATTTCCTGCTAGTATTAGTAAATATGTGCAAAATATTTATTTGGAAGCAATATCTCTGTCAAAATTGCTCCGCAGGCTGAACCTTTTCGAGCTTAGACCCGTCTAAGGTATGCGGAAGCGATGGGTAAGGAGGTCCGTGTTGAACGAGCCGGAGCGAGAATTGGTGATTAAAGCCCGTAAGGGAGATGCGATGGCTTTTGGTGTTTTAGCCCAAAAGTACGGTCCCCGAGTATATGGTGCTGTATTGCTGATGGTGCGAAACCCCCAGGACGCAGAGGACATTGTGCAAGAAGCCTTTCTAAAAGCGCTGCGTAACATCGGCAAATTTCGTCAGGAGGCCTCTTTTGGAACCTGGCTCCAGCGGATCGCTTATAACCTGGCCTATGATCTGCTGCGCAAAAGGCGGGAGATACCGGGTAGTGATCTTTTGCTGCTAAAAACCCCCATCGACCCAGGTACACCCGATACTCTTGATCGCCTCGAACTCATGCAGGCCCTAGCGGTTTTAAGTCCAGAGATGCGAGCCGTTGTGGTGCTTAGGCATGGTGAAGATCTCAGTATTCAAGAGATTGCTGATGTTCTGAAAATCCCGACCGGGACGGTCAAAAGCAGATTGTATAACGGATACCGGCGTTTGCGCGACGAATTGACGCGGTTAAGGGAGGAACAAAAATGAAATCACACCTTGATTTTATGAAGCTTAATGAATACCTGGATAAGCAGTTAAATAAGGATGAAATAGAAGTGGTACGGGCTCACCTGGAAAACTGTGAGCGCTGCCAGCGTGAGCTGGTACAAATCACAAATTTTCGCGAGGCGCTGACAAAGCATTTAGATGAAGTTCTAAAAGAAGTTTCTCCGGAGAGCGGCTGGCCTGAGCGGCTAATGCGCCGTTATGCGCGCAGCCGGCAGCGTACGAAGCAAAGTCGTTGGGCCTGGGCGGCTAATCCGCGGTATCGTCAGGCAATTGCCCTTGGCGCGGTTGCCTTGCTTTTGGTAGTGTTATACCTGCCTTTGGAAAAGCGAGTGCCCTCACAACAACAGGATCAGGTTGAGAGGTTTGTAAACCCAGAGAGCTTTCCGAGTCCAGAAAAAGAGCTAAGATTGTTTGGGCTTGACCAACGGAGCGAACCAGATCTCGAAATGGTCCAACCCGATCAGGTCAAAGTGTTTTCTTCTGACGATCCTGCTGAGGTCGAGCGCGTTCTCGAAGCGCTTCAGAAGGCTAATCTCAGACCGGTTCGGCGGGGGAAAGAAGTTTTGGTTGACCGGATCAATCAGACTGAGGCGGAGGCGGTAATCAGAAAAATCACCAAACAGGGGGGATCGGGATGATCGTGCGAAATATATTGGCAAGGTGGGTGATAGGGATTGTGACCGGCATTATCATGAGTATTATCAACCCGGTAGTATCTGCTGATGGTCAAATATTGTCTGACGGTTCCGATTTTAAGGGTTACTATATTACCAGTAAGGCCGAGTGGGAGAAGATCAAAACAGAGTTGCCGCTCGATCAGGCAGCTCGGGCTTTGAATCCAAATTTCGCTAAAACGGCGCTAATTGTAGTGTCATGGGGAGAAAAACCATCGGCAGGCTACACCATTACGATTAAAGATATAGTTGTTGAAGCTGAAATCGCTACGGTCAAGGTGGAGCTAACCTCACCTACGCCAGGGGAGTTCACCGCTTCGGTACTCACCTATCCGGTGGATGTTCAAGTCGTCGATCTGGCGAAAATGGCCGACGTTACCCGGGTGATATTTCGAGATCTCAAGGGAGTAGAGTTAGCCGAAATCAAGCTGACTCCGCCGCAGAAGCACACGGTGCAGAGTGGTGAAAGCTTGTGGCAGATTGCGAAGGCCTTTGGTCGGCGAACCCAAGAACAAATTATGGATTTTGTCCATCAAGTATTAGTTTGGAATGCTCTCGATGAGGTGGATTCGCTCAAACCGGGGCAGCAATTGGTCGTTCCGGGTAGGGTCGACACCCAGGATTGGTCGGAACTTGAAGAAGTGATATTTACTGCGTTAAGAGAAAGTATTAGTCCGGATGTAATCGGTTATGGCTTTAGTAAGGGTTCAGCCGTCGATTGCCCTGAGCCGGTCGTCTGGGTTCTGGCGGCCTCGGCGCGGACTACCACCTTAAAACAGGCAATTATTAAGAACGGAGCTTCTCCCCAAATTGACAATATCCAGGATGTGGTCAGCTATACAGCAACCGGCCCGTGGGTGAAAAATGCCAACAATGAGATCGTTGCCGATGTACGCGAGGTCTCTGGGGCAGGTGTAGTTAACTACTTATCATTATCTCCGGATGGCAAATATCTGGCAGTAGCAGCGCGGGGCTATGAGAATCTCTTGCTGGTCTGGGATTTTTTAGCTCAAGAGTTTCGCGAGATTGCACGCTACCCAAATGAATTGGTCTCCAAAATTGCGTGGTCAGCCGATTCGCAGCAAATGGCGGTAGAACTAGCTGGAGCATGGGGCCGCACTCGGCTCGTGGGATATGATGCAGCGGGAGCGCGATTGGAGTGGGCTCTACAAGAGAGGTGGCCGACCGGGTACAATTTGGCTGATCCACGTTGGCTCGGGACAAGACCTGTGCTGAGCTTTCAAGTACAAGCAGCGGGGTTGGCCATGACCGCCGGAGAGCTAACCGGCAGATGGCTCTTTGATCCTGCCGATGGTTCTCTGCGGCCTGCGGAAAGCGCGGGAGGGCTGTTGTAAGTAAACCATGTTTGTGGTACCATAAGTGATGTGAAGAATGCTGATGTCATATTCATGCAGGCTGCCTTAAAAGAGGCGGAGCTCGCCTATGATCTGGGTGAGATTCCGATCGGTGCAGTGATCACCTTACACGGAGAAATTATCGGTCGAGGGTACAATCTCAAGGAAACCCTAAACGACCCGACCCTCCATGCGGAAATTGTGGCAGTGCGAGATGCGGCAGAACGGTTGGGGACTTGGCGATTGACCGGTACCACAATCTATGTTACAATAGAGCCTTGCCCGATGTGTGCTGGAGCGCTAGTGCAAGCTCGGGTTAAACGGCTGGTCTATGGGGCGGATGACCCCAAGGCAGGCGCAGTTGGTTCGCTGATGGATTTGGTGCGCGACCCCCGGCTCAATCACCGGATTGAGGTAACCAGGGGGATCTTGGCTGAGGAGTCCAGACAGATTTTACAACGGTTTTTCACTAAGATTCGCTAAGCGGAGAGGTGGCAGAGTTGGTCGATAGCGCTCGCCTCGAAAGCGAGTAGGTGGGCAGCCCCCGCCTCGCGGGTTCGAATCCCGCCCTCTCCGCCAGATAAATTGGGTAGCGCTGGTCTGGAATCTCCAATATTTCGGTAGAAGAATAAAAAATTAGGTTTTGCTAAACCGCGTTTTTTTGGTATAATACACTATGTCTTACGCTAACAAGTAAAAACTTTCGCGGAGAGATGGCCGAGTGGTCGAAGGCGCACGCCTGGAGAGCGTGTATCGGGGTTCCTCGATCGTGGGTTCAAATCCCACTCTCTCCGCCATTTTATCTGTATAGTTTGGCTGTGCTAGACGGGGAGGTAGCGGTGCCCTCTGCTCGCAACCCGCTGTAGCGAGGTCGAATTCCCGTCCGAGGCCCGTTCTTGTGAGGTCTGCCTGTAATAAGTGGCGTTGAAGATTGGGTCCTACGCGGCAGGGCTTTACAAACCCCGTCAGGTCCGGAAGGAAGCAGCGGTAAGTAAAATCCCCTGGGTGCCGTAGGAGTGCCTGATTGGAGCAAACTGTTATGGTTACGCTCGGAAGGACTTGGTCGAAGTCGGGTGCACAGCCAGCATATTTTAATTAAGCCACGCTCACAATGAGCGTGGCTTTCGATCATCCGTGATCTTTAATCATCCATGAATTAATCTTACCGGATGCGGTTAGTCCTTGCCAATTTAGGTAAAGATTATTCGGCAGTAAAATTGAAGCTGTCAAACTTGCCTCGACAGGGGCTGCCAGGACAGACTAGCATGGATGGTTCGGTGGTAGAAACGATTAGGGATGCGAAGGTTCTGGCCCCTTTTACCCCGTCTTGCTCATGGCGACAAATTCCTTTAGGATAAAGAACATGATCGGCCAAGGTTTCTGCCAGCTCGGTAGCTGATAATGGTGCTTTATCCTGGAGTAAGTTGAGGCAGCGCTGGTAGCGTTCTGGTGACTCCGGCCATTTGGTCAGCGCCAAATCGTTTTCACACAAGCCTGAGCTCAAGTAGTGATTGGTGTGAACAAGCACTCCGGATTCATCGGGCCCAAGCTCGCTGCTGGCTGAGATGGTCGTTTCGAGGTTAAGGCAGGATTGCTTGTCAGCAAGTAGATAATTACGGGCTGTTGCCCGTGTTGCCTCCTTGATCAGATTAACCATCGCGCTCAGGTTGGTCTTTTCTAAAGCCAACCGGATTAAAATAGTGGCTGGTAATCCTTTTTGGATTCCGGATGATTCGAGACTGCAACTAGCCGCAGTCAAACCTCGGTCATTGACTCCGACCAAGCCTAGTGCACCGGCCACTGATAGCAGCATAATCTTTGGGCCATATTCAGGTCGAATTTCCCGCACGACCAAGAAACGATCGATGAGTTCATTCGGAAAGTCGAGATTGACCCCCACCAGGGTGTTGCCGCCTTTGGTCGCCGGGCCATTTACGGCTAAGAGAGTGTTTTCTGGAAATACACCGGAGGCAAATTCCGGGATGGTCTGGAGAAAGATGATCTTGGCTAGCGGCTGTTCACAGGCTTCGGCCAGGCTTAAGATTTCTTGCCAAAGATGGGGTGCGGCTTTGGCAATTTGCAGCTGAAAATACTCCTGTGCGCGTTCGAATAATGGTTCCGGGTCTACGAGGAGCCGGTTTCTGATGAATTGTTCAACCTCGGCTATCCAGTTGGCAATAAGTTCTTGGCACTGCAAACCATATTCTAGACCAAAAGTTCCGGGGTTTCCCGAACAGACCACTTTTGGAACCATCTTGTCTCCTCCTTAAGTGCACTCAAAAAGTCAATACCGTAAGCGGCAACGAGTTCCTCTAATAACCGTTTTGATAACCACAATGCCAAAAGGATAACCATAGGGCCAAAGTGAATACTTTACCGAAGAAAGGGGAGGAACATGGCCTACATTACTTTATATCGTAAATGGCGACCGCAAAATTTTAGCGATGTGATCGGGCAGTCTCATGTTACTAGAACCCTTCAAAATGCTCTGCAAATGGGTAGGATTGGACATGCCTATTTATTTTCCGGGCCTCGAGGCACCGGCAAGACTACAGTTGCCAAACTATTTGCGAAGGCGGTAAACTGCGCCAAAGGTCCTGCGGCCGAACCGTGTGATGAGTGTGAAAACTGTTGCCAGATCAAACAGGGCGTTTCCATGGATGTCATCGAGATTGATGGTGCCTCCAATCGTGGTATTGATGAAATAAGAGATTTGCGGGAGAAGGTTAGGTTTGTTCCCAGCCAAGGTCGGTACAAGGTCTATATTATCGATGAAGTTCATATGCTCACCACCGAGGCTTTTAATGCCTTATTAAAGACCTTAGAGGAGCCTCCAGGCCACGCCATCTTTATTTTTGCCACTACAGAGCCGCATAAGGTTCCGGCAACCATTTTGTCTCGGTGCCAGCGCTCTC
>Ga0265293_10009581_pt1 | contig 13882 bp, 11 predicted proteins | sample Munlanlewell138R_FD_192505 | JGI IMG/M metagenome (GOLD analysis project Ga0265293, IMG submission 192505) | Leachate microbial communities from a municipal landfill in Southern Ontario, Canada - Leachate well 138R | ecosystem: Engineered > Solid waste > Landfill > Unclassified | place: Canada...
GACGCAGGGCAGCGTGGGGGCCGGCACCGGCACCATGGCGTTCGGGTTCAAGGGAGGCATCGGCACGGCGTCGCGGCGCCTACCCGGAGGCCTGGGGGGTTGGACCGTGGGCGCGTTGGTGCAGTCCAACTTCGGCGGCGTGTTGCAGGTGGCGGGAATGCCGGTGGGGATACGGGGCGGCCGCCACTACCTGAGGGGCGAGTTGGCCGGCGCCGGAGCCCCGGTCGACCCCGACGGCTCCATCATGATGGTGCTCGCCACCGACGCTCCCCTGAGCGCCGGCAGCCTGAGGCGCCTGGCCGCGCGCGCCATGGCCGGGCTGGCGCGCACCGGGGCGGCGTTCTCGAACGGTTCCGGCGATTACGCCCTCGCCTTCTCCACGGCCGAGAGCGTGAGGCGGCGCGGGGGCTCCGGCCCGCGCCGCGACTGGCGCGAGGTGGGCAACGACGACCTATCGCCCCTCTTCCTGGCCGCCATCGAGGCCACCGAGGAGGCCATCTACGACTCGCTGTGCATGGCAACCACGGTGGTCGGTTACCGGGGCAACGTGGGCGAGGCGTTGCCGCTGGAGTTGCTGGCGCCGCCGACTTGACGGGGGTAACCTCGAGCATGTCACAAGCCACGAGTAGCAGCGCGGACGGCAAGTTCGTCGTCGCCGCCATAAACCCGGACTCGCTTGCCCCGCGCGGCGAGGCGCTGCTGGCCAAGAGCGTGACGGCCGCCGACATGCCCGCGTTCCTGGCCGAGGTGAACGAGGTCAGCGTCGACTTCCGGGAGCTCATGGCGGGCCTCACCCGCGCCAAGGACGAGGACACTGCCGACGAGGACGCGAAGAACGCCTACCTCGACTTCGTCGGTCGCGTGCTGCCGGAGTTGGTGCGCCTGGATGACCTGCTCAACCGCAAGCTCTTGGCCGTGCCCGGCTACGAGCCGCCTCCCGAGCTCGCGGGGACGTGGGTCGACATGCGCGACGCCGTGGAGCTCTTCAGGCAGGAGAACCTGCCCCTAATGGCCGAGGAGGCGGCTCTCGGGCAGCGCTACGGTGAGATCGCCGGCGGCCTGCGCATCGAGCTCGACGGCGAGGTGCTCACGCTGGGCCAGGCGCAGAGCAAGCTGGAGAGCCCCGACCGGGCGCTTCGTGAGCGCGCTTATCGCGCCATAGTCGCGGGCCGTACGGCCCTCTTCGCCGACCTCGACGTGTTGTTCTCGCGCTTGATGACCGTGCGCAACCAGACGGCGCGGAACGTCGGTTTGCCCGATTACCGCGCCTTGGCCTGGCGGCAGTTGAAGCGCCGCGAGTACACGCCGGAGGACACGCTGCGCATGCACGAGGCGGTGGAGCGCGAGGTGGTGCCGCGCCTGCGCGAGGTCTACGCGCGCAGGGCCCGGCTCCTAGGGCTCGAGCGGTTGCGCCCCTGGGACCTCGCCTGCGATGTCCGGGGCCGCGAGGCGCTCGAGCCGTTCGAGTCGGTGCGGGAACTGGAGGAGGGCCTGGGCCGCATGTTCCACGCCCTGGACCCCGAGCTGGCGGCCGGCTACGAGCTCCTGCGCGACGGTTGGATGGACCTGGAGCCCCGCCCCACGAAGGTGCCGGGGCTTGGCTACCAGAACTACTTCCCGCGCTCGCGCCGCCCTTACGTGTACTGGAGCACCGTCGGCACCGACGACGATCTGCTCACCATGCGCCACGAGGCCGGCCACGCCTTCCACAGCGTGCTGACCCAGAACGCGTGGCCGTACCTGTGGCACTTCTCGGAGAGGCCCGAGATGAACGAGCTGGCCTCGCAAGCCATGGAGCTCCTCACGCTGCCGTACCTCACGCGCGAGAAGGGTGGCTTCTACGATGCGGAGGACGCTGGCAGGTCGCAGGCCGCGCTGCTGGTGCGCGCGCTCGAGCTGTTGGTTCAGGCATCGAAGGTCGACGCCGTCCAACACTTCGTCTACACACACCCCGCCGAGGACGGGCCGTCCATCGAGGAGATCGACGCCGAGTGGGTGCGCCTGAGCAAGCGCTTCGACGTGGGGGTGGACTACACGGGCTTCGAGGGGCCTGTGGCCAAGGGGTGGCAGATCATCCACGTTTTCCTGTTCCCGTTCTATTACATCGAGTACGCCATGGCCTACCTGGGGGCGCTGCAGGTGTGGGAGAACGCGCGGCGCGACGCCCCCAAGGCGTTGGCGGACTACAAGGCGGCGCTGTCCCTGGGCGGCACGAGACCCCTCGACGAACTGTACGAGACGGCCGGCGTCAGCTTCAGGTTCGACCAGGCGACCATCGCCCACCTCGCGGAGTTGGCGGTCGAGGCGCTCGGCGAGGAGGCATAGGCCCGCGGGTCTCGACCGCCAGCGTCCTGAACGCCCAGGCGGCCTGGCCGGCCAGCTCCTGCGGCGGGTGGAGGAGGGTGATCTGGCGCCGGAACCCGGGGTGGTCGATGGACAGGGCGACAAGCTCCCCCCGCTCGACCTCCGCGTCCACCGCCACGCGGGAGAGTACGGCTGCCCCGAGCCCCGCACGCACGGCGCGCTTGATGGCCTCCGGCTCGCCGAGCTCGAGCCTCACGTCGAGCACGATGCCACCGTCCTCGAGCGCCTTCTCCAGGACGTCGCGGGTGCCCGAGCCCACCTCGCGCCCGATGAACTCGAGCCCGCCGAGCTCTTCCGGGGAGACGCGGCCGCGCCGCGCGAGGAAGTGGCCGGGGTCGACGACGAGCACGAGCTCGTCCTCGTGGACCGTGGTGGGGCCGAGAAGCCCGGGCTGAAGCCCGGCCCAGCTGGAGCTGGGAGACTCGACGAGCGCGAGGTCGACCTCGCCGGCGCTCAGCTCGGCGATCGCCCCCACCGAGTTGCGCGTGTGAACCAAGGCGGTGGCCGTGGGGTGAGTGCCCAAGAAGCGCGCCAGGCGGAGCGGGAGCCAGTAGAGGGCGATCGTGGTGCTGGCGGCTATGCGGAGCCGGGCGCCCTCCAGCCTGGCGACCTCCGAGGCCAGCTCCTCCACGCCGCCCAGCACCCGCTCGAGCGCCTCGGCGTGCGGCTGCAGCCGTGTTCCCAGGTGGGTGAGGCGCACGCCACGAGCGGTGCGCGTGAACAGGGGCTCGCCGAAGCCGGCCTCCAGGCGCTTCACCGCCGCCGTCACTGCGGGTTGTGAGCGGTGAAGCAGCTTGGCGGCCCGGGTGATGGTGCCGGCGCGCGCGACCACCAGGAAGGTATGCAGCAGATGTGGGTCGAGGCGGGGGGCTTTGGGTGAAGCGAGGTTGGTGGACTGCGCCCGTGCAGGCTGTTGATCATCAGTCACGCTGATACCTCCTGGTGGTGGACGGTTGCGCTGCGAACGCTAGCGGAACGCTGGGGGCTCGGCCGTTCGTCCGTCTGACCAGCCGTCCGCCCGTCCGGTCGCGTGGCCGGCCTCGGGGCTGGGTGGTGCCTGGGACGCCGGCCGGCAGCCCTCCGGAAGGCCCAGTATAAATGCCACTGATACATACATCACTCCAACGCCTCTAGCATTATACCTCGCACGCGCTTAGGCTCGCCCCATGCTCAACGCGCACCCTTCCCAGCGGATCGGCCAGGAAACCGGTAGGTTCAAGCCCTTGTTGGCCGGCCTGGCAGTGGTCGTCTTGCTCACCTTCTTGGCCTTCGAACTGGCCCGGGTGCCCGGTTTCAAGCTGCTAGGACCCCTGGTTCTTGCGCTGCTCGGTGGCGCCGGGTGGCGGCTCGCCAGCGGGACCCGGACCGCAGCCGTCGCACCGGGGGCCCGCTTCGCGGCCACGTTCCTGCTCCGCCTGGGGATCGTGCTGTTGGGAGTGCGGCTGGACATGCGGGCGTTGGCGGCCGTCGGGCCGACGGTGCTCGTCGGCAGTGCGCTGGGCGTGCTGGTGGCCTTCGGCGCCGTCGAGGCCATCGGTCGGCGTTGGGGGGTGCCGCGCGACCTGCGTCGCTCCATCGCCGTCGGCACCGGGGTGTGCGGCGCGTCGGCGATCGCGGCGGCCCTGCCCCTGCTCAAGCCCGACGAGAAGCACGTGTCGCTCTCGGTCGCCGTCGTCAGCGTCCTCGGCACCCTGGGCGTGGTGGCGTTCGCGGCCTGGGACGGGCTCGCCCTCGTGTCGTCGAAGCTGGTGGCCGTGATCGCCGGCGCCACGTTGCAAGAAGGCGGCCACGTAGTCGCCGCCGGCGCCGCGGTCGGTGGCGGGGAAGGGGACCTGGCGCTCCTCGTCAAGCTTTCCCGGGTAGTGCTCCTCGCCCCCGTCCTCATGCTGCTCGGCTGGTGGCTGCGGCGCGAGGCCGTCAGGGACGGCGCCCGGGCGACCGAGGTGCCAGGGGCGGCCGCGACCGGCACCAAGCGGCGCTTGCCACCGCTCGTTCCTGGCTTCGTGCTCGGGTTCCTGGCGCTGAGCGGCGTCACGAGCCTCGGTTGGTTGAGCGCCGACGCGGTGACCTACCTCACCCTGGGAGGCACGCTCCTGACCGCCGCCGCCATGGTCGGCATCGGCCTGGGCGTGCAGTTCCGCGGCCTCGGCAGGGCGGGTCGGCAGGCCGTCTCGCTGGGGGTCGTCGGCTTCTTCGCCATGTTGATCGTGATGAGCAGTTACTACGCGCTGACGCTCGGCTGACGCTGGGCCCACGCTCTATTGACGCCGGGCCAACGCCTCGCCTCGGCCGGCGGCCGGCCGCGCTACAGGCGCACGACGTCGGTGGCGCCGGGCGAGTCGGCCAGCTTCACCTCGGGGTGCTCGTCCTCGAAGTACTTGATCTCGCCCTCGAACCTGAACAGCGCCACCGCCTGCTCGTCGGCATCGTGCACGAGCATGCCGAAGCGCACGGGCTTCTCGGGGGTACGGCTCAGCCAGCGGATGACGCGGTAGGGCTGGTGGTCGAAGAGCACCTCCACGCCGTACTCCTCGCGCATGCGGTGCTCGAAGACCTCGAACTGCAGTTGGCCGACGGCGCCGAGGATGGGGTCGCGGGCGCCCTGCGCGGGGTAGAAGAGCTGCACGACGCCCTCCTCGGCAAGCTGCTCGAGCCCCTTGCGGAACGCCTTGTGGCGGTCGGTGTGCTTGGTGCGGACGGTCGCGAAGCGCTCGGGCGCGAAGCGCGGGAAACTCGGCAGTTGGACCCCGGGCCCGCTGCTTATCACGTCACCGATGCGGAAGGTGCCCGGGTTCACGAGCCCGATGATGTCGCCCGGGTAGGCGGCGTCGACGGTGGCGCGCTCGTCCGCGAACATGGTGTGCGCCTGCGCCAGCTTGACGTCGCGGCCCGTGCGGGTGAGGACGGCCTGCACGCCGCGGTGGAACACACCCGACGAGACGCGCACGAACGCGGTGCGGTCCCGGTGCCGGGGGTTCATGTTCGCCTGCACCTTGAAGACGAAGGCGCTGAAGTCGGGGTCGGTCGGGTGCAGGACGCCGGCGGTCGTCACGAGGTCGCCAGGTGGCGGGGCGAGGTCGAGGAAGTGGTCCAGGAAGACCTCGACGCCGAAGTTCGTCAGCACGCTGCCGAAGAAGACCGGCGTTATCTCGCCCGCTAAGAAGCGCTCGCGGTCGAGCTGAGGCAGCGCCGAGTCGAGCAGACCGATGTCTTCGATGAGCTTTCTTTGAGCAGCCTCGCCGATGGCGGCGGTCACCTCTTCCGCGTCGGGGGCCGCCGTGGTGACGGGCGCACGGCGTGCGTTGCGTTCGGTGCGCTCGTAGGTGTGGAGGCGGTTGTTCGTGCGCTCGTAGACGCCCTTGAAGTCGGGGCCGTCGCCGATCGGCCAGGTGATCGGCACCGCCTGGATGCCGAGCGTGCTCTCGACCTCGTCGAGCAGGGCGTACGGGTCGAGCGCGGGCCGGTCCAGCTTGTTGATGAAAGTGAAGATGGGGATGCCCCGCTCGCGGCTGACCGTGAAGAGCTTGCGGGTCTGTTCCTGGACTCCTCTGGCGGCGTCCAAAAGCATGACGGCGCTGTCAGCCGCGGTAAGCGTGCGGTAGGTGTCCTCGCTGAAGTCCTGGTGGCCGGGGGTGTCGAGAAGGTTCAGGACGTAGCCCCGGTAGTCGACCTGCATGGCCGCGGACGAGATCGAGATCCCACGCTCGCGCTCGATGCTCATCCAGTCGGAGGTGGCCTGCGCCGTGCCCGCCTTGGCGGTCACCGAGCCGGCCTCGCGGATGGCGCCGCTATACAGCAAGAGCTTCTCCGTGAGCGTCGTCTTGCCCGCGTCCGGGTGGGAGATTATGGCGAAGGTCCGGCGGCGGCCCACCTCGCGCGCCAGGTCACTGACCTCGCGTTTAGCTTCTGGGTGGTGCGAGTGGGCAGCGTCCGACATGCGGCGCATAGTGTACTCGGTCGGCGGCGTTCGCGGCGTTCGGAGCCTGGTACTTCACGGTGGGTAATCGGCACCGTGACGGTCGTAAGGTGGCCGCATGAGTGACGAGCCCTTCCTGGCTACGGTTCACGCGGGCAGCACCACTCTCAGCCCGAGCCGGCGTGAGGTGGTGGGGTTCGACCTGGAAGGACGACCGATCCACTGGTTCAGGGCCGGCGAAACTTACAAGCGCTCGCTGGCCTCGGAAGTGTTCGGGCGTCGCCGGGAGCGCGGTACGCGCCGCAGGTGGCGGGTTCCGAGCGAGGATACCGAGCGGTTGTTCGCGCGGGCGCTCGCGGTGGCGCGCGAGGCGCAAGCTTCGCTTGCCGACATCGTGGTGACCGGTAGCGGTGTGGAACTCGCCCGCCGCGTCGAGCGCGTGTTGGAGTGGACACCCGAGTCGCTGGCGGCCGAGCGCGAGCGTTTCTTGAGGGTCTACCAGCCCGTGTCGATCCTACCCCCAGATCAGTATCAGTCGGTAGTACTACAAGCCAGTTTCGGCTGTAGTTGGAACCGCTGCACTTTCTGCACCTTCTACCAGGACCGTCCCTTCCGGATGCGGCGCATCGATGAGTTCGAGGCGCACGTTGCCGGAGTCAAAGGGTTGCTCGGCGCCGCTGCGGAGGCGCGCGAGAGCGTCTTCCTCGCGGACGGCAACGCCCTGGTGCTCGCGAACTCGAAGCTGCGGCCCGTGTTCGAGGTCGCCAGGTCCGCCTTTCCCGGCAGGCCGATCAACGCCTTCGTGGACGTGTTCTCTGGCGAGAAGAAGGGCCTCGAGCAGTGGCGCGAACTGCGCGAGTTGGGCCTGGGCAGGGTCGCCATCGGGGTCGAGACCGGTAACGACGAGCTCCTCGGTTGGTTGAACAAGCCGGGCAGCGCGGACGAGGCCGCGGAGTTCGTGGCATGCCTCAAGGAGGCCGGACTGAGCGTATCGGTCATCGTGATGGTGGGGGCCGGTGGTCGTCGGTTCGCGGAGGCGCACTTGGCTGACAGTCTTGCCCTGCTTGAGCGGCTGCCGCTGGACGCCGAGGACCTCGTCTACCTCTCGCCGTTCGTGCTGCAGCCCGGTTCGGCGTACGAGACGCGGGCTGCCGAGGGCGGCGTGGAGCCCCTCGACGAGGACGAGGCCGCCGCCCAGTACGCCGCGTTCAGGGCCGGCGCGCGCTCGAGGGTGGGCGCCGCCAAGGTGGCGCTCTATCACATCGACGAGTTCGTCTACTGACGAAGTAGTACCAGCAGCTGATATCACCCCACGCGTCCACATCGAGACTCCGCAGCCGCCCGCCGGGCCTCCGTTCCAAGGCGGTCAAGATGCCCGTGCACCGCGTGCGTGACGGTCTCGCTGTTGCCGCCAGGCGTCTGGCGCTCGTCCCGAAACGTCGTTGGCGCCGCCTATCGCCGGCCTCGCGTATAGCCCAACAGCGCGACGCCAACCCCGATGAGCGTGAGCGGCAGCGCCCAACGCGTGAAGGTACCGGTGGGGTCGTTGACGAGGAGCGTGAGCGCCGCCCACGCCAGGGCCGGCCAGAGAGCCCAGCGTGCCCCACCCCGCTCCCGGGGCAGCAGGTAGACGAACGTGAACGTTGCCGTCATCCCGAGGAAGAAGATGGCGCCCGAGTCCCAGCGCGGGAACAGTTCACTGACCGCGGCCACCAGGGCGACGGTGGACACCGCGCCCGCGACGATGGCGAGCCCCGTCGCCCGCGAGCGCCCGACGGAGGGCGACGAGTACCTGAGCCAGAAGTAGAGTGCGACGGTTCCGAGGAAAGCCGGGCCCGCGAGCCGGTCGAGGGTGATGACCGCGAAGAGCCCGAACGCCGCCAACAGGAACACGAGCGTGCGGGAACGCGTCTTGGCCGGTGCCGACGTGGAACGCCGCTCGATGAGCCGGTAAGTCCACGAGGCGGCCGCGAAGATGGCCGCCAGCCACAGGAGCTCGAAGAGCAAGCCCGACGCGCCAAGTTGCCGTAGGGCGAAGGCGGCGCCGAGGACCATAAGTAGCAGGCCCGTGCGGGCGTGCCCGGAGTGCCGGTCGCGCCCCGCACGCTTGCCGTGCTCCCCGCCACCCATTGGCGGACCGGCGTTGCCGGCTGCCCGCGGTCCGTCCGGGCCGTTCATCGGGGGTCTCGTTCCGGCACCGGCCCGGCGGGATCGGTTGCCGGTGCGGACGGGTCGTACGGCACTCGCACGCTGACCGTGGTGCCGCTGCCGATCTTGCTCTCCACCCGGAGGCTGCCGCCCAGCGCAGCAACGCGCTCGTGCATCGACGTCAGGCCCAGGTGGCCCGGATGCGACTGCGCGGTATCGAAGCCGACGCCGTCGTCGGCTACCGTGAGGAGCAGGTCGCGGCCGTCCACACCGGTAGTCACCCTGACGCTCTTGGCGCTCGCGTGTTTGACGACGTTATGGAGTGCCTCTTGGGCCACGCGCAGGAGCACCTGCTTCGTGGTGAAGGGCACGTCGGGTTCGGAACCAAGGCGTCTCTCGGCCTGCAGGCCGTGCCTCAGCTCGAGGCCGTCCAACTGCCGGTGCAGCGCGCCGATCAGACCGACCTCGGCGAGGGCCTCTGGCCGCAACTCGAAGATCAGCGCGCGCATCTCGGCCAGCGCCGCTTCCGCCAGCTCGATCACTCCCTGCAGCCCCTTGCGCGCCGCCTCCGGGTCGCTCTCCAGGCGCCGCTCCGCGGCGTGGGCGGTGAGCACGGCCGAGTAGATCGCCTGGCTGACCGAGTCGTGCAACTCGCGGGCGAGGTGGCGGCGCTCCTCCTCCGCGGCCTCGTCGCGGGCCAGCTCGTAAAGGCGGTTGTTCTCCAGTGCCACGGCCGCCTGCGCCGCCAGCCCACCCACCCAGCGCAGGTTCTCCTCGTCCCAGCCGGCCCCCGCCTTGGCCGTGGCGGTGAGGACGCCCACCACGCGGTCGCGGGCGCGCAGCGGCAGGGCCAGCTCGTCGCCGTCCACCACGGCGTGCGGCACGATCTCGCTGATGCCGGCCTCCATGTCGGTGAGGGGAGGACCTGCTCGCGCGGCGGCCGTCTGCGCGGGCAGGCCGGCTCGGGCCAGCGTCAACAGCCTGCCCGTGGGCTCGAGCTCGAAGATCTCGGCCGAGGCCACGCGACCCCCGGCCACGAGCTGCTCGAGCACCGCGTCGACCTGCGGCTTGAGGTCGGTGGTCAGCGCGATGGTGTTCGAGAGCGACAAGAGCGCGCGCAGCTCGGCCGTGCGGGCCGTGACGCGGGCCTCGAGGTCGCTCTGGGCGGCGGCGAGGCTGTCGGCCATGGCGTTGAACGAACGCGCCAGCTCGCCCAGCTCGGAGCGGTCGGCGAGGTCGACGCGCGCCGCCAGGTCGCCGGACGCCAGTGCCCGGCTCGTCTGTGTGAGGCGCGAGATGGGCTCTACCAGGAGCGCGCGTGAGAAGGCGGCCGCCGCCAGGAGCGTGACTGCCACGACGACGGCTAAGTTCACGAGCGTGCTGCGCAAGACGGCGGCGACCGTCGCCTGGTCGGCTCCCGCCACCGCGGCGGCGGCCCCCGCGAGGTCGCTGCCGGCAGTCGACGCGCTCACCAGGGTGGCGAGCCCCCGCCACAGCAGGACGCCGGTGGCGACGGCGAGGACCGCGACCACGCCGAGTAGGAGCAGCGTCAGGCGGTTGGAAAGGCTGTGGTACCAGGCCGTGTGCGACCGGTCACGGTCGGCAGCGGCCCCCGGTTCAGGGGTCACGCACCACCAACCCCTCACGCATGGCGTAAAGCGCGGCCTGCGTGCGGCTCCTCAGGTCCAGCTTGGAGAGCAGGTTGGAGACGTGGCTCTTCACCGTCGCCTCTGCGATGTCGAGCTGCTGCGCTATCGACTTGTTGGTGGCGCCGGCGGCCAGGAGCGCCAAGACCTCGAGCTCTCGATCGGTGAGGGACTCCCTCGCTGGGCCGCCCCCGCGCATCTCACGTACCAGCCGCTGCTGCGCGCGGGGGTCGAGGCGCACCTCGCCCCTGGCGGCGGCGCGTACGGCTTCGAAGAGCTCGTCCGGGCGCGTCTCCTTGAGCATGTAGCCCGCCGCGCCGGCCTCGACGACGTCGATGACGAGACGGTCCTCCAGGACGCTGGTGAGGGCCACGACCTCGACCTCCGGGTACTCGCGCCTGATCACGCGCGTGGCGTCCACGCCGTTCATGACCGGCATGAGCAGGTCCATGACCACGACGTCGGGGCGAAGCTCCCCGGCCCGCTGAACCGCCTCCTGGCCGTTGGCCGCTTCGCCCACGACCTGCAGGTCGGGCTCGAGGTCGAAGGCCAGGCGCAGCCCGCGACGCACCACGGTGTGGTCGTCCACCAGGAGAACGCGGATGGGGGCGGAGCTGGTAGCCACGTGAGTCACCTTCCGCGTCCAGGGTACCCGGGGCCGGGCCGCGGCGCGTCACTCTTTAGGATGAGGAACGGAGCCCCCAACTGACTAGACCCATGGCCTCCCCAACGCCGAGGCGCCGGGCGTGGGCGCCGGTCTAGCCTGAGTACCAAGGCGGCGCCTCACCTGCGCGCCGCGACGGAGGCACGAGGATGGAACAAGGAAGCAACAACGTCAACGCCAAGATGGTCCCGGGAGCAGTGCTCATTCTGCTCGGGCTGCTGTTCCTGCTCGGTGGAATAGGGCTGTTCAACGTCTTCGGGCGACTCATCGGCGCCGCGCTGTTCGGCGGCTTGGCCTACTACGTCTATCAGCAGGGCAAGCGCCAGGACAACCAGGTCATGCAGTCGGCCGCGCTGCCGCTCGCCGGACTGGCGCTGGCCAGCATCTTCCCGAGCTTCGTGGGCGGAGGGCTGTTCCTCGCCGCGATCGGCCTGGCATTCGCGCTCGTCTGGCGCAACGACCCCAACCGCTGGTGGGCCGTGATCGTCGCGGGCACGCTCGGCTCCCTGGCGCTGGCCTCGACCCTCTCGGGCCCCCTCGACGCCTTCAGCGGAACCGCGTTCCTCCTCGGGATGGCCGCCACCTTCTTCGCGCTCACCCGCCTGGTCGTGAAGCCGCAGGCCTGGGCCATCTACCCAGCGGGCGTGCTCGCCGTGTTGGCCGTGGCCGACCTGCTGGGCGGCAAGAACAGCGGCAACTGGTTCGTGCCCCTGTTCCTGATCGCCGGTGGCCTCTACCTCTTCTACCGGAACGGCATGCTCGGCGCCCTGGGGCGACCGCGCGGCGAGGGCCCTAGCTCGGAGCCTCGGCCGGCGGCCACACCCACGCCCGGGACCGACGTGGCGGCCCCGGGCGCGCCCGGTTCCGGTGTGGCGGCCCCGCCCGTGCCCGGTCACGGGGTTGAGCCGCGGCCCACGCCCGGCCACGACACCGAGCCGCGGCCCACGCCCGGCCACGACACCGAGCCGCCGTCCACGCCCGGCTCCGACGCCGAGCCGCGCTGAGCTCACTCGAGCAGGGTCGGCGCGTCCGGGTCCAGCACGTAATAGTTCTCGCTCTTCGTCAGACGCTCCGAGAAGTTGCGCGCTTGCGCGTCTTCCGGGGCGTCACCTTCCAAGTGCTTGAACATGACCTCGGTCTGCGACCGGTGGGCCTTTAGGGCGTCCAGTTTGGTGTCTGCAACGGGCGTGATGTCGGCGGCCACGTCGGGCTCACCCAGTTCCTCGAGCAGCGCCTCCGGGTTGCCCACGGCGGCGGCCAGGATGCGCGGGCGAGAGCCGGCCGGCAGACCCCGCACGGCCAGCACCGTGGCGTGCCCGAGGGCGTCGTGATCGGGGTGCACGCCGTGACCGGGGTAATAGGTGATCACCGTGCTCGCGCCCAGCTCGACGATCACGTCGCGCACGCGCGCGGCGACCTCGGCCGGGTCCTCGAACTCGATGCACTTGTCACGCATGCCCATGAACCTCAGCTCGCACTTCAGTACGGCGCACGCGTTCTTCAACTCGACCGTGCGCACGTCGCGCAGCGCCTCGCGGTTCGTGAAGGCGGGCTTTCCCATGCGGCGCCCCATGTCGCCGTAGGTGCCGCACAGGTACATGGTAGGGACGCCGGCGTCCGCGCAGAGGGCGAGGGTGCCGCCCGTGGCGAACGACTCGTCGTCTGGATGAGGCAGCACCACGAGGACGGCCCGCTCGTTCTCCGCGACGAACGGGGCCATACGGTTGCTTCCGGCCAGTGCGTCGGGCACGGCGGTGTTCTTACCGGGCATCGTCGGGACCCTCTCTGAAGGGCGTGAGCGATAGCTGCAGCGCCATCGTGAGTTGACCCTCGCCGTTCACTCCGGCCAGCAGGAGCTCGTCACGCTCGTTGACCTCGAAGTCGGTGAGGCCGTCGGCGTACACCCAGCCCCCCTCCAGCTTGAGGCCTACTCTGTACGGACCCGAGCCCGTGATGGTGCCGCGGCTGTAGTTCACCCGCGCGTTACGCACGAACGCGATCACGGGATCCTTCTTCTCGGGCCCGAGCTTGGTATAGGAACCGGTGGTGGTTTCCAGGTGCAGGTAGACGTCATGCTGGAGCCGCTGGTCGAGCTCCGCCTGCACCCTCTGACGGTCGATTGGTCTCAACTGATCCTCCGCTTGGCTGGCGCCGCTGGTGCCGGGGGACACCGCCGGGCGAGCGTACTCGTCGCCGCGGCGGCCTCCGCGAGCGACTGGCACGGTGAGGATTCTACCGTTGTAGCGCACGCTCGGCTCGCTATGATTCGCGGATGAACTGGTTACCCGAGGTGCAGGCGGAGCTGACGAGGCAGGGGCTGGACGCCTGGCTGGTTTACGACTTCAGGCGCAGCAACCCCCTGGCGGCCCCCATCCTTGGGCCGCTGCTGGAGGGCAACACGGCCAGCCGCCGCGTCTTCCTCCTGGTGCCGGCACGCGGCAGGCCGACCATGGCCGTGCACGCCATCGAGGCGGGGTCGTTGAAGCCGGACCTGGGCGTGGACGTGAAGAGCTATTCGAGCCGCCAGAGCCTGCAGTCGGTCCTGGAGGGCTTGTTGGCCGGCCACGAACGAGTGGCCATGGAGTACAGCCCGAGCGGCGACAACCCTTACGTGGGGCGCGTGGACGCCGGCACGGTGGAGTGGGTGACGTCGCTGGGTGTGGAAGTCGTGTCGTCCGGTGACATGGCGCAGGTGCTGGAGGTCTGGACGCCAGAGCAACTCGAGCAGCACCTGACGGCCGCGGCGGGCGTGATGGCGGCCAAGGATGCCGCGTTCTCGTTCATCGCTCACCGGGCGCAACTCGGTCAGGAGGTGACCGAGGGCGAGGTTCAGCGGCTCATCGAGCGCCAGTTCGCGGACCTCGGCCTGACGCCCGGGACCTCACCCAACGTGAGCTTCGGTGCGCACTCGGGCGATCCGCACTACCACCCGCTGCCCGGCGTGCGCGACGCCGTGCTGGCGCCGGGTGACGTGGTGTTGATAGACCTGTGGGCCAAGGTCGACGAGGTCAGCGCGCCCTACGCAGACGTCACGTGGATGGGCGTGCACGGCGAGCCCTCCGCGGAACCGACGAACGTGTGGGCGGCGGTGAAGGGCGCGCGTGACGCCGCTTTCAGGTGCATCGCCGAGGCCTACACGGCGGG
>Ga0265293_10009582_pt1 | contig 13882 bp, 13 predicted proteins | sample Munlanlewell138R_FD_192505 | JGI IMG/M metagenome (GOLD analysis project Ga0265293, IMG submission 192505) | Leachate microbial communities from a municipal landfill in Southern Ontario, Canada - Leachate well 138R | ecosystem: Engineered > Solid waste > Landfill > Unclassified | place: Canada...
TGAAAATCCACCTCTCGATATTCTCGCGAATTTCGGGATGGGGCAAGGGAATCCTTTCCGTGACTGAAAACAAGCATGACCCTGTGATAAAAGTTCGCGATCTCACCAAGGTATATAAGCTTGGTGTGATCAGCGTTCACGCGCTCAGAGGCATTGATCTGGATATTTACCCAGGTGAGATGGTTGCGATTATGGGTCAAAGTGGCTCAGGAAAATCGACTTTGATGAATATGATCGGATGTCTGGATTCTCCCAGCGATGGCGAGTATTACCTGGACGGCGAATTGGTTTCTGACCTGGTTGATGATGAACTCGCCATTGTGCGGAACAGGAAAATCGGTTTCATCTTTCAAAAGTACAACCTGCTTGCGCGTGCGAGTGCGATTGAGAATGTTGAATTGCCATTACGCTACAGCGATGACCCTACCGATATGACCGAGCGATCTAAAGCCATGCTCAGGCTGGTTGGTCTGGGCGACAGAATGGATCACAAACCTAATGAACTCTCTGGAGGACAGCAACAGCGCGTTGCGGTTGCTCGTGCTCTGGTAAATAACCCCGCCATCGTGCTTGCAGACGAGCCGACCGGCAACCTGGACTCGGTCTCGGGTCAGGAGGTCATGGATCTGCTGCTTAAGTTGCATCGCGAAAAACAGACCACAATTGTGGTCGTTACCCACGACCAGGGGATTGCCAGTCAGGCTCAGAGGATAATTCACTTGTTCGATGGCAAAGTTGTCGATGAGGAGGTGAGCTGATGCCGATTTTAAGAGTTCTTAAAGAAGCACTTACCAGTGTATTTTCCAATAAAATGCGTTCGTTCCTGACGGTTTTGGGTATTGTGATCGGGGTTGGCGCGGTGATTGGCTTGTTGGCAATCGGTGAAGGCGCATCGGAGAGCATTTTGGGTCAAATTGAATCCATTGGTACCAATTCCATTTACGTGATGAGAAGCAATCAAGACGATGTTACCAATCCGAAACCACTTACGCTTACAGACGCGGAAGCGCTCTCGAACCGTTCGCGTGCCCCTCATATTTTACGGGCAACACCGGTTCTAACAGGGCAGACCACTTTTTCGTTAGGCGATATTAGCCTGCAATCCATGGTTTTTGGCAGTTATTCAGATTATGCTGAAATTACCGGAGTAGAAATCGATGAGGGAAGTTACATCAAACCTTCGGATGTTGACAGTCGCGCCGCTGTGATTGTGGTTGGGCCTGATCTGGCGGAAGAACTGTTCGGGCGCAGCACTGGCGTGGTGGGCAGTATGGTTCGGATCAACAACTTCCCCTACCGTGTAATCGGTGTGACCAAAGCCGTTGGCGGAAACCAGTTTAATAACCCTGACATGCAGGCTTATATGCCAATTACCACCATACAATACCGGGTGATTCGTCAGACTATACCTGATTCTGTAAATTACATCATAATCCAGGCGCAAGACTCGCAGTCGATCAACCTGGCCATTGAAGAAGCCCAACGCGTTCTGCGGGAAACCCACCGGTTGACGCCACGACAGCAGAATGATTTCACCCTGACAAACCAGGAAGACATCCTGGATATTGCCAACTCGATCACGAGTATTCTGACTATTTTCCTGGCTGGGGTTGCCGGAATTTCACTATTGGTCGGCGGAATCGGAATCATGAACATCATGCTCGTGACAGTGACCGAACGGACCAATGAGATTGGCTTGCGAAAAGCACTCGGCGCCAGAAAAGCGGATATCATGCTCCAGTTTCTGTCTGAATCTGCATTGCTCAGCCTGATCGGGGGCATCTTTGGGATTATCTTTGGCTGGTTACTGGCTTTGGTTGTCGGTAACATTGCCAAAAACACCGGGACCCCACTGATACCGGTTGTGCAGTTGGAGGCGATATTGTTGGCGACAGTTTTCTCCACCCTGGTCGGCGTGTTCTTTGGTTGGTACCCTGCCAGACACGCTGCCAGCCTCGAACCCGTCGACGCGCTGAGGTATGAATAGACCTGCGGGCATAGAACGGATGATTAACCGGTAAGACAATAAAAACCGCCTGCTCGAGCAGGCGGTTTTGGATGAAGGGTGAAGCACTAACCGCCGACCCCAAGAACCAGCGCCAACAGCACCCCACCTGCAATTACGCTGCCGAGTTGACCAGCTGTGTTGGAACCCATGGCGTGCATGAGGATGAAGTTGGTGGGGTCTTCCTCCAGCGCCATCTTGGCCGAAAGACGCCCTGCCATCGGGAAGGCGGAGATGCCGCAGGCTCCGATAAGGGGGTTAACCTTACCCTTAGTGACCACAGCCATCAGTTTGCCGAAGAGCAAACCAGCTATGGTATCAATCACGAAGGCCAGCAAGCCTAAGGTCAGGATCATGAGCGTATCCAGGTTTAGGAAGCTCTGGGCGGTCATGGTCGAGCCAATCGCCAAACCCAGGAAAAGGGTGGCGATATTGATGAGTTCATTTTGTACCGTTTTGCTCAACCGGTCAACAACCAGCGCCTCCCGCAGCAGGGTACCAAGCATCAGAGCAGCCATCAATGGGGCCGCGTCCGGCGCAACCAGGGCGACCAGCAACGTTACCAAAATCGGGAAAAGAACCAGGGTCAGACGCGAAACCGGTTTAGGGGAGTATTCCATGCGAATCAGACGTTCTTTGCGCGTGGTCATCAACTTCATGATGGGTGGTTGGATGATCGGGATCAGGCTCATGTAAGAATAGGCTGCCACCGCAATGGGCGCGATGAGGTTGGGCGCAAGCCTTTCACCGACAAAAATGGCGGTTGGGCCGTCGATGGCGCCAATGCTGCCGATTGCTGCGGCTTCGTTTAGCGGGAAACCGAGCAAAATCGCCAGTAAAAGGGTGAAATAAATTCCGAATTGCCCTGCGGCACCCAGCAAAACCAGACTGGGCTGCGAGAGCAATGGACTGAAGTCGATCATTGCGCCGACACCTACGAAAATCAACAGGGGGAAAAGCTCTGTTTTGATACCAGCATCGTAGATAACTTTCATAAAGCCCACCTGGTTTGACATACCCAGGTTCGCCAACAAGCATCCGAAACCGATTGGCAGAAGCAAGACAGGCTCATACTCTTTCCAAATCGCGAGGTAGATCAACACCAGCCCGACCAATAACATGACTGCATTTCCCCAGGTAAAACCTGCGAAGCCCTTGCCTAATTCTTGTAGCAGTTGAGTGTAATCCATTAACCTCCTCCTACCCTTCGAAAGTCATGATTGGCTGATTATGCCTCACCTGATCACCAGCATTCACGTGGATGGAAGCAATTTTGCCATCGCGGTCAGTCTTGATGGAATTTTTCATCTTCATCGCTTCCAGCACATAAAGCTCCTGCCCTTTGGTCACTGCCTGACCCTCTTTTACCTCGACCGAGATAATCACACCTGGCAGGGGTGAGGTAAGCGTCAGACTGCCCACAGCTGCAGTCGCTGGCGCAGGTGGCAGGGTGATCGCTGTTGTCGGAGCGCTGCTTTGCGCTACAGGAATGGGCGCTTGCTCATCTTCAGGCCAGACTTCATAAGCTTGCCCATTCACCTCAGCGATGATCGGCCTTGTGTTCAGATCATCAATTTTCACCTGATATTGTTTGCCTTCAATGTTGAGATTAACTTTCATCGGTTCCGTCCTCTGATGGTTTTGGAGTAAAGTTGTTGGGTTCGGCCAGCGTTCAACCAGGCATTTTCAGAGCTTTTCCCTGAACCTGGTTGGAATACAAATGTCGTAGCTTGGGATTCCAACGCATATGCCACCGCAATTGCGGCAGCCAGTTCGCCGTTGAGGTCGCGAGCCGGTGCCTCTTCGCGCCCAATGGGGCCAGTTTCTGTAATGGGTTCTTCCGCTTTAGCCTCTGGCTTGTTGGTCAGCTTGACCAACAGCGCCATTATGCCCCAGAGGGCCAGAATCATCAAAAATACCAGACCCATGCCAATCGCGGTGATCAGCAAACCTTGATTAAAAGTTGTCATCATCACTACCTATACCGGCATGTTGCCGTGCTTGCGGCCAGGATTCACCTCGACCTTGTTCTCAAGCGCCTGGAGGGCTTCAATGAGTTTTTGGCGTGTCTCTGCCGGTTCGATGACCTCATCGATATAGCCAGCCTTGGCGGCCACATAGGGGTTGAGGTAATCTTCCTTGTATTGTTGGGTAAGGCGTTCACGTTCCGCCTGGGGGTCGTCGGCGGCTTTGATCTGGCGGCCATAGAGAATATTGGCGGCGCCTTCAGCACCCATCACTGCAATTTCAGCTGAGGGCCAGGCATAGGTGATGTCTGTGCCCAGATATTTGCTGCTCATAACCACGTACGCGCCGCCATAAGCCTTGCGTGTGACCAGGCTGACCTTAGGCACGGTTGCCTCCGCGTATGCGTACAGCACCTTGGCGCCATGTCGGATCACGCCGCCATGTTCCTGTAGAACACCGGGCAAAAAGCCAGGTGAATCGATAAAGGTAACCACTGGCAAATTGAAGGCATCGCACATGCGCACCAGCCGGCTGATTTTATCGGCCGAGTTGATATCCATCACACCTGCCATCATGGCAGGTTCCTGCGAGACCACACCAACCGGTCGCCCCGCCAGGCGTGCCAGTCCGACGATGGCGTTAGGAGCATACCCTGCCTGGATTTCGATGAAAGAGCCCTGATCCATGATTGCGTTGATGGCGTCTTGCATGCTGTATGGTTGGTTCGGATCTTCAGGGACAAGCTTGTTCAACATCTCAGAACGGCGGTTAGGTGGGTCAGCTGTTTCAGCCATCGGGGGTTGTTCGACGTTGTTGGAAGGCAGATACGAAAGCGCGCGGCGAGCCAGTGCGATGGCTTCTTGTTCGTTGTCACCAACTAAATGGCAGGTGCCGCTGGTGGTCAGGTGTACATCGGCTCCACCAAGTGTTTCGAAATCGACATCCTCACCCGTCACGGTCTTGATCACGGCAGGACCGGTCAAGAACATATAGGATTGTTTGCGCACCATGACAATCAGGTCGGTCACAGCGGGGGAGTAAGAAGCTCCACCAGCGCAAGGTCCCAAAATCAGGCTGATTTGGGGGACCACACCGGAGTAAATGGCGTTTCGGCGGAAGATCTCAGCGTAGCCTCCCAGGCTATAGACGCCTTCCTGGATGCGAGCGCCGCCGGAATCGATCATGCCAATGATGGGAGAACCGGTTTGAGCTGCCAGGTCCATCACGCGGCAAATTTTCTGGGCGTGCATCTGGCCGAGCGCGCCGCCCTGGACGGTAAAATCCTGCGCGTAGACATAGACTGTGCGTCCGTCTACCTGGCCGTAGCCGGTGACCACGCCATCGCCCAGAGCTGACTTACCGTCGGGGTCGTTCGGCGCGACTGCCATGGCTCCAATTTCACGGAAGCTGCTCTTATCGAGCAGCAGGTCGATGCGTTCACGGGCAGTCAGGCTGCCTTTAGCATGTTGTTTGTCGATGCGGTCTTGCCCGCCACCCAGTTTGGATTCGGCACGCAAAGCCTTCAGTTTATCAATGCGGGGGTTTTCCTCGGTCATTCAATCTCCTTGTTTATTTTTTAGCCCCTGTGAGGTGAGAGTGGGGCTCAAGTGCGTCAATATTGTAACATTTCTTTCAGCTCTAAACGGTTGGTTTTACGGATATGAGATAAACCAGATAGGCTGTGATTGCAATACAGTTTCCTTGCGTCCCAACGGGAGCGTGTTATAATTCTTTTCAATGACTGGTCCGGTGCGCGGTCTGAAGTTCAGGCTGCAATCAAGGAGACCTGCAAAAAAATATTTAGGAGCACACGTCATGGCTTTAACAAAAGATGAAAAAACTGAGATTATCAATCAATACGCAACAAAATCGGGTGACACTGGGTCCCCCGAAGTTCAGATTGCGTTGCTTTCCACAAGAATAGCTCAATTGACTGATCACTTGCGTGCGAACAAGCACGATGAAAGTTCCCGCCGGGGTCTGCTTCGGTTGGTCGGTCAGCGCCGTCGTCTCTTGGCATATTTACGCCAGAAAGACTACGAACGTTTCATGACAATCACCGAGGCATTGAGTATCCGCCGAAGATAATTTCAGAATAGTCGTATTGACCCGCTGCGATCTTTCCGCCAGTAAAACTGGTGGGAAGGTCGGCTGCGGATATTAACAATAGCCAGACGGGTATTGAAAAGCGCTGATCAACTCTGATCGCCGGTTTTCAGTCCCTGATCTGGCAACAGGTGAAAGGACAAAATGAAACCTGAAGCAAAGTATTATTCCACAACACTTGGAAACAAAGAAGTCACCTTTGAAACCGGCCGCGTAGCCCGATTGGCTGGCGGTTCCGTGATTCTGCGCCAGGGCGACAGCATGATGTTTGCTGCTGCCACTCTGGGCGAGATCCGCGATGGCATCGACTTCTTCCCCTTAACCGTCTCTTACGAAGAGCGGATGTATGCCGGCGGCAAAATCCCCGGATCTTTCTTCCGTCGCGAAGGCCGACCGTCAACCGACGCCACCCTGGTGGCTCGCCTGACTGATCGCCCCCTGCGCCCCCTATTCCCCGATGGGATGCGGAACGAAGTACAGGTGATCCTGTTATCGTTCTCCGCTGACGATGAAAACCCGCTTGATATGCTCGCGATCAACGCAGCCTCAGCGGCACTGATGATCTCTGACATCCCCTTTAACGGCCCTGTTGGCGCTGTTCGCATTGGTTATGTCGATGGAAAACTGGTGGTAAACCCCACAATTCAAGAGATGGAAGAATCCAGCCTTGATTTGCGTGTTGCCGGTACCAAAGACGCCATCTTGATGGTTGAAGCTGGTGCCGACGAGGTGACTGAGATTCTGATGGTCGAAGCACTGCAACTGGCGCACGAATCCATCAAACCAATTATTGAAATTCAGGAACGCATGGCGGCCGAAATCGGCAAACCAAAACGTGAAGTCGTACGGGAAACCCTCGATAATGAACTGGTTACCATGGCGAATGAACGCATGGCTGACCGCATAACCGCACTGCTTGACAAACCTTATTCTAAGGAAAACCTGTATGGCGGTATGGATGAGCTGAAAGCGACCTTCCTGGAAGAGATGGCTCAGCAAGAAGAGCTGACCCTGGAACGTAAAACCAAGCTTGGCGAAGCCTTCTCTGAGGCTGAAAGAATGATTATCCGCAGGCGAATCCTCAACGAAGGTATGCGCCCTGATAATCGCAAAGTATACGAAGTGCGTGAAATCTACTCCGAAGTAGATGTCGCCCCGCGTGCACATGGTTCTGCCCTTTTCACCCGTGGTGAAACCCAGGTTTTGACCTTTGCAACACTTGGCACCCCCAAGGAAGCTCAGGAACTGGATAACCTCGGTGGCATGGACCACAAACGATACATTCATCACTACAACTTCCCGCCCTTCTCCACCGGTGAAACCCGCCGGGTTGGCGGTCAGAGCCGCCGGGAAATCGGTCATGGTGCTCTGGCAGAACGAGCTTTACTGCCGCTGATACCGGATGAGAAAGAATTCCCATACACCATCCGCCTGGTCTCTGAAGTGATGGCTTCCAATGGCTCCTCGTCTATGGCATCAGTATGTGCTTCAACTTTAGCACTGATGGATGCCGGCGTCCCTATCACCGCTCCCGTTTCGGGTGTGGCCATGGGGCTGGTCAAGGAAGGTGACAGATATGCCATCCTGACTGATATCCTCGGTACTGAAGATCACCTCGGCGACATGGACTTTAAAGTTGCCGGTACCCGCAACGGTATTACCGCGCTGCAAATGGACATGAAAATTTCCGGTATCACTGCGGAGATCATGGCAGAGGCACTTCAACGAGCCCAGGACGGTCGTTTCTTCATCCTGGATAAGATGCTCGAGGTGATTGACGCCCCGCGTCCCAACCTGAAGTCATTTGTCCCCCGGATTGAATCGATCAAAGTTCCTATTGACAAAATCGGAGCGATCATCGGACCGGGTGGAAAGAATATCCGCGCTTTACAGGAAGAAACCAATACAAAAATTGATATTGACGACGATGGCATCGTGTTCATCGCATCTGTTGACGGTGTTGGCTTTGAAGAAGCCCGCGACCGCATTCTGGCCCTTATTGAAACAGCCGAGATCGGCAAGATCTACACAGGGAAATGCGTTCGTGTGACCGATTTCGGTGCTTTCATCGAAATTTTGCCCGGACTTGATGGATTAGTTCATATCTCTCAACTGGCATCAGAACGGATTGAAAAAGTCGAAGATGTTGTCAACGTCGGTGACGAATTGACCGTTATGGTGACTGATATTTCTCCAGATGGCAAAATCAGGCTCTCGCGCCAGGCACTCCTTGAAGGTTGGACTGCTGAAGAAGCGCGCGAGCACGATAACGCTAACCGCAAGAAGTCATCCGGTGGAAGACGCAGTTCAGACCGAAGTGGTGGTGATCGCCGTTCGGGCGGAGACCGTCGCTCCAGTGGTGACCGTCGCTCGGGTGGAGATCGCTCTTCCCGTAGATAGTTTTTAGCATTTAGAAAGGGTGAGGTTTAGGCCTCACCCTTTTTATTTTAAACAAGAATCAGGAAAAGTTGAAATCCAGATCACCATCAATGTATCGTTCGGCGATTAATCCGATCCGCATCCTTTATCCTCCAGTTGCTTGTGTAATTCGTCGCAGCGGGCATTCCAAAGCAGCTTGAAGTCCTCTTCGCTGACAATTCTCTTCTCGAGGTCTTTCACTGAGATTATTCTTTCCGCCACACACCAGTCCACGCAAACCTGGTAGGCTTCCCAATCGAGATCATCCTCATCCATCGCGATTGCAGCCTGGGATAAGCCGAGCAGCTGCATTGCCAACGCACGATGGTGACCATCAGTTAAAACCAGGCGGCGGTTAAGGAGTTTGACCGGCAAGGGGTCAATCTTCATCATGTCCTGGCTCTCAAGCCAGGCCAGGATTTGCTTCAGACGAGGCGCTGAAATGTAGAGTTGACTTGGCTGCAGGATCTCGAGGTCGACGTAAAGTCGTTCAGGCGTCATGGACAGAATTGTAACTGAGCTCCACATGAATTCGGTTTACTTTGATCTAATGTTGGTTTCAAACGCTGAGGCTGATCTTTGCTCTCTCCAACTCCAGTTGCGTTCTCGCGTCTGTTTCAGTTGCGACAAAGCGCTTGATCAACAGGCAGGGGTATTGGGGGCAGTGAGCGCAATTGCTGATCGGGCGTTTTGAAGTGCAGACATGGATCTGACAGCCTTGACAGAGACAGGAACCGTGCCAGTTGTAGTGCGGAATTTATGCTATTTGAGATGGAGTCTCATCGGAGGGTGTATGGCCTGGGTCAAGGTAAAGCCCAGGCTTTCGTAAAGTGGCTGACCTTCAGGGCTGGCATCCAAATCGATGTAATCCAGGTTCAGTTCACGTGCCTTACGGAGCAGTTCCTGCATGATCGCACGGGCCAAACCCTGATGGCGGTAAGGAGGCAGGGTGAGGATATTGATGATGCGACCATAACGTCCACTGGGCGCCATGGGTTGCCACATCGCCTCAATCACATGCAAAAAACCGGCTGCCATGAAAGACTCTTCTTCCAGTGCCATCCATGCAAAGATATCGCGGTCAAGATGATTGGAAAGGAAAACTTCGATTTGTTGAGCAGCCTGTAGCTCGTCTTTGGGCTCGATGATATAGCCCAGGGCGCCAAAGAAATCCAGCCGCGATTGAATCAGCAGGGGGATGTCTTCTTTCCGGGCCGCACGCAAGGTTGGAACCATCTCAGGTGTTGTTCTCGTTGAGCGTTTTATTGCGATAGGTCAGGTCAGGGCGGGTTTGCCATCCCTGGCGTTCCCAGAACGCGTTGCCCTGCCGGTTGGTCGCAAAAACTAACATTCCAGCTCTGGTAATGCCCTCAGCTTTCAAGGCTTCGCAGACGCTATCTGCCAGGAGCTTGCCGATACCTTGCCTTTGGAGGGTTGGATGAACAATTGCGTGGTAAATGTAACCTCGCCGGCCATCATGCCCGGCTAAAATCCCACCGACAATTTGTCCCTCCAATTCAGCAACAAAACAGGTGGTCGGATTGCGCTGCAGGAATTTTGCAATTCCAGTTTCGCTGTCATCAATGCTGCGCAGTCCCCGGTTAAAACCCGGCAGGCTATTCCAGAGAGCGAACAATCCGGGATAGTCAGCCATAGTGAGTAGTCGCAGTGTCACAGCCATAATCTGATTAAATTAAACCATAACGATGCAATGCGGTGTTTAAGATCATATTGACTAATTCTGTATGACCAATGCCATCCGCTTCTGCTTCGATGACGATATCAGAAAGTTTTGGCATCAAACCCGGCAGTGGGTTAATCTCCAGGATATAGGGCTTGAAATTATCGTGAACGTCAAGGCGAAAATCGATTCGGGAAACGTCCAGCGCGCCTGTCACCCGGAAAACTGCTGCGGCCAACCAATTCAACTCATCGATCTGGTCATCATCCAGAGGAGCAGGGCAAAGGTATTCCAGGTCGGCCGCGTGGGCTGTTTTCAATTCGTTGCCGTAAACGCCACCTGCTTCAATCCAGGGTTCCAGGTTGACTTCCATGGTAGGTAAGAAATGCAGCCCAGCCTGGATACGGTGCGCGTTTTCATCCTTAGGTATACGCCGCGCGACCGGACCGATCAGGTTGCCGACCAACCCGACCGTGACCTCACGGCCTTCGATGTAGCGTTCTACCAGGGCGCTCTGCTTATATTTCTTCAGGATGTAATCAAGCTGGATGCGCAACTCTCCTTCATTGTGCAGAATTGATTGATAGCTGATACCCATCCCGGTGCCTTCCCGGCTGGGTTTTATGAAGAGAGGAAACTCCATGCCTTCTTCCAGAGGTTCGTCCACACGTTCAAAACTCTGAAATTCGGGCGTGGGCAGATTGTGCCAGGCCAAAACGCGTTTGGTCATGGGTTTATCCAGGGTCAGCGCCAGCGTCAAAATTTTGGAACCGGTATATGGAATTTGAATTTTTTCAAGAATGGCCGGGATCTGAGCCTCACGCGAATCGCCAAAATGACTTTCAGCAATATTGAAGCAGATATCGGGCTTAAATTGGCGAACGGTGTCGATGATGCTCTCATCGGCTTCCAGAAATTCAGCATCGTGTCCGCCTTCCTTAATGGCGTTCACCAGTGAAACTACGGTTGATTCGGAGTCAAGGTCATCCCATTGATCATCGCTCATTCCTTCAAAAACTGGCGCGTTTGTTTTTAAATTTGCCAATACTGCGACACGAAACCTCTTCATCTTCTCATCCTTTTCTGTGTTTATTATAGGCGTGCAAGCAAGATTATAGTAGTTTTTGAAAAATGTTGAGCGGGATAATCAAAGCCGGGGAAGAATAGAACATCGGGAAGGCGCTCTTCTCTTTACCCATTCTCTCTGCATGATTAGCCAGCCCCAGAAAGCCATTTAAGGGGCTTTTTGGGAGGAAGTTCCTCCTCCCATATAGTTGAACTAAACTCTACAACTCTACCATCTGGGCGTCGACTGCTTCAGCCTGGGCTATGCCGCGCTCCACATTGACGAAGCGGAGCATAACGATGCCGGCAATGAAAAAGACGACCAGTGAGACGATCCCGATTCGCGGGTCGCCAGTTTGCAACGTGATAAATGCCATCAATGCGGGGCCGACAACGGTGTTAAACTTCTCAGAGACGCTAAAAAAGCCGTAAAATTCAGCACTCTTACTCTTAGGCATCATCTTACCTATCAACGAGCGGCTCAGAGCCTGACTGCCGCCCTGTACCATCGCAACCCCAAAGCCCAGCGCGAACATGTGCCATTCTTCCTTGATGAAGAAGCCAAAAATCGCGATAAATGTGTAAATAAGCAATGCCAGGCTGATAGCTTTCTTGTTGCCCAGTTTTTTGCCCAGGTTACCGAACAGGATCGAGAAAGGAGCAGCCACGAACTGCACCATCAGGAAGGTGCCTAGAATAGTCAGAATGCCAAAATCGAGATCTGAGGCATAGGCGGCTGCCATGGTTATGATGGTCCCGATACCATTGGCATAAACAAAGAAAGTTACCAGGAAAAGGAATAGATCCTTAAATTGCCGTATGCTCTTAAATGAATTCCCCAGGCGTTGAAAACTGACTTTGAGAACACCTTGACCAATTTCTGATTTGACGCCGCGAGCGGGAGGTTCTTTGACATGCCTGAAGATTGGGATTGAGAACACCGCCCACCAAACTGCGACGCTGACCAGGCTCAGACGCATCATCAATGCGGTTGCTTCATCTTCCAGCATGTTTGTCATGAAACGTGGTCCGAAGTAGATCATGATCACGTTGATCAGCAGGAGCAGCCCCCCACCAATGTATCCCAAGGCATAGCCTCGGGAAGAAACCTGGTCGATTTCATCTTCTGTAGCAACGTGAGGCAGCAAACTGTCATAAAAAACCAATGAACCAGCGAAACCTATTGTTCCGAGAATATAAAGAATGATGCACAAGGTCTGGTCTGCCGGTTCGACCACAAACCAGAGCAAAGCCGTGCTGATGACACCCAGCGCAATGAAAAGGGCCATAAACAGTTTCTTGCGGGCTTTGAAGTCTGCCATCGCCCCCAAAATGGGGCTGATCAGAGCGGCAATCAGACTGCCGATGGCGACCGCGTTACCCCAGATCGGAACGGAATCGCCCAGGGCGATATAGCTGGCGAAATAAGTCGGCAAAACCACCCCCATTATCGTTGTGGCAAAGGCGGAATTTGCCCAGTCATACATCGTCCATGCCCTAATGGCACGTTTTCTCTCTACTTGATCTATATCCATATCTATAACGTCAATATTTTCCATATTATCACCCGTTTATCCTTTGATAATCTATGATTTGAGGCGCGTCTACCTGTGCGCCGAGGTCAATAAAAGTTTTGTCTATCATTTCCAGGAGCGTATCTGCGTCTTGAGCTGTAAGCAGGCTTTTCATCTCTTCTCGTGGAATTTCGTAGGGCTCCAGGTAAGTTTTAAGATACTTGCGGAAGGGCATCACTCCGCGTTCCGGTTGCAGCTGTATCATATCCTCAAGTTGAAAGCGTGCTGCCTGATAAACTTCTTGAACCGAGACCTCGTGCCGGTCGCGCCAGCTGAAAATCCAGGGGTTGGCTTTAGCCGCTCTGCCAATCATGACGGCGTCACAGCCTGTCTCTTCAAGCATTCTTTTTGCGTCGGCGACGGTTTTTACATCCCCGTTACCAACCACGGGGACAGTCAGTCTTCGTTTTAATTCAGCGATTGGACCCCAGCGGGCCGGCTTGTTGTAGGATCGTTTTTGTGTTCGGCCGTGCAGCGCGACCAAACTGGCTCCGTTTTCGACAGCCAGCTCTGAGAGCTCAATATAATTGAGGCTGGTCTCGTCACGACCCATGCGCATCTTGGCAGTCACGGGCACACTCACTGCCTGGGTGACCAGCCGGAACATATCGCGAACCATCTCCGGGTTAGCCATAAGACCGACGCCTGCTCCCCTTCCGGCAACGCTTTTTGCCGAGCAGCCCATATTGATATCGATCATATCGGGGTGGAATTCCTCTTCAATTCGGGCAGCACATTCAGCCATTCGAACAGCATCGTTATCCAACAATTGCACCGCAAAGGGGCGCTCTTTCTCACGGAAAAGAAGTCGTTTCTTTTCATAGCTTTTTTGATGGGCGTAGTCGAGAGTGTTGACGAATTCGGAAACTGAATAAGCCGAACCCAACCTGCGGGTGATCCAGCGAAAACTGGCATCAGAAAGGCCGTCCATCGGCGCCAGGATCAGTTGCCCATAAATCGGAATGTTACCGATCATCAAGCTGGGGGTTCGCTCTGCCTGATCCATATCAGTCTGAAATCCTGAAGAAAATAGTCACGATCTTATGTCCGCCAACAGGAAGTTCG
>Ga0265293_10009586_pt1 | contig 13875 bp, 11 predicted proteins | sample Munlanlewell138R_FD_192505 | JGI IMG/M metagenome (GOLD analysis project Ga0265293, IMG submission 192505) | Leachate microbial communities from a municipal landfill in Southern Ontario, Canada - Leachate well 138R | ecosystem: Engineered > Solid waste > Landfill > Unclassified | place: Canada...
ATTTTAGAAAAGATATAACCAGCAAATTACCTGTAATGCAGGATGATATTTAAGGGCTTTTCATGAATAAAGAAAAAAAAGGTTTTGCCTTAATAGAAGTTCTAATTGCTGTAACCATTCTCTCTGTTGTTCTTTTGAGTGTTTATTCCGGTATTTCATCAGGAATAAATATTATTAACAATAGCAAAAATACCACTGAAGCTGTTGTAATTGCAAAATCCCTGATGAATGAGTTCAGAATTAATAAAATGCGTGGACCGGATTTGCACGATGTTGATATTGAAAATAAACCAGGATTCAGGTATGACAGAATTAGTAAGCGTTATGAAAATCCCCTTTTAGGTCCTCTCCTTGCCCAGCAAACAGATATAATTGTTAAGTGGGATTACAAGGGCAGGGAAAACGAATTTGTCCTTTCAATGGTATATCAGTTAAAATAATGAAAAATTTCAGGTTTAATAATAGTGGCTTTACACTTGTGGAAATGCTTGTAGCAGTTTCTGTTTCCTCTATAATTCTTCTTATGATTTATACTGCCTATAGCTCTATTTTAAAAACTGTAAACTATGGTACAGCGGTTTCTTCTTATTATGAAAAATTAAATCTGGTTTTAAAAAAAATAGATCGAGATCTTTCCAATATATACTGGCGGGAAGATGGTAAAGCTGTTTTTTTATGTACTGAAAAGGATAAATCTTCTCTTTTGACTTTTGTTACTTATGATTACAAGAATAACCGGATAATAAATAATATTAAACAGGGCTATCCTTTGTATGACATTTACAGAGTATCATATTATCTTAAACCTGATGATTCAGGAAAATATTTCAGCCTTATAAGAAACAGAGAAAGGGGTTTTGAGGCAGATTTTGAAGAAACCGGATTTGAAGAAACACTACTTGATAATGTAATAGAATACAAAGTTTCCCTTCCCTTACGCAATGATTGGGTTGATAAATGGGACACAAGAGAAAACAGACTGCTTCCCAAAGGGATTAAGCTATTTATTACACTGGAAAATATTTCAGGGATTCAGGAGAAATATGAAATTTTAACTGTTCCGGATATTGTAAATGATTAAAATTATTTCTGCTTTTATAGATAATTATAACAGGCGAAAAACTATTCTTAACACAAAAGGTGTAAGGGGAATTTTTGAGTTTAACAGGGGTTACATACTTCTGATAGTTCTTGTTATTTCTGCTTTTCTTGTATCTGTAACATCTGATTTTTTTCTTCGTTCACACACTTATATAGGATACCTTAAAAGGTTTAAGTCTGATGCTGTTGCTGATTATATTGCCTATTCCGGTCTTGAGCTTGCAAAGGCTGTGCTTGATGTGGACAGGCTTGGCCTTGGGGGTTCCTTTATGCAGGGATTGAACAATGATAAAAATATTGATACATACAATGATATATGGGCTCTTGATTTTCCGGAAATCCCCATAATGAATGGTTTTGTAAAATTTGAATTTGAGGATGAAAATTCAAAAATAAATTTAGGCGTTCTTGCTAATGATAGAGTTGAAAAAACTCCTTTTTATAATATGCTCCAGCGTTTTTTTCTTGATATGGGATTTTCTATTGATCTTGCTGATACCCTGATAGACTGGGTTGACCCTGATGATTTCCGTTCTCCCTATGGAGCAGAATCTTCCGGGTATTATCTTACCCTTACTCCCCCCTATTATGCAAAAAATGAAGCCATGGACAGCATAGATGAACTTCACCTTGTAAAAGGATTTTCTCCTGAAATTATTTATGGCACTGGGGGAGGAAATTACGGAATTGAGAAAAATATTGTTGAAGATAATAAAGGAACAATTAAAATACCATTAAATAAACTAATCGATATTTCCGGAGGGAAAGAAGATTTTGATTCAGATTCTTTATTTCAGGAATCTGTTGAAAAAAAATTTGGCAGGGAAAAAAACAGAAGGCTTGATAAGTATTTGCGTGTACATGGAAACAGGGATGATTTTACCTCTGAAATTAATAGGATAAACATAAATACAGCTCCTTTTAGAATACTTATGGCACTCACCTCTTCAATAACAGAGGATAATGTGGAAGAAATAATACGCAGGCGGCAGTTACAGCCTTTTAAAGCAGTGAGCGAAATAAACTCTTTTTTAGAGGGAGATCATAATCTGGGAAATTTGCTAACAGTAAGATCTCAGGTTTTCAAAATAACTGTTACTGCTACAGTTGAAAGCGGTTTTTCCAGGCATATAGTCTATTATGACAGGGTAAGGAAAAAAATATTAGCATACACTAAAGAGCAGTAAGTTTATGGAGGGCTTCTTTGTTTGATAATATTGCATCAATAGATATTGGGTCATCATCTATCAAAATAATGAAGATAAAAAGAGGATTTAAAAAGTTTGATATAACCTCTTTAATTCATGAAAAAATAGATCTTGATCTTGCTGAAAAGGATTACAATGCTGCTGTGATAGAATCATTTAACAGGATTTTAGAAAGCCATGATTTGTCAGATTGTCGCATTATTACCACTGCTCCTTCAGAACAGCTGACTATTCGTAACATGACCTTCCCTTTCCCGGAGTTACCAAAAATAGCAGCAGCAGTTCCTTATGAAGCAGAGGAAACTCTCCCCTTCTCCATAAGTTCAGCATCCTATGACTTCCAGTTATTACCTGAAAATCCTGATAATTCCAGAAGCGTTATTTTTGCAGCTATTAAGAAAACTTTTCTTTCAGGAAATGTTGAATTTTACAACAGCCAGGGTCTTTTCCCTGTATTTTCAGGGCTTGAATCTAATGGGCTTTTTCGTTGTTATGAATATTTTAATACAGTTGATGCTGAAAGCCTTATTTTGCTGGATTTAGGCTATAGCAAAAGTGTTATAAATATAGTAAGGAATAACATTGTTTCAATTACGCGAATAATTCCTCTTGGATTGGGGAGTTTAATCCGCTGGCTTGCAAATGAGCTTTCTGTTTCACTTAATGAAGCAATGAGTATTTTTGAATCCCTTGAAATCGATATTAGCAAAAAAGATGGTGATTTTAAAAACAATAATTATAAAGATTTTGGTCTTAGCAAAGCAAAATATAAATTATTATATGATGATACAAAAAATCTTTTTCTTGAAATATGCAAAGAAATTATAATTACTATTAATTCTGAAAATTCTCAAAAAGAAGAATCCATGTTCAGCAGAATAATAATGTCAGGTGGTGCTTCAAATGTGAAAGGGCTTTCAGGACTGGTTAGTGATGTGATTAATATTCCTGCAGTTTTCATGCCTTTTTTTAATGACTATCCGGATCAGGATATAAAAAGCAGATTTTCTGTTTGTTTTGGCAACCTGCTTGTTTTTATGAACCACAAGGACAGTTCTATTAACCTTTTAAAGGGAGATCTTCTTCCAGAAGGTTTTGAAAAAGGGCTAAAAAAATACAGGCTTCCTTTATTTTTTGTTTCTGCTGCTTTAATTATACTTATTCTTAATTTTATTATTACTTTTTTTCTTGTAAGCAAAAACAGCAATTACTATGAGGATATTTTAAAAGAAAGATATAAAAAAACTTTTAACACACAAAATGCACCAGATGATCCCCTTGCTGAAGCTTTAAAAAAATTTAATTCTATAAAAAAAGAACTTTCTGTTATAAAGGCAGTTACTGGTGAAAGGGATTCCTTTATGAGTCTTATTTCTGTTGTGGTTAAAAATTTTCCTGATTCAACCGGTTTTGATTTAAAAAAGATTACCTATGATGAAAACAGCATAGTTCTTGATGGCGAAATCAGAAACAGTGCAGAGCTTGAAGCTTTTAAAAATAATCTCCGTAAGTCTGAAATATTTGAATCAGTCAGCTCTGACATAAGGGATTCAAATACTGCCAGGAGCCTTTTTACAATGACAATTAAACGAAAGATATTATAAGGGATAGATTATGTTTAAATTATCCAAAAGAGAAAAACGGCTATTGCAAATTCTTGCTGTGCTTATTGGTATTATGTTTCTTTATTATTTTCTTATTGTGCCTGTAAAAAATTTTAAAACAAGAAGTGATAATTTTAATAAAAGCAATCTTGATAAGCTTGTCAGATTTGATGAAACTGTTTTCCAATACAGGGATGCAGTAAATGAAAAGCAGCGTCTTGAAAATGCTATTATTTCAGGAACCGGAATATCTACTCTGGTTGATGAAATTGGCCTTTCCTTGAATATTTCAGGAAACAAGGTTTACCTTCGTGAAAGACCCGGGCGAATACAGGAAGGAATCCAGATTATAACTACAGAGTTGAAATTCGAAGGTCTTAATATTCAGTCTTTGCTTGAATTTATAAGCAGGCTTGAAAACTCCAACACTATGCTTAAAATCAAAAATATGACAATTACAGCAGGCCTGAAAGATACAAATAAATATGATGCTATAATTACTGTTGTAAGCTTTTACAGGAGATAGATAAAATGCAATTAAAAGATTTGCCTGCTAAATTAAGGGAATTGTTATCTCAATTTATGCAGGCTGTAAAGGGGCTAAAAGAGCTTCCGCATTTTTGGAAATATATATTTTTGGCTTTTTTTTCTACACTTTTATTTATAGTGATTACCTTTCCTTATGATAGTTTAATAACCAGGCAGCTGCACCAGTATGAAGGCAAGGCCTTTAGAACTGCTTCAATTAAAGATATTAAATTTTCATTTTTTGGTAATACTGTTCTTGATGATGTTTATTTTGTTTTAAATAATAATGATGAAATAGAATTAAAAAATTTAATTATAGCCATAAATAAAAATCCCTGGAAATTATTTTATAAAAAGAATATTGTAACTGATTTTCAAATAAGAGGGTTCAAATACCTTTCATCCAAATTTGATGCAGCAGTGAATTTTAATGGTAATGCTGATTTAATTATCAGCAATAAAGGAGCTCTTCCTGTTGAAGGCTGGATTAAGCTTTTAATAAGCAATGCTGTTTTAAAACTCAATGAAGTAACCTTTCAGGGTCCTCTTGGACCAATGACTTTAAAAATAGGTACAATTCAAATTAGTGCTGTTAACTGTGATCTTGATATGGCTTCTGGTGTTATTAATATTTCCAGATTTGAAGTAACAGGAGATGATCTTTCCGGTTCTGTTTCAGGGAATATTAAACCGGAAAACTTTCTTCCGGGTTCTTCATTAAATCTTACAGTAAATGTAAACCCTGATTCAGCTGTTTTATCTGAGTATAAAAATATTGTCCAATCCCTTGTAAAGAACAATACCCTTACCTTTTATGTAAAAGGAACATTTGCAAAACCAAATATAGGCTTAACACCAGGTGATTAAACTATGAAAATTGAAATGGCACGTCATTCCGGTTTCTGCATGGGTGTCAGAAACGCTGTGCTTAAAATTGTGGATGAGCTCAACTCTTCAGATGAGAACATATTTGTTTATGGACCACTGATTCATAACCCTCAGTCAGTTGAAGTTTTGAAAAAACGGGGGCTTATTACAATTAATTCCCTAAATGAAATTAAGGATAAACAGATAGCTATCAGAACTCACGGTATACCTGTTTCAGAAAGCAGAGAAATACGCAAAAAAGCTACACGCACAATTAATCTGACCTGCTCACGCGTAGCAAGGGTGCAGGCAATCATAAAAAAGTATTCACGCGATGGCTATTTTACAATTATTGTTGGGGATAAGGATCACGCAGAGGTTATAGGATTAAAAAGCTATGCAGGAGCCGGTGTATTTGTTGTATCACACAAGGATGATATAGATCTGATACCTTTATCAGAAAAATATATTGTTGTTTCTCAAACAACACATGAACGCGCGCAGTTTGAGGACATTGTTAATGCTATAAAAAAGTCTTTTTCAAATGTAAATGTAATTGATACAATCTGTGATTCCACAAGGCTCCGTCAGGACGATGTTATTGAAGCTATAAAAAAAGGGATTGATACACTTGTTGTTGTTGGTGGTAAAAATTCAGCCAATACTTCCCGCCTTGCCAAAATTGGAATTGATAATGGGATTAAAACATTCCATATAGAGACTGATGATGAATTAAAAACAGATGATTTTAAAAACTCAAATTATGTTCTTGTAACAGCAGGTGCATCTACGCCGGGCTGGATAATAAACAATGTTCTGGAGAAATTATACACAATAAAATATTCCAAAAGTAATGTTTTTACTAAAGTATTAAAAATGTATTTTGAGTTCCTTGTAAGAAGCAATATCATTTCTTCAATTGCAGCTTTTATAATGGTTCTTATTGCACAAAAATTTGCAGGTTTACAGGTGGAATATAAATCAGGGATTATTGCTTCCTTATATATTTTTATAATGTATTCAGTTAATAATTATTTTGACAGGCATTTTCTTATTAAAAGCAACTCCTATAAATATGGTGTTTATAAAAAATTTGGGCTATTACTTCTTTCTTTGTCAATCCCTGCTTTTTTTATTTCTTTATATCTTGCCTGTACATTATCGCCTTTGTTAATGTACACTATTCTTTTCCCTTATTTTTTTGGTCTTATATATTCTGCACCATTTTCTAAAAGTATAATAAAAAAAATTAATTGGAAAGTTTTTAAAAAAATATATAGTTCAAAGGTAATTACCTCATTTGGATGGCTTGTAGGTGTAATTTACGTCCCCTATTTTATGCAGGATGTTGCTGTTTTAAAATATGCAGCATTAGCCTTGTTTTTTTGTCTCTTTATATTTTTAAGGAATACAATTATTGATCTTGTAGCTTTTCAGGGTGATTTAATTCTTGGAAGGGATACTCTGGCAACCTGGCTTGGAATTAAAAAGACATCTGTTTTTGTTACAGCAGCTACTGTTTTTACAGCAGTATTTTTTACCATGGTTGTAGTTTATTTTGGGCAAATTGGTTTTCTTGCCTTGCTATTAGCTATAGGGTATTATCTTCTTATCTTTTATAAAATTATTAAAACCGATTATTTTATATCACTGAAATATGAGTTTATAATAGAGGCTAATTACCTGATTCTTTTAATACTTTATTTTATTCTTTGATAGTGTGCTGTTTTAATTCAGGTTAAATCTTAATCAGTTTAATTAGCGGCCCTGTTTCTACTAACAATTCCTTATCTGCTTTGTAAATGTCTCCATCCATAGTATAGTCAAACTCCCCAGGATAAGTGAGCTTGATTGTTTTACACAAAGCATTATAATAGCCTTTGTCATTTATCATATTACCAGTGCGAAGGCGGTTAATATTTTTTAAAAGCTTGCCTGGACCCATTGCTGTAATGATTATCTGGAAACGATCTTTTTCTTTAGATGCCATGGAAAGAGGGGAAAAGCCCATGCCAATATGTTCTACAGTACCTGCTAAAATTCCATTTACAGGATTAATTTCTATTGTGTTTTTATCAATCCGGATTTCTCCATGCATCCAGTTGAATATTTTACCATCATCTGCATTTTTTAAACCTTCATAAAAAGCAGATAGTGCAACCTGTATATTTCGTATAAAACCCTTTTCTTTTCCACTATAAACTTCATTAAGAAAATTTGTTACCAGCCCTGTGCCAAAGAGGAAGCAGTATTTATCATTTATTTTCATTGTGTTCCTTTGGTGGATTTCAATTTCTTTTTTATTGTTTATTGACCATAACAATCTTTTAATAAGATCCGGTCCTTTCCCCTGGAGTTTAATAGTACGTGCCACATTGTTCATTGTGCCTTCACGAAGTATGAGAACAGGCGGGGTATGCTCTTCTCCATATGTATGTATAATCTCTGTAACAGCCAGGTGCAGAGTGCCATCACCACCTGCAATGCCTATATAGTCGCAGCTGTTATTTTTAAATTCTTTTATAATATTTTGAATATCATCTATGTTTTCAGTGAGTTTAATCAAAAGGTTGTCAGACTGAATATTGGTATAATTTTTTAATGATGATTTTTTTGTACGAAATTTTTTAGCATTAGGATTTATCAGTATTCCAATTTTTTTCATTCCTGAATCTCCAGAGTGGTTAAAGATTTTTTTAAAAGTATAGCTTTTTTAACAATTTAAAATAAGTCAAATTTAATGTTGCAATATTAATGTTTAATTATTTTATGTTTGAAAGTAATTAAATTGAAAATATTAGTACTGGTAAATATGTACAATAAAATTTTATCTAAATATATAAATAATGAGTTAAGAACCGATTTTTTATCTTTTGATCTTCAGCATGTTAAACAGCTTCTTGAAAAGCTGAATAATCCTCATCTATCTTTTAAATCTGTGCATATTGCCGGAACCAATGGGAAAGGAACTACCTCATCTTTTATAGCATCAACGCTTTATTCATCCGGGTATAAAACCGGGCTTTACACCTCCCCTCACCTGCTTAAATTAAATGAACGAATAAAAATAAATAACAAGGAAATACCTGATGATGCAATATATAAATATGCTTTAAAAATTGATAATATTATTATAAAAAATCCAGAGCTTAAACCCACGTATTTTGATATTCTCACAGCAATAGCTTTTTTATATTTTGCTGATGAAAAGATTGATGTTGCTGTGGTTGAAACAGGATTGGGCGGCAAGCTTGATTCAACCAATATTCTTATGCCCCTTGTGTCTGTTATTACAGAAATATCAATTGATCACGCTTCTGTGCTTGGTAATACTATTGAGCTTATTGCTGAAGAAAAGGCAGGAATTATTAAAAAAAATATTCCTGTAATCAGCTCCTGCACTTCAAAGCAGGCAGTTGATATTATATCAAAGACAGCCCTAAGTTGCGGTTCCATTCATTATGCGCTTTCAAAAGATTTTAATTATTCAAATATAAAGGCTAATAATTCAGGTTATACCTTTAATTACCTGCCCCCAAAACCCTGGGCTCCAATAAATGATTTATATATTTCTGTCAGACCCAAACATCATGTGCAAAATGCCTCAGCAGCTGCTACTGCGCTTTTGCTTCTTAAAAATAATGGTTTTCCCAAAATAACAGTCAATTCAATTGTTTCTGCATTTGCAGGAGTTACTTTAAAAGGAAGATTTCAGATTTTACAAAACAATCCTTTTATACTTTTTGATGCAGCGCATAATTATGATGCCTTGAATAATCTTTTAGCAGCTGTTAAAAAATATTATCAAAACAAAAAACTTCATATTATTCTTTCTATTATGGCAGATAAAATAACCCCTAAAATAAAAGAATTGCTTTATCAGCATAAAGATTCAATACTCTACTTTAAATTTATAGATGAAAGAATATATATTCCAGAACAAGATGAGTTTAGCATAATTACCTCAGACATAAACAGAGTAAAAGAATTCGTTTTTTCTGAGGCTGATGAAAACCCGGTAAATTTATTTACAGGAACTTTCAGGCTTTATAAATATGTTCTTGATATGATTGGTGATAAAGAAAATGGAGCCAGGAATGGTAAAAGATGAAATGAGTATTTTGAAACAGGCTATAGAAATACGGGATCTTTTTAATAATAACGACATTACTATTGCAGAGGCTTCGCTGAATTTAAGGGAACTAATAAAGGAAAGAGATTTTTTACTGTCAAATGAAAAGATACCTGTTGAAAAGTATACTCATCTTAAAAGCATGCTTGTTACATATAATAATGCAAATTTTGCTGATGCAACCCTCCTGATAAATGTTTCTGAAACTGATTATGAAATAATCAGCTTTGCTGGCAATGATGATCTTCTCAACAATGTGTATGCTTTAATGGATCAGGACAGATTTTTCTACAAGACTTTTGATAAATTAAATACAGGTGGCAAAGCTTATCGGTTGTTGCATGAATCAATGACTACTGATGAAGGAATCTATTCTGTTTTAACCTTGTCTGAGTCCCCTTTTATGAGAGGAAGCAGTTTTCATATCCTTTGCGATATTATAATGGATTTAATAAAAATAAACAGCTATTCATCACAGCCAGTACATTATGACTTTTTTGAAGAACTTTCTGTAGAAATAAACAGCTATCTTACTAAAAACATAATTCCCGGGCAAGTGAAGTCCTTTATTTTTAGTTTTAAAAATATTACTTATTTTTTTGAAAACATGGGGTTTTCTCTTATCTTTGAGCTGTCATCAGATATAGAAAAGAAACTTGTTTCTTTGTTCAGTGCTAATACAGGTGTATTCAGAATTTCTCTGTCAATGTTTCTGGTAATTAATAAAGGTGAGATTCAGGAAAATGAAATGTTTGAAAAATATTGCCAGGGGAAAGTTGATTTCAGCATCAGGGGAATTATACTTCCCTATACATGTACTTATATTGATTGCGAAAGAGAAACAGGTTCCTATACTATTTTACAAAAAATATTAACTACAAAAGAATTTAAAAATTATTAAATTCCAGCTAACATTCAGGATTCAATTTCAAGCCCCTGCTGTTCTTTTTTTCTATTTATTATATTGGCATAGTCTTTGATCTTTTCAGTTTCAACTCCAGTATAATTGTCACCATTTTTATTTATAATTTTATTTTTCAGCAAAAATCTGGTTCCCTCTGATGCAATCTGCCTGCTGCTTTTGTTAATAGGCAGATAATTTTTTTCAAGATAACTATCTATATGTCTTTTAAGTTTTCCCTGATTAACTGAAAAATTTTTTTCAGAAAGAATGGCGCATATTACATGGTGAGGAAGAATTATTTCATCTCTTGCCCAGATATTTTGTATAAGTTCCGGAATGGATGTAAAGGCCTGGGATTGCCGTGTAAAATCAGAAAGAAAAAGAGGCATTGAAAAATGCAGATGCATCTGTTCTGTAAAGATTTCATTAGTTTCTGATTCTGTTATCCTGTTTCTGTAAAGTATTTCAGATGGTACAAGAACTATTTCTGTTGCTTCCTGATACATCACTTCATTAAGCAGTTGAAAAAAGTTTTCACTTAAGTCGCTTATTTGCGAATTTTTTTCTGGTTCCAGTTCAGGAAAGTATAATACAGGTACGCCATTGCGAATTAAAATTGAAAGATATTGAATAATGCACTGTTTATAAACAATATTTTCAAGTTTGCTTCTGTTTATTATAAATCCACCGCTATTGCGGATAAAAAATTTTTCAAGTTTTCCATTTACAGCATCGCTTGAAATAAAATATCTGGGCACAGGAAGACTGTGTTTTTTAATGGCGAAAATATAGTGAATGCTGTCTAATATATTTTTATACCTTGCAACATATATAATATTGGCATTGTTTTTTATTCTATGAATACTCTCTATGTCTCCTGTGACTGAAATGGAGTTTTTATTGCCCTTTAATTTTTTCCAGAAATATTTTAAGGAAAGGAGTTTAAAGAATATATTTTTAAAATAAATATTGTGGTGATCAATAATTTCATTGAGATATATAGTAATTATTTTTTTAAGTGATTTTTCGTAATTAGTTGTTTTTAATTCTTTTATCAGCTTAAATTCATCTTTATAAAATTCATGATTTATAGTACTGTCAATTTCAGTAAAACTTTTAAGATTATTAATTACATAATCTATTTCAAGATTATGGTCAGAGCTGTCAGGATCAATCCTTTCAATGATTTTATTTATAATGAGCTTTTTAAATGCTTTTCCTCTAACGCCTTCCAGCCCCTTTTGTTTTTCTTTAACATGAAGTTTGGTGTCCTGGTATATTTCATTATATTTTTTAGGATTTTTAATTGTTTCAATTAAAAGAGAGGGATCTTTTTTATTTAAAAGTACCTCATAGAGAGATCTGTACACTGGTATTGATACAGAATGAAGATCTGCCAGCTCCATCAAGGGTTCAATAGCATAGGCACCTTCAGCAAGATAGCTTAAATTGCGGCTCATTTTTTCAAGAACATGTTCTGGCCTGAATCTAAGATAAATCCTGTCATAAAAAGAAAGGCTTGAACCTGTATCAATGATCTGCTTGGCAATCTCTTTCCCAAAACGCCTGTTCCTGCTATGAGTGCTAAGCGCTGTTGCAACAAGATCTCCTGTACCGGAAATATCCACAATTGTTGATGTATGAGCACCAATTGCTTTGCCTAGGGCAATCATTTCTTTTAAGGATTCTGAAATAAGGGCACCTGCCAGATTATCACCGCAATTTGGTAATACACTTATAATTCCTGCTGCTATTGCTGCGGGATTTTTTAGTGTTCCTCCAAGGTCCAGACCTAATACATCATCAGTTTCCCTGCACTGAAGAAAATCGCAATTCAAAAGATCAGAGAAAAATTTTCGATCTATTGATTTTTTTCCTGCCACAGTCATACAGGTATGAAATCTTTTGACCACCTCTTCTGCGTGGCTTGGCCCGTAAATACCCACAACTTTATTTTTATATTCAGGGGCATAATGCTCAATAGCCTGGGATATGGTCATTACTTCTCCTTCAACTCTGACAAAGCCTTTTGTCAGATATGAAAGTGGAACCTGTGCATTTAAAATTTTGTTTGTTTTTACCATTATATCAGGAATTGCCTTTGAGGGTGTGGCAATGAGCACACCCTGTGTATCAGCCAATGCATCCTTGAGGCTTGTAGTAGCAACAATGTTTGAAGGAAGCTTTATGCCAGGTAAAAAATCAGCATTTATATTCTGTTTATTTATTGAATGTGCAGTCGATTTTTCATAAGACCACATTTTCACAGTAAGACCAGGGTTGTTTTCTGCAATCACCAGCGCAACTGCTGTACCCCATGAGCCAGCACCCACCATTGTAATATATTTAATTTTAAATTTTTCCGCCATTATATTTGTTTAAGTTTATCTCTTATAAAATAAAGTTTCAGCAAAAGTCTTAATTTTTTATAAAAATTTGTCCGGGTATGTATTACATGTAATCAAGGTAATCCTTTAGCTTTCTTGCTCTGGTGGGATGCCTTAACCTTCTAAGTGCCTTGGCCTCAATCTGCCTTATTCTTTCCCTTGTAACTTTGAAAACATAACCTACTTCTTCAAGGGTATGAGAATAACCGTCATCCAGCCCAAAACGCATTCTTATTACTTTTTGTTCCCTTGCAGGAAGAGTGTTTAAAACCGTGTTTATCTGCTCATTAAGAAGCCTTTGTGCTGCTGTATTGGCTGGTGAATCCACTTCCTTGTCCTCAATGAAATCACCAAGCAGGGAATCCTCTTCCTCACCAACAGGTGTTTCAAGTGAAATGGGCTCTCTTGCAACATTTTTTACAGCCTTAACCTTTGCCACTGGCCAGCCAAGCCTGTCTGCAAGCTCTTCTGGATTTGGCTCCCTTCCGAACTCCTGCTGAAACAGCCTTGTTTCACGCATAACCTTGTTTATCTGTTCAATCATATGAACCGGAACACGGATTGTCCTTGCCTGGTCAGAAATAGCCCTTGTAATTGCCTGGCGAATCCACCAGGTTGCATAGGTTGAAAATTTATAACCCTTTCTGTATTCAAACTTGTCAACAGCCTTTATAAGGCCAATGTTTCCTTCCTGTATAAGATCAAAAAAATGCATTCCCCTGTTTGCGTATTTTTTAGCTATTGAAACAACAAGACGAAGGTTAGCATTGATCAGCTCTTTTTTGGCTCTCTGGATTTTGCGCTGCCCCTGGCCTGTTTGCTGGCCCCATCTCATAATTTCATCAGCTTCTGCACCAGCTTCCTGTTCAATTCTTCTTATTTTTCTTTCATTGTTGCGGACATCTTTTACAATATCAAGAAGCTCTTCCTTGTTACTAATATTCAGCTCATCTATTATTTGTTCAATGTCCTCATCTTTTTCAACTTTACGAGCATAGTGTTTAAGTTCTTTTATATCTTTATTGTATCTTTCTTCAATTTCTGAGAAAAACTTGTTGGTTTCATCAATTCTTTTAACCATTGACTGTATTTTGTTTGAAATTTTTGAAATTTCATCTTCACTGATTTCAAGCTCCTCAACAGC